>ERZ773072.1586-NODE-1586-length-11197-cov-2.694759_pt1 | contig 11197 bp, 9 predicted proteins | sample MGYA00580617_ERZ773072 | MGnify/ENA primary metagenome ERZ773072 (study PRJEB29015, sample SAMEA2737970) | human oral metagenome | biome: human oral; feature: human-associated habitat; material: dental | place: China | collected 2122 ... | reverse complement strand
AGATATATTTTCGGCAATTACTCTTTCATACAGCATTAATAGAAATAAAAATAAATACTATAAGAGTTTCGAGAAAACATCACACCCATTAAACAAAGGTGATATGACTCTGTTTGTTAAAGAAAACTTAGAACTTTTAGTTTCAGGTCAAGAACATATATTATCTTTCTTAACAGAAAATATTGAAAAAATGTTCATAGCTAGAAACTATATTAACGATAATATTGCTGATGATAAACTAAAAAATATACTATTCCTACTTCTACAAAGTCATTTATTTAGTGCTAAAGATGCTTTAATAAGTCATGACGAAGTATCTAATGTTTTAGAAATTTCTAAAAGAACTTTAAATAAATAAGAACCTCTAAACTAGTATTGTGATAATTTACAATCTCTAACTTAGAGGTGGTTTGTGGCTCATTGCCTATATATTAATTAAAAAGTTATTACCTACAATTAATTTAAAAACAATTTACTTTCTTAGTATTATTATTTTTTAGTTATTAGTTATTAAATTATTAGTATAATTTTGCCGCATTAATTTTTAGTCTTTATTCAGTGAAAAAAATAATGATTGTAGCAGCATCAGCATTACTGCTGCTTAGTTCTTGTAGAACTACCAAGACCAATGTAGGAACTTTCCGTGAAGCACATGGTGAAAAATACACCTATTCTAAGGGTAAACAAGTATGGATTCTTTGGGGAATTTTCCCTTTAGGGCGTACCAGTGTGAACACACCTCAAAGTGGTAATTGCCAAGTGGTAACACGTACTAACTTAGCTGATTTTATTGTATCAGGAATTACAGCGGGGATTATTACCACAGAAACTATCAAAGTAATAGCTAAGCGAGGAACAGAAGCCGACAAGGGAATAGCTCCTGCTGCTACTCAACAGCCTACTACTATACAGATTAATAACAATATGGCTCCAAAAAATTAAAAAAAATTTAATAACTAATTTAAAAAATTATCAGCAGATGAAAACAAGTACATTTTTAAAATCCATCTTAATGATGGTAACCATTTTGCTTTTTGCTGTAGGTTGCAGCAAGGATGATGATAGAGATATTGTAGTGGACAAAGCTACAAAGGTTACTGTAACCTTACAAGATTCAGATGGAAAAGCATTAAGTGGATGGATTGTCTATGCATTTTCAGAAACAAGTGCAACTGTTCATGGTGTACAAGAGCCAATGTTTGCGGCTGCACAAGCAGCTACTAACGAACAGGGAGTTGCCGTATTCTCTAACCTAACTGATAGAGGTTTTATCACTAAGAATGAAGAAGTCTTCCATTTTGTAGTATATTACAAAATAGGTGAAAGAAGTTTTTATAAAGACACTCCATTAACACTAAAAAAGGGAAGAGAAACCTCACTCACTATTAAGCTCTAAATAGGAATAAACAAAAAGGTTATTCATTTTATGAACCCTGAGAGTTAGATACCAAAACTTTCTGGGTTCATTTTATAATATTAGCTATGTTCGTCCTATAAGTATAATTTTTAGCACTTTACACAAGAGTCTAATTTCCTGTTTACCCTAATTTTATTATCACTTTATGAGTAGAAAGATTGTGTTTTTTTCATTTTTTCTCTCTCATCAATATATCAATAAACTTATCTTAAAGGGAAATAAACACGCTTAAAGCTAGTATAATTTAAAATGTACAAGGTATAATAATACATTAAATTAACAACACCAAATTTAAAATTTAAAATTTATAACTAAGATTAGCTCCGAATGATATTGGTGTAAAGAAATCATACTCTTCTATACTTCCATTATTCAGATTTTTGCGTGCAGGACGGCTATTCAGCACATTATATACATATACCGATGCTTGGAAGCCACTTAGAAAATTCTTCGTAACCCTCAGATGAATATTGTGCAATACCTTACCAAGCCTCTGTGTGGTAGTCTCTGTTGCCTGCCTGTGGATATTCTGATATTTCGCATCTGCCCTCTCTGATTCTGGAATTGGATGATAGGTGAGATTCCTGTCATAATACCCTTCAGGATATTTATTGTTTGCATCTACATAGAAATTATCCAAGAGGAAAGTATTGGTCTGCAATGCCAGTATAAGCCCTACTTGGGATAAGTGATAGGCAAAAGTGCCATTGATTCTCGCATTCTCAAAAGCATTCCCCCCAGCAGTAAACACTCCATAAGTATACTCACTGGTTTCTATATTAGACTTTTGAAGATAGCGCACATCAGATTTATCATCGGTTCGTACATAGGTAGCATTAAGGGCAACTTCCAAGTTTAGTGCTTCTATTCTTTTAAAATTTATCCCCAGCTCAATACCTTTATCTACTGAATTAAGCGCATTGGTAATACGGCTGTGTGTATAATAATAATCTTTCTGCCCGATAATCTGATAAGTAGGTGGCTGATTACCATTATAATTGATTTTTACATCAGAAATCTGGGTTTTATTAAGCTCTGATACATTGGTAAAACCATCAAAAAGTTTATTATAATAAGCTGTAAGGCTGAGCATTGCAAATGGAAGTTTATAATCTAAACCCACTTCTGTTTTCCAGCTTTTAGATGGTTTTAAATCCACATTATCCCCTTTAGTTACTACGGTTTGCATTACAGCTACATTATATTTACCTGGCAGTCGAAAGTCCCCTATCAGGTAATCTAAAAATCTATCTCCCGTATAGAGCTGTGCAAGAGTAGGTGCTTTTGAGGTAAGCCCTACCCCACCTCTCAGGCTTATATTTTTATACTTATACGAAGCATTAAACCTTGGTGATAGGGTTTTTATACTGTTCTGAATATCCAATCTGAGCCCCGCATTTAAACTTAATGATGAGTACTCACCTATATCTTTCCTCAAATTATCCTGTAAGTAGGCAGAGTACTGCACACTTGCGGGTACATTTTTAGAGTAGTCATAGTCCCTATACCCCATATTACTTGCAGCATTAGATATCCCTACAATTGCCGAATTGGTAGTACCAAACCTCCCTCTACCGATATTATCACCAAAGATAAAAGCTCCACCAGCAGATATATTATGCCTCCATTTATTCCTCGATTCTATGAGTTTATACATCTCTACATTCATATTGAGGTTAATCGGTATGCCTTCTACATTCCTCTCAGTCATAAAGGTTACGGGAGTGTAAGGTGCATAATACACCGAATTCTCCATAGCGGTACCGTAAGGTCTCCCTCCTAAATTGACAAACTGCTTATCTATATTCTTCTGCTTATCGTAGCTGAACCTCACATTTGCAGAGAGTCCATCTATCCATCGGTCTTTAAACTTCATCATAAAATTATCAGAGAGAACAATGCCCACCTTTGATGCTTTTACATACCTCGCCTTATAGTCGTCTGGGTCAGTTTTACCTTCATCCAGATTCTTTGCATACTGGAAATTGATTTTATTCCTTACAGTCTTATCTCTACTACTCATCTCCCAAAGTATTTTACCTACAATTCTTTTATAGTCAGTAAGGTTATTCCTCGGGTTAGGATTCGCATCCATATAGTTGATAAGAAAATTAATAGCATCTCCTTTTTTATTAATCTGAAAACCTTTGGTAACATCTACCTGATAAGTTCCCCTTTGCAATGAAGCGTTTATTTGAAGAGGTTTTTTGCCCGATTTCGTCTCCACGATAATGAGCCCTGTCGTAAGATCTCCATATTTTGCATCTGGAATCCCCTGCACTACTTTTATATTTTCTATATCTCCTACGGTTATCTCTCTGAGGTCTGCCCCATAGTTTGGTAAGGATGGAGTGGGTATATCCGTTCTGGAAGAAAGTCCTCTGTACACCGCCGAATATGGCGAATTGTACTGCTGCATATTCTCATTATTAGAAACTGCCAATCCATCTACGAGTACAGATACCCCTGCAGCTTTATTCCCATAGGAATCGTTATTTCTATTATTAAGGCCTTGACCACTACCGGTTCGGAAGACTACATTCTTAAACTCATTATTGTTAAGTGGCTTTATAAACTGACCTGGTAGCTGTGTAAGCACATCTGCAATAGAAAAGGACTGATTATTTTTTATCGCTTCTTCCTTTATGTCTATTTCTGAAAATCTACGCCTTTTTGCTGTAAGTTGCACTTCCTTTATGTATATCGTAGCTGGGCTAAGGAGTACTTCCATATTCTCCTCTGCTCTCTGCTTTATTTCGGTATAGCCCGAAAGAATAAATACCAGCTCTTTATGCCCTTTTAAATCTATTTTAAAGCTCCCGTTAGCATCTGTCAGTGTCCAAGAATCTGTACCTTCTGGGCTAATCTTTACATTTTGCAAACTCTTGCCCGTCTCTTTATCCAGCACCACTCCCTGTACTACCTGTGCATAAGACAACCCCATCAATAACAAAAATCCAAAGAATAAAATCTTTCTTCTCTTCATTGCCAATAAAATATTAGCGCAAATTTATTTAAAATTAATTTAGATTATTCACCTTGCTTAAAATTTAATTTTGGTATGAGAGTACAGACTTCCGCCCTTTGAAATAAGAAACTTATGATTAATTTATAGATAGATACCTACTGCCTATTGCTTACTGCCTACTGCATATAACTTGCTACCTAAACCGAGATACATAAGAAGAACACCGATAAAATAGCAAAGAATATCTAACCAAGAAAATGAATTTCCAATGACAATATACATTATACTCCCTTCTTTAAAGCCGAGTAGAGTAGCCAGTTTGAAATACTGAGCAACCTCTACCAACACAGAAAACAGGAATATATAAATAAGAAGTGTGCCCTTATTTTTTATATTAAAAAAGCTGAGAATAGCGGTGTAGAGGAGCATTACAACCAATACATCGCCTATATAGGCTCTGAGGAGAAATATGTCTTTCCAAATAGTAGCGATACAAACCTCTATACCGAAAATGATTAGGCTAAGAAGCCCATACCTCAGATTAAATCTCATCTCTCTTTGCTTTTAAAGGCGCAATTTTAAGAATATTTAAACATCTTTTAATAGATATCTTTTAGTTTTTTATACTTTTGTTCAAAATAATTTTTAAAAAGAATGTCTCAAAACCGAACGAAGACCACAAGCAAAACGGGAATAAAAAATAACCCTAAAATAATGAATGCTTGGGCAGCCTATGATTGGGCAAATTCTGTTTATTCATTAGTAATCACCTCTACCATCTTCCCAATTTACTACTCACTACTCACAACCAAAGGCTATAAAAAAGAATTTATAGAGAGTACCCAGCAGTGGATAAAAGTTCCTGAGAGATATTTCCTTAAAATCTTTGGGGAGGCTTATCACCCAGATGCCGTTTATGGCTATTCGCTCACGGCATCGTTTATTATTGTGGTGCTGCTGTCTCCGTTCCTCTCTTCGCTGGCTGATACTATTGGAAATAAGAAATCTTTCCTCCAATTCTTCTGTTATCTTGGGGCTACATCGTGTATGGGCTTAGCGATTTTTACGGGGATGAATACCGTTTTCCTCGGGTTGCTGTTCAGTATTACAGCGAGTGTTGGCTTTTGGGGAAGTTTGGTTTTCTACAACTCATTCTTGCCAGATATTGCTTCGCCCGACAGGCAAGATGCCCTCTCTGCAAGAGGATATGTATACGGCTATGTAGGCTCTGTGGTATTAGTAATCATCTGCCTTTTACTGATAAAAGTAGCCGCACAAACCGCTGAAGAATCCAAGCTATACACAAGGGTGAGCTTCCTGCTTACGGGTGCGTGGTGGTTTGGCTTCTCTCAGTACACCTTTAAGCACCTGCCACAGTTTGGGAGCGTGAAGGACAATCTTCCGAAAGATTTAGTACTGCTCAACTATACCAATATCTTTAAGAAACACGCCAAGCAGGGAGGCTTTTTCACTGTTTTAATGGATAATATTCGTTTTTATATCGATATTGGTAAGCAGAGTTTTAAAGAACTGTTCAAAGTACAAAAGCAGCTCTTTGAGGATAGAAACTTGAAGTTCTTCCTTTCGAGTTTTTTCTTTTACAGCGTAGGTATGCAGACAATCTTCCTGATGGCAACCCTCTTCGGAAGCAATGAAATCAACTTGGAACAAGGGAAGCTCATCGCTACTTTACTCATCATACAGATAGAGGCGATTATCGGTGCCATAGTCTTCTCCAAACTCTCCCAGAGGATAGGAAATAAAAATGTTATCTCTATTACGGTAATACTTTGGATTGTTGCGTGCCTCGGTTCGTATCTCCTGAACAAGGAAAACCCAAATGTAGAGTATCAGTTCTACGGCATTGCGGGGATTATTGGCTTAGTAATGGGCGGTTTGCAGGCGCTCTCCCGCTCTACCTACTCCAAACTGCTACCAGAGAACTCTATGGACAATACTACTTTCTTCGGGTTCTATGATGTATTGGAGAAACTCGCGATTATCTTCGGTACCTTTATCTTCTCAGCGCTAATAGACCATTTTAATAATATGAGATACGCCGCCTTGTCTATGAGCTTCTTCTTTTTCATAGGTTTGGTGCTGATTAGGTTCATCAAGGCGAAAAAAAGTTAAACCTTAAAACTTAAAATACTATGGAGCATTCACACGAAGGGCATTGCCACCACTCAGTAAGCAGTCTGGATGCTATAAACCGAGCTTTTTATATAGGCATCGGGCTGAATCTTTTGTATACAATTGTGGAATATGGCGTAGGGTTCAGCATTAATTCTCTGGCGCTTATCTCGGATGCCAGCCACAACCTTAGCGATGTTGCGAGCCTCATCGGTATCATTCTTGCCCAAAAAGCCAGCACACACAGCCTGACTTACGGCTACAAAAAAGCCTCAATTTTGGCTTCGCTCATCAATGCTATTCTATTAGTGTTTATCGTTGCGAATATCTGTATAGAAGCTGTGGAAAGACTAAGCCTTCCGCCCAATGTAAAGGGTTTGGATATTAGTATAACCGCATTTGTAGGGGTGATGATCAACTCGGTTTCTGCATTTCTGTTTTATAAAGGTCAGAAGCAAGATATCAATATCAAAGGGGCTTTTCTTCACCTAATGGTAGATGCTTTAGTTTCCGTAGGGGTGATTATCTCTGGCGTCATTATCTCACTAACGGGTTGGAATGCAGCCGATATTTTCATCAGCTTTGTAATAGCAGCGGTGATATTAGTCTCCACTTGGCACTTACTCACCGAAAGTCTGAAACTTATATTAGACGGAGTGCCTGCCGACATCAATACAAAGGAAATACAGCAGGCAATAGAGCAACACCCGATGATTGACAGTCTGCACCACCTCCACATCTGGGCAATGAGCAGCTCTCAGAATGCCCTCACTGCACATATTGTCTTAGCACAGGAAATAAGCCTTGCCGATACCGAACAAATAAAAAAAGAACTACGGCACACATTAGCCCACAAAAACATACACCACTCCACCTTTGAAATGGAAGTAAAAGGCTGCCACTGCAAACAAGAGGAGTGCGATTAGAGAAGTTTGATTTAATGAAAGGCTTTACGGTTAAATATCTAATAGTAGATAAGTACTAACAAAAAAAAATAGAGACTCTTATATTAAAAAAAGAAATCTCTATTTTCGTAATTCTATGAACATCAAAAAATCTTTAAACAGCTTATTGCTTTATAAATTTCTGATGAAGGGCTCCTTTTGGAGTTTCTATACTTAGGATATAAATTCCATTAGATAACTCAGATACATCATAATTCTGCTGTGGAGCAAATGATTTTAAAAGTCTGGCATTGATATCAAAAACTTTAATTTTTGAACTCTGTGGCAACCCTTTCAGTGAGAAACTGCTCTTTACAGGGTTTGGATAGATAAGTATATCTGATGACTTTAAATCAGTGATTTCTGCAGCAAGACTTGGGTCTTCCTCTACAATGAAACCACCTCTGGCACTTGGTGCTTTTTCGGTAATATCAAAAGCTAAACGGTCTATCACTTCCACTTTTATAATCCCAGCATTTACTTTGAGCTTTGCCGAGCCTACTTCTATTGTACCGATATTGATGTTTGGCAATGTTACTTCATAATTTCCATTATTCTCAACCTCCTCTGCAAGAGTATATTTAAAGGTTTGCCCCCAATCATCAGAAAGGAGGATTCGCACTTTGGAATCCGCACCAAAAACCGCCTCATCTACCTCCCAATTGAGGTTGATTTTCTCGCCTCCTTTATACTTTTTCTTTATTGCGGTAGTGATTTTAAATGGTTTGCCTTCTATGACTTTTACGGTAGTCTGTGCAAGGTCAAAATTCGTAATAAAATGGTTCTGAGTACTCATTTTAGGGTCGCTCGCAGCAAGCCAGAAACTAAACTCTCCCGTAGTATCCTGAGGCGGTTGGCTGTCATAGATAGCTCCACCCCTCAAATTGGTATCATATTCTCGTTGAAAACTAACAGGATTGGTCTGAGTGGGCTTATATGCCTTATAAATACTTATAGATGGGGAATTTAAAAGACGAACATCCCTCTGCTGAGCCGAGTAGCTGAGGGCATCTCCATCCGCATCGGTAGCAGGAATATAGAATTGGAAAAAAGTATTTTTCGGAATGATATATTCGGTTTTGAGCTTGGATTTATCAATTACAGGAGGGGTATTGGTAAGCTGCTCACCATAAGGAATATTAGGAAAATTGGCATCTCCTCTCACCTGAGTCCTCTTTTTGTCAATATAGTAAGGAAGAGTTGTGATTCTCTCCCTCATTCTCTGGATACTGGATAGAGAGAAGAAATTACGAGGTGCTCCATAGCTCATCACAGATTGTCCGCGACCTGGCTCTGTTTTTTCGGAGTCACTCTGCACCACTTGAGTAGAAAAAGTATGCCTCCCTCCGAAGAGATGCCCAATTTCGTGGGCTATCGTTTCCTTAGAATAGTTACTCACAACAGCCGCTGCCTTGCCACTATCGTAAGCACCAAAGATATACGCAAGCCCTACGATACCCGTACGGCTAAAACCCGAGAGCCAAAGCCCAGAATCAAAGTTCTTATCTCCGATAAGCGCACCTATATTGCGAGTTGCATAGCTAATGATATATTCTGGTGTATGATAATCATAAACCATCTCATTTGCAGCATCTTTTATGATGAGTTTTTCATCATTTATCAACTCAAAACGAATACCCAAGTCTCTCATATAGACTTCATTGAGAAAAGCTTCGGTCTGCGCCCAGAAATCCTTGACTTTTTGTACATCCGAATTAAAATAATAATCTGAATAGCGGTTATATGCCACTGCAATAGCAAGCCTGTAAACCCTAAGAATCTCAGTATTTTTAATTTGAGGAGCTTCACTGCCTTCAGAAACAGTATCAAGGTAACGCTTAGCAGACTCACTCTGGTGAATGAGCTCATCTGTACCGCACTGCCCATTCCACCTGTTTTTTCTGTGAAAATAACGGCAAAATGCTTTTAACAGACTGCTGAGCTTGTAAAATTTGCATAAAAGCCAATAATACAAGTCCCAAAAAAGAATTTAAGAACTTCATAAGCTGAATTTTTAAGAATCTTATTATTAGTTTTTCTGATGAATATTAAAAAATGGCGACAAAGTTAAGATAATTTAACCTCTCTCTCCTACCTAAGTACAAAACAAATATTTTTAATTTAATTACTTTTGTGGATATCACACAGCGGCAGGCGGTCGTAAGGGGGGACGATGGGCGTTGTGAATTGCTTTCAATTTGATTACTTTTGTGGATATCACACAGCTTTTTAAATACATAGAAATTAAACCTCTACGTTGTGAATTGCTTTCAATTTGATTACTTTTGTGGATATCACACAGCGAGGATACCGCTCTATAAATAGCGGAGGGCGTTGTGAATTGCTTTCAATTTGATTACTTTTGTGGATATCACACAGCCAAAGATAGCATTGCCCTTTTAGATATGTTGTTGTGAATTGCTTTCAATTTGATTACTTTTGTGGATATCACACAGCAATCTCTTTGCTTATGAATACTACACAGACGTTGTGAATTGCTTTCAATTTGATTACTTTTGTGGATATCACACAGCATACAGGGATAAAGTTTAAGCTAATGGATAGTTGTGAATTGCTTTCAATTTGATTACTTTTGTGGATATCACACAGCATCAAACTTTTCAGAATACTTATTCCCACCGTTGTGAATTGCTTTCAATTTGATTACTTTTGTGGATATCACACAGCTAGAACAATATGTACTCCTTAATAATGAGCGTTGTGAATTGCTTTCAATTTGATTACTTTTGTGGATATCACACAGCCCAATGAAATCAGAAGCAATAAAAGTCCTCGTTGTGAATTGCTTTCAATTTGATTACTTTTGTGGATATCACACAGCGGAAGTAAAATTATGACAACGCTAAACATAGTTGTGAATTGCTTTCAATTTGATTACTTTTGTGGATATCACACAGCCGAATGGAAAGAACTACAGCACCAGCTGGAGTTGTGAATTGCTTTCAATTTGATTACTTTTGTGGATATCACACAGCACGATGATACATCGTGCAAACTCTCTACTTGTTGTGAATTGCTTTCAATTTGATTACTTTTGTGGATATCACACAGCTTACCCCCGCTTACATAGTGGGGGTTTTTTGTTGTGAATTGCTTTCAATTTGATTACTTTTGTGGATATCACACAGCCTACTAAAAGCAGACCTTATAAAACTTATAGTTGTGAATTGCTTTCAATTTGATTACTTTTGTGGATATCACACAGCAGAAAGTATAAAATAGTTATCTACGAACCAGTTGTGAATTGCTTTCAATTTGATTACTTTTGTGGATATCACACAGCTTGAAAATCCAATATCTGTAAGCCCCACTTGTTGTGAATTGCTTTCAATTTGATTACTTTTGTGGATATCACACAGCCAATAAGGTCAAAACCGTATTGGAAAGCAAGTTGTGAATTGCTTTCAATTTGATTACTTTTGTGGATATCACACAGCTAAACCTGCTGCTTTCCATATTAAAGCTAGGTTGTGAATTGCTTTCAATTTGATTACTTTTGTGGATATCACACAGCACTTGTATCCGCAGGAGCTTCTTCTTTTTCGTTGTGAATTGCTTTCAATTTGATTACTTTTGTGGATATCACACAGCTGTCCAGCAGGAGCAATCAACAGTCCCTTAGTTGTGAATTGCTTTCAATTTGATTACTTTTGTGGATATCACACAGCCCTGAATAATCAAGTCCAACAGAGTATGTTGTTGTGAATTGCTTTC
>ERZ773072.1585-NODE-1585-length-11208-cov-8.389850_pt1 | contig 11208 bp, 6 predicted proteins | sample MGYA00580617_ERZ773072 | MGnify/ENA primary metagenome ERZ773072 (study PRJEB29015, sample SAMEA2737970) | human oral metagenome | biome: human oral; feature: human-associated habitat; material: dental | place: China | collected 2122 ... | reverse complement strand
ATGGCCATGGATGGGGCCGCCTTTCCTCGTCGTCCTGCTCCGCGATGGCCTCCAGTAGACTCAGGCACACGCGTAGGCAACTCAGGATCAAGCCGCCCACTGCCGCAGTGCCCGGCCGCCCTGTCACGACCGCCAGCACACGGCAGCGTATCTCATCACGGCAACGTAGGGCGGGCCGCCGCCTCATGACATCTGCCCACGCGCTGTGAGAAAACCGCCGGCAGACGCGGATGTCGAGGTTATCTCTCAGGGTTATCCCTGATTCTTGGGAGAGACGGGTCTCATGGCTTCATCCGCCTCCGGGGGGATGAGGATGCCCACGAAGTGGATAAGAATATCGGCTGGCTGGCACCTCCCGGCCCCTTCCTCACCGATGCCATCGGGCCTCCCATGAGCCCGCGGCTCTCCGCCGGCCCCTTGTGGGCCTCCTATCAGAACTCGGCTCCTCCCGGGGAGCCGACCGGTCTTTATCCATCGTCAACCTCCCACCACCTACTGTTTGAGGAGTGTTCATGCCGTCGGCCTCGTCCACCACAACTCCCCCGGACGTACCCCAGAACGTGCCCTCTCAGGCATCCTCCGTCTCCTCGCAGTCGGCCTCGGCGAGGCCCTCCACAGAGCCAACCGCCCCCGCAGCCCAGCCCTCCCGCCTGAAGGCGCACGCGCACCGCGCCTGGCGGACCACCCGCGCCTGGCTGGCCCCGGCGCCGGCAGCAACGGCCTCCGCGGCACTCATCGTCCTCGTCAACCTCGCCCTCGCCCCCTGGGGCCACCGGGGTGAGATCGCTCTATCCGCCTTCATCAACCAGCCCCAGCGCGTGTGGACCCTGCTGACCGCGTGGGCGGCCCCCGGCCTCCTGGTGCCGGTGGCAAGCGCCATCATGCTGCTGTCCGTCGGCGTCCTGCTGGAGCGTCTCCTGGGGACGCGGCGCTGGTTGGTCACGGGCGTCGTCTCCACCGCCGGGGGCATCGCCCTGGCGCAGGCTCTCTACCCTTTCATCGGGCAGGTGTGGGAGACATGGTCCCCCTACCTCGTCCACGCCCCGATCCGGGGCGTCACCCTGCCCATCACCGGCCTGGTGGCGGCCTCCACCAGCGTCATGCGCCCGTCCTGGCGGCGACGCGTGCGCCTGGCCATGTTCGCCGTCCTCATCGTCTCGGCAGCCGTGACCGGCACCGTGGGCGCCCTGGCCCGCCTGGGGACCGGCGTCGTCGGCCTCATCGTGGGCATCGTCCTGGAACGCGGGCAGCAGACCGCCCCCTCCCAGGAGCTGCCCCGGCGTGTGGAGCGCGAGCTCGTCGCCTTCCTGGTGGCCTGCTGGGCGGTGAGCTGTGCCTTGGCGGTGGTGAGTAACGCCGCCGGCCCCCTGGCCGACGCCCGCTTCGGGCTGACCCCTGCGATCCTGCCCAAGGGCGCCGCCGTCTCCCCGGTTGAGCTGCTCCTGCTGTGCATGCCCGCGCTTCTTCAGCTGGTTCTGGCCGATGGCCTGCGCCGCGGACGCCGTTCGGCGGCTCTGGGCACCATCGCGCTCCAGATCTTCCTGGGGGCCTGTGCGGCCGTGTTCGCTTTCGTGGACAAGATCGACGCTCAGCACCCCGAGCCGGCTCCCGAGACGCCCCAGCCCCTGCTCGGCTGGGCGTTGTCCGGGCATCTGCTGGTACCGCTCCTGCTCAACATCGTGGTCATCAGCCTCGTGGTGTGGAAGCGGGGCTGCTTCACCCTGGGATCGTGCCCCGGCGTCATCCGCCGCGCCGTCACCGCCTGGGTCCTGACCGTCGTGGGCGGGGCGGCCGTCACTGTCCTCGGCGGCATGCTCATCCCCCGAGACTTCGCCCCCTACGCGAGCTGGCCCGACCTGCTGGAGACCTATGTGTCCTATCTGCTACCCGTGAGCACCGGCGGCATCTTGGGACTCATTGTGGACCCCCTGACCCCCTTGGCCCACCTCCTCATCAAGGCGACACCGATCCTGGTGTGGCTCCTGACGATCCTGTGGGTCTGGCTCGCCCAGTCGGCGCCCGCCCGTACCCGAGTCTCCAGCCGCGAGGAGCTGACCGAGCTGGTACGCGCCCGCGGCGCAGGAACCCTGGGCTGGATGCTCACCTGGGAGGGCAACGAGGCCTGGGTCAACGAGACGGGCACGGCCGGCTTCTCCTACCGCCCCAGCCGCGACGTTGCCCTGACGGTCGGAGACCCCGCCGCCGACGACGCCGACGTGGCCCAGGCTGTGCGTGACTTCGCCGGTTTCGCCACCGACGCCGGACTCATCCCCGCCCTCTACTCGGTGCACGCCCCGGCGATGGAGGCCGCCCGTGCCATGGGCTGGACGATCCTGCAGGTGGCTGAGGAGGCCGTCCTGGACCTGCCGGACCTGGCCTTCCGCGGTAAGGCCTACCAGGACGTTCGCACCGCCCTCAACCACGCCCGCAAGGAGGGCGTCGAGGCCGTGTGGACCACCTTCCGCGACTGCCCGGCCGGCCGACGCGACCAGATCCGCGCCATCTCCCAGGCCTGGGCCAGTGACAAGCCGCTGCCGGAGATGGGATTCACCCTCGGCGGCCTGGCCGAGCTCGATGACTCCGAGACGCGGCTGCTGCTGGCCGTCGACGCCGACGGCACCGTCCAGGGCGTCACCTCCTGGCTGCCGGTCTACCGCGACGGGAGGATCGTCGGCCTGACCCTGGACTTCATGCGCCGCCGCGAGGGCGGCTTCCGCCCCGTCATGGAGTTCCTCATCGGACGCGCCGCCCAGGACGCCCAGGCCGAGGGCCTGGAGATCCTGTCCCTGTCCGGGGCGCCACTGTCCCGCTCCGCCCCGGCCGACGGCGGCTCCTCCTCACGCTTCGACCCGCTCCTCAATCTCCTGGCCTCCGTGCTGGAGCCGGCCTACGGATTCGGCTCCCTGCACGCCTACAAGCGCAAGTTCAAGCCGCGGTCAGTGCCGATGTACCTGGCGGTTCCCGATCTGGTGGACCTGCCCACGGTGGGGATCGCGATCGCCCGGGCCTACCTGCCCGGTCTCAAGCCCTCTCAGACGGCGCGCTTCGCCCAGGTGCTGATGAACCGTGACTGAGATCGGCGGTGCTGGTGCGGCCACCGCCGACACCGCCACCGCTGGCAGCACCGCCGGCAGCACTGCCGACGTGCAGGCCTCGGGCGGCGTCGTGGGCGCCCTCAAGGCCGTCCACATCCTCCAGCCCTGGCTGGGGGCGGCCTGCGCGGTCGTTGCCATGGCGGTCATCACCTGGCTGTGGTGGCGGCGCACCCGCCACCTGCCCTGGCCCCGCCAGCTCATCGTGCCCGCCGCCGGAGTCGCGAGCGCGGTGACCTTCTGGCTGGTCGTGGACGTCATCTGGCATCCCATCGCCGACGGCGTCGGCTGGTTCGTGTGGACCTGGGTGGGAGTCGTCGGCCTCGTCATCGCCCAGCTGGTCACCGGCAACCGCACCGAGGGACGTCACCAGGCGGTGCGTTCACGCAACCGCCGCCTGGTGCGAGCCACCGAGTCCGCCTCCAGCCTCGTGGCCGTGGTGGCCTCCTCCCTGCTGGCGGTCAACACCTTCTTCGCCTCCTACCCGACCCTGGCATCCGTCCTGGGCTACGGGGTGGCGACCACGCCACTCAACCGTCTGCAGGGCGCCGCGGCCCGGTCCCCGGCACCCGTGCGCGGACACGGGACGCTGGAGGAGACCTGGAGGCCGCCGTCGGACATGCCCGCCCGTGGTGAGGCGGTCACCGCCGACATCCCGGCCGGCGACCAGTCCGGAACGAAGGGCTTCACACCGCGAGGGGCCTTCATCTACCTGCCGCCGGCCTATCTGGGCTCACAGCGCCCGGCCCTCCCGGTCCTCGTCCTGCTCACCGGGCAGCCGGGAAGCCCGTCGGACTGGTTCGAGCTCGGGGGCCTGAAGGACACGATGGACGCCTACGCGGCCGACCACCACGGCCTGGCCCCGGTGGTCGTCGTCGCCGACCTCCTGGGCAGCCCGTACACCAACCCCCTGTGCTCCGACACCGAGGCGGGAGGGAAGGTGGCCACCTACCTGGAGAAGGACGTCCCGGCCTGGATCAGGGCGAACCTGCAGGTCGACGACGACCCCGCCCACTGGGCGGTGGCCGGCCTGTCCAACGGGGGCACCTGCGCGATGCAGGTCGTCACCCGCTCGCCGGGCGTCTACCGCACCTTCCTGGCCATCAGTGCTGAGGAGCACCCCACGCTGGGCAGCGTGGAGCGCACCATCTCCCAGGGCTTCGGCGGAGACCGCGCCGCCTACGAGGCCAATGACCCGATCTCCCTCATGGCCGCCGCCCCGCCCGGCCGCTACGACGGCATCGCCGGCATCCTGTCGGTGGGCCGCCAGGACACGAGCTACCGCGGGGCCGTGCCCGTCCTGGCCGAGGCCGCCACGAAGTCCGGAATGACGGTGAGCACCCGCCAGTACGACGGCGCTCACACCTGGGCCGTGTGGGGACCGGCGCTAGCCGACCAGGTCGACTGGCTGGGCAGGCGCCTGGGTATCGCCTCGCCGTCACCGGCCTCCTGATCGTGGCCCCGGTCCCCACGGCGCCGTTCGTCTGCGGGGCTCGTTACTCGGCTTACTCGTCCTTGTCCTCGACGGCCGCGCGCCCGGCCTCCAGGCGGGCGACCGGCACCCGGAAGGGCGAGCAGGAGACGTAGTCCAGGCCCACGCGGTGGAAGAAGGTGATGGACTCGGGGTCGCCGCCGTGCTCGCCGCACACGCCCATCTTCATCGTCGGCTTGGTGGAGCGGCCGCCCTCGACGCCCAGGCGCACCATGCCGCCCACGCCGTCGGCGTCGATGGTCTCGAAGGGGGAGACCCCGAAGATGCCGTCGTCGATGTAGCGGCCCACGAAGGAGCCCTCGACGTCGTCGCGTGAGAAGCCCCAGGTGGTCTGGGTCAGGTCGTTGGTGCCGAAGGAGAAGAAGTCGGCCTCCTCGGCGACGTGGGCGGCGGTGACGGCAGCGCGCGGCAGCTCGATCATGCAGCCCACCGGGAAGTCGAGGGCGTAGCCGGAGGCCTGGGAGACCTCCTGCAGCACGTGCTCCACGCGCTCGCGCGCCAGCTGGAGCTCACGCACCGACCCGATGAGCGGGATCATGATCTCGGGGTGCGGGTCGCCGCCGGCCTTGAGGCGCTCGACGGCGGCCTCGGCGATGGCGCGCACCTGGAGCTCGATGAGGCCCGGCATGGTCAGCAGCAGGCGGACCCCGCGCAGGCCGAGCATCGGGTTGGCCTCGTGGCTCTTGCGCACCACGGCCAGGAGCTCCTCGTCGGCCGGGTCCAGCTCGCCGCGCTCGCGGTCGACGGCCACCTTGACGCTCAGCTCGGTCAGGTCCGGCAGGAACTCGTGCAGCGGCGGGTCGATGAGGCGCACCGTCATGGGCTTGCCGTTCATCGTCTCGAACATCTGGATGAAGTCGCCCTTCTGCAGCGGCAGGAGGGCGGCCAGGGCGGCCTCGCGCTCGGCGTCGGAGGAGGCCAGGATGAGGTTCTGGACGAACTGCTTGCGCTCGCCCAGGAACATGTGCTCGGTGCGGCACAGGCCCACGCCCTGGGCGCCGCGGTGGATGGCGTGGCGGGCGTCGTCGGGGGTGTCGGCGTTGGCGCGCACCTCGAGGCGGCGGACCGCATCGGCGTGGCGCATGAGGCGGTCCACGGCGGTGACGAGCTCGCGGGTGTCCTCGTCTCCGGCCGCCTTGAGCGCCTCGTCCAGGCCACGACGCAGGTAGGTCATGACCGGGGAGTCGACGACGCCGACCTCACCGAGGAAGACCTCGCCGGTGGTGCCGTCGATGGCGATGATGTCCTCACTGGTGAGGACTTCCTCGCGCCCCGCGATGCGCAGGGTCTTGCCGGCGGAGTCGACCTCGAGGGCCTCGGCGCCGCACACGCAGGTCTTGCCCATGCCGCGGGCGACGACGGCGGCGTGGCTGGTCTTGCCGCCGCGGGCCGTGAGCACGCCGGCGGCCGCGACCATGCCGGGCAGGTCGTCGGGGTTGGTCTCGCGGCGCACGAGGATGACGGAGTCGCCCTTCTCGGCGCGCGAGACGGCCTCGTCGTTGTCGAAGGCGATGTAGCCCACGGCGGCGCCCGGGGAGGCGGCCATGGCGCGGGTGAGCAGGTCGCGGCTGGAGTCGTCGTCGAACTGGGGGAACATCAGCTGGGTGAGCTGCTCGCCGGAGACGCGCGTGAGGGCCTCGTCCATGGTGATGAGCTTTTCGTCGACGAGCTGGGTGGCCACACGGAAGGCGGCCGCGGCGGTGCGCTTGCCCACGCGGGTCTGGAGCATCCACAGCTTGCCGCGCTCGATGGTGAACTCGATGTCGCACAGGTCGCGGTAGTGGGTCTCCAGGCGGCGCATGATGGAGCGCAGCTCGTCGTAGGAGGCCTTGTCCAGGCGCTCGAGGTCGGCCAGGGACAGGGTGTTGCGGATACCGGCGACGACGTCCTCGCCCTGGGCGTTGACCAGGTAGTCGCCGTAGACGCCGGTGCGCCCGGTGGAGGGGTCGCGGGTGAAGCACACGCCGGTGCCGGAGGTCTCCCCCATGTTGCCGAACACCATGGTGCACACGTTGACCGCGGTGCCCAGGTCGTGCGGGATCTTCTCGCGGCGGCGGTAGATGTGGGCGCGCTCGGTGTTCCAGGAGCGGAAGACGGCCTCGGTGGCCATGTCGAGCTGGGCGCGCGGGTCCTGGGGGAAGTCGATGCCGGCCTGCTCGCGCACGATCGCCTTGTACTGCTCGACGAGCTGCCTGAGGGCGTCCACGTCCAGCTCGTAGTCGAGCTTGACGCCGCGCTCGGCCTTCTTGGCGTCCAGGGCGGCCGAGAAGTGCTCGCCGTCGATGTCCAGGACGGTCTTGCCGAACATCTGGATGAGGCGCCGGTAAGAGTCCCAGGCGAAGCGCTCGTCGCCGCTGGCGGCGGCCAGGCCGACGACGGAGGCGTCGTTGAGCCCGATGTTGAGAACGGTCTCCATCATGCCGGGCATGGAGAACTTGGCGCCGGAGCGCACGGAGACGAGCAGCGGGTCCTCGCTCGCGCCGAGCTCGCGGCCCAGCTCCTCCTCGACCTCGCGCAGGGCGGTGGTGACCTGGACGGCGAGCTCGTCGGGCACGGCGCCGTCGCGCAGGTAGGCCCGGCAGGCGTCGGTGGTGATGGTGAAGCCGGGGGGAACCGGCAGGCCGAGGCGGGTCATCTCGGCGAGGTTCGCCCCCTTGCCGCCCAGGAGGTCCTTCTGGTCCTTGTCTCCCTCACTGAAGCGGTACACGTACTTGGGCATCATCGTCTCTCTCGGATCTCGTTGCGTGGTGACGACGCGACATCGCGTCATGCCACGGTCACTGTAATGTGACTGAGGTCCTAGACCAAATGCGCAGCGCCGGAACGGCTACCGCGGCCCCGGATCCGACCAACGGCCCGGTCGACGCGCCGCACCGCCGCTCTCGCGCATCTCCCGCACGTCCCGGCGTTGACGGGCGGCGAGCAGAGCCTGGCGGGCCTCTGCGGCGGCCCGGCGGGCGTGGGCCAGGCGCCTCCAGGCGGCCTCCTCCTCCGCGGAGGCGATCTCGGCCTCCACGCGGGCCTCCTCGACCGTGGGCTCGGTGTCCACCAGGTGGGCCGGCGCCGCCGCGAAGATCTCGCCCACGTCCAGGTCCGGGTTCTCCTCCTGGGTCTGGACGAGTTCGGCGACCTCCTCCTGGGAGGCGACGGCCGGCATGGAGCCGGGCAGCGGGCGGCGCGCGGTCTCGCGCAGCTTGAAGATGGCCACGAAGGCGGCCGAGGATGTGGCGATGAGCCAGTAGGCGGGCACGAGGCTGTTGCCCGTGAGCTTGACCAGGGACTCCATGATGAGGGCCGCGGGGCCGCCGAAGACGGCGACGGCGATGTTGTAGGAGATGCCCATGCCGCCGTAGCGCGAGGCGGTGGGGAAGATGGCCGGCAGGGAGGCGGCGAGGTTGCCGACGTAGGCGGCCACCGGGTAGGCGAGCAGACCCAGGCCCAGCAGCGTCGACCACACGGCGCCGTGCTCCATGAGCTTGAAGGCGGGCACGGACAGGACGATGACGCTCACCGCCGCGGAGAACAGGACGGGCCTGCGCCCCACGTGGTCCGAGATCCAGCCGATCGCCGGCACGAGGAAGGCGACCAGGACGAGGACCGGCAGGGTGAGCAGCGGGCCGTGCTCGGCGTCGTAGTGGAGCGTCGCGGTCAGGTAGGTCGGCATGTAGGAGGTCAGGGCGTAGCCCACCGTGTTGGCGCCGGCGACCAGGACTATGGCGGTCAGGAGCTCGCGCCAGTAGGTGCGCACCATGTCCCCGACCCCCAGCGGCCCCTCGGGCCGCATGATGTCGGTCTCGACGGCGGCCAGGTCGGCGGGCTCCTCGTCGTCGACCTCGGCCCGGGCGCCGCGGAAGGCCGGGGTGTCCTCGATGCGGGTGCGCAGGTACAGGGCGATGCCGCCCATGGGCAGGGCCACGAGGAAGGGGATGCGCCAGCCCCACTGGGACATGACGTCCTTGGGCAGGACGATCATGAGGACGGTGACCAGGCCGGCCCCCAGGGCGTTGCCCATGTAGGAGCCCCAGTCGAGCAGGGCGGCGTAGAAGCCGCGCTTCTTGTCCGGGGCGTACTCGGTGATGAAGGTGGTCGCCCCGGCGTACTCCCCGCCGGTGGAGAAGCCCTGGACGAGCTTGAGGCAGATGAGCAGGACGGGCGCCCAGACGCCGAGCACGGCGCCCGGCGGCAGGACGCCGATGCCGAAGGTCGCCAGCGCCATCATCATGAGGGTGAAGGCGAGGACCTCCTTGCGGCCCAGGCGGTCCCCGAGCTGGCCCAGGACGATGCCGCCCAGGGGCCTGGCCACGAAGGTGACGGCGAAGACGGCCAGGGAGAAGAGGTTCTGGGCGGTGTCGGAGGCCCCGGGCAGGAAGGCGGGGCCGATGAAGATGACGACGTAGGCGTAGACGCCCACGTCGTACCACTCCATGATGTTGCCCACGACGGAGCCGAGGATGGCCCGGCGCAGGGCCGCCTCCTCGACGACGACGACGTCGTCGTAGCGCAGGCGCCGGCGGCGGCGCAGGTAGGCCAGCCGCCTCTGCTCGCGCCGGGCGCGCTCGACCCGGCGTTCGGCGCGAATGACGCGCTCGCTCGGCCGCGGCGGCGCGGGAGGAGCGGGTGGTTTCGGCGGAGCGGGCTTCGGTGGATTCGACTTCTCCACCATCATGGATGCCATGTTCGGGGGACAGGCCGCCGGCCGTGGCCCCCGGTCCCGGGTCCAGCAGGGGCACGACGCGCTTGTCAGAGCCGGACTGGAACTTCACGAAGCGGTTTTCGGATGCACGAAATCGATCAGGATCGACACCGCCGTCGTGTGCCCCAAGTGTCAGGGGGCGGGTGGGGAGCCCGGTTCCAAACCCGTGACATGCAACACGTGTCGTGGGCAGGGTGAGGTGACCACGGTGCAGCGCAGCTTCATCGGGGATATCCGCACCGCGCAGCAGTGTCCCACCTGTCAGGGCTTCGGGACGATCATCCCCAACCCCTGCGGGGAATGCTCCGGGGAGGGGCGGGTGAGCAGTTCCCGTGACATTTCCGTGCGCATCCCGGCAGGCGTGTCGACGGGGAACCGGATCCACTTGGATGGCCGAGGTGAGGTGGGGCGCGGTGGTGGTCCAGCTGGGGACCTGTACGTTGAACTGATCGTGGCCGAACATGAACGGTTCCGCCGTGACGGCGACAACCTGGAGGCGGTGATGACCCTGCCAATGACCGCGGCCGCCCTCGGTACCAGCGTCGAGTTGGCCACCCTGGAGGCCGAGTGGGAGGGCTCCGAGGAGGAGGAACGGAAGGTCACCGTCGCCGTTCCCGCAGGGACACAGTCAGGCACCCGGATCCCGCTCAAGGGCCGAGGCGTGCCAAGGCTGCGCGGGGGAGGCAGGGGCGACCTGGGGGTCACCATCGTCGTTGAGACCCCACGGAAACTGGACGAGAAGCAACGCGACCTGCTGCGCCAGCTCGCCGAGCTGCGCGACGAGACCACGGTGGAGGCGAAACAACCCGGTCACAAGGGCGTCAGGGGCTGGTTCAAGGAAACCTTCGGGTGAGCGACCCGCTCTTCCTCGCGCACTTCGACCTGGTGCGGATAGGCGGGATCGTGGAGGTGACCGGGGACGAGGCCCGGCACGCGGTGGTCGTCAAACGCACGGTACCGGGGGAGAGTGTGCTTCTGGCCGACGGGGCGGGGCGGGCAGTCCGCGGGCGCGTCGTCGCCGCGGAGAGGAACCGCCTGGCGGTCGAGGTGACCGAGATCCTGGGAGCGCCTCCCCACGCCCACCGGTTCGTGGTCGCCCAGGCGCTGGCCAAGGGTGACCGTTCGGAACTCGCGGTGGAGACCATGACGGAGTTGGGCGTGGATGAGATCCTCGCCTGGCAGGCGTCGCGCTCCATCGTGCGCTGGCAGGGGGAACGCGGGACGAAGTCCCTGGGGCGCTGGGCCGCCACCGCGCGGGAGGCCACCAAGCAGTCCAGGAGATTCCGGATCCCCGAGGTCTCGTCCGCCAGCACCAACCGGGTGGCGGAGCGGATCGGGGTGGCGGAGCTCGCCCTGGTCCTGCACGAGTCGGCGGAGAAAACCCTGGCCCGCGTGGACCTCCCCGAGACGGGAGAAATCCTGCTGGTCGTGGGGCCGGAGGGGGGCATCAGCCCGGATGAGCTGGAACGTTTCCAGCAGGCAGGGGCGGTTCCGGTGCGGATCAGCGACGGCGTGCTGCGCACCTCCACGGCGGGGGCCATCGCCATCGGGCAGCTCACGGTTCTGGGGGAGCGCTGAGAGGTCGTTTCCCGTCCGCGAGAACTGCTGCTCGACATTCCGGGAGGGACAGGATACGGAGACGGAAGCCCTTCCCGCCCGGGCGGCTTCACCGGGGCAACATCAATCGGCGTTCCCCCGGCAGCGAATCTGCAGGGCACCGGGATCGACCCACACCTCTAGCGAACTCGCCGCCGGGCGCAGGTCACCGTCCAGGTGAACGGCTCTCGGGATGTCCGACCCGATGATGACGTGGGCCGTCTCCCAGCGGAGCAGTTTGCCGATGTCGCGGCGGGAGCGGGTCACACCCGTGAGGAGAACCGGCCACCAGTCCCGCCAGCCGTCGACCCCGAGGTGCATGACGTGCAGTCTTC
>ERZ773072.1583-NODE-1583-length-11212-cov-8.170476_pt1 | contig 11212 bp, 11 predicted proteins | sample MGYA00580617_ERZ773072 | MGnify/ENA primary metagenome ERZ773072 (study PRJEB29015, sample SAMEA2737970) | human oral metagenome | biome: human oral; feature: human-associated habitat; material: dental | place: China | collected 2122 ... | reverse complement strand
GAAATCAACAGAGATTGATTATGTTGTTACACTTTCTGAAAATATCTTGGGTGAGAAATACGATGACGAAAAAAATCAGGAAAAAGAAGATTTGAATTCTTTGAGGCAAATCATTTTAACGAAGAAAAGAGAAATACTCGCGTTATTAAGTACGAAGATTCAGAATTTGGAGTCGGATTTGTTGACTGCTCAGAATATTGAAAGGAATGCTAGAAATGCATTAAATGCAGCTTTAGCATCATAGAGGAGGGATAGATGACAGTAAAAGTAAAAAATATTTCAGGTTTAGAAGATTACGGGACGAGTATTCACCGATTTGCTGGAAAATTTGAAGAAGTCTCAAGCGACACAATGCGTGAGTTCAATACTAATCTAGAAGGGGAAAAAGCAGCTGCCATTAATGCCTTCTTTAAACGATTGAATGGGATTCAGAAATCCGTTTTTTCACAGACACCAGAGGCGATGCGAACTTATGGACAGCATGTCTTTACATTTACTGGGGAGATTAAAGGTTTAGGCTTTTCCAGTCATGCCCATACTGATGAAGATGCGATTAATACACTTACAGAGTCCCTTAAAACCCCTCAGCGTAATCTAATCAGTATCGTTAAGGATGAAATGGTAGCTTTGTTTGATGAAGCAATCGAAGCAATGGGTGATGGAGACTCTAATTTGGGGGATTTTGATGCTAAAGCAGACGCTTATATTGCAGATGAAATCAAAGCACGTAAGGAAACGCATAGCGGAATTATATCTGCGCATGATAGCCTATCTTCAGGCGTTTCAGGAGTATCAACTACCTTTGAATCCTTGACAAAGATTACACAGAACGCAAGAACTGTAACGACATTACCAGTTCAGACGATTATTGATGCTATAAAAAATAATACTCTAACAGAGTCAAATATGGTTTATCTTTCTAGAATCACTACAAAGGAAGATGCCCAAGTCTTGCAAGCGATTCTTTCTGGAAAATTAGAAGATGTAGACAAGATAATGGAGAATGACCCAGAGAAAATTTCTGATGGGGGCTACATGAATCTGGCAGAAGAATTGACTATTTGGATGGATAGAAGTGAGATTGGGACTCAGAAGATAAATCGTTTGTTAAATGCGATGGGGAAAACGGATCAATCCAAGGTTAGTGTCTTTTCAGAAAGGTTAGATAAACAGCAACATATATCCAAACAAATACAGATAGCTGAAATGTATGCTTACGAGCAAGATCCCGAGCATGACGCTGCAACAATGGAAAAGCATCATACAAAATTAAAGCAGATGAATGATTTGTCAGGTTTATTGACTGCGGTTCGAATCTTGAAAATTGGAACAAAAGTAGAAGGGAATCCAGGTGTACAATTTAGGAACGATGATCCTTTTGATCCAAATGCAAAACTTCGATATACTCGAAAAGAAATCTTTATTAAATTAAATGATGCGGTAAATCCTGAATGGGAATTACATGTTAAAGAAAGTAAAAAGTCCATATATCACTATGGTTCTAAGACGGTTCCAGACTATGATGAGCTTAGTGTCCCAGCCAAAACTACTCTTGAAACTTATACATCACACCATGAAAAAGGAATTGACGGAGCTTTGGCTGGTAAATATGAGGCTGAACTTTATAAAATCAAAAAAGAACATGAGAAAGCGGATGCTGAGTTCCAAGAAACTATCGTAAAAGAAGGGATAAAAACGATTTTAACCTATATTGGAGGTCCGGCAGCTGCGGCGACTTTTAGTGTTGCAGATTCTTTATCACAGTTACATGCAACAGACTCAATTAAAAACACGCATGAGATGCTGGATGAGATGACTTCTGGAAGAGCGAATGCCTTTATTAAAAAAATAGGTAATTATGGTGGCAAGTCTGCCAATGAGGTTTTAGCAGGCTTCTTTAAACTACAAAGTAAGGTGGCTGAGTTTAAAGCCAAAACAACGAATGAAAACACAAATATTTATAATGTTTTGGTTGGTCAAGGGGGCTGGCAGTTAAACCATGAAGTGGCAGGTCCTTCAATAGAGACGATTGCCCAGTCATCTAGTATTTATGCAGACTATGGAGCTTACCAACGGGTACAAGAATTAAACCAGAAAGGTGTCATGGGTTACTTTGAGTCAATTGGTTTGAGAGATAATGCTTATAAAATAATTAACGAATACTTTGATAAAGATCTAGCTATGAAAAATTTCCTTTTGGGAGAGCATACAAATGGTGAAGGCCTTACGATTGAAAATATGACTCCAGAACAGATTCAAACAATTCCTTATATTGTTAACAAAGTCACGGGAGATAGTTCGTTATCAGATTTTATAACGTATTTCGAAAAGCAATATGGCAAATAAGGAGGGAGAGAAATGAAGAAAGTACTACTAATAGTCGGATCTGTCCTGTTGGGTGTTCTGCTTCTATGGGGCTATCATAGTTATCAACAATCAGAGCAGGCCAAGCAAGAACGCCAAAAATATGAAAATATGGGTTACTATACAGGAAAATGGGAAATTGATTCTTATGAGTTTTTAGAAGATGGCAGGGGAGTTGCCGTGCATTGGAAGTCGCTGAATCCAGAAGAGGATCGATTGTTTGCCAAATACAATCCGGACTTGAGCGAAAACTTTTTGGGTGTTCATGGTGCCTCCAATCAACGCTATATCGTACGCAAGTACTTCCATAATTCTACCTATAGAGGAACACAAAAATTACCTAAAGAGGATCCCGAAGTTTATTATGCCATGTCCATTTATCGAATCGGTGATCGAAAATTGGAAGGGAGTCAGCTCGATCTTTATAAACTTGTAGAGGACTATAACCCTGATTATATACCGGAAGATACTGGAGGTATTATCGAAAAAGATGGCAAAGACTACATTTCCATACAAGTATACAAACGAGGATGGGAGCTATCACAGAAAAAACAATTATGGCTGAATTTAGAAACCAAGCAAATTGATTGGGAAGATACAAAAATACAACAGTATCCTGAAAGCCCTTCGGTAGATCTGGGTCCTTTAAAGGACAAGATGGGAAAGATGACAACCGATTTGAGAACATCTACAGCGGATGATTTATGGAATCAAAATAAATTGTCTTTTCGTCAAGATGTATTGAAGGGAAGTGTTTTGGAGACAGCTGCGCCTAAAGTTTATCAAGTATTAAGTAAGCAAGATTCTCAGTTTTTCCTTTTGATTGATTCTAAGTATGATTATGATAAGGTTTATGGAGATGTTCCACAGTTTCTCGATTTGTTTCAACTTTTTGTTCCAGCCAATACGAATCTTTACGAAGGGTTGACGATCCCAGCCGAACTCAGTAAGGATGGTCAAGAACATTCAGTCAATACCAAAGAAGAGTTTGACTTGTATTACGATGTTGCCAAAGACCGCGAGTTGAACAAACAACGTCGAATATTGGTTGAAAAAGAAGAATAAGAGGTTCTAAATGAGTAACAATCAAAAAAAAATCGATGCAGATAATCTAAGCCGAGTGAATGGAGCTTTTAAAGATATAATCTTGAGGGCAGGACTTACAGAGTAAAGAGGAGCTAAGAAGAGTAAAATTAATCTATTTATGATGTATAAAGATATTAAAGTGAAGGTCAGTCAAAAATAAATTAGACAAAAATTTGACCAAATATTGACCAAGTTTATCCTATAACCTATTAGAATAGGCTTTCTGAGCGTATTTATATCCCTGCAATCGGCAGTGTGAAAGAAGTCCTCTAGGACTTCTTTTTTCTTTTGATAAGATTTTTGACCACATAGTCTATCATGACTACCACATAGGCAAAACCTATTGTTTGCGATTTTTATTTCTGTTATAGTAGTAATTGTCAAGGGGAGATAAAGCTTCCTAACAAAATAGAAAATGAGGTTATATCATGAAAAAAGTAGTAGGTATCGGATTTTTAGTTCTTGCAGCAGCAGTTTTGTATTTTGGTTTAGTTGGATGGCCAAGTTTGGATGTTAACATCTGGGCACTCTTTCCAGTAGGTTTATTCTTATTCTTTACTCTTGAGAATTTGGTTAAAAAAGATTATAAGGCCAGTCTCATGAGCTTGATTATTGCCTTTATCATTGCAAATGCTATTCTTGATATCTTGCCACTTTCAAGTGGTTTGGTTATCGGTGCAGGAGTGCTAGCTTGCGTGGGAATTGGATTTCTCTTTCCAGATAAAGATGTGAAAGTAGAATAAGTTTTCCAATATTTCAAACAAAATTTCACTAAAGTATATACATGAATTTTCCTAAACAAATTAGTTAAACAAATAGATTTTATCTAGTAAAAAGAAAAAAGAGAAAACCAAATCGGTTTTCTCTTTTTATTAACTTAGATTATTTATTGAATCCTGCACCAAAGCGAGTGTTGTTACCAAACTCACGAGTTGCATCATCCAAAGGTTTTCCGTCAGTACCCGCAACTGGTTTAGCTGGATAAGTTTCAGCACCTGATACACTGTAAGCTTTATCATATTGTTTTGAAACAGCATAACCAAAACGGTTGTTGTGGTTATTTGCAGCACCTGCTTCTGTAACAATTTCTGTAGTTGGACGTGTTACACCTGGAATTGCTTTTGGATCTGGAGTAGCTGGTTTAGCTGGAGCTGGAGTAGCTGGCTTAGCTGGAGTAGCTGGCTTAGCTGATTTAGCAGCGTTAAATCCTGCACCAAAACGAGTGTTGTGTCCAAACTCACGAGTTGAATCATCCAATGGTTTGCCATCAGTACCTGCAACTGGCTTAGCTGGATAAGTCTTAGCACCTACAAAACTGAAAGCTTTCTTGTTTAATGGAGAAACAGCGAAACCAAAACGGTTGTTATGGTTATTAGCAGCATTTGCCTTTGTAACTGTTCCAGAAGTTGGAGCAGTTACTCCTGGGATAGAAGGAACTTTAGTAGCTGCATAAGAAACGCTAGCGATTGCTGATAATGCTAATGCACTTGTTAATAAAACTTTTTTCATTGTTTTATCTCCTCTTTAATTTTTCATTTTATTTCTAAGGCGAACCTTATTATTTTAATTGTATCATATATGTATATATTGTCAAGTATTTATAATTTTTAAAAACGAACTTTTTTATTCAAAAATCTAATAAAGTTAGGTGTTTGATATGAAAAAGCCTCGAGTTATCTCGGGGCTTTTTGCTTTATTTACCAGCATAGTATTGTTGAATACCTTTGACGATACCTTTAACTAGTTTATTTTGATAGGCATCATTGCGGATACGTTGATTTTCATCGAAGTTACTCATATATCCTAATTCAAGTAAGACAGCAGGTTTATTAGTTTCTCTAAGAACAGCAAAACTACCATGCAGTAGTCCAGCATTTTTGGCACCTGTTTCAGCTAAAAGTGAAGAATGGATAGCCGCTGCTAAGCGGTTGCTCTCACTAATGCGGTCTGGATGATTATGCCATTGTGAATTAATCTTTGTAGGGTAATCAGGGTTTTGTTCATAAGAATATGTTTGAATACCACTGATGTTCGAAGCAGAACTACTTGTAGCATTGAAGTGAATACTAATAAACATGTCAGAATTAGTTTTATTTACCATTTTCGAACGCTCAGTTACAAAATCAACATAAACATCGCTCTCACGAGAAGTTAGAACAGTGTATCCAAGTCCTTCCAGTTCTTTACGAAGTTTTTTGTAAATTTGCATGTTCAAGTCTTTTTCAGCAATGTTATAGTAAAATGCACCGGAGTCTCGACCACCATGACCTGGATCTAAGAAAATAACTTTGGTATACTTACCTTTTTCAAATGCTGGAGTTTCTGAAAGTTCCGCAACCCATTTTCCGTTAGTTTGGAATTGGTGGGTCTTGCCATTGATTTGATGATTTCCAGTGACATAGATACCATCATCTTTTAGGTAGTACCATGCTTTATAAGAAGGATCATAAATCCACTCATTTTTAGCCATATAACCGCCAGATTTTAGATAATATGAACCAATCCATTCATTTGCTGCATATGTTCCACCAGCTTTAATATAAAACCAGCTATTGTAAGTTTTGTCGAAAATCCACTCTTTATTAGCCATAGCTCCACTTGTTTTAAGGAAATAGTTTCCTTTCCATTGGTTGCTGGCCATAGAACCATCAGCGTTAAAGAAGTACCAAGTATTTCCAATGTTTTCCCATTTTAGTTGGGTTGGTTTTCCAGATGCTTGAGCATAGTACCATTGTTCGTTAATCTTTACCCAAGAATTAGTGGCCATAGCACCACTATCTGAGAAAAGATAGCCATTAAAGATTGTGTTGCTCAACATAATCCCATTTTTGTCGAAGTAGTACCAAGAATTTCCGATTTTTTCCTATTTTTCTTGAGAAATCTTACCAGAAGAATTTGAGTAGTACCATTTGTCAGTTAACTTAATCCAACCTCCACTAGCCATAACACCATCATTGTCAAATGCATAGCCATCAAAGGTAGTGTTGCTAAGGCGGTTACCATCTTTGTCGAAGTAGTACCATTTTCCTTGGATTTGTTTCCATTTGGTGACGGGCTTATTATTTTCATAGAAGCGCCACTGATTTTCTTCCTCTATCCAACCATTCTTTTTTGTCTCAGCTACTTTAGCTTCTTCTTTAGGTTTGCTGGTAGGAGGAGTGTTTGTAGTTGTTGTTTGTTCCTCACTCGATGGCAGTTCTATTTTTTCTTTAACTTCAGTTGCCTTATCCCTGATAGTAGTTTCTACTATTTTAGAATCTTCAGCAAAAACAGGACTAGTCAATCCTAAAACTGAAAGTGTGATGGCACTTGCCACAATTGTTTTTTTCACTAAATTATTCTCCTATTTAATTTTTTTATAATAATCTTTAACATACTAAGTATATCAGAAAAGCACTTGTAAAGTAAGTGCTTTGTTTCTATTTTTCAAAATGAAATACATGAAATGAAGGTTTATGGCATCAAAAAGATTTGAACTATCATGATGATATAAATAAGAAAAGTAACCAAAAAGCCGGCTCTCCAAAAGAATTTAATAAACTTTGGATAGTAAAAACTACGTTTTTTGATAAGAAAGAAAAATACTAAAATAATTGCTAGTATGGACAAAACTATCCCAAGTACAGGGAGGTAATTGTGGGTAAATACCTTTGCAGTAATTAAATAATATTCAAAAATTAAACATGGAAAGGCTAAATCCGCAAAATTAATACCTTTTTTCTTTAGTTTAAAAAATCTGCTAATAATAATAGCTAAAACTATGGTTAAAACCAAAAGCAAAATGGAAGCAAGTTTTATTAAAATCATATCATTATTGTATCATAAAGTTTTGATAAAAGAAATCTTAGTCCTTTGATTAATTAACCTTTTAAATTCAGTCTTTAAATAGTAGTTAAAAATGTTATTTATGTTCTTACAAAACTAATGAATCTTATATCTCGGATCCTTAAGACTTAGCACACTGGCATTGATAACAGCCCCGAGGATGAGAATTTTAGCAATTAAAATAAACCAAAACATAATTACAACCACGATAATAGAGCTGAAAAAACGGACATCGACAAGATGATTAACATATGTGTTTATAGATGTTGAGAAGATATTCAAAAATAGCATAAGTGTCACTAGTACAAAGATGCTACCAGGTAGAATGTAACGAATACTAGTTACCTTTACATTTGGTAAGAAGTAATAGAGCATGACCAAGATGGCAAACAGAAGTATGTAGATGATAGGACCTGTAAAATCCTGTAAATAATCAAACAAAATGCTATCAGATTGCCAATAGTTCTTAAGAAAGTTTAAGAGCATTTGGCCAAACATACTCAAGAACAATGCTAAAGCAAAGAGGACTTGTAATCCAAAACTAACGAGTAAGGACACAAGCTGATGACTGATAAGTCCTCGATTTTTTGCAACACCGTATGCCTTATTGAAAGCCTTTTGAAGGAAATCCATTGATTTTGAAAAAGTCCATAGAGCTGACAAAACTGAAAAACTAAGTAATCCCGTCGATGGTTGCGTAAGAACTTCACGAACAATTTTTTCAATCACTTCAAACATAGAATCGGGTAGAAATTCCTTAAGGGCAATTAAAAAATTGGAGATAGGGATTTGAAAATAGGGAAGGATGTTGACCGCTATCATGATTAGCGGAAAAATCGATATTAACCAGTAGTAAGCGACAGCTACACTAGTTAACTCACTATCTGACTCTTTATAAAAATGTAAAAAAGCTTTTATTAAGGGTCTTTCAGTTAGGTGTATCCACAACTTTTTCATTTTATACTCTCCAAAGTGTTTTATTTTTTAAGAAAAATCCTAATTTCTTCTTACCAACTCCATCATATCATAAGGCAATGTATTAGCAGATTCTTTAAGAGAATAGCTTTCAAGATTGTTGACATTTTGCCTTAATTTTTTTGCATATTGTGCTGAGATGAGTTTTTGTTCCTCAAACTCAAAGATACATTTTCGTTCAAGATAGTAACCTCTAAGCATTTCATCAATATTGTTTGGCTTTATCTTATTGATAACTCGTTCAACAAAAGCACCACTAGTGATATTACCAGTTTCACGTAGCCTTGATTCTTGCATGAAACTAATCAAGGTACTCTTATAGATTCCCTTAAGATTTTCAAGACTTTCAATAATGATTTCCGTATTGGCTAGATAAAGATCAGCAATTTGATCATAATCAATGGCCTGAAGTATAGGGTTGTTCTTATCTTTCCATGAACGGAAGGTTTTACCAAATGTTAATATCTCATGAATGATAAAACGAATAATCCGCAATGATACTAGGAAATAGTAAGTAATTCTGGAAGCAATGTTTCGATTGATTCCTTTTTCCATATTTTTTAAATAACGTTGATAGACACGATAGCCTCTCTCACCAATTTTGCCATCTTCAAAAGCTTGTTCCAAACTATCACTCTCAATACTAAGGATAAGTAGTTTGAGAGCTTCCCAGTCTTCTTGAATTTCTTTGTTCTCTAAACTCAAAATAAGATTTTCTATTCGACCATGGTAGTTATCGATAGCGGCATAGAGTGGAACTTTATTTTTTGTTTTATCCAAATCCTTCTCTAACTCGACTGCAACTGCGTTTAAAATTGCGATATGCATCAACTTATCAGAAGAAGGTTTTTCTTCTTCAGACAGGTAGGGTAGTACCAGTAAGCCTGTTAAAAAGCTTAAAAGTGTAACGCCTGCAACTAGAAAGAGAAGAAGAGGATATTCCTGCTCTAGATTGGATGGTATTAGCAAAATAGTTGCAATGGATACAGTTCCTTTTACCCCAGAAAAGGTTAGGAGCAGCATGTCCTTGACATAATTGTGCAAGTTTTTTTGGAGTTTTTTGATTCGAACAGCATAGAAACCGTAAATCATAAGGAAACGAATTGCAAAGAGTAGGATCGTTAAGAGGAAGATACTGAGGGAAAGGAGTAAGGTGTTATAAAATGAAATCTTTAGAAAAGGTTCGGCAATTAACTCAAGTTCCATTCCAAGAATCACGAAGACGGAACCATTCAACATAAAGGTTACAGTATGCCAGACGGTTTCAGTGACAGTATCGACTTGGGCTTCGAGCAGATTAATTTTTTTGAAACGACTGGCTTTTAAAATACCTGCGACGACCACGGCAATGATTCCTGATACATGAATTTCTTCTGCTATGAAAAATGTTAAGAGAGGTAAACTGAGTTCCAATAAGAGCTCACTTGCGATATCCGTTGCACGAACACTGAGTAGAAAGCTATGGAGGAAGCGATTGATTAGGGCTGTTATAAGCCCAACTGCAAATCCTCCAACAATGGAAATAGCTAAGGAACTTCCTGCTTGAGTCAAGGAAAAAGTTCCAGTTGTCCAAGCAATCAAAGCCATACGAAAAGCAACTAATCCAGAAGCATCATTAAGCAAACCTTCTCCTTTTAAGATATTGGAGATTCTTTTGGGGAAGCTGAAGCGTTCAGATAGAGAAGCAAAGGCTACTAAGTCGGTAGGCCCCAAGGCGGCACCAACAGCCACACAGGCCGCTAAGGGTAAACTGCCCCAAAGGATATGGGACATTCCTCCAATACTCAAGGCTGAGACAAAGATTACTGGGAAAATCAAGAATAGGACAATCCGCCAGTGCTTTAGGATAGAAGTTACATCTGCTTCTTGAGCTTCACGAAAGAGAAGGGGACCAATGACCAAGGCTAGAAATAGCTCTGTGTCGAGATGATATTGGTTGTTGGGTAAGCAAAGCCCAATTCCAATCCCTAATAAAATTTGAATCAGGGGCATGGGCATGAAGGGAAGGAGTTTATTGGTTGTGCTAGAAACAATCAGGACTAGCAAGAAAACCAAGAGATAAAAAAGTAAATCCATTTCTCCCTCCTATCTTTGTGTACGGCAAGTTTCGAAAAGTTCCTTTTGTTCTTGGATTTTTTGATTAATCCTTGAAGAATCCTTGTGTTCGATTATCTTTTGACACCGTTCCATTTCAAGGCTAATCAGTTTTTTCTTGATTTTGAGCATTTTTTTGCTCATTTTGTCCTCGTCTAATGTTCCAACTGCTCGTTCATGCTGGGTAGATTCAACGAATTTGTGGCGCATGGCCTCGATTTTATCCTTCAGGTATTGTTTATCCATGGCGATACCTTTCTAATTTTTCAATCATGACTAAAAATGGTGGATTGTTAATCTGGTTTAGGGTGCGATAGATAGTCGCAGTATATTCTTGTTGGGGTAACTGACTGACAAAATCCAAGACTGCATCCCTTTCTACATCTCCACCTTCATGACCATAGTAAATCATGATGGCAATGCGGCCACCTTTGACAAGCAATTGGCAAAGTTTTTCCAGTGCTTCTATGGTGGTCTGTGGTTGGGTGATTACAGACTTATCGGCTGAAGGCAAATAGCCTAGATTGAAAATGGCTGCTTTGACTTCGCTGACATACTGATCTACAGTTTCGTGCCCTTGTAGAATTAAGCTAGCGTTTTTTAAACCAGCTTGATGTAAACGCTCTTGGGTTTTCTCCAAAGCTTGTTCCTGAATATCAAAAGCAAAGACTTGTTTGGCTAACTTGGCTAGAAATAGTGTGTCGTGGCCATTTCCCATAGTAGCATCAACAACAATATCTTCTTTTGTGACGACCTCAGTTAAAAAATCATGGGCCATCTCAAGTGGTCTTTTCATTCATAAACTCCTGTTTTACAGCCTTGCATCCTTGAACACTACCTCGACGTCTCATTTCAGCTTCTATGCTAT
>ERZ773072.1582-NODE-1582-length-11215-cov-5.586649_pt1 | contig 11215 bp, 10 predicted proteins | sample MGYA00580617_ERZ773072 | MGnify/ENA primary metagenome ERZ773072 (study PRJEB29015, sample SAMEA2737970) | human oral metagenome | biome: human oral; feature: human-associated habitat; material: dental | place: China | collected 2122 ... | reverse complement strand
CTCTTCCGATCTCTCAATAAAATAAGTATCTTTATATTCTTTAATAGATTTCACTAAAAAATACCCTTTATATTTTCCATCTTCTTTATAATCTAGTTTTCCATATATATTTTTCAAAGGATATTTATTATTAATTTTTAGATCCTTGACTTTACTATCAACTAAATTAAAACTCATTCTATATACTTCTTTTTGAAAAATCTCTGTTATTCTAACTCCTGTTGCAATTCTTAACATTAAAATTATTGCTAAAAATGTCAGTAAGAATAATTTTTTCATAAGAAATCACCTTTATTTTGTCTTTGATTTTAATTTTACTCCTAGACCTAAACTTTTTCTAATAACTTCTTCAGAATATTTTCTATTAGTTTTTTTAACTTCTTCTTTTTTAGGCTCTTCTTTCTTTAACTCCTCTGTTTTTAGTTCTTTTTTATCAACTTCTTCTTTTATATCCTCTTTTTTTGTTTCTTCTAGAACTTGAACTTTATTTTCAGCTATAGTTTCTTGTTTTTCTAGAACTTTTTCTGATTTTTCTGTAACTTTAATTTCTTTAGTTTTTTCTAATGCTTCTACGTTTTTAGAATCCTCTGTTTTTGTATTTGTAGTTATAGTTTCACTATATTTTACAGTACTGTTATCTTCAACTACATTCTTCATAACTGCAAAATAATCTACAAATTTTTCCGATTTTCTAAAACTCAAATGTTGTTTGTATTCAGCTTCTTTTTTTATAACATCCAACATTATTGAAATATTTTTTTGATCAGGATTTTCAACTGTTGGAGTACTTGCACTTGGTGTGTTTAAAGCAGTTGGAACTTTAGAATCCGAAGTAGGGGAAGTTGTTGTTACTACTTTAGTTGTTTCTCTAGGTTTTTCAAGCTCAACAATATTTTGAGGCTTTCCTTCAAAAACAGGTGCTAATTTGCTTAAATAGTAACTTTCTTCAATATATTCTTCATCATTTCCATAGATGAATAAAACTCTTCCATGTTTGATATAGTTAACTATTTCTTTAGTTAAAGCAGCAGGTAAAACTGGACAACCTAAACTTCTTCCTGCAAAACCATACTTTTTAATATATTCATCATTAACTATATCTCCGCCATGAATAACTATTGCTCTTGACTCTGCATTTGCATTTATATTTTCTTCAAGACCTTTTAATCTCAAAGAATAACCATAAGCTCCATTATATTCACCTAAAGTTAGAAAGAAACCTAATGAACTTTGGTAAGAGTTTGGATCATCTGAAAACTCTAAAGGAATTTCTAAGCCAGAATTTTTAGAATGAGCAACCCGAGTAGAATAAACTAGTTTTTTCTTATTCAAATCCAACACATAAAATCTTTCTTCATTTGAAGGCTTAGTATAGTCTATTATAACTAAAACTCCAGGATTTTTATTAGGTATTTGAACATATCCTAAATAAGCTTTTTGGAATATTGAGTAGTCTATTTTTCCTTTTATATTTAAGCTATCGTAAACAGATTTTACATCCAAAGTTACTTTTTGAGGTTTATTATCTGTTTCTGCAGTAATTACAGTATTTTGATTTATACTTTCTAAATTTGTCCCTTCAGAAAAACTAAGACTTGATATAATTAACAAGCTAAGAAATATTAATGTTTTTTTCAAGATTTTCCCTCCACATCTTTTGTGATAATTGCTTTATTTTTTTCACTTTTTGGTTTTTCTTGAATTTTTTCAGTAAATTCTTCTTCTAAAAAGTTATAGAAATTTTTTGAATTATCTGAACTATTCGTATCTAGATAAATTCTATACAATATTTTATTAGCTTCCATAGTTGATGGAAAACGATAACATATCTCAGAATTTTTAGCAAAAGCTAATGACTTTCTTGTGATAAATGCATAATCAACCTCATATAAATCTACACTTTGAAGTGAACTAATAGCATCGTCTTTATATTCAATTTTTTTAGATATTTCAGAAAAATTATCTAATTTTGCTAAGATATCTAAGCTTTTCTTTCCAATATTTGTTTTATAATTGGGCATAGCAATAGTAGAGTTAGCAACTTGAGAAATATTTTCAATTCTTCTACGTCCTATAACAACTAATTCATCTTTAAATAAATCTTTTGATTTAAATTCTTTTTTTAAGTTTTTAACACTTTCTTTTTCATCAGTTATTATAATATCATAATCAGATATATTCTTCAGATTATTTATTTTAACTTGGATTTTGCTTTCATTTCTTTCAAATTTTTTAGCTAACTTTCCAATAAAATATTCTATCTCTTTATCTGTATAGACATTTACAATTTCTCTTGAAGACCTTTGACAAGATCTTATAAGAGAAAAAATTCCAAATAATATAATAGCTAATATTAATAAAATCCATTTTTTCATACTTTCTCCTGTATTAAACTGTTTGTTCTCCACAAATTGAAGTTGAAAAAGCTTCCTTAATTTCTTTTAAATTCAATTTTTTTCCAAGTAAATACATCATCTTAGTTAATCCAGCCTCTGAAGTTATATCACTTCCATTTATAATACCTAATTTTGAAAGTTTATCTGTTGATTCATAAAGAGGCATTCTTACACTACCAGATATACATTGTGTTATATCTAAAATAGGAATTTCTTTTTCAACTATAGTTTTTAATGTATTTATAAACTCTTCACTTGTTGGAGTATTACCACTACCATAAGTCTTTAATATCAGAGCTTTTATATTTTTATTGCTTTCAATAAAACTTGATATATAACTAGGATTCAATCCCGGAAATAATTCCAACAGAAGCACATTGGCATCAATATTTTTTTCAACATAAAATTTTTCTGTAGGAAGTTTTAAAATTCTATCTTTTATAACTTTTATTTCAGTAGCAATTTCAGCTAAAGGTTGATAGTTTGGTGACGAAAAGCCATAGTAGTTATTACTGTCTGTTTTTTTACTTCTGTTAGCTCTCATTAAACTATCTCTAAAGCAAATAGTTACTTCAGGAATAAGTGGGATATCAAATAATTCATGCCCTGCAATATAGATAGAATTTATTAAATTTTGTAAACCATCACTTCTAGGATTTACCATAGGAGCTTGAGCCCCAGTTAGAACAACAGGCTTGGCTAAATTCTTCAACAAAAATGATAACATAGAGCCTGTATAGGCCATAGTGTCAGTTCCGTGTAAAATAACAAAGCCTAGATATTTATCATAATTTTCTTCAATAACTTCTGCAAGCCTTATCCAAAAGTCAGGAGTTACATCAGACGAGTCTATTAACTTTTCAAATTGATAATAGTCTGTTGGAAATTTTTCTAACACAGAATAGCCCTTAGTTATTTCAGCCCAATTATATGCTGGTCTTAAAGGTTTTCCAACCATTCCTATAGTTCCACCTGTATTAATTATCAAAACTTTATTTTCCATTTTTCCTCATTCTTTCCTAATTAGAGTTCTTATTATCTTCCAAAAACTTTATAAGAACCTTAGCCATTTTTTCAGTAAAAGGCGAGTGTCCAACACTCTCAACTATAACAAGTTCACAATTATTTAACTTTTCAGATAGTCTATAAGCTGAAGAAACTCTAGTGTTAAAATCTAAACGTCCATGAGCTATTTGAATTGGAATATCTTTTATTTTATCAACTCTATTTAAAATATAGTCTCTATCTTCCCAAAACATCTTATTATAAAAATAATGTGCTTCTATAAGAGCAAGAGAAATTTCAAAACTTTGAATATCTTCTTCTAGAGACCAAGTATATTCAGATTCCATAGTTCTTAATTCAAAGCGACTCCAAATTTTAATTGCTTCATTTCTAAGTTTAATATCATCTGAGAAAAATCTCTTGTGATAAGCTTTAAGTAAATCATCTTGTTCTTCTTTAGGAATAAAATCTTTAAAAATTTTAAATTCAGCAGGATAAATCTCTGAAATTCCTTCTTGGAAATACCATTTTAGATCGCTTTCATTAGCTAAGAATATTCCTTGTAATACCATTCTTTTTATTCTTTCAGGATGATGTATAGCATAAGTTAGACCTAAAGTTGAACCATAACTTCCTGCAAATATAGTCCATTTATCAATGCCTATATGTAATCTTATTTTTTCCATGTCTTCTACAGAATAAAAAATATTATTTTCTTTTAACTCAACAAAAGGTAAACTTCTACCACAACCTCTTTGGTCAAATAAAATTATATGATAGTATTCAGGGTCGAAAAATCTTCTTGCTTTTTTTCCACAACCTGCTCCTGGACCTCCATGTAAAAAAATTATAGGTTCTCCATTAGGATTTCCACATTCTTCTACATAAATACTATGAATATCACTTACTTGTAACATATAGGATTTAAAAGGCTCTATCGCTGGATAGAAATCATAATTTCCCATTTTTATTCCTTTCTATTTTGAAAAACTAAGCTAAGTTAATAGCTTAGTTTAATTTTGACATAATCAATTCATTTACAATTTCAGGATTTGCTTTTCCCTTAGATAGTTTCATTACTTGACCAACTATACCTTTTAGAACTCTCGGTTTTCTACCTTCGTCTGCAGCTTTATAGTCTTCTATCATTTTTTGATTATTAGCTAGAACTTCTTCTACCATTTTTTCAATTTCACTGCTATCTGATACTTGAACCATTCCTTTTTCTTTTACAATAATTTCAGGATCTCTATTGTCAGTTAAAGCAATTTCAAAAAGTTCTTTTGCTATTTTAGATGAAATAATATTTTTATCTATTAAAGTAATTATCTTAGCAAGATTTCCACTGCTAATAGTAAATTTTTCTATATCAATATTTTGATGTTTTAAAACTCTTAAAACTTCTGTCAATATCCAGTTAGAACTTAATTTAGGATTATTTGAAACTTTTACAACTTCTTCAAAATAATCTGAAAGTTCCATTTCTTCTGTTAAGATAAGAGCATCTTTTTCATCTATTGAATAAGCATTTTTGAATCTTTCAACTTTTGCAAGTCTTGTTTCTGGCATATCCTTTTTAATTTCTTCAATTTCTTCATCAGTTATAAGAAGTTTTAACAAATCAGGTTCATTAAAATATCTATAGTCCATGGCTTCTTCTTTTGATCTCATAACTCTAGTAATTTGGTTTTCTTCATCCCAAAGTCTTGTTTCTTGATCAACTTTTCCACCATTTTCTATAAGTTCTATTTGTCTAGCTATTTCATAGTCTATTGCTCTAGCAACAGCTTTAAATGAGTTTAGATTTTTAACTTCAACTCTTGTACCAAAAACTTTAGAACCTTTTTCCATAACAGAGATGTTAGCATCACATCTAAGCGAACCTGTTTCCATAGAAACATCACTAACTTTAGTATACTTTATTATATTTTTTAAAGTATTTAAATACTCATAAGCTTCTTCTGAGTTTCTCATATCAGGCTCAGAGATAATTTCTATCAAAGGGATAGAAGCTCTGTTAAAGTTAAGATACGACTCATTTTTTCCATGTATAGCCTTAGCTGTATCTTCTTCTATTTGAACCTTTGTTATCCCTATTTTAACTTCTCTACCTGAATTTAATTTAAATTCTATATATCCTTTTTCAGCATAAGATTTTTCAAATTGTGTAATTTGGTAATTCTTAGGTGCATCTGGATAGAAGTAATTTTTTCTATCAAAAGCACTTTCATTATTTATTTGACAATTAAGAGCAAGTGCTGCTTTAACTGCATAATCTACAACTTTCTTATTTAATTTAGGAAGTGCTCCAGGATGTCCTAAACAAATTGGACAAACATGAGTATTTATACCAGTTTCATCATAGTCTGATTTACAACCACACCATACTTTAGTACCTGTTTTTAATTGTAAGTGAACTTCCAGTCCTATTACTGACTCCCATTCTTTTATCATAATCTATTCTCCTTATTAATCCAATTTAGGTAAATTTAATCTTCCTATTTTATTTTCAAGTGCTGAAGAAACTTTAATCAATGTTCCTTCATCAAAAGGTCTTCCCATAAATTGTACTCCAACTGGTAAATTATCTAAAAGTCCTCCTGGTAATGATATTGCAGGTATCCCTGCTAAGTTTGCTGATATAGTAAATATATCTTCCAAATATAATTCTATTGGAGTTTTTACATCAGATAACTTGAAAGCTACACTAGGAGCAACTGGTGTTAAAATAACATCTACTTCAGCTAAAACATTTTCAAAGTCTTGTTTTATAAGTGTTCTTACTTTTTGAGCTTTTTTAAAGTAGGCATCAAAGAAACCTGCACTTAAAACATAAGTTCCCATCATTATTCTTCTTTTTACTTCAGTTCCAAAACCTTCAGTTCTTGTTTTAACATATAGACTTTCTAAATCTGTATAATCTTTTGCTCTATATCCATATCTAATTCCATCAAATCTAGCAAGGTTTGAACTTGCTTCTGCTGGAGCAAGTACATAATAAGTTGGAACAGCATATTTTGTATGAGGTAATGAAACTTCAACAATCTCTGCTCCTAATTCTTTTAATGCATTAACAGAATTATCAACTATTTTTTTAATTTCTGGGTTTAAACCTTCTATAAAATATTCTTTAGGTAATCCAACCTTTAAACCTTTGATATCTTTATTTAAAAATTCTGTGTAATCAGGAACTTCATTTTTACTAACTGTTGCATCATAGTCATCAGCTCCCGCTATAACATTCATACATATAGCCACATCTTCAACAGTTTTTGCAAGTGTTCCTATTTGATCAAGAGATGAAGCAAAAGCCATAAGTCCATATCTTGAAACTCTACCATAAGTTGGTTTTAAACCTACAACTCCACAAAATGAAGCAGGTTGTCTAACACTTCCACCTGTATCAGAACCTAGAGATATAGGAACTTCTTGAGCTGCTACCGAAGCCGCTGCTCCTCCACTACTTCCTCCAGGTACTCTATCCAGATCCCAAGGATTAGCTGTCTTGTGATGATAAGAAGTTTTAGTAGTTGATCCCATCGCAAACTCATCCATATTAGTTACCCCAAGGATAATTGCATCTTCTTCTTTTAACTTTTTAACTACTGTTGCGTCATAGATACCAACATAGTTTTCCAAAATTTTAGAACAAGAAGTTAATTTTTGACCTTCCATTAAGATATTATCTTTTATTGCAAGAGGAATACCTGCAAGTTTACCTAACTTCTCTCCATTTTTTCTCTTTTCATCAAGTTTTTTTGCTTCTTCTAAAGCTAACTCTTTTCTCAATGAAACAAAGCTTTTTACTTTATCTTCTATTTTTTCTATTCTTTCATAAAATGAGTTTACTATTTCTTCTGCTGAAATTTCACCTGATAAAAATTTATCTCTTAATTCCTTTGCAGTTAATTCATAAATAAACATATATCCTCCTACTCCCCAACAACTTTAGGAACTACAATTGCATTTTCAGCACTTTCAGGTGCATTTAATAGTACTTTTTCTATTTCTATTGATGCTTTTTCTTCTTTTTCTCTGAAATTATTTACAACATCGTTTATATGAACTAAAGGCTGAACTTCTGATGTATCAACCTCATTTAGCATATCAATATACTTTAAAATATCATTTAACTCTATTTGAAACTTTTCTATTTCTGCTTCTTCAAATGATAATTTTGATAATTTTGCAATTTTTAAAACTTCTTCCTTTGTCAGTGACATATCTTCCTCCTAAACTGAATACAAATATTCTATTTCTTCTCTAGTTAATTCTCTATATTTACCTTCTTTTAAATCTCCTAAGGAAAGTTCACCTATTTTTTCTCTCCTTAACATTAGAACTTTATATCCAAATTTTTCTATCATTCTTCTAATCTGTCTATTTCTACCTTCTCTTATAGAAATATACATAGAAGTCTTATTTTTGTCATATTTTATTCCAGATACTTTAGCAGGTAATGTTTTTCCATCTTCTAGTAAAACACCTTTTTTTAATTCTTCTATCTCTTCTTTTTTTACTTCACCAAAGACTTTTATATAATATTTCTTATATATTTCAGACTTAGGATGTACAAGTCTATTAAATAGCTCACCATCATTTGTAAGTAAAATTAGACCACTTGTCATATAATCAAGTCTACCAATAGGAAAAATTCTTTTATCTGTTTTTATTAAATCTACTACTGTTTTTCTACCTCTATCATCAGATGAAGCAGATAAAACTTCTAAAGGTTTATTTAACATAAAATATACCTTTTCTTCTATTCTATTTGTTTCTATTTTTTTGTTATCTATATAGATTTCATCCTCTTCAGTAACATCTATACCAGTACTTGCAATAACTCCATTTACTTTAATTCTACCTTCTTCTATATATTTATCAATAGCTCTTCTTGATGCTATTCCAAGTGAAGATAAAAATTTATTAATTCTCATCAGTACTTATATTCTCCATATCTTTAATTTTATCTTTAAACAAATCATAATCTGGTAACTCTCTTATATCTCTAATACCTAGATAAGATAAAAATTTATCAGTTACCTCATATAAATTAGCCTTTCTACCACTTTCCTGTCTACCACAATTTCTTACAAATTTTCTTTCTTCTAAGTTTGAAATAATTCTATCAACAGAAACTCCTCTAATGTTTTCTATTTCAGATTTTGTAATAGGCTGTTTATATGCAATTATTGATAAAGTTTCTATTGAAGCTGAAGATAATTTTTTAGGTTTGGTCTCCTGTTCAAAATAAGAATTTATAACTTCACCATATATAGGATTGGTAGCTAAATAAACAAGGTCAGCATCAACTTCTATGTTGATGCCACTATCCTTCCTATCATCTTTTAATTCTAGAATTATTTTTAACATATCTTCAACAGAAATCTTAAAAAATCTAGCTAAATCCTTTATTTTATTTTCATCTCCACCTAAAAATATAATTGCTTCAACTTGATTTTTGATACTCATTTTAATAGCCTCATATTAGTATTCTGTTTCAGTTGAAACTAGAACTCTACTATATGTAGAGAAATCATTTAATAATACTCCTATACCGTTTATAACAGCATTTAAAGGGTCTTCAGCAACTGTAACTTTTAAGTTAAGTCCTGATGATATTTTCTTATCTATTCCTCTAAGTAATGCTCCACCACCACTTATATATATACCTTTTTTCTTGATATCTGCTGCTAATTCAGGAGGAGTTTTTTCAAAAATAACTCTTATTTCTTCTATAATTTCTTGAACTAAAGCAGATAAAGTTTCAATAAGCTCTGATGAAGTTAATGTGATATCTTTTGGTAAACCATTTAAAACATATTTACCACTTACATCAATTTGTAATTCTTCTGCTTCAGGATCAACTGTACCTATCTTTATTTTAATATCTTCTGCAGATTTTTCTCCTATCAATAAATTATGTTTTTGTCTAACATAATCAACAATAGCCATATCAAATCTATCTCCAGCTACTCTAAAAGATGATTTTTTTACAACTCCACCTAAAGATACTACAGCTAGTTCAGATGTTCCACCACCGATGTCAACTACCATACTTCCTTCAGGCTCAAATATATTTATTCCAACACCTATTGCAGAAGCCATAGGTTCTTCAATTAAATAAGCTTCTCTCGCTCCTGCTTCTCTAGTAACTTCTATAACTGCTCTTTTTTCAACTTGAGTTATTCCAGCAGGAACGCAGATAATAACTCTTGGTTTATTTAAAAATGTTCCTGATTTTATTCTTTTATAAAAACATCTTAACATTTTTTCAGTAACTTCATAATCAGCAATAACTCCATTTCTCAAAGGTCTTATTGTTTCATAAATATTTGGAGTTCTTCCTATCATATGTTTAGCTTTTTCACCAACTTCAAAAAGTTCCTTTGTTTTTGAAGAAATAGTAACAACTGAAGGTTCTCTTAAAATTATGCCTTTATTTTTCATATAGATTAGTGTATTTGAAGTTCCTAAATCAATACCTAAATCATCTGAAAATACTCCTAAAATACTGCCCATAAATTTTTTCATTTTTACACCTCTTCATTATATTCTATCTATTTGACTTATTTTATAACCATTTTTTCTTAAATTTTTTAAAAAATTTGAAACAGGGAAACCCATTATAGCAAAATAATCCCCTTCAATCCTTTCAACTAGGGCTCTTCCATGCCCTTGTATTCCATATGCTCCAGCTTTATCAAAAGGTTCTGAAGTATCTAAATACCATTTTATTGTTTCATCATCTAAATCATAAAATTTGACTTTACTAATTACTACATCTTTTATAACTATATTTTTTGAAATATTTTTAAAAACATAGGCTGTTATAACTTTATGTGTTCTACCTGATAAAATTCTCAAAAAACTTTCTGCTTCTTCTCTACCTTTAGGTTTTCCAAAAATTCTACCTTCTAGTTCAACAACAGTATCTGCTGCTAAAACAAATTCATTGACATTTTCTTTTGCTATTTTATCTAATTTTTTCTCCGCAATATCCAATATCATTTCACTTATTTCTTTTTTATCACTTATTTCTTCTATGTCAGCAGTTAAAACCTTAAAATTAAAACCCATATCTCTTAAAATTTCTTGCCTTCTTTTAGAATTAGATGCTAATATCATTCTTGTTCATCCTCTATTGTTACAGTTCTTCTAAAAACTATTCCTTTCTTATCTATTTTTTCTTTTACTTTAGCTTCATTTTCAATCTTTGCTTTTTTATTCTTTTTTTGTGGAGAACTAGTTTTTCTTTCAGATTTTACTGTACTTAATTTTTCACCTTTTTCAAGTTTTTCTTGTATTTCAAACTGTTCCATAAGACCTGAATTCATTCCAGCTCTTTTTCTTTCACTTTTTCTTTTTTCCTTAGCTCTATTTATACTTCTTATAAGAGGTCCAAAAACCATCAATAGAAATAAAAAGAATGCAAGTCCATACAAGCCATAGTAAAAATAATGGAATGGAATTTGCTTAAATCTCAATGATAAATTAATAAATTCATACAATATATATGTAGGTAAATATCCTATTTTATACTCAAATAAAGACTTATTTATTAAGTTTCTTATAAAGTCAGCATTTATTTCAAAACCTGGAGCTGTTCCAAAGTTAATTCCCAAATTTGCTAATATAAATATATATGCTATGATAAAAAAGAGTATATATATATAGTACAATCTTAATTCCCAAAAAAATCTTTTCTTTTTATTTTCTAGCATAAAAACAAAACCATATAAAACAAAGAAAAGAAGAGTTGGTATTAACATTAATCCCATATAATTATATAAATTTTCGTATATTCCCTTTTT
>ERZ773072.1581-NODE-1581-length-11217-cov-5.155438_pt1 | contig 11217 bp, 10 predicted proteins | sample MGYA00580617_ERZ773072 | MGnify/ENA primary metagenome ERZ773072 (study PRJEB29015, sample SAMEA2737970) | human oral metagenome | biome: human oral; feature: human-associated habitat; material: dental | place: China | collected 2122 ... | reverse complement strand
TACTGCCAAAGCTGGGGGAGAAAATGAGGGGGGTGCATGATCGCTGCGCTTGTGATTAAATGACTTCGGGGCCGTCGTTGGCGCGACAGCCCCGAAGTGAGCCGGGTAGGGCTCTTGCTTGCTATAGCTTGGGCAATTCTACCCGACTCCTTGCCATGGATCAATTTCCTGGATGGAAGGAGTATTATGTGTTTTCCCGTGGGTAAGTCCAGTCGTTGTCGGTTTGTCGGTACGCCTGATGGTGTGTGTCACGATCTTATCAAGAAGCATCCTGCATGTGGGGTGGAGGCGTTCTTGGAGTTTAATGAAGCTGTTGGTTTCGACCCCGATGACATTTCGCAGGCTGAGGTAGAAGGCCGCGTGCCCTGCCCCAGATGTTTCAGCTGACATTCAACGTCATGCTGGGCGACCCCCGGGTATCGTCCCGGGGGAAACATCACTACAATGATGAAAGCCATGAGTGGGAAAGCGGTCTGAAGACGCTTCACAGGTGTTTCTTCGGGGCATGTCGATGGGTTGTTGATGCCTGTCGGAAAACCTGATTGGCGCCTGATGACTGGTCGCATCATGCCGCTTTCCTCTTGTGGTTGCAGTTTTTATTAGTTTTCCCAAGGGAGGGAAGAAATAAAATGGCACGTCCGTGCCCGGGAGCTCCTGTCCCCGAACCCAAGGACCTGAAACCTCCGTCTTTTCCTGATCCACAACCGGACCTGACCGGGGCCGCCCTCTCGGAGCTGACGCTCTCCTTCTGGGCCAAGAGCGGCAAATCGGATCCGACGACCTGGTTGTCCGTGAGCCAGCACCTGATGGATGCCGCCGATGTCGCGGGGCTGCTCTTCGACCACTACCTGTCGGAGCATCACCGTCGGCTCCTGGCGTCGGTTTGGGACGGTGACACGTCCAAGGCGCGAGCAGCGCTGGTTTTCCTGGCGGGTGTTCACGATGTCGGGAAGATTTCGCTTCACTTCTGCTGCCAGCACACCGGACTCGCGGAGTTTGTCCGTGAACTCGGCCTGCCCGTCCCGGAGAAGAGGGACGTGCAAAACCGTGAGCATCTTCCGCACGGATTCGCCAGTCAGTTCGCGCTGGTGGAGGCCGTGGCGGCCGGCGGCGGCGAGAGAGAGCGCGCCGCCCAGTGGGGTGTCATCGTCGGCGTCCACCATGGCCGTTACCCGGACTCGGCGGTGCTCGGAGTGGCTCGCGAGGCATATGAGGGAGGACCCGGCTACCGGGGACGCGAGCCCCGCTGGCACGAATCCAGGCAGGAGATCATCCGGTGGATGGCCCGTCGCTCTGGTTTTCCCATCGAGAACTGTGCTGAGACGGCGCTGCCCGAACTGCCGATCAGTGTGGCCGCCGCCTATTCCTCGGTGGTCGTCATGGCGGACTGGATCGCGTCGAACGAGGACTACTTTCCCCTCCTTCCCCAGGAGGAGCGCCGGGAGCCACTGAACCCGGCGGAACAGCGGCAAAGAGTGGAGCGAGGATGGTCGCGGGCGAAAGTGCTTCCCCCCGTGAGAGCCCCGAGGCGCGAGGAGGCGAACCCTCGCGACCACTATCGCCACAGGTTCGGTTGGGGCCCCGATATGCAGCCGACCAGAGCCCAGCAACGAGCGGTCGAGATCGTCAACGACGAAGACCTGGACCTCATGATCGTCGAGGCCCCTCCGGGATCGGGAAAGACCGAACTGGCCTTCGCCGTCGCCGAAGGGCTGATGCGGAAACGCGGGCTGCAAGGAGTGATGATCGCCCTTCCCACGCAAGCCACCACCGATGCCATGTATGCCCGTTCCGTGGCTTGGTTGAAATCCATTCTGAAGGACAGCCCCCAGGAGATCGGTATCCATCTGGCGCACGGCAAGAACGACCTAAACGAGGGTTTCATCTCGCTTTTCGGTAGGCGACAAACTCCCATGCAGGTGTACGACGACGACTCTGGTGGCGGCAGGGAGAACGGCCTTCTGGCCAGCAGATGGATGGCGCTTCGATGGCGCGCCACCCTGTCGCCGGTCGTCGTAGGGACGATCGATCAGGTGCTACTGGCCGCCCTGAAATCGCGACACGTCCTGATGCGTCACCTGGGGTTGATGGGCAAGGTGGTGATCATCGACGAGGTGCACGCCGCCGACACCTACATGGAGGTGTACCTGGAGACGGCACTCACCTGGCTCGGGCTGTACCGGGTACCCGTCGTGCTGCTCTCGGCCACGCTCCCGTCGGATCGCCGGCGGGGCCTCGTCGCCGCCTACCGCCGCGGACGCACCCACGGCGAACTGGGTGACGATCCCAGCCTGGACGGCGATATCGGGTACCCGGTGATCACCACAGTGGGCGAGGAGGGCCGCACCATTCACCGCGAGGTGGTCTCGGGGGGCGGTGTTCACACACCCAAACGAATCGTCCCGCTTGATGTGGTTGACGAGAACTCCTTGGTGGACCTCTTGCGGGAGAAAACAAGAAAAGGCGGCTGCGCCGTCGTCATACGCAACACGGTCAGGGCAGCCCAGGAAACTTACGATGTCCTGGCGCAGAGGTTCGGCACCGATGAGGTCACGCTGTTGCACTCGCGTTTCCTGGCCTGCGATCGGGTGGAACGCGACAAACAAATGTTGCGCCTCTTCGGCAAGGGCAGTTCCAACCGTCCCGGGCGGCACATCGTGGTCGCCACCCAGGTCATCGAGCAGAGCCTGGACGTCGATTTCGACATGATGATCACCGACCCGGCCCCCATGGACCTCGTGTTGCAACGGATAGGGCGCCTGCACAGGCACCCGGGGAGGAAAAGACCGGCGGGGTTGGAGGAGGCCGTCTGCCACGTCATCGTCACCGACCGCAGCGCCTCACCGTGGGGTTACGGACGCGGCAGCGAGGTCGTCTACGGGGCGTATCCACTTCTCAGATTCCTCGGTGTCCTGGCCGATCACCCCGACGGACTGGTGGTCGAGAAACCCGGCGACTACGCGGCCTACACACAGCTCGCCTACTCGACGAAGGAGGTTGGTCCGCAATCGTGGGCGGAAGTCGTCGAGAAAGCCTGGGAGAAACAGGACCTCGAGAACCGCAGGTTGATCGACAAGGCTCACCGCTACTTCCTGAATGGATGCAAGCTGCCGAAGTGGAAGGCGAGCGCCTTGGTGTCCTCGTTCGCCGGGAACGCGGCGACGGGGGAAGAGGGCCTGAACAAGGAAGGCATTTACGCGCAGGCGGCGGTGCGGGACACGGAAGACCAGATTCCCGTGCTCATCGTGCCCTTGGATCCCTCGATGGGAAACGTCCCGATCATTCCCCCGTGGCTGGAGGACGAGGACGGTAATCCGGTGGTCTTGGACGTCGGAACCTGGCCCAACCCCGAGCAGGTGAGGCAGGTGCGATCCTGGAGCGTCTCGCTGCCACCGTGGTCCTTCAGGGACAAAGGCGATGTCCTCGACGAGACCATCGAAAAAATTGTCAGTGCCATCTGGGATTGTGAAATCACCCGGAACTGGGAGTGGCTCGAACACCCCCTGCTCAAGGGTGAGCTGATCCTCCCGATGAGCCGTGTGGACGCGTACTCGACTCGCCTGGAGACAGAACTACACAACCGCAAACTCGTATACACCCAGGAGAAAGGGCTGGAGGTGCAGGAACTTGACCGAATGTGACTACAACCTGCTGGACGAGGAATGGATCCCCGTCCTGCTCACGGACGGCGGCGTGGAGAAAGTGGGGATCCTCAAGGCGTTCGAACGAGCCTACGACATTGAGGACCTCGCCTGCGAGCTGCCGACGCAGAAGATTGCCATCCAACGCGTGCTCCTGGCCATCTGCTACCGGGTGGTGTCGCTGGAGGACGAGGAGGATTGGGGGGACCTGTGGCGTGCAGGTTTGCCGATGGAAGCGATCCGCGTCTATCTGGAGAAGTGGCGTGATCGCTTCTACCTGTTCGGTGGAAGGCATCCGTTCATGCAGGCCCCGGATCTGCGCACACCGAAGGGTGCAGTGTCCGGGCTGGAGAGGATCGTCGCCGACGTCCCGAACGGCGAGCGACAGCTCTTCACCACCCGTCACGGACGGGCCCTGAAACGCATCACCCCCGCGGAAGCGGCTGTCTGGGTGATCCACACGCAGGCATACGATCCCGCAGGCATACGCTCGGGCGCCGTCGGCGACGATGGAATGAAAAAGGGCAAGGGATATTCCATAGGCCCTGCGTGGTGTGGGCAGACCGGTGCCGTCTGGCTCCGGGGTGACAACCTTGAGGAGACCTTGATGCTGAACCTAGTCGTCGCGGATACGGTATGCCTTCAGGGACCATCTCCACAGAGCGACGAGGCGGCCTGCACGTGGGAATCGGAGGCGGTGGAAACCGCGGTGCGGCGTGACTACAGCAGGGATGGAAAACCGGACCCGAACGGGATCGGCATTCCTAGGCTGCTCACATGGCATTCCCGGCGGATGCGCCTACACGGCGACCGCGATGGCGTGACCGGGGTGGTCCTGGCCCAAGGTGACAAGCTGGGGCCGCAGAACATGCAGCGCTTCGAACCCATGAGCCTGTGGCGATACTCCCAGCCACAGTCCAAGAAGTTCAAGGAACACATCTACATGCCCGCCAAACACGAGCCAGGACGGGCCTTCTGGCGGAACCTGCCATCCACCCTGCCGGTGACCGAGAAAATCCCCGGCTTCGACAAGAGCGAGCAGCAGAAATTCCAGCAGTCCGCCACCCTGCTCTTCCAGGCATATTTGAAAACCTTGGAGCTGGATTTCCCAGCGCGCATCCGGCTTGAGGCCGTCGGAATGACCTATGGCGAGAGGGAAGCGTCCATCAAGGATCTCTACCACGACCAGATGACCTTGGCAAAGGTGCTGTTGGAGGAGGAAGGCAAGGCACTCGCCTACTCGGTGAAGCAGCAGGTCCTCACTGTCGAGGAGGTTGCCAAGGCCGTCGGAATCCTGGGTGCCAACCTCTCCAGGGCGGCCGGGGAAAGCGGGGACGGCGCAGGCGAGGGCGCCCAGAAACGAGCCAAGGAGAGGTTCTTCGCGCAGATCGATGATCCGTTCCGCTCCTGGCTGGCGTCACTCGACGGGAATAGCGATGTCGAGAACAAGCAGCGGGAGTGGACTGAGACCGCCCGGAGAATAGCGAAACAGGTCGCCGGTGAGCTGATCGCATCCGCCCCCCGCTCCGCGACCACGGGGCGGAACACTGGCAAGACCTACATGAGCAGCGGAATCGCCGAGAACTTTTTCAACAAGGAGCTGAACAAAACACTGCCACCCACCAACTCCATGAAAGGAGAGAACAAGTGACCGCGGATACCGTGGATGCCACCCCGACCGATGAATCCGAGAACGTGGACTGGAACGGTCCCCTGCGCTCAGCAGACGACGTCAAGAAACGAGTGCGCAGCGTGATCAGAATGCGACAGAAAAACGATTCGGCCGCGGTGGCCGCCCGCGCCCACCTGCGTTCCGCCGCCGGACGGGAGGTCGGGGACGTGCCCGCCATCTGGTCCTACACCCTCGACAGCGGGTCGGAGAAAGAGCTGGGACAGAAACCAACCGTGGGGGAGCGTGCCGTGCACACCGCGCTCACGCTGTGGGCCCTGCACCAAGGATCGAACGACGCTCCCATGAACAGCACATGGAAACACGAACGCACCATCGGCGCTTCCGTTCGCAGATTGGCGTGCTCCGACATGGGAGGTCGTGAGCGAGCTGAGGAACATCCCGTCTACAAGCGGTTGTGCGCCATGATCGCCGCCCCCACCTTCGAATCCTTGACCGTGCACGCGCGGGGCCTGGTCAGCATGCTCGGCAGCGCGGAAATCCCGATGGACTACGGACGTTTCGCGGCGGACCTTTACAACTGGCAGAAACCGGAGCGCCGCGCGGGCGTGTTGCGTCAGTGGGGCCGTGATTTCGCTCGGACCCCGGCCGATGAGGAACAAACCGGCTCCTCCGCCACAACCTCTATCCCCGAATCCAACTGAATCGAAAGGAACCACTTCCATGGCACGTTTCATCGACATTCACGTCCTGCAGACCCTTCCCCCGTCCAACCCGAACAGGGACGACACCGGAGCCCCGAAATCGGCCACCTTCGGCGGTGTTCGCCGCATGCGGATCTCCTCCCAGGCCGTGAAGCGGGCCACCCGCCAGGACTTCATTGATTCCCTTCCGGACGGAAACCGGGGAATCCGCACCAAGCGGGTCGTCGAGGTGCTGAGGGACGCTGTCGTCCAGCGTGATCCGGCATTGGCTGAGACCGCCGCAGGCTTGGCGGAGATGGCACTCACTGAGATGGGTTTCAAACTGAAGGAACCTCGTCGCAACAAATCCGAAGAGATGACCGACGAGCAGCTCAAGGAAGCCGGATTCCTGGTGTTCCTCTCCGCCAAGCAGGTCGAACACGTGGCGGACGCCATCGTCTCCGTCGCCCACGCTGACGATGCGAAGAAGGCATTCAAGGAACTCAAACCCAAGAAACTGATCGATGTCGACCACTCCGTCGACATTGCTCTCTTCGGGCGAATGGTGGCGGAACCCAACAGCATCAACGTCGATGCCGCCTGCCAGGTGGCGCATGCGCTGGGGGTGGGGGCCGTCGAGTCGGAGTTCGACTACTACACCGCCGTGGATGACGCGAAGAACGCCGACGATGAGGCGGACGAGGGTGCGGGCATGATCGGTTCCATCGAGTTCGCATCGGCGACGCTCTACCGCTACGCGACCATCAACCTCGAACTGCTCAAGGAAAACCTGGGTTCCGAGCAGGTGGCTGATGAGGCCGTGAAGGTCTTCATCGACAGTTTCGTGCGTTCCATGCCCACCGGGAAGATCACCACCTTCGCGAACCGGACGTTGCCCGATGCGGTCCTGGTTCAGGTGCGTGACGATCAGCCGATCAACCTGGTCGGTGCCTTCGAGAGTCCCGTCGTGGCTGACCAGAAGGGTTTCGTCGAGCCGGCCGTGAAAGAGTTCGTCGGTTTCGAGAAGGAACTGCGCGAGGGCAGTGGCCTGCTGCCCGAGAAATCCCTCGTCGCCTGGACTGTCGCACGCGCCCAGGGGATTGAGGCCCTCGGGGAGCGTGTCCCGCTGGTGAACCTGGGTGAGGCAACGGTCACGGCGCTTCGGGACGCTCGATGAGCAAGGTCCTCGTACTCAGGCTGGCAGGCCCCATGCAGTCATGGGGCTCCTCCAGCCGTTTCACTCGACGCTCCACGGAGGCCTTCCCAACGAAGAGCGGCATCGTGGGACTGCTCGCAGCTGCTCAGGGGAGACGCCGCACCGACCCCATCGAGGATCTCGCGAATCTGAGGATGGCGGCGCGTGTGGATCAGCCCGGTGAACTGCTGCGTGATTTTCACACGGCACACCGTGAAGGAACCTCCATGCCCCTCTCGGATCGTTTCTACCGGGCGGATGCGGTTTTCGTGGCATTCGTCGAGGGGCCGGCAGAGCTCATCGAGGGGCTGGCCGAGGCCCTCCGACGACCGGTTTTCCCGCTCTACCTGGGAAGACGGTCCTGTCCTCCGACCATGCCCTTGTTCCTGCAGGTGCACGAGGGTAACGCGTGGGAGATCATCACTCAGCTGCCGTGGCAGGCTGCTCGTTTCTGGCAGCAGCAGAAGAAGTGGGAAGAACACATTTCCCTGCGGGTGGTGGCCGACAAAGGAATTCTTCCGGAAGATGAGCCGTCATCGTCCTCCCACAGCCTGCAGGACGTACCCGTGAGCTTTGACTCCACACGGCGCCTCTACGGGCTGCGTTCGGTCGATGAGACACGGGTGACGGTCCGCAATCCGCAGTATGAAAAACCCAAGGAATCGCCGGTTCCTGTGCCCGGCGGTCATGATCCCATGGCGGTGATCTGATGTATCTCACACGTGTGTACCTGAACCCATACCGTCGCGGTTGTCGACACTTGGTGTCGTCTCTCCAAAGGCTGCATGCGGCCGTTCTCGCCAGCTTCCCCCCGGGAGTTCTCCAAACGGAAGGTGAGGGCAGGGTGCTGTGGCGGCTGGACAGGCCGAACGACAACCGCCGGGCCAGCAGAAGTGCAGGCACGGATGTGAGTCCTGGGCTCTGCCTCTACATTTCCTCGCCGGCGGCCCCCGATCCTGCTGCTCTCGTCGAGCAGGCGGGATACGAGACCGAGGGAGGGGTCGTGGTGAAGAAACTCGACGATTTCCTGGCCACGTTGGAGGAAAACCAGGTGTGGGGGTTCCGCATCACGGTGAACCCGACCTATCGCCGCACGGACGATGACGGCAGGAAGCGGCTCCTGGGGCACGTCACTGTGGCTCAGCAGACGCAATGGTTGCTGGATCGCGCTGAGGCAAACGGCTTCCAGATCCCGATGTCTGCTGAGGTCGGTGGGGACTTGCCGGTTCTCGAGAACGAGGCGGGCGAACGAGTGGACGGAAGGAATCTGCTGGTTTCCCTGGTGGATCGACGTGTCGAGAACTTCGTCCGGGTGAAGGGTGAGGACAAACGCCCTGTCACTCTCAAGTTGGCGACCTTCCAGGGGACTCTCAAAGTGACCGATCCGCGGGCCTTGCGGTCGGCGCTCGCCAATGGAATCGGTAGGGCCAAGGGCTACGGGGCTGGCCTGTTGACGTTGGCACGGCCATGAGGGACATACCGGGAGCGCGGCCTCCGGCTCCGAAAGACCTGGTTCGGATCCGGGACCGCCTCACCTTCTTGTACGTGGAAAGGTGCACGGTGCATCGGGACTCCAACGCGATCACCGTGACCGACGCCAGAGGTGTGGCCCATGTCCCAGCGGCCGCGTTGTCCGTCCTGATGATCGGGCCGGGGGTGCGTGTCACTCATAGTGCCATGTCCGTCTTGTCGGAGAGCGGCGCCACCACTGTGTGGGTGGGGGAGAACGGTGTGCGTTACTACGCTCACGGTGTTCCTCCGTCGAGGTCCTCTCGTTTGTTGGAGGCGCAGGCCAAGGCCGTGAGCGACCCGGTTTTGCGGGCTTCGGTGGCCAGGCAGATGTATCTCATGCGGTTCCAAGGTGAGAACGTTGAAAACCTGAGTATTCAGCAGCTCCGGGGTCGTGAGGGAGCGCGGGTCAGGAAACTGTATCGGCGAAGCTCCAAACGTACGGGGGTGCCGTGGGACGGTCGTGAATACGATCCGGATAATTTCGACAACTCCTCCTTGGTGAATCAAGCTTTGTCCGCGTCGAACTCTGCGCTGTACGGGCTGATTCATGCAGTGATAGTTGCCTTGGGGTGCGCCCCGGGTTTGGGGTTTGTCCATACCGGTAATTACCGTTCATTCGTGTATGACATCGCTGATCTGTACAAGGCTGATCTCTCCATACCCGTCGCCTTTGATGTCGCCTTGGAGAACCCGGGGGTAGGTGTCGGCACCGAGGCGCGGAGACGCATGCGAGATGCCATCAGGGAAAGCAGAATCCTGGAACAGGCGGTTCGTGACATCAAGGAACTGCTGAGCAGGGGAGGTGCTTCTCCGGAGGAGGATGATGAGGACCTGATCGTCGATGACCTGCACCTCTGGGACGACCTTCTGGGAACGGTTGCGGCCGGTGTTTCCTATGCCGAGTGGTGAGCTCTGATGGTTGTTCTGGTCCTGTCAGCTGTGCCGGATGGGTTGCGTGGCCACGTGACCAGGTGGTTGCTGCAGATCTCGCCGGGCGTATTCGTGGGTAATCTCAGCGCGCGGGTCCGGGAAAGGCTGTGGCAGATCGTTACTGAAACGATGGGAACTGGGCGAGCGATCATGGTGTTCCGCGCCAGGAACGAGCAGGGTATATCCTTCCTGACATGGGGTGATCCGTGGGTACCAGCCGACTACGAGGGGCTCACCCTGATGGTCCGCCCAGGTCCTTCAGGTGACGAGCCAGACGACTCACCCCGCCAGGAGGGCAGCCGCCGCAGACGCGGAGCGAGCGACTTCGAGAAGCGGAGGCGTGCGAGGAGGGGGTTCCCAAGATCCGACAGGTCCGGCTGATAAAATCCCTTGTCAACAAGTGTATTCCCCGCGAGAGCGGGGATGATCCCAGCTCTGGTTTATCCGGGCAATCACAATCCGGGTATTCCCCGCGAGAGCGGGGATGATCCGAACTTTTCCGTATTTTGTCAATTGGTCATCTCGTATTCCCCGCGAGAGCGGGGATGATCCCCTCGCCTGCAAGCTCAACCGTCACCGAACCGAGTATTCCCCGCGAGAGCGGGGATGATCCCAAGACGTTCGACGCCGCCCTTCCCGTGGACCAGTATTCCCCGCGAGAGCGGGGATGATCCGATCCCCGAAAGCAACCACCGTCAATGCAGCGGGTATTCCCCGCGAGAGCGGGGATGATCCCACTATCCCGGACGAGTCACCCCGCCTGTGCGGGTATTCCCCGCGAGAGCGGGGATGATCCTGGATTTGCTTTGAGCCCCGGGAGGGGGAGTAGGTATTCCCCGCGAGAGCGGGGATGATCCCCCGACAACGAGGCCATAGACCACCTCCACAACGTATTCCCCGCGAGAGCGGGGATGATCCCAGCACTGCGCCGCTACCGAAGAACGGCTCGACGTATTCCCCGCGAGAGCGGGGATGATCCCATCTGACACTGCTTTAATTATGAAAACCAATTGTATTCCCCGCGAGAGCGGGGATGATCCTGCAAGGCACTATCGGTTATGGCGCCACGTTTCGTATTCCCCGCGAGAGCGGGGATGATCCCTTCCCGGCGGGCGGTACTGGGTGCCGTACTCAGTATTCCCCGCGAGAGCGGGGATGATCCCACGGGGCGGTATGTGCTGGTGAACGGCTGAGTGTATTCCCCGCGAGAGCGGGGATGATCCGGACAAACCCCCCGGACACCACAAACAGATAGGGTATTCCCCGCGAGAGCGGGGATGATCCGGACCCCTCTACGCCGCAGCGATGAGCATCCGGGTATTCCCCGCGAGAGCGGGGATGATCCACCGCGGGTGGAAGAGCTGTTGAGCAAGTTTTTCGTATTCCCCGCGAGAGCGGGGATGATCCCCATGGCGGCTACCCTGGGCGATGAGTTTCATGGTATTCCCCGCGAGAGCGGGGATGATCCCGAACCGGCCAAGCAGCAGCGGCAAGTCGACAAGTATTCCCCGCGAGAGCGGGGATGATCCCCCGCGGGCCAGGAGCCAGGTAGTCCAGCGGTCGTATTCCCCGCGAGAGCGGGGATGATCCGCCTTGCTGTATTTGGGTTTACGTGTTCTAAGAAGA
>ERZ773072.1580-NODE-1580-length-11223-cov-8.810441_pt1 | contig 11223 bp, 15 predicted proteins | sample MGYA00580617_ERZ773072 | MGnify/ENA primary metagenome ERZ773072 (study PRJEB29015, sample SAMEA2737970) | human oral metagenome | biome: human oral; feature: human-associated habitat; material: dental | place: China | collected 2122 ... | reverse complement strand
ACCAAGACCAACTCGCAACCATGAGACAACTGGTTGAAGAAATCGGTTTTGATCCCGACTACTACACTGCCATTCATAAGAACTTTGACCTCCCTTATGATATCTATCGTCCCGAATCTAAAAATCCACGGACACAGATTGAGATTTTACAAAAAAATGGAGAACTTGCAGAACTCTCTAGCCTGTCTCCTATCGTCCAATCCCTTGCTGGCAGCCGCCACGGAGACAATCGTTTCTATTTCCCGAAAGAAATGTTAGATCCAATCAGCATTTTTGTAAGCATCACCCAGCAATTTTTACACTTAATTGAGAACGATCATTTTACCCCAAATAAGAACTAATAGAGGACTATATGAGTATTAAACTAATTGCCGTCGATATCGATGGTACCCTTGTCAACAGTAAAAAGGAAATCACCCCTGAAGTCTTTTCTGCCATCCAAGACGCCAAACAAGCCGGTGTCAAAGTCGTGATTGCAACGGGCCGTCCCATCGCAGGTGTTGCCAAACTTCTGGACGACTTGCAGTTGAGAGACGAGGGTGACTATGTTGTAACCTTCAACGGTGCCCTTGTCCAAGAAACTGCTACTGGCCATGAGATTATCAGTGAATCCTTGACCTATGAGGATTATCTGGATATGGAATTCCTCAGTCGCAAGCTCGGTGTCCACATGCACGCCATTACCAAGGACGGTATCTATACTGCCAATCGCAATATCGGAAAATACACGGTGCACGAATCAACCCTCGTCAGCATGCCCATCTTCTACCGTACTCCCGAAGAAATGGCTGACAAGGAAATCGTCAAATGTATGTTCATTGATGAACCAGAAATTCTTGATGCTGCGATTGAAAAGATACCAGCAGAATTTTACGAACGCTACTCTATTAACAAATCTGCTCCCTTCTACCTCGAACTCCTTAAAAAGAATGTAGACAAGGGTTCAGCCATCACTCACTTAGCTGAAAAACTAGGATTGACCAAAGATGAAACCATGGCGATCGGGGACGAAGAAAATGACCGCGCCATGCTGGAAGTCGTTGGCAACCCCGTTGTTATGGAAAATGGAAATCCAGAACTCAAAAAAATCGCCAAATACATTACCAAAACAAATGACGAATCTGGCGTAGCCCATGCTATTCGTACCTGGGTATTGTAAAAAGGCAAGAATAGACGAAAACCGCTCTGCTGAGCGGTTTTTGTCTATTTCATTTTAGAATTAGCAATAAATTCAAAAGATAAATAAGTTTGCCTTAGTTTCTGCAGAAACCGAACCTGTAGAAACTACCATACCCAACATTGCAAGTGCAAGGATAACTCCACAAGCACCACCAACTTTCATCTTACAGATTGAACCATAAGCCTTATATTCTTGTCCTTTTGACATTTATTTTTTTCTCCTTTTCTAAAAACATCTTTTTACCAAATTAAAAACTCTCAATCACTTGATGGTGAACGAGAGAGTTTATAAACAACTACAATCATATTTTCTCCTTTTCTACAAAAAAAGAGCCAGTAAAACTGACTCTTAATCTATTTCCATCTACCTAAATCATCAACCCAATAGCCTTGTACCCTCTCAGAACGAGCATAGATACCATTAGACTTCAAATAGAACCATGCTTGATAATAATTATCGTAAATCCATTCACTTTTTGCCATCTTACCATTAGATTTCAGATAATATGAGCCTTGCCATGCACTATTCGCATAAACTCCATTCGATTTTAGATAATACCACGCTTGATAAGAACTATCATAAATCCATTCACTTTCTGCCATCTTTCCATTAGATTTCAGATAATATGAACCCTGCCATGCACTATTCGCATAAACTCCATTCGACTTTAGATAGTACCATGACTTGTAATATGAGTCATAAACCCATTCACTCACAGCCATCTTCCCATCTGATTTCAAATAATATGAACCTTGCCAAGTATTTTTCAATGGCTGATTATTCTTATAGAAATACCACGTTTTACCTTCTTGAATCCAGCCATTCTTCTTAAATGAAGGTGCAAGATCAGGCTTAGTTGGATTTTTTTCTACCTTTTTCTCCTTTGATGGAGTTGGTTTTGTCTGAGCAGGTTTCTTATTCTGAACATATCGCCCAGTTCCATCAACATAGTATCGACCATTGTCTACCCATGAATTGGTAACCATTTTTCCATCAGAACCGAACCAATAATCACCTTCCCATGTGTTTTTTATAGGCCTATTATTCTTATAGAAATACCATACTGTTCCTTCTTGAACCCAACCATACTTTTGATTTTTATTTTGAACATATTTTCCTGACTTGTCAACGTAATAGCGACCATTGTCTACCCATGAATCGGTAGCCATTTTTCCGTCAGAACCGAACCAATAATCACTTTCCCATGTGTTTTTTATAGGCCTATTATTCTTATAGAAATACCAATCGTTTCCTTCTCTTATCCAGCCTTTTTTCTCTTTTAAGGCTTCTTTCGCTTTACGTTCTTTCTCCTTTTCTTTTTCTTCTTCTTCGTTTAACTTATCAATTTCTTTAGAGATTTTTTCATATTCTTTATAAGAAATATTTAGTTTTTCCAACTTCCCTTTTTCTACTTCCAACTCTTTCTCTTTCTTGCCAAGAGTTGATTTTCTGTTACTTTCTGTAGTATTCACAGGAGTTTTTGTACTAAAATTATTCTTAGTTGATTTTGAAATTTGCTTGTCCGAAACAGTAATAAAACTCATTTGAGTTCCATCTTTCAACAAGAAAATTGAAAGACCAAAATAATCTACATCATTCGGCTTCCCCCAATTCACTCCAGCAATGGATTGAGCATGATAGTATTCATAACCATTATACATAAAATCTAAAATGGCATTATAAATAGTACGTTTTAATTGTGCTTTTGTAACATCATATAAACCCTGAGTCGTACCTGCGCCATTTTCATAATATTGAGCACCATATTTTTTTTCTTCATCTTCCTTAGTAGAAGTAGGCAACCCATACTCTCTGGCTACCTCATTGATTCCTTTTACATAGTGCCAATACTCTACACTTCTATCTGCTTTTTGCATTTTAACAGACAGTTTACTAGCAAAATCAATAGACGATTCAGCAAGAACTAGTTCCTTAGTTCCCATTTGCCTTCTTACTTGATTTATCATATCAAAGGCAAAATAGTTCAATTCAATCAATACTTCTTTTGGAAGATTATCAAGATCATAAACTTCAGCTTTATCTGAACCAACAGTTACAAAGTCATTTTTCTGTAAAGCTAACTTCGCACTTTCACTTTTCAGAATTTCTTCTGCCTGATCTCGTTCTTGTTCACTCTTACTATCATCAAAATTATCCTTTAATGCTTTAACATAAGCAGGACTTACCTTAATAGTATTCTTTTCACTATATGGCACTTTCAAGGCTTCAACTTGTTTCTTCAAGGTATCAACCTTATTCTCAGATTCAACAAGTGAATACCAACGACCATCACCTAGATAGCCAGTAACACCATTCTTCTTAGCAAGTTCACTTCTTTGATTATCCAATTCTTTAATCTTAGATTGTCTTGCAGAATCAGCATGAACAACACTACTAAATGCCAACAATATAGCAGTTGATAAAAAAGCTATTGACTTTTTATATTTCATTCAAATATCCCCTTTTTTTTAAAAATGTTATATACATTATATCATATCTCTTTAAAAATAAATTTTATTATTTTAAAATTCAATAATCACTCCATCTTCTCTAAAACGATTATAGGTTCTTTCAATCTTAGACATAATTTTACTGTAATAACTTCGTGTAAGTTGACCTACAGCATACAACTGATAATACAAATCATCACAACATTTTTTTGAAGATACATATACATCAGCACCATTTTTTACATGAGCATAGATTTTCAAATTCCAGCAGAATCGACTATAGATTCGGTTATACTCTTTTATGATCCATTCTTCGGAATATGTCCTCAAACCCTCCTTATAACCATACTCTTCGATCTTAACACACCTCTTTCCTACTACTAAATCTTCTCTGCTAGGTCGAGTAAGAATCGTTTCACTTCACTCTTATGAACGTATTTTGTCTTATCATCATCAGAAAAGCGAATAGTTTCTTCATAACTCTTTCAATTAGACAACATTTTTATCAGTCCATGAGAAAATTGATGGTGAGTCTAAATCCTTTGTAGACAATACTTCTTCACGCTTCACAGTGAATTTTTCATCTACATTGATAAAATCATCTATCGTACAATTATAATACTTTGCTAGCTTATAAAGTTTATCAATACTAGGCTCACGATCACCACTTTCATAGCGTTTATACGCTTTCTTTTGAATACCTAGATAATTTGCTAAATCATCTTCTGACTTATTGTTTCTTTCTCTATACAAAATCAATGCTTTTGATACGTTAATCATTTTGTTTCCTCTTTTCTCTTTTCTACACCTCTACTCATATTGTTAATTTACATAAAGGAACTCCATAGATTTCCTTGTGAAAACTAACAATACTTTCAATTCTTATCAGGACAAAACCTGTTTTATAAAAATCTAGTTATTGTTAATTTTTCGCAAAATAAAAAGGCTTTTTTCAATAGAATATAGCAATATAAAATGTATGCTCTTATCTTCGCATACTTTCAGTTTTTCAGCTTACTACCTGCGCCAAGGTCACAAATTTAAAGATAACTCAATATCCCCTCTTTCTTACCCAAAGGCATTAGCAAGATTTTACTCTCACATACCGACCATACAACACATAGACCTCACTATCTCACTCTAGCTACCTTCTAAGAAGTATCATTGACTGTACCACAGCCGTCAGTTCCCTTTTCTTATCTACTAAGGCGAAAGGGCGAAACACCTACATTTTACATATTTGTATATAAAATGTGGGTGTTTCTCACAACTAATTTACATTAAACAGAGATAAACAAGTCAAAAATTAATTATTTAACTAACATAGCGAACATAAATAACTTATACCTATAAAGCCTTACTCCTATGATCTACTTAACTTCATAATCATCAAAATCAAAACAAATATTTGGTCAAATTTTGGTCACAATTTGGTCAAAAATTCCAAAAATACTAACCTATTTTAAAAAGCTAACTTGTTTTAACAGCTTCTCACACGCTATTTTAGCTTCTCTGTACGTTTTAGATTCGCCGATGAAGTAATCAGCAAGTTCAATGATTTTATCTTCCATTCAACCTCCTATATCAGTCTCGAGACTGATGTATATCCCTCCTAATTTGCTATAATAACTTTGACTAGGACCTCTCACCGTTTTAGTCAAAAATTTCAATAGAAAGGAGCAGTCTTATGTCAAAGACTCCAATAAAACCTGGAACAGATAATCAGAAACCCGGCCACTATGTAGAGGTGGGACCTCGTGGTGGAAAAGTCACTAATGGTCATACCGCAACTATTGGAAAAGGTGATCGGCTACCTCCGACATCAGCTAAAGGCAATGGCTGGAAGAAAGTCTAATCTTCGTTTGCGTACAATCGTTCAATGGTTGTACGCTTTTTCCATAAACAAAAGCACATTCCAAAAATATTGATTTGAATCCATGCTTCGGCGTAATCTTTTCCATTTCTTGCATAATGAGTTATATAATGATGAATCATATTTTTCCTTTCTAAATTTGGTATAATGAAATCAAAAACGAGGTAATTCTAATGAAATTAAATCCTGATTGTATTCGTGACCTATTGCTTGATGTCGAAGCAAAATCTACATTTGATAATGTTGTGATCTACAGCGAAGAAAAGGACGAACCTTTATTTAATAAATATGGAGTAGATACGGTTTTTTATCATATTCGTCAAGCAGACTACGCAGGATTTTTTATTGGAGAAGTAACTTACACTTTTGATTTATCCGCAGTTATTATCGACTTATCTCCAGAAGCACATGAGTTCCTGGCTAACATTAGACAAGATACAAATTGGAATAAGACCAAGAGCATAGCTTCAAAAGCGGGTTCGTTTTCATTGAATGTTTTAAAAGACATCTCTGTAGAAGTCATTTCAAAAGTCATTTCAGACCAACTTAACAAGTAAAGTAATTTTTAATTCAGAAAATTTTGTCGTTGTTTCTAGACTTTTCAATTCATAATTTTTACCCCTGTTAATTCCTTGGAATCCAAAATCAATTTATTGTCGCGTAAGGACAATTTACTTAATCGTGGCCTTCTTGTGCTTCTTTTGGTAACATACGGCCAATGTTTCGGTCTTGGTATATATCTTTCTCCTTTCTAAATATGGTATAATCAAAATAAAACGATTGGAGAGAAAATATGACTGAAAAGATCTGTTTTATTGTAACTGCCATTGGCGAATCTGGAACACCTACCAGAGAGCGAGCTGACAATGTATATAAATATCTTATCGCCCCAGTTTGTGAAGAACTAGGTTATAGATCTGTTCGTGTCGACCACGTTAATGCGGTTGATAACATCAACGAAACAGTTATAAACTACCTCAAAACCGCCCATATGGTTGTAGCAGATATGACGGACCATAATCCAAACGCATTTTACGAATTAGGTTTCAGACAAGCTCTTGAACTTCCTCTCGTTCCAATCATAAAAGTAGGTGAAAGACTTCCTTTCGATGTTATTACGACTCGTACCGTTTTCTATGATACAGACGTAGCAAAAATTGAAGATTCTAAAGAGAATTTAAAAGCTAAAATTCAAAGTTTCGAAAACTTTGAAATGCCTGAGAGTCGTGCCGAAAGAAGCCTTACTCTTGATGACCTCAATGACAATTTGACCAAAAAGCTAAACAAGATACTGGATCTATTAGAAAAGCAACAGCCTTATTCTTCTCTCTTGCATACGCATAATTTGGATTTTAAACAACCACAACTTGACCATCAGTCATTTATTCAACAGACTCAAGAGAGGATCAAACAGGTCCAGAACCATCCATTATTCCCCACAGATAAGAAATAGCTAGCTCTTGCTGAGTTTGAAGTTCATTAACCTCAGCGACTTTTTGATTTATAAGTCTAACCGTCCTCAACACCTCATCGAGGGCTTTTCTTTCGAGTTCTTTCATCTTTCTGCTCCTTCTACTCAATTCATTTTTTACCGAATTTTAAAATCTTCAATCACACGAGCGATGAACTGATTCGCTTGTCGATTTTTTAATTTACCATTCAGTTTATTCGTCACATCCTGACGAGTCATGCTATACTGTACTGCTAGCCTCACCATCGTCAGATTGTGTTCTTTCAGATAATCTCTGATTTTTTGACGTTCACCATCCATATTTGGCATCTGCCTCCCTCCTTTCTTCAAAAGTAAGAAAATGAGTTAGAAATTTTATAAAATATTTGACAACTTTTACACTAGGGTGTAAAATGAAAGCATAATTAAAAACCTTGATAAAACAATATATCTATCAATTTTCTTGCTCGCCAAAGCTATTTATTTTTAGATAAGTTTTAACTTTGTTTTTTACTAACTCATTAACTTACAAAAACTATTTTACACTTTAGTATTATTTTTGTCAATAGAAAATAACACTTTTTTATAAAATATTTTTTGTCATGTCTTAGAAAAGGTGATATGACAATGTTTTCCACACTTGAAAAAATTAAGGAACTTGCTCTAAAACGAGGAATAAGCCTTCAAAAAGTCGCTGAAGATTTAGGTTATAGTATAAATTATCTTTATACTTTGAAAGAAAAAACTCCTAAATCAGACAGATTACAAGAAATCGCCGACTACTTCAATGTATCCACCGATTACTTACTCGGCCGGACGGATAATCCGAATATCGCTGGGGATACTGTCACTACTCCAGACGGTCGTGTGGTTGACTTATCGAATCTTCGTGAACGTATCGTCCTATTCGATGGCAAACCTCTATCGGATGATGATGTAGACAAGATTGCACAGATCATTAAACTCTCTTTGGGGGTATCGGATATTGAAAATAAATGAACTACTGGATGAATACCAAGTTACACTATATCTCTTCCCAGAGACCATGTGGGAGCGTAGAGGCTTCTATTCCCCCGATGAGCGCATTATCTACGCCAATAGGGATTTATCCCTAGAAGAGCATGAAGAGGTCATACTGCACGAATTAGGGCACATAAACAACAATCCAGCCAATTACAAACGGCTGCTATACAAATATGAGAACGAAGCAGACTTCTTCATGATTCGACATCTCATCTCTGAAGAACTCGCGCAGTATGAAGTATCAGACTTCAACTGGCTCCAATTCGCAGAAAGACATAGAATTTCAACTACTTGGGGAGAAGTTATGATTCAGGAAGAGTTTTATAGATTGACTGGTAGTTAAATATAAAAAAAGGAGTAAAATCTTATGGGATTTTTTGACAACGTAAAACAAGAATCATCGTTTTCTACAGCTTCTGGCTCGAATGGATTACACTATGTCGTCCTTCAAGTTACTTTGAAAGAAAAATTCTTTGGTACTGGATCAGGGAATTTGACAGAACTGGAAAATGTAATTAATAAACAAGTTGCTAAAGGATATCGACTACACACTATTACTACTGCCAATGGTGGCAGTAAAGGCCTAGGTGGTGGTGACCGTATCCAAGCCACAATGGTTTTTGAGAAATTATTTAGTTAGATTTTTTACTATTACCTTCAGAAAATATGAAAGAAATAACTTTTTATATATTCTACTTGACAAAAACACAAAAAGACTCTATACTGTTTTTATACGAATTGGTCCGGATGCCCGATGCATCCTACCGAAAGAGTCTCAATAAATTATTGAGGCTCTTTCGTGCTTTATAGGAGAAGAAATGAAACCTTTTTCCGATTTTAATAAACAAATTAAAATATTAGAAAATAGAAACTTAACTATTTTAGATAGAAAAGCAGCTAACTTTGCTCTCAGAAACTACGGTTATTACGAAATAGTAAATGGATACAAGATTTTTTTACTTGATTCATCCAAAAAAGTTGAAACATTTTTAGAAAAGGAAACATTTGAACACCTTGTGTCACTTTATAATCTTGATAAACAAATCAGAAATTTGGTCATGCAAGCAACTTTGGAAGTAGAGTTGTCTCTAAGAACATCTCTAGCTTATACTCTAGCAGAAGATTTTGGTGTTTTAGAGTCAGATTATCTGGATAGAAAAAAATACAATAAAGGGAAATTTCAACATAAACACAAAAAATATCAAAGAGATTTTCTTCTGGATATGCTTAAAGACATCGCAGCCAATAGACCTGTAGAGCCTTTAAACTCTTATCGAATCAAACATAAGCACATACCTCCATGGATACTTTTTAAAGAAACAACACTGGGAAATATCACAAATTTTATTAAAATCCTAAAAGGTCCACAAAAAGACAAGATTATTTCCCTTTGTACAGGTCTTTCTAGCTCTCAACTAACACCAGCAGATAAAGCTTTATTTATAGAAATACTCGATTTAATATTAGCATTCAGAAATCGTGCTGCTCATGGCGGACGTATGTTTAATTATAAAGCAAGTGCGAGTCTAAGTTACCACAAAAAGTTTCATAACCAAATAAAGATAACACCGGCTGATTACCGAAATGGTAAAGGGCAAAGAGATTTATATACTTTCTTCCATTCTTTAGCCTTATTTGATAACAAAGCAGGCTTTAACTTATTAGAACTATGTCTCTATTCTATAAAGGAGCATGACGCATCATACCCCTCAGATTGGCTAGTTTTAGCCAGCGAAATGGGATATCCAAAAGATGTTCTAAAAACAGATTTACAAAGGCATCGTAATTTCCACAAAAATTACCGTTGGAGTTACCTGTGGCATGCTATAAAAAATATATTTAATAAATAGAAAATAAAAAAATCCCCACACTCTCCATCGCCAAAGTTTGAGTGTGAGGAAATCATGTATAAGAAACAACCATTCAAAAGGTCGTTTTCTTGTACCCATTTTAGCAAAAAAGTGAGGTAAAATCAAATGGCATCATACAGAAAAAGAGAGGATGGTAAGTGGGAATATCGCATTTCTTATAAATCCCATGATGGTAAATATAAAAAAGCTGAAAAAGGGGGATTCCCAACAAAAAAAGCTGCACAAATTGCAGCTGCTGAAAGAGAGAAAGAACTGCTACTTCCATCTCATGTTTCAGACGACATTACTCTTTACGAATACTTTAAACAATGGGCAACCATTCATAAGAAACCTAATATTTCTCCCGTGACTTGGCAAGTTTATCAAGTTACCAATCACAATATTGAAAAACTTTTCCCAGGGGCGAAACTTAAAAACATAACCAGTTCAATCTACCAGCAAGCCTTAAATACATTTGCTGAAACACATTCACAAGCAACGGTTGAAAGATTGAATATTCATATCAAGCAATGCGTAGCTATGGCAGTTCACGAGGAAATCATTCAAAAGGATTTCACAACCTTTGCCAAAGCAGTTTCTCAAAATAAAGGTATCGAAAAAGAAACTAAGTTTCTCGAAGTTGAAGAATACAAGAAAGTTATATCCGTTTCGAAGGATAAAATGGACGTTCAATCATATGCAGTGATCTATCTTATCGCAGTTACTGGAATGCGTTTCGCTGAATGTTTGGAGCTTACTTGGGACAGTGTAGACTATGATAACAAACTACTCAACGTGAATAAAACCTGGAATTACAAAACTAATCTTGATTTCAGCTCTACAAAAACAAAAAGCAGTATCCGAAAGATACCACTTGACGACTCAACTCTTGAATTATTAAAAAAGTACAGACAAGATCATTGGCTGGGAAATAAAGATAATCGTATTTTCTCTAACATATCAAACAATGCAGTCAATAAGACGCTAAGATATATCGTTGGAAGAAATGTCCATGCTCACTCGTATAGAAACACATACGCTTCTTTCTTGATTTCAAAACACGTTGAACTACTATCTATCTCTAAAATCCTTAGTCATGAGAATATGAACGTCACCATCGAAGTCTACGCTCACCAGTTGAAAGAATTGGAAGAGGCAAGCAATTCAGAAGTAAGAGAAATATTTGTAAATTTAGAGGCGAATTTGGGGCGAAATACCTCAAACACCCAGTAAAATCAATAGTTTCTATGCCCCCTGCAGGAATCGAACCTGCAACTACTCCTTAGGAGGAAGTTGTTATATCCATTGAACTAAGGGAGCTAGAGAAAAACCCTGCCGGGTAAGCAGAGTTTTTTAGTCGAATTAACGACGGATTTCTTTGATACGAGCTGCTTTAC
>ERZ773072.1579-NODE-1579-length-11234-cov-6.734592_pt1 | contig 11234 bp, 15 predicted proteins | sample MGYA00580617_ERZ773072 | MGnify/ENA primary metagenome ERZ773072 (study PRJEB29015, sample SAMEA2737970) | human oral metagenome | biome: human oral; feature: human-associated habitat; material: dental | place: China | collected 2122 ... | reverse complement strand
AGCGGGTGAACCAGGTTTTCGGTCCCGGATTCGTGCCGGGCGAAGAAGGTGCACAGGGGGTTTCCCTGGATGGTGTCGCCGTTGTCCACCAGCACCACGCTCTCCGCCCCACGCTCGGCTCTGATGCGTTCGACGACGGTGGACAGCTGGGCCAGCCCGGCTTCCGCTTCACCGGTCCAGGGCTGGTCGCGGTAGTAGTCCCAGTTCAGGGCGGCGCCGTGGACGTCCGTGGTGGCCAGCAACGTGAGTCGCGACATCTGGGCTCCTTCATTCAGGGTCGCAGCGAGCCTATCGCCTCCGTCGGATGAAGACCCCGGGGTCGTGCAACGGATATCGCACAGTCACAGTGGAGACATGCGTTTCGCCCTGGCACAGCTCCGTTCCACCATCGATCCCCGGGAAAACCTGGCGTTGGTCACCGACGCGGCCAGCCGCGCCGCCCGCGGTGGGGCCGACGTGGTGGTGTTCCCGGAGGCCACCATGTGTTCCTTCCTCCGGGCACCCACCCAGGTCGCCGAGGCCTTCGACGGGCCCTGGGCCTCGGCCGTGCGACGCCTGGCCGGTGACCTCGGGATCACCATCATTGCGGGCATGTTCACCAAGGCGCCCGGCGCCCGGGTGCACAACACGCTCCTGGCGACGGGCGAATCCGAGGGTCGCTACGACAAGATCCATCTTTTCGACGCTCTCGGTCAACGCGAGTCAGAAACCGTCGCACCGGGGCTGCGGTCGACGTCGATCGAGGTCGCCGGGCACGGGCTGGGGCTGGCCATCTGTTACGACGTGAGGTTTCCCACCCATTTCATCGACCTGGCGCTGGGAGGAGCAACGGTCATGGTGGTGTGCGCATCCTGGGCGCCCGGCCCGGGGAAGCTGCACCAGTGGCGAACTCTGACGACGGCCAGGGCGATGGATTCCGTCTCTTTCGTGGTCGCGGTGGATCAGGCGCTCCAAGGCGATGCGGAGGCCCCCGGCGGCCCGACGGGAATCGGCCACTCGATGGCGGTGGATCCCACCGGGCGGGTCCTGCTGGAGCTGGGCGCGGAACCCGATCTGGCCTTCGTCGATGTCGATCCGGAGCGGGTCGCCGTTACTCGTGAGACACTTCCGGTGCTCGACGGGAACCGGCTCCGGTCGCTGTGACGTTGCTCCCAGAGGGACTCCGTCCCGGGTTTCATCAGTTCTCCACGAGCCCGTTCTGGTAGGCCAGGATCACGAGCTGGGCGCGGTCGCGGGCACCCAGTTTGGTCAACAGCCTGGAGACGTAGCTCTTCACCGTCGCGGGCGAGAGCGAGAGTTCCTCCGCAATTTCGAGATTGCTCAGGCCCTGCGCGATCAGACGGAGCAGTTCCTGGTCCTTCTCGGGCAGTTCGCTGATGGCCTTCGACGGACGATGTCCTCGCTCATAATTGGTCAGGACCCGGGTGATGAGGCTGGGTGAGAGCATGGACTCACCGAGGTGAACCTGCTGGATGGCGTGCATGATCTCGCCACGGGAGCTGGTTTTGAGCAGGAAACCGGCAACCCCTGCACGCAGCGCATCGTGGAAGGTGTAGTCGTCCTCCAACGAAGTGAGCGCGATGACACGGGCCCGGAGTCCCAGGTCGACGATCTGCCGGGTGGCATGGATACCGTCAAGCACCGGCATGCTGATGTCCATCAGGATCACATCGGGGTCGAGGCGCTTGGCAGTGGAAACGGCCGTCAGCCCGTTCGCGGCCGCCCCGACCACGACGATCCCGGGCATGGCGTCCACTATGCGTTGGATGCGGGCGCGCACCTGGTCGTGGTCCTCAGCTATCAGAACACGGATCTCGGCTTCGTTCATGTCGCTCAATCTAGTCGTTTAATCCGGACCGCCTGCCGCATCGATCTCCCAAAGTTGACGCACACGTGCCTTGATTCGACGGGTCGGGTTTGATTGGGATCAACAAAAACAGTCCACATCGGGTCAATAGTGAAAGGGGACCTTCCATTCCCCGTTTCGGGGACTGCTTACTGAAATTTAATCTTTACCCCTGTTCAAAGTGAAGCATACCATGAAGCACAAGATCATAATCACCCTCGCAGCCATGTTCGCTCTCTCAACGCCCCTACTCGCTCTGCCGACCGAGGCCAACTCCGCCACCACATCCAGCACCAACACCTCCGGATTCTCCATCTGTTCCTTCATCCCGGGCTTGCGCGGAAGGTAGCACGTCTCTACACCAAGGGTGTATCATTTGCAAATGCGGCAGCGACTTGCTTCATCGACTTTCAACTCCATCAAGCGGATTCCCGTCGAACCCGTGGTTGGTGCGGCGCTGTTCGTAATGACTCTGGGAGTTTCAAGGGGAACAGCGGCAGCACCTTCGCTAACTGTCGCCTTGGTGATGCTCGCGGCCTCTTTCCTGCTCCCTTGGCAGCCTTGGGCGGCCTTGACTTTGGCATTATGCTACTTCGGTGCCTGGATCCTTCTCGACATAACCGGAGTTGGCATGGGACTATGTGCAGGATTATTCGCATATAACTGGTTCAAACATCACCGACCCGGACGCTGGACAATAGCTGTGGCATGCCCCATTATCATGGTGGTCGCATGGGAGGTTCACGATTCGTGGAATGACGTCTTGGCAAACCTCATTCTGTTTACCGGCATCACTCTGTTCAGCGCCACGACCGGCGCAATCTCGAATCAGCGACGCCGGGCCGAGGAGAAGGCTCATCGGGAAAGCGAAGAAGCACTGCGATCGACCCGTCTCCTCGTCGCGAGCGAGCTCCATGACAGCGTCGCCCAAACCCAGACCTTGGTGGTGATGAACCTCGAGGACCTCGCGGAGGACCCGCGACTTCCCGGGGAACTGATCCCCGACCTACTCGACACACTCGAGTTGTCGCGCCGCGCCACCACTGAGCTCCGCGCCGCCATGGCGGCTCTTCGAAACGTAGATCAGGACTTCAGTTCTTTCGGACGCCAGTCGACTCACTCCCTCGACACACAGTTGACCCAGGCATTGAGCGCCCTTCAGGACAACGGATTCAATACAGAAACTCATTTCGACATCCCTGGCGACAAGCTCTCCCCCGACCTCGAATACGGCATGTCCAAGATTTTGGGAGAGCTTGTCGCCAACGTCGTGTGGCACGGAGCTCCCGGAACGTGCACCATCGAAGCCCGCGAAGACGACGGTTGCGTCATGCTGCGGGTGATCAACGACATCGGCACCGCAACTCCAGCGAAGAGCAACGGAGGCCATGGGCTGCTCGGCGTCAAGGAAAGGGTCGATCTGCTGAACGGCACACATTCCTTCGCCCCCAAGGGACATCAGTGGCATGCCGAGGTCAGGGTACCGCTGACCGTCAGAACCGACGAATAGGTCGAGCACGCGGGAAACACCGCTCGGCGGGACCCTCGGCACAGAAACCCGCCCCCGCTTCGCACCCCTGCTCCACCACGGGATTGCACGCCACCAACCGCCGGGCCGCCCTTCGTCATCCCGAGGCACCCCGCCCCCCAGGGCCTCGGCAAAGTCCTTCATTCTCCGTGTTGGCTAGGGGTTTTGTCGGGGTTGGGTGATGAGTTGGAGTGGTCGCAGAGGGTCTCTGGAGTGGTGTCTGAGGGCTGCGGCGATGCTGACAGCTCCGGCCAGGCGATGGAGGCTGATCGCGGTGTTGCGTAGCGTGGCCATCACGGCGGGGCCGTGCCCGGTGTGGAGCTGGTGACGGTCCTCGTCGAAGGTCACATCCCTGACCCAGTGCAGCCGGTTCTCGATACCCCAATGACTCTGGATGAGGTCAGCGAGGTCAGCGGGGCTGGTCTGGCGGGCATCGAGGGAGGTGATCAGGTAAACCACCTCCACGGTCTTGCGGCCGTCGATGGTGCGAGTACGGCGCAACTGTGCGACCTGACGGGCACCCGGCCAGTCGATCCAGTCAGGGACCTGACAGACCTTGATCGTGCGCCTCACGCGCCGGCCATGACCGGTGGTCGTGCTGTGGTGGGCGGGGATGTTCTTCCAGGGCAAGGCCTTGAGCGCGGTCCGCAGGCGGGGCTGGTTGCCTTTCACCGTCAGCACGTAGTCATGACCCTGCCCGGTAAGGGTGCAGGCAGTGGAGCGCTGGGTGTGCAACGCATCAGCGGTGACAACGATCTTGCTGCTTGGCAGGGATTCCAGCAGAACTGGTAGGGCGGCGATCTCGCCGGTTTTCGCGGGGAGCTGGTGTTGTGCGGCCACGATCCCGCCGCGGGTGACAGCGGCCAGCAGATGCGGCGCGGCCATGTCACGAGTTTTCGCTCCACGCAAGGTTTTGCCGTCGACCGCCACCACCATGCGACCCTTCCATCGGGTGGCGTCACGGGCCAGCAGCCACGCCCCGACCATCGCGGACAGTTCGTCGGCGTCGAGGGCTTGGAGGATTCGGCGGATCGTGGATTCCGACGGTACTCGACGCCCCGGGCGCAGCAGCCCCGACGTGGCCAGGAGATCGCGGCCAACATCAGCGGCCCACTCGGCGATCGCGACCAGGCTGCTCGCACCGGCACACACCGCCGCTGTAGCGATGGCAAGAACCCCGGCCAGGTCGTGGCGGCGACCACGACGTCCCCGAGGGTCAGCGATGGTGGCGAACACGCCCAGCAGCGACTGGCCGCAGACAGGCATGGTGAGGGATGATGAGCACACGCGTGGGGCCTCGTGATTTCTTGGTGATGACAAGGTGTGTAGGAACCCTCATCATCCCAGAATCCGCAGGCTCCACGCCCCGATCACCCCTAGTCACACCCCAGACACCACGACTTTGCCGAGGCCCTGCGGGGAGGGTGGGTTGTTTCCCGAGCTGGTCAAGGCGGTACAGGGTACGCGGGATGCAGGTCTGGGTTGACCGAGCACCTGGGCTATGAGAAACACGACCCGGCCGGGCGGGGTTCGGGGAAGCTTCCGTAACGGCACCATCCCCAAGACCGTGGATACGGAGGTCGGGCCGGTCGAGCTCCCGGGGATCGTAATGGCTCGTTCACCTCGCGGCTGGTGCCCACTGGTGAGCGGAGGCTGGGTGGTCTTGATGACATGATCATCAGCCCTTTATGCGGGCCGGTGTGACGATCCGTGAGATTCAGCATCACCTCGCCGCGAGGCTGGGTACTGAGCTGTCCCATGAGACCATCAGCAATATCACCGAGGCCGTGATGGACGAGGTCACTCAGTGGCAGGACCGGTCTTTGGAGGCGTTCTACCCGGTGATCTTTCTGGACGCTGTGGTGGTGAAGGTCCGGGACCAGAACCGGGACGGTGAACCGCCACGCCCACATCGCGGTCGGAGTCGATACCGAGGGCGTCAAACACGTGCTGGGGATCTGGGTCCAGGCCGCTGAGAGGGGCGAAGTTTGGGGCCAGCGTGTGCGCCCGAACTGGCCAACCGCGGCCTCAAGGACGTGTTGATCGTCTGCTGTGACGGGCTCACTGGGTTCCCCGAAGCGATTGAAGCGACCTGGCCCGGATCCCTGGTCCAAACCTGCGTGGACCCTTTTGACCGGGCTTCCATGCGCTACGTCGCCTACGCTGACCGGAAAGCCGTCGCAGCGGCGTTGAGACCGGTCTACGCCGCTGTTGACGCTGATGCCGCGCTGGCAGCCCTGGTCGCGTTCGCCGATTCGGCCCTGGGCAAGAAGTACCCGGCCGCGGTAGCGACCTGGGAGAACGCCTGGGACCGGTTCATCCCGTTCCTGGACTTCGGTCCCGCGACTCGGAAGGTGATCTACACCACCAACAGCATCGAGTCGTTGAACTACCAGCTGCGCAAGATCATCAAAAACCGTGGTCAGTTCCCCAACGATGCCGCGGTGGTCAAACTGTTGTGGCTGGCGATCCGCAACATCGAGGACAAGAGGGCCCGTGAACGAGCCAAACAGGCCGGCAAACCCAGAGCCCAACGCACGGCCCCCGGGAAGCTGGTTGAAGGTTTCACCGTCCAGGGCTGGACCAGAGCCCTCAACGAACTCGCCATCCGCTACCCCGAACGATTCCCCCAAACCAACTAAACCCAACCATTTACACAAACAACTTGACAAGCTCAAGGACGGCCCTGAAACGGATGAGCACGCAAGTTCGTTCCTGGCGCCTACACCGGTGGGTGACGGCGACGGCTGGTGACCTGGCAGCACAAATCAACCCGGTGCTGCGAGGATGGATGAGCTACTACGGGGTCGTCCATCCCTCGGCTCTCTACCCCCTGCTGAAACGGGTCAATTCCTACCTGATCCGATGGCTCAGGGGAAAGTACCGTAAGCTACGGGTCAGCTGGTCCAAAACCATGCGCAAATGGTACACAGGCGTCAAGAAAGCGCCGAATTATTTCGTGCACTGGGCATGGGTCACTGAACCGGGTCCCGTGTGGTGACACCAGAACGACAAGAGCCGTATGACGGGAGACCGTCACGTACGGTTCTGTGGGAGCCCGGGAACCACGGTTCCCGGGCCACCCGACTTCGCGCAGGAGTCCCGGTAAAAACACGATACGCGTACATCCACCGCGAAGAAGGCAACTACCCGACCCGTTTGATGTGCCACTGTCTGGAGGTGTCGCATTCAGGCTATTACGCCTGGCGCAACAGGGGCATGTCGGAAACCCAGAAACGCCGTGAAGAACTCGCCATTTTTGTGACGTATTTCTTCAACGACTCCAAACAAACCTACGGTTATAGACGGGTCCACAAAGCCTTGGAACGCAATGGTGTTGCAACCAGTCCGGAGACGGTGCGCCGGCTCATGAGGCAAGAGGGCCTGGTGGCGTGTCAGCCCCGCCCCAAGGCCCGCACCACCGTGCCTGCTGCCGACCTGACAGGCCGCCCCGACCTGATCAAAAGGAACTTCACGGCTGATGCTCCGGCCCGGAAACTGGTGGGTGACATCACCTATATTCACACCCGGGAAGGATTCGTGTACCTGGCGACCGTGATGGACTGCTACTCGAAAAGAATTGTTGGCTACGCCATGGCGGAACACATGCGAACCGAATTGGTCCAAAACGCTCTGGAAATGGCGGTTCGGAACTGCCAGCCCATCAAGGGTGTGACGATTTTTCATTCGGATCGGGGATCGCAGTACACGTCCGCTGACTACACCGCCACCATGAACAAGTATGGTTTCCTCGCATCGGTGGGAAGAACCGGCGTGTGCTACGACAACGCAGCAGCGGAATCATTCAACGCCACCTGCAAGAAAGAACTCGTCAACCGGAAGATCTACCACACCAGAAGAAAAGCAATCAAAGAGGTGACATCATGGATTGAACTCTGTTACAATCAGACCAGGCTTCATTCCGCGATCGGGTACCGCACCCCGAACGAAGTCCATCAGGAATGGAGGAAAACCAAGACGGCAGCCTAAACCATAATCCAAGTTTTTCACTGCCGTCCACAAAACCTATAGCAGTCCAATCCGGGGGGTGTTGTCACCGGGCCTGGTCGCGCCAGATGACCGCTGATAGGGACACGGCCGTAGTTCAGGTCTCTTCGTAACGTGGGTGCCGGCAACTGACGCATCACCAACCATGGCGACCGTCACGTTCGATGGAAGGATAGTGATCGTCATGGACGAGAACACCGGTTTCGACATCTGGTGCGGGCTGGACGTGGGCAAGCAATCCCACCACGCCTGCGCACTCGATACTGCCGGCCGCAGGGTCCTCGACAAACCCCTGCCCCAAGACCAGACCAAGCTCGAGGAACTGTTCACCCGGCTGGAAGGCCATGGTCGAGTACTGGTTATCGTTGACCAGCCGAACACGATCGGCGCACTCCCGATCGCCGTCGCCGGCTCGATGGGCATCCAAGTCGCCTACCTACCCGGCCTGGCGATGTGCCGCGCCGCCGACCTTTACCCAGGCTCGGCGAAGACCGACGCCCGAGACGCGTTCATCATCGCGGATACCGCCCGCACCATACCCCACACCCTGCGACGCATCGACGCCGACGAAGAAACCCTCGCTGAACTCAAAGTGCTCGTGGGCTTCGACGAGGACCTTGCTGCCGAAGCCACTCGGTTGTCGAACCGCATCCGAGGGCTACTCACACAGATCCATCCCGCACTGGAGCGCGTTGTCGGACCACGGTTGACCACCAAACAAGGCCTCGCCGTCATCGAACAGCTCGGCGGCCCCCAAGGCATGGCTGCGGCCTCGAAGTCCCGCCTGCTCAAGGTGATTACCAAGGCCTACCCGCACCGCGCCCAAGACTTCGCCGACGCCATCACCGCCGCTCTTGCTGAGCAGACCGTCACTGTCGCGGGCACTGCTGCTGCCGAGCAAGTCCTGCCTCAACTGGCAGCCTCGCTGCGCCAGACACTAGACCAGCGACACGCACTCGCTGCGCAGATCGAACAGGTTGTTGATGCACACCCTCTTGCCGAGGTCCTGACCTCGATGCCAGGCGTCGGGGTCAGGACCGCAGCACGGATCCTGCTCGACGTCGGCGACGCCTCACAATTCCCGACCGCCGGACATCTGGCCGCCTACGCCGGCCTCGCCCCCGTCACCCGACGCTCCGGCACCAGCATCCGCGGCGAGTTCCCCGCCCGCTCGGGCAACAAGCACCTCAAACGCGCCCTGTTCCTGTCCGCCTTCGCAGCCCTGCGCGCCGACCCGACCAGCAAGGCCTACTACGACCGCAAACGAGCCCAAGGCAAGAAGCACAACGCCGCCCTCATCTGCCTGTCCCGACGCCGCTGCGACGTCCTGTTCGCAATGCTCCGCAACCGGGAGCCCTACAGGACACCCGCCCCCAACCCAGAACCTTCCCCCACACCCCTCGCAGCTTGACAACGAACATAGGGACACCCCCCTTGGGACCGCCTGTTCACCCCACCTTAATACCCGAAGGTTAACGGCAAAGTTGACAAAAGTATACTGGCGAGACTCTGAACCCCTCTGTAGCATTATGCTAATAGCGTCACCAAAAGGGCAACTGGGACAGCAACGTCGCGGTGCCCGCGCTCTAGCAGGAGGAGATCATGCAAGCCCAAGACTCCCTACCCAAGCGGACCGGACGTTGGCTAGGCCTGTGGGATGCTCCTGACGCTCGTCCCGGAGACGTCAGACCCTTGTGGTACAACGTGCCCAAGGCCAAGTATCTGAAATGTTCTATCCCGGCAGCGATCGCCTCAGTTGGACTCGCACTTATCCTCTGGTGGTCCAGCATCCACTGGGCGCTGGCCTCCGTTATCGGGGCACTGACTTTTGCGCTCGCTGACCTCATCATGGAGCGTTCTACCATCAAACTACACGGCTGCGACCAAGAACAGGAAGGAAAATTGTGAAGTACCTTAAGTATATCATTTTCACTCTTGTAACATCATTGATAGTCCTCGCCTCTCCAATCAACGCCGCGGCGGAGACTCCCAGTGGTACGCAAATTGAAGAAGATTTCTCTGGTTTCGAGAATTGCAGCGCTTCGGGGAGTGCTTCACCAGCCCAGAAAACTAGCCTAGGCGCCGACCTAGGGGACGGCATTTCAGAGATCGTAACCGACGAACTGAGAGCCGTTGTGAACCAAGGACTAAGTAGCGTCGGCAAGGCTCCTCTCAAGCCAGAGACTGCGGCCCTCCGGTACCTCGCCAACGGAAAGATCCTAGCAGTCGACTCCTCCGGTCACGAACTCGCAGAAGTCAGTGGGGCAGACACCCCAAATCCTGAGTCGGCAACCAGTTCACCCTCAGCCATCGCACAACCCGAAAGTGTTTGGAGCGAAGTCAAGAGGATCATCGGAGCTTGCCTAGGTTTCGGCGGCGCAGGAGTTATGGGATTCGAACAGTTGGTCCGTTGGCTGGGCAATCCCCGAAACGCTATCAAGTTCGTCATCAGACGACTCGGGCTCTTCGGTGCAATCAGTTGCATTGGAGGCATCATCTGGGAGTACATCTAGCTAAACTCCCATTCTGGGTGCCAGTTACAGCCCGACGGCACCTTTGAAGCAACCCGGTTGGTGGAGGAAGATCTTCCTCCACCAGCCGGAAGCGTTTGGCCAATCTCACCATCTTCGGATTCAATAGAGGGGAGGCCTATTCACAATAATCCGGCTCTTCGTACCTGAGCGTGGGGTTATAGTCGTAGACCGTTGCCGGTGAGGAGCATTCTGGGGTGGTAGTTGTCGGGGTTAGGCAAACTTCGGGCGACGCGGCGTGTGCGGGGGTTATTCACGAGGCTAATTAAATACAGCGCAAGCCGTGTCGGAGCAAACAAAGCATCGGCCCCCATGGGATAATTGCTTTGTGAAACCAAACACCCTTAAAGAACCGATGCGCTACGACTCTACCACGGGCTTGAATCCCGATCAAACCCTGGAAGTCGTCTCACGGATAGCAAACGTTCTTCATAGCCGAAAAATCTCCCTTACCCGACATATGTTAGGCCTGTACCGCCAAGTCCAACTAACACTTATCATGTTACGTCACAACATGCCACAGCAAGTCATGGCAGACCCGCACCAGGGATCTCCCAGCCAAGCGTCTCTAGGATATACCGTCGGATCCTGCCGTTGCTCCACGAAGTACTGTCCATCAACGACACCAGTTTGGCAGAAGCCATCGCCAGCGGCCAGGTTCTACTCATCGATGGAACCCACACACCCTGCCGGGAACCGGCCAGCAAGTGGCCTAGCCAAAGCCAACTACTCCGGCAAACACAAGGTCCAATGCCTGAACATCCAAGTCGCATCCACCCTCGAAGGAAACCTCATCGCCGTCTCCACCCCCCACCCCCCGAACCACTGATGTAAAAGCACTCGAACTATGCGGCTGGCAAACCAGCCTTAACCATGCGGCCGGTCAATGGATCGCTGATACCGCTTATATTTCCACCACCGCACTCACACCAATCAAACGAACACCCCACACCCCCCGGAAACAGTGGCAGAAAACATTCAACGCCACGATCGCCAGCCTCAGAGCCGGAATCGAACACTGCATCGCCCAACTCAAAAACTGGAAAATCCTCAAAACCGGCTACCGAGGACCACTCCACGAACTCCCCAACATCATCCAAACGATCACAAAACTAGAACTCTACAGACTCAGCTGGTAACCCTCGTGAATAACCCCCTGAGTTCGGTCAACCCGTTGTTGGCTTCGGTTCTGCCGTTGTTGGCGCGGTTGGTGGTGAAGTAGCCCAGGAACGCGTTTCGCCAGCGGTTTAGCGTCCGGCCGTGGCGGGCGATCTCCGGGATTGGACACGACGGGAACAAGGCAAGGATCTTCTCCGCGACC
>ERZ773072.1578-NODE-1578-length-11242-cov-20.770358_pt1 | contig 11242 bp, 7 predicted proteins | sample MGYA00580617_ERZ773072 | MGnify/ENA primary metagenome ERZ773072 (study PRJEB29015, sample SAMEA2737970) | human oral metagenome | biome: human oral; feature: human-associated habitat; material: dental | place: China | collected 2122 ... | reverse complement strand
TCTCCAAGGGCGTCATCCACAAGAACCAGGCCGCGAACCGCAAGTCCAAGCTTGCCCGTCGCGTCGCCTCGATCGCTGACTGATCAAACGCACGTTTGACCTGAAGCGGGCCGCCCGGTGGGCGGCCCGCTTTCGCATACGCACTCCCAGGCACGCGCGCGTGGACCACCCACGTAGACGAGGCGAGCATCTTTCAGTCGAGGACTGCCAGGCACGCGCGCGTGTACCAGCCTGGGCCTCCCCTGTCTGCGCGAGGGCGCGTGAGACGAGTACGCCGCCCTGCGTACGGTGCTTCAGTATTTTTCCCAGAACCCGCCGGCCGGGTTTTCCCATGCCCGGTACACGCCGACCCCTCTTTCCTGGCATACGTTGCTTCGGTCTGCCACCGATACGCTTCTTCGGTGTAACGCGCGAACACCGCTTCGGTCCGTTACACAAACGCCGCTTCGGTCCGTTACACAAACGCCGCTTCGGTCCGTTACACATGCACCGTTTCGGTCTAAAGCACATGCTCTGCTTCGGTCCATCACACATGGGCCGTTTCGGTCTAAAGCACATGCTCTGCTTCGGCGGCTCGTGACAGGACACTCCAATTGACAGTCCGTCACAGGCACTGACTAAGCCCTCTCGCCGAACATATCCATGCGTGAGCATTCAGATCGACTTGATGCGCACGTAAACCCCTTAATGTGCACGTAAACCCCTCAATCGGAGTGTGGGCGGGGCTGCCCACGCTCATGTCATCGGGTTGACGTGCGCATTATCGGGTTCACGTGCGCGCATTGCCCGGCCCACGCTCATGTCATCGGGTTGACGTGCGCACTATCGGGCCCATACCCACATTGCCCGGCCCACACTCACATCATCGGGTTCACGTGCGAAAAGCGCCCGGCGGCGGTTCGTCTAGGTTCAACCCATCGCTTGCGGATAGGTTATGAAGACGCGGATAGGTTATGAAGACGCGGATAGGTTAATGACCTATCCATATGCGCACAACCTATCCGCATGCGCCTCGACCACACCGGGCGCGAACAATATCGGTCACAACCCGAGCACACAACTCACGCCGAACGCGCGCCCTTCAACGCACGTTCGTCGATAACGATTTCATCCAGAGCATGTCACGCACAGGCAACTACGTCGACAATGGTGCCACCGAACAGGTCTTCGGACACCTCAAGGCCAAAGTCTTCCGAAGCCAAGACAGGCAGACCTTCGAAAGCTTCAAAGCCGACCTCGACGCCTACGTCACGCACTGGAACACAACACGACGCAAAGTAACGCTCAAGGGCCTGACCCTGGCAGAATACCGGGATCAGGCCCTGCAGAAAGCCGCACAACGGCTACCATCTAAAGCGTCCAAGTTTCGGGGCACAGTTCACGACGCGGCCGGGGCGTTGCAATCCGTCAGGGCTTACTCAAGTTCAAAGGCACCCGTGTAGAGCTGGTAGTACACGCCCTTCTGGTCGATCAGGTCATCGTGGCTACCACGCTCGATGATCCGCCCCTGGTCAAGGACCATGATCGCGTCCGAGTTTCGCACCGTCGAGAGGCGGTGGGCGATCACGAAGACCGTGCGCCCCTCCATGAGGTTGTCCATGCCCTGCTGCACGAGGGCCTCGGTTCGCGTGTCAATCGAGGAAGTCGCCTCGTCGAGGATCATCGCGGGCGGGTCGGCGACGGCCGCACGTGCGATCGACAGGAGCTGAGCCTGCCCCTGTGAGAGATTAGAGCCGTTGCCGGTCAGCATCGTGTCGTAGCCCTCGGGCAGACGTCGGATGAACGAGTCCGCGTTCGTGAGCTTTGCAGCAGCGATGCATTCCTCGTCCGTTGCGTCCAGGCGGCCGTAACGGATGTTTTCCATGACAGTTCCCGAAAAGAGCTTGACATCCTGTAGGACGACGCCGAGGGAGCGGCGCAGGTCCGGCTTGTGGATCTTGTTGATGTTGATGCCGTCGTAGCGGATCTTGCCATCGGCGATGTCGTAGAAGCGGTTGATCAGGTTGGTGATCGTCGTCTTGCCGGCACCCGTAGCGCCCACGAAGGCGATCTTCTGGCCGGGCTTGGCCCACAGCGAGATGTCGTGCAGGATCTGCTTCTCGCCGTCGTAGGAGAAGTCGACCCCCTCCATGACCAGCTCGCCGCGCAGTCGCGTGTAGGTGACGGTGCCGTCAGCCTTGTGGGGGTGTCGCCACGCCCAGATTCCCGTGCGCTCCTCCGTCGGCTCGAGGCTGCCGTCGGGCAGCTCGCGCGCACGCACGAGGGTCACGTACCCCTCGTCCTCCTCGGGCACCTGATCAATGAGCGCGAACACGCGGCCGGCACCCGCCATACCCATGGCAATCATGGGGACCTGCATGGACATCTGGCCGATCGTCTGCGAGAAGTTACGGACCATGCCCAGGAAGGACACGACCACACCGACGGTGATGACGTCGACACCGAAGAGGTGAATGTTCGGCGTCTGCTCCAGGATCATGATGCCGCCGACGATCGCGATCACGACATACATGATGTTGCCGATGTTGCCAAGGGCCGGCATCAGCACGTTGCCGTAGATGTTCGCCTTCTGTGAGGAGTCGAACAGCTTCTGGTTGAACTCAACGAACTCGTCCTTGGCGTCCTGCTCATGATTGAAGACCTGGACGACCTTCTGACCGTCCATCATCTCTTCGATGAAGCCTTCTTCGTCCGCGAGGGCAGCCTGCTGCGCCTTCATGAAGCGCCCCGACAGCCCACCGAGCTTTCCGGTCAGGAAGGCCATGAGCACACCCACCACTAGGACGACGAGGAAGAGCCACACGGAGTAGTAGAGCATCGTGCCGATCAGGACGATGATCGTCAGGCCCGACTGGATGAGCGTCGGGATCGACTGGCCGATCAGCTGGCGGATCGCGTCCGTGTCGTTGGTGAAGGTCGACATGATCGCGCCGTGCGGGTGCGTGTCGAAGAATCGCAGGGGCAGGCGCTCCATCGAGTCGAACATGTCGTCTCGCATGTGCTTGAGCGTCCCCTGCGTCACGATCGCCATGGCGCGGGTGTAGATGAAGCTGCCGATGACGCCGGCGCTGAAGATGAGGCCCATCATGACGACGAGGCGCACCAGGGTGCCTCGCACCGCGTCGAAGCCGCTCTCGAGGCCCGGGGTCACGACGGTGTCGACGATCTGCTGCATGAAGATCGAGCCGACGGCCGAGGCCACCGCGGCAGTAATGATGCACACGACCGTCAGGCTGATGCGCACCGGGTAGTGTCGGAACACGTAGGCCAAGAGGCGCCCGAAGGGACGCTCGATACCCTCGAGCTTTTCGCCGTCGTTGTCAACGGGACGACCGTGCGTGCGTGCCATGTCAGGCCACCTCGCTTTCGCTCGCGGCGTTCTGGGAATCGTAGATCTCTCGGTACTCCCCGCCCGCTGCCATCAGCTCCTCGTGGGTGCCGCGTTCCTTGATGCGGCCGTCGTCGAGGACGATGATCTGATCCGCGTGGCTCACCGAGGACAGGCGCTGGGCGATGATGATCGTCGTCGTTCCCGGGATCTCTGTCTCGAAGGCGTTGCGGATCAGCGTGTCCGTCCTGGTGTCGACCGCGGAGGTGGAGTCATCCAGGATGAGGATCGTCGGGTTCTTCAGGAGCGCGCGGGCGATGCACAGGCGCTGCTTCTGGCCGCCCGACACGTTGGTGCCGCCGCGGGAGATGACGTAGTCGTAGCCGCCGGGCAGCTGCTGAATGAACTCGTCGGCCTGCGCGAGCTTGCACGCGCGCTTAATCTGCTCGTCGGTCGCGTCCGGGTTACCCCAGCGCATGTTCTCCTTGATGGTGCCGGAGAAGAGCACGTTTTTCTGCAGGACGACGGCGACTGCGTCGCGCAGGGTGCTCAGGTCGTAGTCGCGCACGTCGCGCCCACCAACCTTCACCGAGCCTTCTGACACGTCGTAGAGGCGGCAGATCAACTGGATGAGCGAGGTCTTGGACGAGCCGGTGCCGCCCACGATGCCGAGCGTCTGCCCGGACTCGACGCGCAGGTCGATGTCGGACAGCGCGTTTTCTTCTGCGCTCTCGGAATATTTGAAGGACACGCCTTCGAAGACGACGGATCCGTCCGCAACCTTCGTGGCGCCATTCGTCGGAGAGGTCAGGGAGGGGGCGTGGGTGAGCACCTCGGCGATACGGTTCGCTGATTCGGCGGCCATGGTCGCCATGACGAAAATAAAGGCGAGCATGAGCATATGCGCGAGGATCTGGATGCCGTAGGTGATGAGAGCGGTCAGGCCGCCCTTCGTCAGCTCGGTCCCACCCGAGTTCACGATGATGGAGGCGCCGACGTAGTCGACGGCCATGATCGCGGCGAAGATGAAGAACATCATGACGGGGCTGTTGAGGGCGATGAGCTTCTCAGCGTTCGTAAAGTCCTTGCGCACGTCGGCTGACGCCTCGCGGAACTTGGCGGTCTCATGCTCCTCGGTCACGAAGGACTTCACCACGCGGATCGCGGCGACGTTCTCCTGCACGGAGTTGTTCAGGGCGTCGTACTTCTTGAAGATCCGGCGGAAGATCGGGAAGGCGACCAGCACAATGATTGCCAGGATGAGGGCGAGCACCGGCACCATGCCCAGGAAGATGAGGGCCATCTGGGAGTTGATGCGCCAGGCCATGACGATGGAGAAGAGGATCATGAGCGGCACGCGCACGGCGATGCGGATCATCATGCCGAAAGCGTTTTGCACGTTGGTGACGTCCGTCGTCATGCGGGTGACCAGCGACGAGGTGGAGAAGCGGTCGATGTCTGCAAACGAGAAGTCCTGCACCTTGAAGAAGAGATCCTGTCGCAGGTTCTTGGCCAGGCCCACCGAGGCGGTGGCCGCGAAACGCGCGGAGAGGATGCCGCAGGCCAGCGAGGCGAAAGCCAGGCCAATGAGGATCGCCCCCAGGCGCAGAACGGGGGTCAGCGTGTCGCCGTCGAGCGCATCCACCAGCGAGACCATGGTCAGCGGGATCAGGCACTCGAGGATGACCTCCCCGATGATGAACAGTGGGGTCAGGACAGCGGGAGTCTTAAACTCGCGCAGCCGCCCCAGTAACGTTCGAATCATTGTCATGAATCTCCTCATTTCCTTCGGGTCTCGGCCGCTTCATCGGCGAGGCCGGGGCGCGCTCTCAGCGCCCGTGCAGCCTGCAGATGGTGATAATGGCTTTTTCGATGGCGCGCTCGGGGTCGCGCGAGGCACCCTTCGTTTCGGCGTCGGCGGTGGCGATGGCACCAAATGCGCCGGCCAGGGAGGCGTCGGACCATCCACGCAGCTCACGCCGGGCCCGATCGACCTGCCAGGGGGCCATTTTGAGTGCGGAGCTGGAGCCGCCGATGGACACCTTCGCCATGGCGCGGAACTTCATCGCGAGGGCCGCCACGAGCACCTGCGGGGCGATTCCGGTCGCGAAGGCATGCCGGGCGAGGGTCAGGGCTTTCGCTGAGTTACCGGCGACGGCAGCGTCGGCCACGTCGTAGCCGGTGGCCTCGACGCGGCCCGCCTGGTAGCGGCGCACGTCCTCCAGGGTGATGCGCCCAGTGACGTCGGAGAGCAGCTGGGACAGGGCGCCTGCCATGGCGCGAGGGTCGTTGCCGAGGGCGTCGACGAGGGCCTGCTGAGCCTCGGTGTCCATCTGTCGGCGGGCGGCCCGCACGTCGGAGGCGATCAGGGCCAGCTTGTCGCGGTCGTTCTTCAGCGGGTCGGCGGGAATCACCGGCCACTTAGCCTTGGCGATCGCGTCGGTGACCTTCTTGCCGCGGGCGTTGCCTCCCGGGTGGGCGAGGAACATCCACACGTCGGGGGCGGGGGCGGCAGCATAGGCGATGAGGTCGGCGGCAAGCGCGTCGCTCATGGTCTCCAGGTCGCGGATGATGACCATGCGGGATTCGCCGAACAGGGAGGGTGAGGCGATAACGTCGATCTGCCCCGCCTGGTAGGTGGCGGCGTTAATGTCTGTGCGTTCCAGGTTCGGGTCGGCCTGGTAGGCCAGGGCACGCAGCTGGTCGAGGGCGCGGTCGACGAGGAGGCCCTCGGGTCCCTTGATCAACACGATGGGGGCCAGCGTGATGGGGGCGGGTGCCGCCGAGCGCTGTGAGCGTGCTGCCACGTCTTCCTGCCTTTCGACGCGATGGTGACTCCCTAAGTCTGCCACCGTGGGTGCTCATCTGCGTCCGCCTTTGCCCTGGGCGGACACAAGTCGTGGCGGGTGTCACCGCTTCGTCTCCCGCACGCCGCTACTTCTCGTCGTCAAGCGGGGGCAGAAGGGCAAATGACGCCACGCCGTGGTCTCGTCGCTCCCCTAGTGGACTCGGTCGAGCCATTCACGGATCCGAGGCCTCCTCCACGAGGGGTGACACCCAGCGTTTCCACGCCTGCCACGCCGCCCAGCCCAGGGCCACGCACGAGTAGATGCTCAGGAGCGTCGTTCCCCCACCGGGCACCCGGAGCCCCGCTCCGGGCATCCCCGCGAAGAGTCGCGCCGAGTGCGCGATCCAGCCGGTCGCCCAGGAAGCGACGCGCGCGCAGGCGAGCGACATGGTCGGGTTGATCGGGGCGAGGAGGGCGCCCAACAGGCCTGCGAGGGTGGCCACGGGCACCGCGGGCTCGGCGGCGACGTTGGCGGGAATCCCCCACACGGGGACTGTGCCGGACAGGGAGACGATGAGGGGCGCGGTGAAGAGCTCGGCCAGGGCGGGCACACACACCAGCTCGGTGAGCCGACGCAGGGATTTCCCAAGCCGTGTGTCGCCTCGTATCCGACGCTTGGCGGCCCTCACGAGCGCAGAGGAGGGGCCCACGACGGCCAGGGCAGCGAGCGCCGACAGGGCGAATCCGTAGGATCGGGACGCCCAGGGGTCGATGAGAAGCGTTGCGATGACGACCGCGCACAGTGCTGCGATGGCTTGTCCCTCGCGTCGAAGTACCAGGCCTAGGGCGGCGACCGAGGCGACGCAGACGGATCGGAGCACGGATGCTTCGGGGCCGACGAGCACGACGATGGTTCCCAGGACGAGGATCGTAGCTCCGACACGCAGCGGCTTACGTGCGGGCAGGAGGAGGTTGAGGGTGGCCAGGATGATGACGATGTGGGAGCCGGACACGGCCGTCAGGTGTGTCAGGGAGGTGGCTCTCATGGCGTCGTCGAGGTCGGAGGGCACCAGTCGGTCGTCGCCGATGGACATTCCTGGGACGAGTCCGCGCGCGTCACGCGGCAGGGTCCGGCACGCGTCCGTGAAGGCCCGGTGTGTGTCGCGTCTCCAGGCGTCGAGTCCGCCGGGGCGCTCGACGAGTCGGGCGCTGCGGGCTCGGATCGCCCCCACGGATGGTGCCTCTGCGGCGAATGTGGTGTCCAGGCTCCCATCGATCTCGTACACATCGCCGCGGGCGGCGTCCCGCCACGAGGGAGCGCTGACTAGGGCGGTGGCGCCGGAGGTCAACCACCGCTGTCCCACTGAGACTGCGAGGATCTTCACGCGCGCTCGGTGCCTCGTTGAAAAGCCCGACGAGGCCGGGGCGGGGTCTCGCAGCAGCAGGATCTTCGCGTGGATGGGGCCGGAGCCCGTGCGAGCTGGATCAGCCAGGTAGGAGCGGCCCGCCTCGGAGGCGACTGCGAGGGTACAGGCGCTGGCGGCCAGGAGGATGGCGGTGGCCAGTCGGAAGGATCGAGGTGGGGTGAGGGCGTGCCGGGGAGGTCGAGATCGCCTGTGTGTCCACGCGTAGGAGGCGGCGCATGCGGTGGCCGCGAGCGCGCAGGCGCCGATGGGTGTCCAGGGGACGGGGTGGGCGGTGGCCCACCAGCTGGCGGCCCAGGCGGCGATGGCCGTGGGGGCCAGACGGAGGTCGACCATGCGTGGGGCGCGGGTGTCGGTCATGGGCACACTCCGGGTCGTATTTTTTCGATGAGGCTTGGGCCGATGCCGGGCACCTCGTCGAGCGCGTCGACGGAGGAGACGTGGGGGTGGGTTGTGCGGTAGTCGATGATGCGGGCGGCCAGGGCGGGGCCGATGCCGGGCAGTGTTTGCAGGTCGGCGGCGGTGGCGGTGTCGAGGCGCACGCATGCCTGCGTGGGGGCCTCGCCTTGCGCCGTGGCGCTCTCGGGCTCTCCGATGATTGGAACGCGGATGTGTTCGCCGTCGACGAGTGGGCGCGCGAGGTTGATTGTGTCGAGGTTGGCGTCGTCGCGTGCTCCGCCGGCGGCGGTGATGGCGTCGACGACGCGGGAGGAGCCGGGCAGGGTGAGGACTCCGGGGGTCACGACGCCACCCGAGACGTAGACGATCACCTGGTCGCTCGCGGGGGTGTTGGTCGGTGGGCTGGCGCCTCGGTTGGTGGGAGCGCGTTGCTCCGGTTCGGGCGTGTCGGCTTCCTGCTGGGAGGATTGCTCGGCCGACTGCTCGGCTGCGTGTTCGGCGGCCGTCGCGTGGCGCCACACTCCGATGCAGCCGAGGAGGACGAGGACGATGAGGAGGGCGGCGGCGGTGGCTCCTCCGGGGAGTAGGCGCAGGGCGGTGGGTTCGGGTGGTTCGTCTTCTTGCAGCGCGCTGTCGTAGACGGCCTTGGTCAGGGCCGCCATCCTACGGTGCGCGAGCCATCGTGGAGGGTTCATTCGTCGACGCTATGCCGACGGCGCCGCCGGTGTCTCGCCGTATTCATGTCCCTGTGGATAACTGAGGCTCGACAAATCAGCCTGTGGATGGACGCCACACTCCGACGCTGTCCTTGAACGAGCGTGAGGGAGGCGTCGCAAGGGATACTGTTCCGGTAACGACGACGCCCCGGGCGCGATGCGCCCCAGCCCCGAAAGACACCACCATGAGTGAGAACATCGAGGACCTCAAAGCACAGCTTGCCGCAGCGGAAGCGGCAGCGAAGGCCGCCGAGGCGGAGGCCGCACGCGCGAAGGCCGAAGCCCTGCGTCTCCAGCTCGAAGCAGCTGGCGCCCCGGCCGCGCAGGCACCTGCCGCCGCAGCCGAGGCTGAAGCTGCCGAGGCCCAGGCCGCCCGCGCAACGGCCGACTCGCTGCGCACCCAGGTCGAAGCAGCCGAGGCCACCCCCGAGACTCCCGCTGTCCAAACCCCGACGCCCGAGGCCGCCCCGGCCTCGTCCCCCAGCACCGAGCTATCTGCTTTCGCTACCCAGATCCAGAGCGCCTACTCGTGGGATGTCCCTGCCGTCACAATCGGCACGCTCATCGACGAGGGCTCGCGCGTGCCCGGCGTGAGCGCGGCGATGCCGGTGCCCATGTTCAACCGTCACCTCTTGGTTGCGGGCGCGACGGGCACGGGCAAGACCCGCACCCTGCAGCTCCTGGCCGAAGGCCTGTCGGCGGCCGGTTCTTCGGTGCTCCTGTGCGACGTCAAGGGCGACTTGACGGGCCTGGCCGAGGCCGGCGCGAGCTCGGAGAAGCTCCTGGCCCGCACGTCCGCCAACGGTCAGGCGTGGGCATCCAGCGCCTTCCCGATCGAGCTGCTGAGCCTGGGCGGCGCGGATTCGCAGTTCCCGGGCGTGCCCGTGCGCGCCGAGGTCTCCGACTTCGGCCCGATCCTGCTGGCCCGCGCCCTGTCCCTGAACACGACCCAGGAGCAGGCCCTGCAGCTGATCTTCGCCTGGGCGGATGGCCAGGGGCTGGAGCTCGTGGACCTGCCGGACCTGCGTTCCGTCATCTCCTTCCTGACGTCGGAGGAAGGCAAGGACGAACTGGCTACCATCGGCGGCGTCTCCAAGGCCACCGCCGGCGTGATCCTGCGCGCCCTGACCGCCCTCGAGTCGCAGGGCGGCGGCCAGTTCTTCGGAGCTCCCGGATTCGACACGGCCGACCTGATGCGCTCCGACTCGACGGGCCGCGGCATCATCTCCCTGCTGGGCGTCGGCGACATTTCTTCGCGCCCGGCTCTGGTCAGCGCGGTCATCATGTTCCTGCTCGCCAACCTTTTCGCCACGCTGCCCGAGGTCGGCGACGCGCCCCGCCCCAAGCTCGTGTTCTTCTTCGACGAGGCCCACCTGCTCTTCGCAGACGCCACCAAGGAATTCGAGCGCCAGGTCGTCCAGACCGTTCGCCTGATCCGTTCTAAGGGCGTGGGTGTCGTCTTCGTGACGCAGACCCCCAAGGACATCCCCTCCGATGTGCTGGCCCAGCTGGGCTCGCGCATCCAGCACGGCCTGCGTGCCTCCACCCCCGACGACTTCAAGAAGCTGAAGGCGACCGTGCAGACCTTCCCGAAGACCAGCCTCGAGCTGGATGAGGTCCTCACGACGCTGGGCACGGGCGAGGCCGTGGTGACGGTCCTGGACCCGAAGGGCAACCCGACCCCGGTCACCCCTGTCGGCATCTGGGCACCCGCCTCCGTCATGGGTCCCGCCTCCGCGGACACCATCGCCCGCGTCAACCAGTCCAGCGTCATCATGGGCCGCTACCGTGATGCCGTAAACCCGGACTCCGCCGAGGAGAAGCTCGCGCGTCGCGCCGAGGAGGCACAGGCCGCCCGCGAGGAAGCAGCCGCCCAGGAAGCAGCCGCCAAGGAGGAGGAGAAGGCCCGCAAGGAGGCCGAGAAGGCAGCAGAGAAGGCAGCCAAGGAAGCGGAGAAGGCGGCAGAAAAGGCAGCCAAGGAAGCGGAGAAGGCCGCCGCGAAGGAGGCGGCAGCCCGCGAGAAGGAGATGGAACGCCTGCGCCGCCAGGTCGAAAAGCAGCAGGAACGCGAGGAGGCCGCTCGTCAGCGGGCCGCCGAGCGCCGCGCCCGCCAGGTCGAAAACGCCCTCGGGTCGGTGCTGCGCACCGCTGGACGCGAGATCACCCGTTCCATCTTCGGGACGCGCAAGCGCTAAGTCGCGCGTTCTCACCGTTTTCCCCCTCACGAGGCCGGGGCCAAGGTCGCCGTTTCAGGCTCCTTAGCCCCGGCCTCGTCTCACAGTGCGACCACTGCACCAAGAGGAGGCAAAATACGGGTAGGCTGCGTGGCAAGTAACCAACACACGCAGGGAGAGCCTCATGCGCATCGGATTCATCGGAACGGGAGCCATGGCCCAGGCCATCGCTCGCGGCGCCGTCGCATCCGGTGTCGATCCCGCGACGCTGGTCTTCTCCAACCGCACGCCCGCCAAGGCCTGCGACCTGGCCGACGAGCTGGGCGCGACGGCCGCATCCTCGAACGTGTCCCTGGCCCGCCAGGCCGACATCGTCATCCTGGCCGTCAAGCCCAAGGACCAGCGCGCGGTCA
>ERZ773072.1575-NODE-1575-length-11254-cov-55.641397_pt1 | contig 11254 bp, 8 predicted proteins | sample MGYA00580617_ERZ773072 | MGnify/ENA primary metagenome ERZ773072 (study PRJEB29015, sample SAMEA2737970) | human oral metagenome | biome: human oral; feature: human-associated habitat; material: dental | place: China | collected 2122 ... | reverse complement strand
TACAGAATCAAGTCGGGCCGATTCCCTTGGGAGTCGGCCCGACTGCTATTTGGTCGGGCACTGGCTATGAACAAAAGTCCGCCCCCACGTATTATCTCTATACGCTGCAGTCGTAGCGCATCCAAATATTTACCCCAATGAAAGTACTTGTTATCTATTCGCACTCTTATCAGGAGACCAGCCACGCCGGGACGGCCATCCTTGATGTCTTCAAGGCACAGCCTGACTTCGAGGTGCGCAATCTCGAAGAGATCTACCCCAACTGTGCTCCCATCGATATCGCCCTTGAGCAGCAGCGCTTGGTAGAAGCCGACGTTATCATCTTCCACCATCCTATCTTCTGGTTCAACATGCCAGCAGGCCTCAAGCACTATATGGACGAAGTCTTCCAGTATGGTTTCGCCTATGGTGGCACGGGCGACAAGCTCCGTGGGAAGAAGTTCATCCACTCCTACACGACGGGATCGGGAGCTGCGACCTTCGCAGGGGAGCTGGGCGAAGTCCTGCCTGCGGCGCTCAAGGCTTCGGCTGGCTTCTGCGGTATGGACTATCAGGGTGCCTTCCCTCTTTATGGGCAGCTGGCTCTGACGAATCCGAACGTGCCTGCCGAGGCGAAGGCGCACGCTGAGCGTGTCGTGGAATTCGTTCGCTCGCTCTAAGGTCTCAGCCTTCCTTCCCTTCGAGGAAAGCCTCCAGCCGCTCCCTCACTGACGAAGCCCGTCAGTGGGGGAGCGGCGCTTTGTGTAAGGCCACTTGCGGAGTGAGTAAAGTCTGGGCGCTTTGCGAGGAATATACCTCGCTGTCGTAAGGAATATACCTCGCTGTCGTAAGGAATATGCCTCGCCGTCGTGAGGAATATATCTTGCCGTCGTGAGGAGTATACCTCGCCGTCGTAAGGAATATACCTCGCTGTCGTGAGGAATATACCTTGCTGTCGTGAGGTATATACCTTTTGCTCGAAAGGTATATACTATTTGCCCGAAGGGTATATACTATTTGCTCAAAGGGTATATACCTTTCTCCTGAAAGCTCCTTATGTGGGAAGGGGAGCGAAGCCTTTTTCCCTGTCTCCGCGGGAAAATTCGGGGAATGCCCTCTTATTCGGTATCTTTGTTTAGGCAAGCCCCAGACGTGGGGACACCTTTATCCGCTTAGAATTGATGCAAACAGATACCTATACGAGTGCCCATGGGGCCTCTGTGACCCGCTTTGCCGACGTGGAGATCCTCCGCTATGAGATCCCAGGCTTCAAAGCCTTGCCACTGGAGCGCAAGCTTTTTGTTTACCATTTAAGTGAAGCTGCCCTTGCTGGCCGCGATATTACCTTCGACCAAAATGGGCGCTATGGCCTACGCCTGCGTGCGCTCTTCGAGGGTATCTACCTCGGCTACGAAGGCGATCGCACGAGCGTGGACTTCCGTGGCGTGGAGGAATATCTCTTCCGCCTGTGGTTCTCCTCAGGCATCCATCACCACTACGGCTCGGAGAAGTTCGAGCCGCATTTCTCCGAAGCCTATCTCCGCAGCTGCATCGAAGAGCTTCAGCGAAGCAAAGGACAGCTCTTCCGCTTCCGCGGAAGAGAGCTTGACGAGCTCCTCGCAGTGGTCTTTGACCCCGAGCTTGAGCCACGCCGCACGGTACAGAGTGGCGAAGGCGACTTGGTGCAAGCTTCTTCGGCGAACTTCTATGCTCCCGACGTTACGCAAACCGAGGCCGAAGCCTTCTACCGTGCAGCTTATGACTACCTCACCGAAGAGGAGCGCCAAGAGCCTCCTTCTCTGGGGCTGAACAGCCGCTTAGCAAAGACCGAAGACGGCCAGCTCTACGAAGAGGTCTACAAGCAGGACGGACTCTACGGCGAGGCCTTGAGCCAAATCATCGCCCACCTCAAGGCCGCTGCGGCTTATGCTGAGAGCGAAGCCCAGCGCAAGACCATTCTTTCGCTCATCGAATACTACAAGAAGGGCGATCTGGAAGAGTACAACCGCTATTCCATCCACTGGGTCGGCGATACGGAGCCTGTAGTGGACTTTATCAATGGCTTCACCGAAGTCTATACTGACCCCCTCGGGATGAAGGGGATGTGGGAGTCGCTCGTGCATATCCGTGATGAGAAGGCGAGCGAACGCACGGCAAAGATCTGCAGTGAGGCTGCGTGGTTCGAAGCGCATGCTCCCATCGATGCCCGCTTTAAGAAGGAGAATCCTCGCGGTGTATCCGCTACGGTCGTCTCGGTAGCTATGCTCGCCGGCGACTCTTATCCCGCCACGCCCATCGGCATCAACCTGCCGAACGCTGACTGGATACGTGCGACCTACGGCTCGAAGTCCGTCACCATCGACAATATCCACGAAGCCTATCGCTCGGCAGCTCGTCACAGCGGGATGGATGCAGCCTTCGTCCCCGACCCTACTACCCGCGCCCTGCTCGAGAAGTACGAAGGCGTGACGGAGCACCTACATACCGACCTGCACGAATGCTTGGGGCACGGCTCAGGAAAGCTCCTGGACGGCGTCTCGCCTGATGCTCTCGGCGCTTACCATTCGACGCTGGAGGAGGCACGTGCCGACCTCTTTGCCCTATACTATATGGCTGATGAGCGTCTCGTAGAGTTGGGGCTCCTTCCCGATACGGAGGCCTACAAGGCATGCTACTATCGCTACCTGCTCAATGGGCTTATCACACAGCTTGTACGTATTCGCCCAGGGCACGTCCTCGAGGAAGCCCACATGCGCAATCGTGCGCTCATCGCTCGCTACGTACTGGAGCGTGCCACAGCTTCGGGCGCTGCTGAGCTTCGCGGCCTAGAGCTTATCGTCCACGACTATGCAGCTCTTCGCCCTATCGTCGCCGAGCTCCTGGCTGAGGTACAGCGTATCAAGAGCGAGGGAGATCAGGCTGCAGGTCGTGCCTTAGTAGAGCGCTACGCTATCGACGTAGATCCCGAGCTTCATGCCGAGGTACTGCGTCGCTATGCTACGCTTAATATCGCCCCCTACAAGGGCTTTGTTAATCCCCGCCTTGAGCTGGTCTACGATGCCGAGGGCGGTATCACCGATGTCCGTGTGACCTATACCGAAGGCTATGCTGAGCAGATGCTTCGCTACAGCCGTGAGTATGCCACGCTCCCCGAAGACCCAACGACAGCTGAGCAGGTTCGTCACCCCGAGCCCTCCGATGCTACACTGGAGGCGGCTAAGACCCTGCGCGGAAGTCTGCGTCATGCTATGGACGGGCAGGTCGCTTCGTCCATGCGCTCGAAGGGGCTTTATTACGGCATCAACTTTGGTCTTACGCTGGACTATATCCTTCGCCTGGCGGAGAAGCAGCCGAAGTCTGCCGATCTGGCTCGCTACATCCTCAGCCGAGATGTGCGTGAGCTGAAGATCATCGGGCAGCTTATCTATCCCGAGGAGGCCGTGACGTACGAAGTGGCTACGCAGCTGGCTCTCTCGTCCTTCTCTAACCCTGAGCTGCGTGACTATCTGGCGAAGCACTTCTTTGATCGCATACCCGAGGCTCCCTATTGGGCGCTTGACTGGATCTTCACCGAGCATTCACAGCGCTGGGAAGATTTGCTCCCCGTGGCCTTTACGATCTTAGCACGCTGGCTCTCTCAGGGCTTCCACATCGAGCATGAAGCGCACCGCAAGCGCTTGCTCTCGGAAGTCCTGGAGATCCTCTCCGATAGCGAAGTACCTTTCCCCACGCCTCTTCAGCGCACGGCTCTGCTTATGCTCAAGCGCTGGGGACGCTCGGACGAGGAGCTACGTAGCGAAGTCCTTGCCTCGCCGCTCCTCAAGGCTTGGGCCGAGGGAGAAGCTCCTGTACAGCGCGAGTTTGTAGATGACCTGACGTTTGAGTTCGAAGAATTTATCACTAACCCATCATAGCCCTTTATGAAGACCTTTCTCTTAGCCTCAGCTTGCCTGCTGCTTGCCTCGGGGGCTTCCCTTCCCGCAGTAGCGAGTAGCACTGTCGCCCTTGCGAGTGTCAGTCCGGATAGCTTGGCGCGCTATCAAGAGCATGGGACGAATGCCAGCCTCATCGGTCGCGGCTTCGATCAAGCGCTCTTCACCTTTACGCTCCCCGTGGCTGTCGGCTCTACGCTGGAGTCCGTGACGATCGATCTCAGCGGCACCTCCCGAATTAAGGATGTCCGTCAGCTGAAGCTCTACCGTACGAAGAACAAGGATCGCTTTGACCACCGCACGCCTGGGCAGCTCGTAGCCACTGCGCCCGTCAAGCGTGCTTCTCGCGTCAAGCTCGACCTCTCTCCACGTACGACGATCTCGAGCGATGATGCCTTCTGGGTCGTTTGTGATGTAGCCCCTTCGGCACAGGAGGGTGGGGAGGTCGTCTCTCGCCTTAGTGCGCTGAAGACGTCGAGCTATGAGCTCTCTACGCTCCCCGATGCCAAGGAGCACCGCCATGGTATCGTCCTGCAGCGTAGCTTGGTCTGGGCGCCAGGCGAAGGTGGCTCACTGCACTATCGTATCCCCGGTGTCGTCCGTCTCTCCGATGGTACGCTCGTGGCAAGCATTGACCGCCGCAAGAAGAGTGGTAATGACCTGCCTGGTGATATCGACGTGGAGATCAAGCGCTCGATAGATGATGGTAAGACGTGGAGCGCACCTATCACGGTGGCTCGCGGTACGGCAGAGCATGGCTACGGCGACGCAGCTATGGCTACTGACGGACATACGATCTACATGGTGATGGTCGGTGGTGCTGGTCTTTGGCATTATCCTTCGCATGCCACGCATCCTATCCAGATGTACTTCACTAAGAGCACGGATGGTGGTCGCACATGGGAGCCTGTGACCAATATCACGAAGTCTATCTACCGTGATCGCTTCGAGTACGGTGGCTTCTTCGCTTCGGGCAACGGGATCATTACCTCCACGGGCCGCATCATCTTCGTCGCAGCTATCCGCACGGAGGAGGCTTGGGGCGGACGTGCTGATAACGTCCTGGCTTACTCTGATGACCAGGGGAAGACATGGCAGATCTCAGAGACTGCTCGTGTCAATGGTGACGAGTCGAAGATCGTCGAGCTCTCCGACGGCTCACTGCTGGTCTCCTGCCGCAATCGTGCTGGTGGCCTGAATGCGCGTACCTACGTGCACTCCAGCGACGGTGGCACGACGTGGACCGAGCCCAAGCAGTGGAATGAGCTGATGGGTAATGCTTGTAATGGTGGCTTCGCTCGCTATGCGCCCGTCGGTAGCAAGAAAAATGCGAACCTCCTACTGCACACCCTCCCCGCTAATGCCACGCGCGACCACCTGAAGATCTTCCTCAGCGAAGACGAGGGTAAGACTTGGCCTTATTCGCGTGAGGTCTGCCGTGGCGAGTCGGTCTATAGCGAACTGGTGATCTTCCCCGACGGGACGATTGGGATCATCAGCGAAGAGGACGACAACCCCGGATTCGACATCTACTTCACACGTGTAAGCCTTGACTGGATCCGCAAGGGCAATGCACCTCGCAAGAAGTAGCGCCTCCCAGGCATAGGCACTCACGAAAGCTCCTTTGCTCTCGCAAATGGGATTAGAGTTAAAGGGCTGACTTCGCATCTGCGAAGTCAGCCCTTCTCAAATTACACCCGAAAGAATGCCCATATATAGGGCGGAAAACTTCCGTATATACGCCGCTAAATTTCCGTATATGCGAAAATAAATTTCTGCATATACGAAAAAATATTTCTGTATATACGGAAATTTCCATCCGTATATACGCCGTGAAATGCTCGCATATATGGCGTGATATTTCCTCGGCATTTGTATAGCAAAGCGCCCCGCCAGCAGGTCTTTCTGCGGGCGGGGCGCCTTGGTTTTTAGGGGATAGGGCGCCTACTTGCGGTAGCGCTTCGTAAGGTCTTCGAAGTAATCGATGCGTCGGTCGCGCAGGAAGGGCCACCAGCGGCGTACCGATTCGCTTCGGGTGAGGTTGACTTCGACGATCTGGATCGCTTCTTCCTGCCCCAGCTCGCAGAGCAATTCCCCCTGCGGGCCAGCAACGAAGCTACGCCCCCAGAAGCGGATACCCTTGGTCTGACCTGATGGGTCTTCTTCGTGCCCCACGCGGTTTACCGTGATCACGGGGAGGCCATTGGCTACGGCATGACCGCGCTGGACGAGCTGCCAGGCATCGCTCTGACGGCTCTGCTCCTCCACAACGTCGCTACTTTCGTAGCCGATAGCCGTGGGGTAGATGAGCATCTCGGCTCCTGCGAGCGCCATGAGGCGGGCTGCTTCGGGATACCACTGGTCCCAGCAGACGAGTATGCCGAGCGTCCCGACAGAGGTCTCGATGGGCTCGAAGCCCAGATCCCCAGGGGTGAAGTAGAACTTCTCGTAGTAGGCGGGGTCATCGGGGATGTGCATCTTGCGATACTTCCCAGCGATGGAGCCGTCGCGCTCCAAGACCACGGAGGTATTGTGGTACAGGCCTGCGGCACGACGCTCAAAGAGCGAGAGGACTAAGACGATCCCCAGCTCGGCAGCCAGCGCGCCGAACTCCTCCGTACTTGGCCCAGGGATGGGCTCGGCTTGGTCGAAGACGTTGACGTCCTCCGTCTGGCAGAAGTAAAGGCCGTTGTGAAGCTCTTGCAGTACGACCAGCTCTGCGCCTTGGGCTGCTGCCGAGCGGATGGCTTCCTTCAGACGGCGCTTGTTGTCGGAGTGGTCAGCGGTGTTGGCCTGCTGAATGAGGCCGACGCGAAGTATTCTCTTTTCGGACATAGGTCTTATCTCCACTTATTCTTGTTCATAAAGCCACGGGGGAACTGCATCGTGGCGCAGTGTAGGCTACCATGCTGGTAGATGAGGGCACGACTGGGCACGGCGACGATCTCGCGGTCGGGTACAGCAGCCTTCAGGCGCTCGAGTGCTACGGCATCGGTCTCGACGTCGTAGGTGGGCACGAGGAGCGCACCATTGACGAAGAGGAAGTTGGCATACGTGGCGGGCATGCGCAGGCCTTCCTCATCATGCAGTGCGGGAGGCAGGGGCAGAGGGATAAGCTCGTAGGGAGCACCGTCCTTGGTACGCAGTGCTTCGAGCTCCTTCTTCATGCGCTCCAGCTCGTGGTAGTGGCTGTCCTTAGGATCTTCACAGCTGACGTAGGCGATGGTCGTCGGAGTGAGGAAGCGAGCGAGCGTGTCGATATGCCCGTCGGTATCGTCGCCCTCGATCTGGCCGTTGGTGAGCGTAAGGAGACGCTCGCCCCCAAGGATCTCAATGAGGTACTGACGGAGCGCTTCGTCATCGACGCCCGCGTTGCGGTTAGGTTCGACGATTACGCTCTCGGTCGAGAGTAGCGTCCCAGCGCCATCGCTTTCGATACCGCCGCCTTCGAAGACAAGGCTAAGGGCATTGGTATATGCCGTCTCGGGGACGAAGGCACGCGAGAGATAGAGGGCACGCGTAATCAAGTTGTCTTTGTCGGCTGCGAACTTCATTCCCCAGCCGTTGAAGGTGAAGTCCACGATCATGGGGCGCTCGTTACCCTCTTCGTCCGTGAGTAAGAGTGAGAGGGGAGCATAGTCGCGGCACCAGGTATCATTGCAGTCCATCTCCATGATGAAGAGCTCGTGTTTATGCTTGCGGTCAGAGAGGAGGCCGCGCACATGTTCGGGATTCTTGGCGAGGATGAGGAGGTCTTCGTAGGCGAGGATGCTCTCAGCCATCTGCTTGTAGCAAGCTTCTATTTGGGGCAAGCGCGAAGCCCAGTCCATGGTCTCATTGGGCCAAGAGATCAGGACGAGGTCTTGCTCCACCCACTCGGGGAGGAAAGTTAGTCGTGGGATCATAGGGATACTTATTAGGATTGTAGGGATAGAAGCTGTGCTCGGAGCTCTTCCCAGAGCTCGGGGACAGCTGTCTCAGCGCTGCGGTCTTCTCCACTTAGCGCGGCTTCACGTAGCTCGGTCGCAGCCAAGTCCATTTGTGGAGCTTCGGGGTGGAGATGTAGCATCGCTTCGGGGAGGGCTGCAGGGTCAATGTCCTCCAGCGGATAGCCTGGGCGAGGATAGACGTGCAGGGGGATAATCCTCAAGAGCCGCTGGTAGTCATACCAGCGGTCTATGAGGCGGAGATTGTCACTCCCGATAAGGAGCGAGAAGTCATATTCGGGATAGAGGAGGCGTAGCGCTCTTATGCTCCGCACTGTATAGTGGGGTAGCGGAAGTAGCTCCTCCAGCGTGATCAGTCGTAGGCGCGGCTCATCCTGTATGGCACGGCGTATATAGTCTGCTCGCCAAGCGAAAGGGAGCTGTGTTGCGCGATCCTTGAGGGGGTTGAGCGGGCTCAGCACAAGCCATACGTCATCGCATGGCAGGTTGTCCAGCGCAAACTGTGCCAGATGTAGGTGGGCACGATGCAGTGGATTGAAAGAGCCAAAGTAAAGGCAGACGCGTCTCCGTGAGCTAACCACAGGTACTATATCTGTACGGGGAGCCCAAGGGTACGCTGAGCGAGCTCGATCTCCTCGGGCTCACCGGTGTGCTTACCATCGACGTCGCTGAGCTTGACGCAGGGATTCCAGCGCTCCTTCTCTGTCATCTTGCACTTCCAGAGCTTCATGACGATGTTCATAGGGCGCACACCATTGCCGACGTCATTGGAGAAGTTCGTGCCGATACCGAAGCTGGCACCGATACGCCCCTTGCAATAGTTGGCGATCTCGATAGCGCGCTCAGGATCGAGGCCATCGGAGAAGATGATGTACTTGATCGTGGGGTCTACGCGCAGCTCTCGGTAGCGAGCGATGACTTTCTCCGTGAACTGGAGGGGATCCCCGCTGTCGTGGCGCAGGCTGGTGAAGAGCATAGCGTGCTTCTTACTGAAGTTGCGCATGAAGACATCCGTCGTATAGGTATCCGTAAGTACTGTGCCGAGGTCTCCGTCGTAGACATTGATCCAGTCCTCCATAGCCATATAGTTAGCCATCTTGTAGCCGAACATAGCGCCATGGAACTGAATCCACTCGTGGGGATGCGTCCCCGATACACGCAGGCCATGCTTATAAGCATAGTAGACGTTGCTCGTGCCGAAAAGGTAGCCAGCAGCGTGCTCCTTGAGAAGCTCCGTCACGCGGTCTTCGATAGCAGCACTGAAGCGACGACGCATACCGAACATTGAGAACGTGATGCCATGCTCAGCGAGCTTACGAGCCTTGCTGATGATCGTGCGCTCGGTGTACTCCATGTCAGGCTGAGCACCGAGCATCTTATAGTAGAGCTCGCTCACGAGAGCAAGGATAGGCGTCTCCCAAAGCGTGACGCGATAGAGCAGGCCTTCGGCGATGATGGACAGGTGCCCCTCGGCATCCTGCTCCACCTTGACTTCCTCGGGGTCGAAGCGGAAGCCTCGTACAAAGTCAATGTACGTCGGGGGGAGGTAGGGGAGTTCGCGATATAGGAAGCTCGCCTCGTCCTTAGTCAGGGCGAGCTTAGACATCTCTTGGATCTCCTTCTTTAGCTCTTCGGCAAAGCCCTGAGGGTAGGTCGTCTTCCCACGGTCTATGAAGCGGAACTGCCCATAGGCTCGAGGGTAGAGCTTGGAGTAGGCATAGCTCGTGGTGAACTTATAGAGGTCTGTATCTAATACGCTTTGGATGATAGCCATGATGTGGTAGTATTATTTGTGACTATGTTATGCTCGCAAAGATAAGGATATATAGTGTCACTACCTTATCTGATATAGGCAGATACATAAAGCCCCACCCCTACGGCTCTGTGCCTTGATGGGGTGGGGCTTATATTATAAGGTATAGGGAGATCGGGCTTACTTGATCTTTTTGAGGCTTTCGAAGCCTTCACCATAGACGCCCTTTACAGCTCCATTGGAGACGAAGGCCTTGGGGTCAATCTCTTCGATGATGCGCGAGATAGCTACAGACTGCTGCTTGCGTACTACGACGAGGAGGACCTTCTGTGGCTGGCCCGTATAGCCACCTGTAGCTTCGAGCAGGGTACAGCCACGACGCAGACGAGAGGTGATCGCATCATTGATCTCTTGATACTTCGAGCTGAAGATCATGAACTGCACCGACTGGCGGTTGCCGCTCGTGTACCAGTCCATCGTCATCGCCAGTAGTACGACCTCGATGAAGGACATGACGAGCTTATCAAAGGCCATCAGCGGGTCGATCTTGATGTCTGCCAGATAGATGTTGGCAAAGTAGGAGAAGAGCACCACCGTACCATCCACAGCGACGAAGATGCGCCCGAAGGACATATTGCGGTACTTGCTGATGAGTGCAACGATGACATCCGTCCCCCCAGAGCTACCGTTCACGGAGAAGATGAGCCCCAGCCCAAGACCGCACATCATGGCACCGAGGATGAGGGCAAGCAAAGGCTGATCCTTGAGGACCATCAGATGCCACAGCTCTTCGACACGTGGGTCAGGGATAGCGGTACGCGTAGCGATGGGCACGAGCACAGCAAGGAGACCAATCCCGATGAGGGTCTTGATGAAGAAGTTCTTGTCCAGGAAGAGGAAGGCGATGACAAGGAGGCTGATGTTGATGATGTTGTACGGGATGTCGACCTTGATCCCTGTGATGATCGTGATGATGTTACAGATCCCCATGAGCCCCCCCGTGGTGACACGCTGCGGATAGATGAGGAAGCTGAAGCCTACAGTGTAGAGGAGTACACCCATCAGCACGATCAGGAGGTCTTTCCAGAAGTACTTGGAGACCGCTTGATGAGAGAGTTCATGGAAGAGATCCTTGAACTTCTGGCCGAGGAACGTCAGCAGATTGAAATTCTGTGCCATTGCTACTTGTTAGTGAGGTTGATAGAGGTTAAGCTATTGTGATTACTATAATACGATGTTGATGATGCGGCCGGGGACGATGATGACCTTCTTAGGAGTCTTGCCCTCGAGCCACTTCTGTGCTTCGTCAGCCGAAAGTACGGCCTCGCGGATCTCATCCTGAGACGCTTCACGTGGCAGTTCGATGGTGAAGCGTGTCTTCCCATTGAAGCTCACGGGGTACTTGAAGCTATCCTCGACGAGGAGCTTCTCATCGTACTCGGGCCACTGGGCAGCGACGATAGTCGTCTCTTCGCCGATGGCATGCCAGAGCTCTTCTGCTATGTGAGGAGCGAAGGGGGCGAGGAGGATGAGGAGAGGCTGGAGTACTTCGCGAGAAGCGGTCTTCAGACCCTGCAGCTCGTTGATACAGATCATGAAGGCAGCTACGGAGGTGTTGAAGGAGAACTGCTCGACGTCCTGCG
>ERZ773072.1573-NODE-1573-length-11257-cov-8.870023_pt1 | contig 11257 bp, 9 predicted proteins | sample MGYA00580617_ERZ773072 | MGnify/ENA primary metagenome ERZ773072 (study PRJEB29015, sample SAMEA2737970) | human oral metagenome | biome: human oral; feature: human-associated habitat; material: dental | place: China | collected 2122 ... | reverse complement strand
CGCGGTTGTACGGCTGATGGGTTTGCAAATAGCGCCGCCGGTGGTGTACTTCGCGGTGACCGCGGTGACACTGTCGACACTGTGGATGATTACCGTGCGAATCATGGTGGACCTGACGGGCAGCCGGGTGTGGGACACGCTGCTGCTCACCTGCTCACCGGTGGTAATCGTGCACGCATTCACCCACTGGGAAATCCTGTCCATCACCGCCGTGGTGGGCGCATTATGGTGCCTGTCCCGCCAACACTTCGGGTACGCGGGCGTGTTCATCGGCCTGGGCATCAGCGCCCAAATATGGCCGGTGTTTTTACTACTTGCGCTGTATATCATTGCCGGCCGCAACGACCAGTGGTGGGAAACCCTGCGATGCACGCAGTTCACCATTTTAAGCTGGGCGGCCATCAACATCCCGGTGGCGGTACTGTTTCCACACACGTGGTTTCGGTACTTCGTTGACGTGTACCTGCAAATGTGGGACTGGCAGTCCGGTTTTGCACTACTGATCCGGGAGACGAATTGGTTAGGGTTCGACCGCGCCACCACGCTCAACCTGGTGACGGTTGGCATGTTTTTGGTACTGCTGGTCATGATTATCGCGGTGATCGCCCAATCCCCCAGCACACCCGGTGTCCCCGAGGTCACGCTCCTGCTGCTTGTTGCATGGCTGTTGAGCACGAAAGAGTGGAGCTCCCAGTTTTCCCTATGGCTGGTGCCGATCATCGTGCTGGCGGTGCCGAAATGGCGGCTGGTCTTTGCCTGGGGGGCGGTAGAGGCAGTGCTGTGGTATGTGCAGGCGCTGCATATGTTGGGGAGAGACCACCTGGGCCTGCCGGGCGGCATGCTGGATTTCATGTTGATTATCCGCGGCGGTTTATTATTAATGCTGGTGTGGGTGATGCTGCGTGACAATATTCCTCACATCCCCAAAACTCGCCGCCGAGCCTATAGGAAGCACACATGGACAGCACCACAATCGCCACAATGGGAAGCGTCTTTATGGGATTTCTCTGCTTCGGCGGATCGTTCGCCAGCTACATGTACCACAAGCCGGCGAAGCTCACCTGGGGACTCTTCGCCGTAGCCGTGGTGCTGATTACGGTGATTCCGGTGATGTTGGCGGTGTTCTCCGCCAGCACCCCATAGCTTTACGACGTCTATAGCATTTTATTCACGTGTCCGGTGGTCACCTTCGGCATCGTGCCATAATGGGCGGCATGACTAAGCATAATGAACATCAAGAACACGAACACCTAGAGCAGCTCATTGACAAGGTAAAAGCCACATTGGATTCCCATGTGCAGCAGGCCGGCCCTCATGACCATGAGGTTTTAGAACAACAATTGCAGGACGTCAATGCGGCTTTCGACGAGCACGTGAAACACCATGACGCTGGTGATAATGACCAGTCGCACGCGGATCACGTCGCTATTGAAACGAAACTCAAGAATGTGCTCGACAAGTTTGAGGAGCATGTGAAGCACGACGTTGAGGCCGGACACGACCAGCTCAAATCCCAGCTAGATGAGCTGGCGGCCAAGTTTAAGGCCCACACTAAGCACTCATAATCGTGCGGTAAATCTTGCGCTATGGCGGCTCCTCGTCCGGGTGGCCGCCATTCGCAGTTATTGCATGGTGTGCAATGAAAATCATTGAGTAGCTGGGGTGGTTCCTAACTGCCAGAATTGTCGAATCTACTTCTAAGTAGTACAGGTGAGTGGTTGATGCGGATGGTGAGATAGCAGATCCTAGAGAATATTGGGGATAGTGATTAGGAGGAAGTCGTAGAAGCGTAGTTGATTTCCCTTGGCATAACAGGCGCCAGGAAGGCTTTATGGAGATCCCCCCAGGGGATCCCCGGCTAAAATGGCCTCCCCAGTGGAATTTTCCCAGTTTTACCGCTTCCGTCGCCACCCCACGCCTAATAGCCGTCGCACCTCCATATGCGACGGCTTCTGTAGGTTCGCACCACCAGGTAAAAGGCCAGGTTACCGGTGGCCCCACATCGCCGCTCTCGATATAGGATTGCTGCTAGAAGCACTTTAGCGGTCCTAGTTGTTGATATTTTCTATCGTGTCCTGTACTAGGATGAGAAAGCAGGACGGAGGTTGACTACTAACTAGTGGCTCTCGCAGATACTTTTGCAGAGAGTCACGACATCCGCCGCCAGCTGGAGGCGGCGGATTGCGAAACTCCCAGCAGAAGTGGATAACTTCTCGCTATTCAGAAGCATCTCAAAAACAAAATCACCTGACTCAAGTAAAACCATTCCACGATGATGAAATATTGCTGATGAAGCCTAGCCTAAAACCTTGCTTCCAGATTCAATCACTTCTTTAGTATTCATATACATCTTTTTACACTTAAATCCTCCGTATTTCAAGGGGTAAGTATTTGAAATGATATTTTTATATTGATGATTGGTTACTAAGGGTCATGGAGTGATAAAATAACCGTATGAATACCTTATATAGCCCTGGGGCCATCCCGGTCTTTGAACTACGGCATCGGGTCCGGTTGGCAAGGGAGCATGCGAGCCTAAGCCAGGGAGAACTGGCGGAAGCATCAGGGCTATCAAGGCCGGGGATCGCCAAGATTGAGCAAGGTAGCACTAAGCCACGCAGAACCACATTGTTGCTGATTGCGCTGGCTACCGGAGTCGACAGCTATTGGTTGGAAACGGGGGAGTCGCCAAAAACGAATGCTTTTCGGGCAGCGCATCCGCCAAACGAACACACCTCCTAATTATTATTGGTCACCGAATAAGTTTCATTGTGCTTTTCCAGTCGATTAGCTAACCTGGCCATATGGAATCAAGGGGATCTATACCAGTGATGTCACTACAGCAACGCATGCGGATATCCCGGGAAAACGCCGGCCTCAACCAGGAAGAAATGGCCAAAAAGATCGGCATTGGCCGCGCCACGTATGCCAAGACGGAGCAAGGGGTTCGTGAACCGCGGCGTGGGGAATTACTGGCCATCGCGGCGATCACCGGCGTTGATAGCCATTGGCTAGAGACCGGGGAGGTGCCGGAAGCCGGCGAGAACTGACTGAATAAAAACCAGGGCAGTACCCACGTGGTTGACAGGTGGAGTTTTCGCCGCGGTGGCGATGTGATGAAGTGTGATGAAAAAATAGAACCAATCGAAAATATTTTCTATTACGATCCCGAGTGACGGTGCCCTGTCATTCAGATGTGCGCTAATTATTATCGCATGCCCTAGAACTTGGGAGTATTCCATTATTTTCCCAGCTTATTCTAGCTGTGTATTATGCAATGATCTATATGGTATGGTTTACTTTCTCGATATAGCTGAGAAGACGGTGCCGGTTTATCTGGTTATTACCGGAAAACCGGAAGATTAATAAGGAATATGTCGGTAAATAGCTGATTTACTATTTTCAATTATACCGTTCATGTTTTCGATAATTAATTTGATAACCTGTGACATTATGAAAAAAGATCGCATAAAAACACTGGAAAACTCGTCATTTTACCGGAGGCATTGATGCAGGTTTGGTGCCCCAATTTCTGAGGGGTTTAAGCTTAAAGCCATGTTTTTCTTTCCTAAGATTCGATACTCTTAGCCTATGACTATTCGAGTGGCGCTCATTGAAGATCATCCGACAACCATTTTGGGGGTGAAGAGCATGCTTGAGAACGCGAAAGACATAGAATTCGTCAAAGGATTCCCCACCGTAACGGCCTTTTTTGACTATGTTCGGTTCGTTCGAACCGGTATCGCCCTCCACCCAGTCGATGTGGTCCTCTTAGACTTGCGCCTGGCGGACCTCTCCATGCCCTACGACAATGCCAAAGCCCTCATCGACCAAAAATTAAAGGTATTAGTTTATTCATCATTAGAATCTCCCTATCTTATTCGAGACGTATTACGTGCCGGCGTCCATGGGGTCTTCGAAAAGAATAGAAGCGCCGAAGAACTATTGGATGCCATCAGAATCGTGAGCGCCGGAAACACTCACGCAACGACTGAATGGGCATCCATCATTGATAGTAATTACCAGGCGCTAGGAGTGGACCTATCCCCACGGCAACAAGAGGTCCTAGAACTCATCGCCTCCGGGGAAACCGACCGAGCTATCGCCGAAATGCTCAACATTCGGCAAAGCACGGTCAACGACTATGTCAACCGTATCCGCACCAAATTCGCGCAGGCGGGTTGCGAGACCGAGGGAAGAGGGGAACTAATTAAGCAGGGTATGTACAGCGGTATTTTGCCTGGGCCATCCGATCCTCGGAACTAAACACCTGCTCATGGGTACAAAAATGGTGCCCTTTATTCTGGGGTCTTCTGGTGAAGACCCCTATTTATCCAGTACTGATTTCGATATGGTGAGTTCATGAGAACTATAAAAGTAGCAATGATTGATGACCACCCATCAACTATTTTGGGGGTGAAAACCGCGGTCAATCAGGCCAACGACATGGAATTCTATAACGGGTACGCCACCCTCCCAGAGTTTTACGAAAACGTGTACGGACCCTCCCGGAAGGCAGTGATCTACCCGGTGGATGTGGTACTCCTGGATTTACGACTCGCGGACTCCTCAAACCCCTACGACAACACCATTGCTCTTATCAAGCTCGGCTTCAAGGTTCTCATCTACTCCTCCCTGGAATCCCCCTTCCGATTCCGAAGCGTCCTCGGCGCCGGGGCGCACGGGCTCTTTGAAAAAAGCCGATCCATGGAAGAACTATTATCCGCCATTCGCCTCGTGGCCGCTGGGAATACCTTCTCTGACGCCGAATGGGCATCCATCATCGACAGCAACTATAAGCTACTGAACGTAAAATTATCGGATCAACAAAAAACCGTACTGGAACTCATGGCCGCCGGGGAAACCGATAAAATGATCGCCAAAAAAATGGGCATTTCCCCCAACACGGTTCGGGATTATATTAATCGAATCCGCGACAGCTTTGCCAAAGCGGGCAGTACTCCCGAGGGGAGAGTCCTCCTGGTTCGGGAGGGGATTAAAAGCGGCATCCTGCGGTGTCCCACGGATCCCTAATTCCAGCGCAGCGAGGCATATCGGTCTCGCCCTGCGGGCAGCAGCCGCAATGTTAACGTGTGGGGGTTCTTCGCCAAGGCGTCGGTGGCATTGGCGATGATTTTGCTGTGCTCTTCGGGGTCGGCGCAGGTGGGGCTTCGGTCGTCGATAAGCGTGACCCGGCTGCCGGCCGCCCGGGCCCGCCACACCGCCGCCGTGAGCTCCGGGACGTCCAGGAGCGGGGATCGGATGGCGTCGCGTAGCCGCAGTTCCATGAGCTTTGCCACCGTGGGGTCGTCGACAAGCTGGAGCAGCGAGTGCAGCCACTTCGTCATCTCTGAGGTGTATCGTTGCAGGTCCGGCTCCAAATATTCGTTGCTGTCCACCCGCTGGAGCGTAGGCAGCGACTTGACCACCCAATTGAGCTGGAGCGGCACAATCGTCGCCGGAATAAGCAGCGGTATGCACGCAATAATCGAGCTTGCCGACGCCAAAAGGTCCAGCCTCAGCCACGACTCGGCGACATACGTTATCACCGCAAACCCCACCCACATCGACCACGCCACCCCCGGTCGCAGCCGTAACGCCAAATACATTGCTAGCACCACCGAATAGGAGACAAACCAGCCATAGCGTTGGAGTTGCGGCGGCTGCGGATAATGCGAGAATTGTCCGATCGTCATGAGGGCACTCACGCACACAATCAAAATAATGGTGTTCCGCCACGGTAGCCGCAATTGGGACCGGTCTGTGAGTGACCATAATGCGCCCGCCACCAGCCCCATGCTGATAATCAGCACATGCCACTGCCCCGTATGGTCGTAGGGCATCACATCGAAAGTAAAGATAGCAAGCGCATACGCCGCCACCCAGGGCCGAAACAGCCGATCAAACCCCAGCTTCTGCACCTGGTATAGAAGCATATCTTGCTGCTCTTTCGACCCCTCAGGCGCCGCCACGGTATCCATCGCATTCCAAGTAATCTCATATCGGGTGCCCTGTTCCGGGTCGGACGTGAGACTCACGGACACCCCATTATAAATTTGTGGGCGCTTGAGCATGGTGATCTTCACACCCGCATGATTATGTGAGACCTTCTCGATACAAAAACCCGGGCCCGAATCCTGAAACACCACATTAATCACGGTGCCATTCCAACTAATGGTGAGCTCCCGCGTGGCCTGTGGGGCGTGCTGCACCGAATTATGGGACGCCTCAGCCACCGCATCAATAAGGGCCATGGCGGTCTTAAACGGCAACGGCATGGTGAGGTCGGCAACAGCATGAATGGTGATCTTGGTAGATTCGGCCACGGAATCCCGCAGCATAGTAATAAAATTCCCTACCGACATGGTGTCCGCCTGCGTCACATCCATGATATTGATGCTTGGCACATCGGTGACAGGCGTCAGCCCTGCCGCGGTGGAATTCAATGTGGGCAAAACCTTGTCGTGGATACGGCTAGTAAAATAATTCTCCAGCTCGGAAAACGATTGTGACCGCAAGAACGTCATATTGGCCTGAGCACTCTGAAAAATTGCCGCATCAGTCTGCCGACTCGTGTGGATCCCGCTATACACCATGAATAACACCGGCCCGGAAATCAGGGTGGAATACAGGGCTGCGTCAAAATCACCTATATGCCAAAACGGCAGCTGATTATCGTGCAATGTCACAACCATCGAGGTGGTCATCAGCATAGTGACAAACCACCACCAGTGCGGAAATAGCATCATGAGTAAACACGCTGGGATCCCCACGAAATCCCCCAACAGTATGTCCCCGATCGCCGAATGCCCATAATGAGCCAATTGCGCTATCTGAATCATCGGGAACTGGGCATACGCCAGGGCAGAGCTCGGCAGGGCCAGAAGGTACAGCACCCGCTTATTCATCATGATGGCAATTGCCAAGAGCATCAGCGATACGGCAAACATGACTATGGCAATCGTGATCCATCCGCCGTAACTGTCATTGGTGGAAAGGCATGAATAAATTAAGTGCGACTTCATCGCCAAATATCCGCAATAAGAAACCAAGCAGATAATAGTGATGTAGCGGATTAGCTTTAACTCGGTGATTCGTGGTTGCTGAGGAATCAAGGAATCGGAGTAATGGTGACTTCGCGGTGCCGGGCGTGCGAGCTGAACCAAATCCGAATCCTTCATTCTTGAGATTCTATTGGTTTTCTCCAAGCTAGGACCCCTAATCAGGGCCCCAATCTTCTGGGGCAGCAACGGGGAACCGAGACGACGTGCCGTTTCGGTTGTACGGCAACCCTAAACCCATAATATCCAACAAGGATATCTTAAGGTAGAGGCCCATAAAAATATGGGCTGTTACCTGGAGAAGAGTAGGGTTATACTTATGGCATGGCCGCGGTTTTGCACAATAATCTATGGATTACGCAAGGAAAATCTTAATTTTATTAAGGTTTTTATGTGGCCAATAGCACTGCTTTCACTCAGGCGGTTGTCGGCATTATTTTTGGAAAGGATAACAAAATCATGCCTGTTCATTTTGATTGGCGGAGCTTGCAACAATACGCTCTGCCGGCGTTGGGGATTGTATCTCTGCTGGTGTCAGCGATCATTGCGGTTGCCGGTGGGTTGGGTTTGGGCGGCTCCTCCTCAGAGAACGATAACGCGGATGCCAATGTCGTCTTCAAGGTCGTGGACCAGCACGGGATGCCACGTGTTTGCCAGGTTATTCAGACAGGGGATCTGCAATTGGATAGGATATATTTCAATAAAGCAGACGGGACTCTGCCTGTGAAAGCGGAACCTGGTACCACAGTAACGAGAATATTTAGCTGCGACCGCAACGAAGATGGTGAGAAAAACACCGTGGAAGTATCCGTTGTTGCCCCAGAAACCGGTGTACTAGAGCAAAAAGTCGTGATCCCCAACCCCAACGCACCATCAGCAAACACACAATCATCATTACTCGATGACAGTGACAAGGATGCCAACGTCGTATTCAAAGTCGTAGACCAGCGTGGACTCCCGCGCCTTTGCCACGTCAAGCCAACCGGTGCTCTTCACACCGATAACATAGTGCGCACCTCACAGCTGGGAACCTACGGCGTGAAAGTAGAACCAGGTTCCACAGTGACCCGGATTTTTGATTGCAAACCATCGGAGCCAGGCACCCAGGTCGTGGAGGCCAGCGCCATCGCACCACAAGGTGATGGAAAAATCCTGCAAGAAGTAGTGATCCCTGATCCAAACTCCCCATCGGCATCATTCAGCAGCTAAGATGCCGTCACCGCGCCACAAGCGTGGCATACCGGTCTCGCCCCGCCGGCAGCAGCCGGATCGTCACCCTGCCTGGGTCTTCCGCCAGCTTCTCCACCGCGTCGGCAATGATGCGCTGGTGCTCCTCGGGGTCGGGGTCGGCGGGGCTACGACTGTCGATAAGCGTGACCTGGGTGCCCGACGCCCGGGCCCGCCACACCGCCATCGTGAGCTCCGGGACATCCAACAGTGGGGATCGGATGGCGTCACGAATCCGCACCTCCATGAGCTTTGCCGTTGCCGGATCGTCGACAAGCTGAAGCAAGGAGCGCAGCCACTCGGTCATCTCTGCCGTATACTGCTGCTGCGCCAACGCCGTTTCCCACTGCAAATGCTCATTGCGGTTCACCCGCCGGAGCGCAGGCAGCAACCGTACCACCCACTTTGCCTGCAGCGGCACCAGCGTCGCCGGAATAAGCAACGGAATACACCGCAAAAACATGCTTACCGGCGCCACCAAATAGAACCCCAACAACGAATCCACCACATAGGTTATCGCCGCAAACCCCAGCCACATCGACCACGCCACCCCCGGCCGCAGCCGCAACGCCAAATACATGGTTACCAACAGGGCATACGATAAAAACCAACTGTAATGCTGGTCTCGTATGGGGCGGGGATAATGCGACAACTGGCCCACAAATATAAGGGCACTAACGCACGCAACCAAAATGATGGTATTGCGCCATGGCAATTGCACCTGCGAGCTATCCGTGAGCGCCCACAGCCCCCCTGCTAAAAACCCGGTGCCGGCAAGCAAAATATGCCACTGACCAGTGTGATCGTACTGTATGGTGTCAAACGCAAACGCGGCAAGCATGACTATCACCCACCGCATCCGAAACAGCTTATTGATCCCCAATAACTCCGCATCGGATAGCACATACGTGTCCTGTTTGTTGGCAACACTTGGTGACCTGGCAGAATGGTCCGTCACCCACGTTACCTCATAGCGAGTGCCCTGCCGTGGGCTGGACGTGAGATTGACCGTCACCCCATCATAGATTTGCGGGCGGTCCGTCATAATGATGTTCACGCCCGTGTGTTTCCGCGACGCCTTATCGACGCGAAACCCCGGCCCGGTATCCCGAAATACCACAGACATGATGCTGCCATCCCAATTGATCATCAGCTCACGATGCGCATTCGGGGCATAGCGCACCGAATTATGGTGCGCCTCGCTAATGGCATCAACCAGGGAAATGGCGGTTTTTAGCGGCAACGGTGTGGATGCGTCGGCGGTTCTATTGATGATGACCCGGGTGGACTCGTCGACGGAATCCTGCAATGAGGCAATAAAATTCTCCACCGGTATGGTGCCGACATTCGTGTCATTCGTGATATCCGCCTTGGCAACATCGCTGATGGGGATGAGCCCGGCGGCGGCCGCATTCAGGGTCGAGAGCACCTTGTCGTTAATGTGATGGACGAAATAGGCCTCCAATTCGGCCAGGTAGCGTGATCGCAATACCGTGGTGGTGGCCTGATATTCCTGAAACACCGCTTGGTCCGCCGCACGGCAGACCCGCACCCCATTGTATGCAATGAATAGGGCTGGGCCGCAGATCAAGGTGGAATAGAAGGCGCCATTGAAATCGTCGTAGTGCCAAAACGGCAAATAGCCATCCGACAAGGCCGACATCATGCAAGTGCTGAGCAGGCAGAAAATATAGCAATACACATTGGGAAAAACCGTCACCAATAGGCAGGTTGGGATGCCGCTGAAGTCCGCCAAGTACAGATTCCCCACCGGGGAATTCCCCCGGTCGAATAGCTCCATCATTTGAATCAGCGGAAACTGACTGTAGGCCACGGCCGAGCTGGTCAGGGCAATAACATAACCCATCCGAGTGTTAATGATTGCGGCAACTACCAAACCCGCAAGCGTGATGACGAATAACCATATGGAGACCGTGGTCCACACCGGAAAAATAAAATCTTTTGCAAGATACTCCCGCAGTATTTCCCACTTCAGCGTCAAATACCCAAGATAGGCAACAAAACACACGAGTGTAATGCACCGGATGAGTGTGAGTTCGGCAAGTCGGGGTGGGGTACGGGCCGCCAAATCCGAATACTGACGGATCTTGGGCGCGGGCTGGGCCACACGAGCGAGAACCGAACTTTCCATGATCTACGATTGTATACCTTTAAAATGCGACTACAGGTGTGTAATATCCCCAAGTTATTGGATATGTAACCCGATTCATAACGCAGCCATGGTCCACCAAGGATGATCGCCAGAGCGGGGGTCATTTAGGTGACCATGAAAACCAGGGCACTGTGGAGAAGCTATATGGCTACTGTGATTACACTGAAAATTATAGCCCTTCCAGTACATATGCCCCAGGAGATACCATGCCTCCCATCGACCCTACCCTGCGGAGCCTCCGCCACTATGCTTTATCCGGTTTAGGGATCGTATCCCTGTTGCTCTCGGCAATCATCGCAATCGTCAGTAGCATCTTCGGCGGCGGCAGCGATCCCATTGACCCCAAGGCAAACGTCGTGTTCACGGTAGTCGACCAATACGGTCACGGCCGACGATGCCTGTACCAAGAAAAAGACGCAATCCAAACCGATGTGGCAAAATACACCAGCCCCAAAGGCGTGCTCGCCTTCACCATGCCACCCGGATATCCGCTGACGATCATCTTCATGTGCGGCGGTGACTCCGAAGACCAAGACGTGGAAGCCACCCTTGTTGCCCCAGAAACCGGTCGGGCCGAAACCACAGTCGTCATCCCCGACCCGGATGCCTCCCTCTCCAGCGGATCAGTAATACACTAGGGTGGCGTAGCGGCTCCGGCCAGGCGGCAAAAGCCGCAGCGTCAGCTTGCTGGGGCGAGACTCCAGGGCGGCGATAGCATTCGCAATGATGGCGGGATGCTCTACCGGATCGGGATTGGGGTCTTGCTCGCTTCGGGCGTCGATAAGCACCACCTCGG
>ERZ773072.1569-NODE-1569-length-11285-cov-38.238914_pt1 | contig 11285 bp, 10 predicted proteins | sample MGYA00580617_ERZ773072 | MGnify/ENA primary metagenome ERZ773072 (study PRJEB29015, sample SAMEA2737970) | human oral metagenome | biome: human oral; feature: human-associated habitat; material: dental | place: China | collected 2122 ... | reverse complement strand
TCGAAGAAGCCGTTGCCAAAATCCGCGAACAGGTCGGCAGCGACGAAGTGATTTTGGGTCTGTCAGGCGGCGTCGACTCTTCCGTAGCCGCCGCGCTGATTCACCGCGCCATCGGCGACCAACTGACCTGCGTGTTTGTTGACCACGGTTTGTTGCGTTTGAATGAAGGCAAAATGGTGATGGATATGTTTGCCCGCAACTTGGGCGTACGCGTGATTCACGTTGATGCCGAAGAGCAGTTTTTGGCGAAACTTGCCGGCGTGACTGATCCAGAGAAAAAACGCAAAATCATCGGTGCGGAATTTATCGAAGTATTTGACGCTGAAGAGAAAAAACTCACCAACGCCAAATGGTTGGCGCAAGGTACGATTTACCCTGACGTAATCGAATCCGCAGGCGCGAAAACCAAAAAAGCCCACGCCATCAAATCCCACCACAACGTCGGCGGCCTGCCTGAAAACATGAAGCTCAAATTGCTTGAACCATTGCGTGACTTGTTCAAAGACGAAGTGCGCGAATTGGGCGTCGCTTTGGGACTGCCTCGTGAAATGGTGTACCGTCATCCGTTCCCGGGCCCGGGTTTGGGCGTGCGTATCTTGGGCGAAGTGAAAAAAGAATACGCCGACTTGCTCCGTCAGGCAGACGATATTTTCATCCAAGAATTGCGCAATACTACCGATGAAAACGGCACGTCTTGGTACGACCTGACCAGCCAAGCCTTTGCCGTGTTCCTGCCTGTGAAATCCGTCGGCGTGATGGGTGACGGCCGTACATACGATTACGTCGTTGCCTTGCGTGCCGTGATTACCAGCGACTTTATGACTGCGCACTGGGCAGAGCTACCATACTCGCTGCTTGGCCGCGTGTCTAACCGCATCATCAACGAAGTCAAAGGCATCAACCGCGTGGTTTATGATGTCAGCGGCAAACCGCCTGCCACGATTGAATGGGAATAAAAAATTACTTTTTCAGATACTTTCTAATTATTTCAATACCTCAAATAAAGCCTTGTATATCAAGGCTTTATTTATTTCATCTCATTTCTACTCTTCTCTACCCATTTCTTAATTATGACGGTATTTTAGACGGTGCTGTTTGACAAAAAATTTTTCAAGATCAAGAATACCGTCAGTTTAACGACGGTATTGGAGAATAATATGCTCACCGATAGTAAAATTAAGGCGTTAAAAGCCAAAGAAAAATTGTATAAGGTACAAGATCGTGATGGGCTATATGTATATTCTTGCAAGTCAAATTTATTATGATTAGTTATTACTCCAATCTTTATCTTTTCACTTTCCAGTTTATTTACATAATCGCTAATAAATGAGTTATCTTCCCCTGTATATTTGAATTCTTTAGTCTTTCCTTGTCTGTAGATGAAAATCACATCTTATCCATTCACAACCATTATCAAACATAATTCTAAAATCACCTCTTTTTCAAAAATAATAAATTCTAAATTTTAGGAACAATAGAATGATTATCTATCCCATCTTTAGTTATATCCCATCTGGCAACCTTAATTTTTTTAATTCTTTTTCCGCTTCCATAATCAAGAAGGTCTTCCCTATTTAAATTATTTAAAACTTTTTTCAAGCCACCTAAACCGCCAGAGGATAATAAATACGCTTCCTCAGGATTGCAAAGTTTACAATATATCAATAATTGCCCTAAGTTTTGAAGATTTAAAGCTGTCTTTTTTGCTTCAACCAGATAGATTTCAGCTCTATCTTTCCATCTTACAATTCCTAAAACATCAATTTCAATTTTCAATCCAACAACTTGTGGATAATATTGTATTACATCGTATTTATCTAAAATTGAATCCAAATATACAGAATGGCAATCTAACACAAACACTTCGCATCTTTTATTTTTAAACTTGTCTTTAAGGTATGTATCTAACCATCTGCACATGCCAGGATATAGATCAAATTCACTTCTTACATTATTCGCCATATCCCAACTCCTTTGCTAATTGAGTCCATGAGTCAAAATGCTTGCCTCTTATTTTTTCAGGCAAGCTATCATCATTTTCCATAGGATGAATAGGCTTATTCCTTAATCTAATAGGTTTTTCCCAGTAGAATTGATGTGTTTTTTCTTCATCTAAATAGTCAAGCAGTTCTTCAGCATATCTTTCTAACGCCCTTTGCTTATGAACAATGTTAAATCCTATAGGCAAAAATTCATTTGCCCATATCTTTACTTGATGTTCCTTTTTCCAATAATTAGGTTTCCCTTCGTTGTATTTTTTTAAATTAGAATCTCTAAAATTCGGATGTCCAAAATCTATTGTTTGTACTGGTATATCTAATGTTTTCAACATATTAGCTATATCTATAACAAATTGCCAATTACCTGGAATCTCAATATATACTCTATGACAACCATCTTGTCCAAATGCAATATTACTTTTCCTAATGTATCCTGTTACATCTGCTACTCCTCTAAGTAACTCTTTCTTTTCGTCAGTAGACATATTAAATAGTTCATCATTCATTATCATTGTTGAGTGATGAATTCCATTTCCAATAAATCTTAAAATTTCCCTCATTGTATAATCTTCATTAGGCTTTGTAAAAGACACCCTTGTTACACTTTTTGTTTGTGAAATAGGCAAGGAATGTCCTAAAAGTGGTTCGATAACGCTTCTAATATCAGCTAAACTACTTTTTACATATACCGAAACTTCTAGCCCTTCATCATCTCTTAAATTCTTGTGTGGTATTTCTATCGTAATCGTAGTGCTATTCACATCTCTTTGCACTTCTCCGTTTCCTAATATCATACCTACTAAATAAGCCATTTGATTATTCATTTTCAATTACCTCACTCTCATTATTGACTAAATTTTCATATATATGATCAGCAATAGCCTTTGCCATAAGTGGTGGCACCGCATTACCAATTTGTGTTCTAATATCAACTTTATTACCATAGAAAATAAATCTATCATCAAATGACTGAATTCGAGCAGCTTCTCTAGGTGTAATAGAGCGATTCAAAAACGGATGATTATTTGTACCATTTGATGCAGCATCAAATCTTGTGTCTATAGTTGGAGATGGCTCATCCCACTTCAATCTCCCCCATGTTGAATTAAATTTTTGCTTTCCTAAAAGATTTTCGGGCAAATATTCTTTACCCTTTTCTGGTGGTATCATGCTAAGCTTATGAATTGCAATTTCAGAATGATTAGAAGCCTTATGATTATATAACCTAGCACTATCTTTTCTCATGAGCTTTTGATACTCTGTTTTTGCTTCAGTAATATAACTTTGTTCAAAATCACCTTCATTTGAATTTAAATATGCTAAATCTTCGATAGCATCTCTAACTGTTGTAGGTTTTTTAACTGTTGGCTCTGGCAAAGAAATTACTTTATTTTTGCTGCACAGAAATATAACTCTCTCCCTATTTTGTGGAACACCATAGTCACTTGCTCTAACTATACCTACACTAACTTTATAACCTAATTTTTTTATCTCACTTATAATTTGATTTTTAAACCATCCATTAGATGTAGACATTAAACTCTTTACATTTTCTATTACAAAAACTAGAGGCTTAAGTTCCTGAATCAAATGCAGATATTCTATAAACAAAAAATTTCTAGGATCTTCTAAGCCTAATTTTTTGCCCTTTAAGGAAAATCCCTGGCATGGAGGTCCGCCAATGATCATATTTACTTTATTCTTCTTAGAGAGATTTATTATCTTTTCCTTAATTTCCTTATCTTGTATATCTCCAATAATCAATTCTGACTCAGGAATATTCTCCTTAAATGTCTGTGCCAATTTTTCATTAACATCTAACGCAACTTTTGTTACAAAGTGGCTATTCTTATGCATTCCATAAGACATTCCTCCTGCACCACAAAATAAATCAAGTATTCTAAATTCCATTCTTTTGTCTCGCTTTCGTCTTTTAATCAATATTCGTTTAAATGTTTCTTTTCCATTTATTTGTGGTTTAAAAAGATCATATTCATTATCAGAACCATGATTTGCCTCCCCAACAATTTCAAACATCTTGTCATTGTGATATTTCAAATATGTAATAGGTACGCCCATTATTCCATAATAATCCATTGGTATTTCTGAAACTCTATATACATGAACTGCATCAAAATTATCATACTTTGGATAGTTTTCTTCTTTGAAGCTATGAGTTAAAACTAGTTTTTTACCACTATCATTGGAAACCTCTAAATTCGTCAGCCACATTGCATTTCCTAAGCTTCGCCATTTTTGTCCAAATTCATCTACCCAAAATCTTGTTTTCCTAGGTTCTGTATCATCTGGTACCCTAAATGCCATATCTCCAAAATGATATCCCACACGAGCCTTATTATTCTTTATATAAGGAAAAATTTCTTTATATGTTATTGCATTCTGATTACTAATCAATAAATATTGTTTGTCATATTTTGTAATTAATGAAAATAATTCTGTAAACTTAGAAAAAGGTGGATTGGTTACAACGATATCAGAATCGATTAAATAATTTATACATTCTTGACTTCTAAAATCACCATCCCCAATTAACTTTCTAATATTCCCATTACTATTTAAAGCTTCAAATATCTTGTCATTATTTAAATCACCATCAGTAAAATATGGCATTTTATCAACCTCAAGTAGAAGCCCTCTGCCATCTTCACTAGAATGCATCGCCGACTTTGCATATGATATGCATACAAGTTTTTTAAGCTTGAGACAATTGAAGTTTTTAAGGAAATATTTTGCAAAAGCAGATTCGTAAGGATCATCACAATTACACAAAACTTTTTTTCCATTGAATTGAGATTCATAATGCTTAACTTCATTTTCTATTGTTTTATAATCTGTATACCACTCATCTGTATTATTGCTACTATATCTAGCTTTATTTAATATTGAGTTTCCCATTATTAAATCTTCTTCCCATTTTTTCATATATCTTTATTTTCATTTATCTTCAATTTCTACACATTCCACAATCTCCGAAATATCACATTCCAATACATCACATATCCTTAGCAATACATCAGTAGTAACATTTTCGCCATTTTTTATTTTGTAGAATGTACTTTTACTTACTTTTGCTTTTTCCATAAGCTCAGTATTCTTCATTTCTATATCTATTAATTTCTTAAATAATTTTTTATAGCTTAGTTTCGACATGATTATCCTCCAGTCTTATTCATTCATCTTAATATCATATCGTTTCTATTATAACGCAATAATAGAACTTTTAGTAGTGTTATCTTCTTTTTTCTCGAACTAATTTTAAGGGGCTGTACTAGATAACGACTAAATCTTTCATTTAGATTAGAATGCTCAACTGAGAAAAAGTCGCTTAAGTCAGCATAAACAAAATAAACTCATTGAACTGTTTGTCGCAGGTGTTACGGCTAGAGCAGCAAGTGAGTTGGTAAATGTAAATAAAAATACAGCCGCTTATTACTTTCACCGATTACGTTTACTCATTTATCAAACAAGCCTGCATTTGGAAATGTTTGAAGGAGAAATTGAAGCTGATGAAAGCTATTTCGGCGGTATTCGCAAAGGTAAGCGTGGTCGTGGCGCAGCAGGCAAAGTCGCGGTATTCGGACTTCTCAAGAGAAATGGTAAAGTTTATACCGTAGTTGTACCAAATGCTCAATCAGCAACACTATTGCCAATTATTCGTGAGAAAGTTAAGCCTGACAGCATTGTTTACATTGACACTTACCGTAGTTATGATGTGCTTGATGTCAGCGAATTTAGTCATTTCCGCATCAATCACAGTACGCATTTTGCTGAAAATCATAACCATATAAATGGAATTGAGAATTTTTGGAACCAAGCAAAACGTCATTTGCGCAAGTTTAATGGCATTCCCAAAGCGCATTTTGAGCTGTATTTGAAGGAATGCGAATGGCGCTTTAACAATAGTGAAATAAAATCTAAAATTTCCATTATAAAACAATTAGTTAAAGAGATTCTGGTCTAGTTATCTAGTACAGCCACATATTTTATTAGCAAAGTTGCTTGATTTTCTTCACTCAAATTTCTAGCAAGTTCTATTGCCTCTTTTAGAACAGTATTCATTTCATTACCAATACTAGGAATCAATTCTTCAAGAAACGTTATTGTATCTATTGCATTGGTAAGCAATTTATTGCTTTCATCAAACATGTTCAATATTCTCCGTCAGATTTACAACTACTAAATACTCACATCTAAAACACAATACTATTTAACGAATGATCATAAAAGCAGTTTTTGCTTTTTATTTAGATAAAAATTACTGGTGAATAAGATGCATATTTTTTAGAAAAAAATGTTTCCCAAAATTTCCCCAACAACAATCTGTTTATTTTTTAGGCGATCAAACTTAATTTTTCAAATTGACGGTACTTTTGACGGTATAATAGATTTAAATCCTGATTTATTTAACTATAAATCAATAACTTAAAATAAGATAATTGAGTGGGGAATAATCCCTGAATAATAAAGGCCGTCTGAACAGATATTGTTCAGACGGCCTTATTCTTTAGGGATCAAGCCCAATTAAAATTGATTTTTCAATTCACGCAAGGCAGCGAAGACTTCGAGTTCGCTGTTTAATTTTCGTCCGCTCAATTCTTCGGCGCGTGCCTGAACTTGGGGCAGGTGTACTCGGAAAAACGGATTGACTTTGCGTTCGTGCGCCAGGCTGACAGGCAGTGTCGGCGTGTGTTCGGCTGCGGCCAAGGCCGTCTGAATGTCGGCGTTGTCCGGCTCGATATGCTGGGCAAAGCGCAGATTGGAGGCTGTATATTCGTGCGCCGGATAAAACAGCGTTTCCTCGGGCAGCTGGTTGAATCGGTGGAAGCTGTCGTAAAGCTGCTCGATTGTGCCGGTAAATACGCGGCCGCAACCGGCGGAGAACAAGGTATCGCCGCAGAAAACGTGCAGGCCGTCTGAATTTTCCAGCAGATAGCTGATGTGGCGGTCGGTATGGCCGGGGGTTGCCCAAACGGTAACCAAGCCTTCGCCAAACGGGAACTGCGTACCTGCGGTGACGGTATGTGTCGCCACGTCGATGTCGCTTTCGCCATAGATTGGGGATTCTAAAAAGCCGTGGAACAGGCTTTTTGCGCCGCCGGTATGGTCGGGGTGCGGATGGGTAATCCATGTTTGCGCCAGCATCAGACGGTTGTGGACGAGGAATTTCAAAACGGGCGTGGCATCGGACGGATCGACGCAGGCGGCATGGTTGCCTTCTTGAATCATCCAGATGTAGTTGTCGTTTAGGGCTTGGATTGGCGTGATTTTCATATGCTTTCTTCTGGTTTGGGGTTTCAGACGGCCTCTAAATAATCTTTGATATTCGGGCTTTGGCCGAACACGGCTTCATGGGCTTGATGGATGCACAGTCGGTTGAACAGCAATCTTTGGGTTTGGTCGCCGTCGATAATCCGCACTTGGCCTTGCAGTTTGGGCGCGTCGTGATGAAAGGTATTTTTAAACGCGTGCCAACGGTCGGTTTGCAGGTGGACGACGGCAAACATATCGTGCGAGATATTAACGCCGACGCTGAATAGCTTGGCCGAGGCTTGCAGGCAGAAACTGCTGTCGCCAAACAGGCACAGCCCCGTGTTTTCCGGATAGCGGAACAATTCGATTTTCACGGCTTCGGGTTCGGCAAAGATGTTGCAAAACAAGCGTTCAAACAGCGACGGCTGCGCCACGCCTTCGCTCAACATACCGTAAAGCCCGCCCAGCCAATCGACATAGCCGAGAAAGGTGAAACGGTAGTCCTGCATAATGGCTTCGATGCGCTTGGGGTCGCGTTTGCTGATTAAGCGGACAAATTCAAAACCGACTTCCGGCAGCCGTGCCCGAAGCGTTTGGTGCAGGCGGTGGGCAAACAGGTTTTTATGGTTATGCGGATTGCGCAGGATCCCGAGGAATTTCAGCCGCAATATCCGCCACAAGGCATCCGGTACTTTGACGGTATCGGCATTTGCCATAGTTGTTTTCAGACGGTCTGCAGGTAAGGTGCGCAGGTGGTTGCAGGCCTCTTCGTAGCCGCTTTCATGACGGTTGAACCAGCTTTCCAGATTGTATTGGTTGGCGGAGTCTTCGACAAAGGTCAGCGTATAGAGGTTTTTCGCGGCCAAGTTGCCGATGATGTTGACGCTTATCGCTTTGCTGCGGTTTTGTTCTTTACCGCGGGCTTTTTCGCCAGTATGGAACATAGACAGCGGCAGGCGGTAAACGTTTTGGTTTTGCGGGCTGACCTGCGGATTATGCGCATGTTGCCGCTGCTCGGTTTGGGCGATAAAGTGGTGTTCCTTCGTCGGATTCGCGGTCAACAGGGCGTAAGGCTTTTCTCCGCATTCAGGAAATTCGCAATCGCTGAGGATAAAGGCTTGTCGAGTCATAATGTCGGAAAAGGCCGTCTGAATATGTCGATTATAGTTTAAAAGTGGGAATTATACAGAATGACGACGACGGGTTTGGTCTTTATACTCAAAAGGACGCAAAAAGGTCATCTGAAAACGGATATAGCGAGGTTCGCTAAATCGTTTTCAGACGACCTTAAATCAACGGACTGTTCAACCCATCTATTCTTCTTTTTGGAAGACATGGTTGCGGTGATACTCGAAATATTTTTTGCTTTTCGGTCGAATTTTCAATTTAATATCGGGAGAAATTCCAAGCCGCTCTTGATTTTCCGGATCGATTTTCGGACTGATTTTTATCGTACCGTCGGGATCAAACGTAATTAGTCCTTTATCGAATAATGCGTCGATATTGGGTGCGAGCATCAGACCATTGAAGGGATCTAAACGTTCGTTATTATTGCACACACTCCAAGGTTTGATATGGCTGGCAATGAGTAAAGGCTGTATATCTAGACCTGTCAGTGGGCAGCTCGGATACTGTTCGAGTACGTTTTGCCGGAAACTGCCTTGCCCTAGACGGGCTTTTATCAAAGTTTCGATTTCGGTTCGCTTTTCTGGGTCAGTCTTGGATGCTAAACATTTTTCGAGTTCGTCTATATCAGATTTTAAGGATAGGGCAGAAGCGGTCTGAAAATTTGGTATTTCTGCGCACCATGCCACTAGTAATCCTTTTTTCTTACAGGTTCCGCATAGAGTTAGTCCTTTTTGATATTTGAACCAGCTCCATTGTTCAAGTTCTTCGATTGAGTTTGAGCAAACTTTGAAATATTTTTTAGTTGTGCGCCCCGGCCTTTTATTTAGTTGGCCACAATTAGCAAAATGTATTTTGGGATAATCTTTATAAATCTTAGAAGGGTCTTTAGTTTGATCTATATTTAATACAAATCCATTTGAGTTTTCTTCAATCCATTTAATATATTCATCATCATTCGGCTTGTTTTTAAAAATTACTTTGCCAGACATAAGCTTCTCCAAATCTTTCTATAAATTCAACTAAGTTTTTTTGTATATAGGTTCGGGATAAAAAATCTAGGCCGTCTGAAACAGGTTAGAGCGAAGTCCGATGTGCCTATTTCAGACGACCTTTTCTTTAAAGCCGAATCAAATCAGCCTGCCGGTTAACCCAAAGCTTTTCTTGCGCCGGCAAAGAGGCGGTACCAGCCGGACAATTCCGTCCAGTCTTCCGGTTTCCAGCTCATTTGCGCGGCACGGTACACGCGTTCCGGATGCGGCATCATGATGGTAACGCGGCCGTCGGCGTTGGTCACACCGGCAATACCTTGCGGTGAGCCGTTAGGGTTGAGCGGATAAGTTTGGGTCACTTGGTTCTGACCGTCCACATATTGCAGCGCAATGCCCAAATCGGCAGAAATTTTGCCGCCGTGAAGCGCGAAGTCGGCGCGGCCTTCGCCATGGCTGACCACAACAGGCAGGCTGGAGCCTTGCATTTCGTTCAGAATCAGGGAGGCTGATTTCGGAACATGGACCATGCTCAGGCGCGCTTCAAACTGTTCGCTCAAGTTGCGTTTGAATTTAGGCCATGCTTCTGCGCCCGGGATAATCTCGGCAAGGTTGCTGACCATTTGACAGCCGTTGCACACGCCCAATGTCAGCGTGTTCGGATCGGCAAAGAAAGCGGCAAATTGGTCGCGCAGAGCAGGGTGGAACAGAATCGATTTTGCCCAGCCTTCGCCCGCGCCGAGTACGTCGCCGTAGCTGAAGCCGCCGCACGCCGCCAGCATTTTGAAGTCGGCAAGGTGGACGCGGCCTGCCATCAGGTCGGACATATGCACGTCGTAGGCATCGAATTCGGCGCGGGTGAAGGCGGCGGCCATTTCGATTTGTCCGTTCACGCCTTGTTCGCGCAGAATGGCGATTTTGGGTTTTGCGCCGCTGTTGACGAAAGGCGCGGCGATGTCTTCGTTTACGTCAAACTTCACGTCGGCAAACAATGCACTGCGTTCGTTGTCGCCAATCAGGGCGAACTCGCTGTCGGCGCAGGCGGGGTTGTCGCGCAGGCGTTGGATGGCGTGGCTGGTTTCCTGCCATGCGCGTTGCAGGTCGGTAAGGGATTGATTAAAAATTTCTTCTCCTGCATTGATGACCATATGACCGCTATCGGCAAACTCTCCCAAATGGTGCAGCGTGAGATTCAGTTTTTCGCACAAATTGAAAATATATTCGTGGTCGGCAGCGTGAACAGCAATAACGGCTCCTAATTCTTCGTTAAACAGGGTAGTTAGGACAAATTTTTGCCATTCTTGAGGCGAGTAATACTCGTTTTGAACGTTAATATTTTTACTTACCATTGTCAGCAGATCGAGATTCATGCCACGGCGAGAAGCAAATGCCATTTCTGCCAGAGTCACAAACAAACCGCCGTCGCTGCGGTCGTGGTAGGCCAGCAACTTATCTTCTTGAACGAGTTGCTGAATTAACTGATAAAACGCTTTCAGACGGCCTGAATCAATATCAGGTGCTTCGCCGCCGCTTCGGTTATACACTTGAGCCAGTGCAGAACCACCCATACGGCACTTGTTGTTGCCTAAGTCAATCATCAGCAGAATAGTGAACGAATTGGCATTGTCTTTTAATACGGGCGTAACAGTTTTGCGCACGTCTTGGACTGGCGCGAACGCAGAGATAATCAGGCTCAACGGCGAAACCACGGATTTTTGTTCGCCATTCTCCTGCCATACGGTTTTCATCGACAGGCTGTCTTTGCCCACGGGAATGCTCAAATCCAATGCCTGACAGGCTTTAGAAACCGCTTCGACGGTGCGGTAGAGTTTTTCGTCTTCGCCCTCGTTGCCGCACGCCGCCATCCAGTTGGCGGAAAGTTTGATGTTGCCGATGTCGC
>ERZ773072.1568-NODE-1568-length-11286-cov-5.779183_pt1 | contig 11286 bp, 13 predicted proteins | sample MGYA00580617_ERZ773072 | MGnify/ENA primary metagenome ERZ773072 (study PRJEB29015, sample SAMEA2737970) | human oral metagenome | biome: human oral; feature: human-associated habitat; material: dental | place: China | collected 2122 ... | reverse complement strand
ATGAAAGTGTCACATAAAAAATGGGGAACAGGAACGGTTGTCCGCATTACGGGTGAAGGAGACCGTCAAGAGTTAGACGTGGCCTTTGCCGGAATGGGGATTAAACGACTCCTTGCAAGTTTTGCCCCAATCGAAAAAATCGAAGAATAGAGGATGAAGATGAGTACAACGATTCAACAAAGAATTGAAGAGCTAAAAGAACAATTAAATCGTTGGAGTCATGAGTATTATGTGGAAGATAAGCCAACTGCAACCGATGCACAGTACGACAAGGCTTATCATGAACTAGTGGCGCTCGAAGAGGCCCATCCGGAATTCGTGACACCAGATTCACCAACGCAACGTGTAGGTGGAGAAGTGCTCGACCAGTTCCAGAAGGTGACGCATACCAATCCGATGCTTAGTCTTTCAAATGCCTTCTCGAAAGAAGACTTGGAAGAGTTCGATGCGCGTCTTCGTAAATTAACGAATCGTGCGATTGAATATGTATGTGAATTGAAAATCGATGGACTCTCAATCGCGTTGACATATCAAGACGGACAGCTTGTACTTGGAGCGACTCGTGGCGATGGAACGACTGGGGAAGATGTAACGGGAAATGTCCGCACGATTAAATCTGTGCCGCTTTCTCTAAAAGAACCTTGGAATATCGAAGTGCGCGGGGAATGTTATATGCCAAAGAAAGCATTCGTGGCATTAAACCAAGCGCGTGAAGAAGAAGGACTTGAAGTCTTTGCGAATCCAAGAAATGCGGCGGCAGGAAGTCTCAGACAGCTCGACCCGAAAATTGCGGCAAAGAGAAACTTATCGGTCTTTCTTTACAACAGCCCAAGTGTGGAAGAGCTAGGTGTTTCTACCCAAGAAGAGCTATTAGAGAAAATGGCAGAGATTGGCTTTGTGACAAATCCAGAGCGTTTGAAATGCCAAACAATTGATGAAGTGTGGAATTACATCGAGACGATTGCCGCCAAACGCCAAGAGTTGCCGTATGAAATCGACGGTATGGTCATTAAGGTAAACGATTTTGCCGCTCAAGAAGAAATCGGCTTTACCGTGAAAGCACCACGTTGGGCGATTGCTTATAAATTCCCAGCAGAAGAAGCACAAACCGTAGTCCGCGATATCGAGTGGACTGTTGGACGTACGGGAGTTGTAACGCCAACTGCGGTGATGGACCCCGTTCAACTAGCAGGAACGACGGTACGCCGTGCGAGCTTGCATAATATTGACTTGATTAAGGAGCGCGACATCCGTCTAGAAGACACCGTTGTGATTCATAAGGCTGGAGACATTATTCCAGAAGTCACACGCGTGATTTTAGAGAAGCGTCCTGCAACGAGCAAGCCTTACGAGTTTCCAACGACTTGTCCGGTCTGTCATGAGAAATTAGAGCATCTGGAAGAAGAGGTAGCGATTCGCTGCTTGAATCCAAAATGCCCTGCTCAATTGACAGAAGGGTTGAGCCACTTTGTTTCACGCAATGCGATGAATATGAGTGGGATTGGGCCACGTGTTATCAAGCAACTCTTTGAAGAAGGGCTTGTTCTCGATGTGGCAGATTTATATCAATTAACATTAGACCAGCTATTAACTTTAGATAAAATTCAACAAAAGAGCGCTGAAAATATTCTTGAAGCGATTGAGAAGAGTAAAGAAAACTCGCTTGAACGACTCCTTACAGGACTGGGAATCCGTCATGTGGGAACGAAGGCGGCTAAAGAATTAGCGCAACATTTTAAAACGATGACGGCTTTGAAAGAAGCGAGCATTGAACAATTGTTGGAAATTGATGGTTTAGGTGATATTATTGCTTATAGTGTAAAAACTTATTTTGAACAACCATCTGTTCAAGAATTAATTCAAGAATTGCAAGATAGAGGCGTGAATATGACCTATCTTGGAGTGACAAAAGACGATTCTATCGCTTCAGGACACGTCCTAAGTGGGAAGACCGTCGTATTAACAGGGACTTTAGAACAATTAACAAGACAAGATGCAAAAGAAAAACTCGAATCGCTTGGAGCCAAAGTAACTGGATCTGTTTCGAAGAAGACGGATGTGGTGATTGCGGGGCATTCTGCTGGAAGTAAATTAACGAAGGCAAATGACCTAGGAATTGAAGTGTGGAGCGAGCAACAATTTCTCGATTCTCTTGCATAGAAAGGATATCACATGAGAAAAACATTACGATTGGGATTGCTTGGTTTAGCAAGTGTTGTATCATTAGCTGCCTGTGCAGATGTTACAAGAGCGAATCAACAAAGTGCCAATACGAATAAAGATGCAAATGCAAAAGTAGTACAATCAACAACAAATCAATTGTCGAATAATTTTTATCGTGCGCTCATTACAAATGGAAAGTATGAAGTGAGCCAAAACCGTGGAGCGACTTTAAGCTTAAATACAGGATTTAACTTAAAGAACTTTGAGACAGGATTGATTGACCTTTCAAGAAGCGTGTTCCCAACGAACCAATACTTCTTTAGAGAAGGCCAAATTATCGATGCGGAAACAACGGCTAAATGGATTGCGCGTAAGAGTGATAAAAATCCAGATGGGTTAAACCCGGCTGATAATGGTGATACATCTCCTACAGGTCGTGAGCCAATGTACTTAGCACAAATCCTTGAACAAGACTACATGATTCAAACGGAAAACAACTTTGAGTTAGGTGGAATCAGCATCGGGATTGCGATGAACAGTGTGGATTACTACACGAACGATGGAAAAGATGCTGAAACGGAAATTTCAAATGAAGTGTTGATTGCCAAAGCAAAAGAAATTGCGAATACGATTTTAACACGTTTACGTCAAAACGACGCGTTGAAGGCTGTGCCTATCGTGTTTGGAGTATTCCGTCAAACGTCTAAAGATGATATTGGCGGAGGGGTATATCTTCTTGAAGCGACTTCAGTAGAGGGAACAGAAATTACAAACTGGTCAAACGTGAACCAAAAAGTAGTAGTGCTTCCTTTAGTGAACGAATCTGCGACAGAGGAGTCTACAGCGTTTGAAAACTTCAGAACAGAAGTCCAAAACTTCTTCCCGAACTTATCAGGGGTAACGGCTCGCGTGATGTATCAAGATAATGTTGCGAAGAAAATGGTCGTAAATATCATGACGCAATTCTATGGTGAGTCTGAAATTATCGGTCTCGCACAGCACGTAACAGACGTTGCGAATAAATACTTGCCGAAGACAACACCAGTCGAAGTTCGTATTAGTTCGATTAATGGAGTGGAGGCATTCTTATTACAAGATATGTCACAAGGCGTCTTCACATACCATATCTTTGATTAACATTGACGGAGGCAAAACTGCCTTTTAAAATAGAAAAGTATTGATTTTGAAAGCGAGGAAAAAACATGGCCATTGAGGAAAAAGAAGTTAGACACGTTGCCAAACTTGCAAAGCTAGCTTTTGCCGACAATGAAATCCTTCATTTTACAGAACAAATGAGCGATATCATTGATATGGTGGAACAATTAAACGAAGTAGATACAACGGGTGTGCCTGTCACAACTCACGGATATCCATTAGTGAATGTGATGCGTGAAGATGTTGCTGAAAAAGGAACAGACCGCGACTTGTTAATGCGTAATGTGAAAACAAGCGAAGATGGATTTATTCAAGTGCCTGCAATTATGGGTGAAAACGAGGAGGGTGAAGCATGAGTATTATTGAAAACAAAACATTAGTTGAGCTTCACGAAGGTCTTCGTAAAAAAGAATTCACTTCTGTGGAATTAACCAAAGAAACATTCGAGCGTATCCATGCTTTAGAACCTAAAGTAGAAGCGTTCGTGACATTGAATGAAGAAGAAGCCTTAAAACAAGCAGCAGCAGCTGATGAAAAAGGCTACGGTGAGGAAGCGTCTCTTCAAGGTCTTCCAATCGGGATTAAAGACAATATCGTGACTCGTGACCTTTTAACAACTGCTTCAAGCCGTATGTTAGAAGACTTCAACCCAATTTACGATGCGCACGTGATGGAATTATTAAAAGCAGAAGGTGCGGTTAACGTTGGTAAACTAAACATGGACGAATTTGCCATGGGTGGGTCAACAGAAACTTCTTACTTCAAGAAAACAAAAAATCCTTGGGACTTAACAAAAGTGCCTGGTGGATCTTCAGGTGGTTCTGCCGCAGCGGTTGCTTCTGGAGAAGTACTCGTATCTCTTGGTTCTGATACAGGTGGATCTATTCGCCAACCTGCAAGCTTCACAGGGATTGTTGGGATGAAACCAACATATGGTCGTATTTCTCGTTATGGTTTGATTGCCTTTGCGTCAAGCTTAGACCAAATCGGACCATTTACACGTACCGTTCAAGATAACGCCTTAGTATTAAGCGCGATTTCTGGATATGACCACCGCGATTCAACAAGTGTGCCTCAAGAAGTGCCTGCTTACCATAAAGGATTAACAGGCGACATTAAAGGCATGCGTATCGCGTTGCCAAAAGAATATTTTGCTGAAGGTGTGGACGCACAGGTTCAAGCTGCTGTATTAAAAGCGGCTGATCAATACCGCGCAATGGGCGCTATCGTTGAAGAAGTGAGCCTACCTCACTCTAAATACGGAATTCCAGCGTACTATATCATCGCTTCATCTGAAGCATCTTCGAACTTACAACGTTTCGACGGAATCCGTTACGGTCACCGTTCAACAGAAGCAGAAACATTAGAAGATTTATACGTGAAGAGCCGTTCTGAAGGGTTCGGAATGGAAGTAAAACGTCGTATCATGCTTGGAACATTCAGCTTAAGTTCTGGTTACTACGATGCTTACTTCAAGAAAGCTGGACAAGTACGTACATTAATCAAACAAGACTTTGCAAAAGTATTTGAAAACTATGATTTAATCTTAGGACCTGTAACAACTTCTGCTGCATTCGGATTGGGCGCACACAGTGATGACCCAATCGCAATGTACATGGCGGACTTATTAACAGTTCCTGTAAACTTAGCGGGCTTACCAGCCATCTCAGTTCCTGCTGGCTTCACAAACGAAGGTCTACCAGTCGGAATTCAATTAATCGGAAATTACTTCCAAGAAAAAACAATTTACCAAGCAGCGTATGCATTTGAACAAGCAAATGATTACTACTTACGCCGCCCACAATTATAAGGAGGAACAATGACATGAACTTTGAAACAATTATTGGTTTAGAGTGCCACGTTGAATTAAAAACTGATTCAAAAATGTTCTCTCCATCACCAGCGCATTTCGGTGCGGAACCAAATACAAATACAAACGTGATCGACTGGGGATATCCAGGGGTTCTTCCTGTCGTGAATAAACGTGCGTTAGAATTCGGAATGCGTGCAGCTCTTGCGTTGAACTGTACGATTTCTCAAGATACAAAATTCGACCGTAAAAACTATTTCTACCCTGATAATCCAAAAGCGTACCAAATCTCTCAATTCGATTACCCAATCGGTCATGATGGCTGGATTGATATCGAAGTAGAAGGACAAACAAAACGTATTCGTATTGAACGTGTCCACTTAGAAGAAGATGCGGGTAAAAATACGCACGGAACAGACGGATTCTCTTATGTGGACTTAAACCGTCAAGGAACTCCACTGATTGAAATCGTATCGGAAGCGGATATGCGTTCTCCGGAAGAAGCGTATGCGTATCTGGAAGCACTTCGTCAAATCATCATGTTTACAGGTGTTTCTGACGTGAAGATGGAAGAAGGTTCAATGCGTTGTGACGCGAACATTTCAATTCGTCCTTATGGTCAAGAAAAATTCGGTACAAAAACAGAGTTGAAAAACTTAAACTCATTTAACAATGTCCGTAAAGGCTTAGCATTCGAAGAAGTTCGTCAAGCGAACGTCCTACGTAATGGAGGAGAAATCCTACAAGAAACACGTCGTTTTGATGATGCGACTGGTCAAACGATCTTAATGCGTGTCAAAGAAGGTTCAAGTGACTACCGTTACTTCCCAGAACCAGACCTACCAAACTTCCAAATCTCAAATGAATGGATTGAAGAAGTACGTGCTTCGATTCCTGAAATGCCAAGCAAACGTCGTGAACGTTATGTGAGCGAATTTGGTTTACCAGAATACGATGCAATGGTATTAACATTAACAAAAGAAATGTCTGATTTCTTCGATGCAACAGTTGCTGCGGGTGCCGACCCTAAACAAGCCTCAAACTGGTTAATGGGTGACATCTCAGCGCACATGAACAGCAAGAAATTAGAATTGAAAGACTTGAAGTTAACGCCAGAAAGCTTAGCAGAAATGATTCAATTAATCGCAGACGGAACGATCAGTTCGAAATTAGCGAAGAAAGTCTTCTTGCTATTAGCCGAAGAAGGCGGAACTGCAAAAGGCGTTGTTGAAAAACACGGTATGGTTCAATTGAGTGATCCTGCTCAGTTATTACCAATTATTCAAGATGTGTTGAAGAACAATGCACAGTCGATTGAGGACTTCAAGAATGGGAAAGACCGCGCTGTTGGATTTTTAGTTGGGCAGATTATGAAGCAAACGAAAGGGAAAGCAAACCCTGGCGTTGTAAACCAACTATTACAACAAGAGTTAGCGAAATACTAAAATAAAAGAACATATATTTGATGGCTACGAATTTTTCGGCTCCTTTTTGGGGTTCGAATCCTTTCGGATTGCTGTTATAAAAACTGTTATGAGGTACCGGTTCGAGCCTATGGTCTCTCGCCTTTAAAGCCTCAAAGAGGGCGTAGGGAAAAATTTCCTTACGCCCTCTAATTCGCATTTAATACGAATTCCCATAACTGTTTTTATAACATTCGTAAGGTTCTCCCTCTCAAAAAACTTAGAATTTTTCGCCATCAAAGGCTTTTTAGAGTACACCTTTTTGGAATAGGGGTTAGAGCGCAGAGTTTGCTTGCCCAATAAGAATCCAGAAAGGGAAAATGCTGAGAGGGGGATGGAATGTGAAGTTAACGATTGAGACGGTTTTGAGTCAAGGCGGGGAAACGATGAAGCAGCGGATGCTTGCGGATGCGACGCGTCTTCGTAAGGACTCTGGTTTTGTGCTTAGCTATGTAGAGGATGAGACGAATACACGTGTGAAAGTAGAAGTGGATACGACGGGGGAAGTGCCGCATGTGACACTTCATCGTCAAGGCGATGCGCGTAGTAAAATGGAATTCAATAAAACAAAGTCAACTAAAGGGATTTATGAATTAGGTGCTGGTCGACAAATGCATTTTGATATTCAGACAAAACAACTACACGTGGAAGAAACAGAAGAGACGGTGCTAGTGGTTCTGGAATATCAGTTATTCCAACAAAGACAGCTGATTACAAGCTCGCTTGTGACGTTCCATTTACAAACAGGAGAAAATGCATAAAAAATCTCTCTAAAGTAGCACAATATGAAGAATCTGTGCTATACTGTTTAGGATGAACAGGAAAGGAAGTGTAACCATTGGAATTAAAGAAACTCGATGGCATTAATAAAAACGAATTATCAATGGTCGAAGTAGCGCATGCTATTTTAGAAGCTAAGAATGAAGTTTTAGATTTCAACCAATTATTAGTAGAAATTCAAGAATACATGGAATTAAGTGACGAAGCGTTAGAATCACGTATGACTCGCTTCTATACAGATTTAAATATCGACGGAAGCTTTATCTCACTAGGAGATAACCGTTGGGGATTACGCGACTGGTATCCAATCGATTCTATCGATGAAGAAATCGCGACATCTATGGAAGATGAAGAAGTGAAGAAACCTCGTAAGAAACGTAAGAAAGTTAACGCGTTTGGTTCTGAAGATGATCTTATCGATTACAACGATGATGATCCAGAAGATGAAGAACTTATCGATGACGAAGATCTTGATAGCGATGACTTAGATGACGATATCGATGTGGATCTTGACGACGATGTGGATGAGGAAGACGAAATCGATGCTTACCGTTCTGATTTAAACGAACTAGGTGCTGATGAAGACTTAGTAGACGAAGTAAGTGTAGAAGAAGACTTAATTATCATCGATGACGAAGAGTTAGATAAAGAATTCGACGAAGAAGACGAAGAAGAGTAATCTTTGGAAACAAACAGTGAAACAATGGCACAACTTATGATAATTTTGTCGTAAGTTGTGTTTTTTTGTCAAAACGGGTGTATAATACACCTGTTGAGAGTGGAGGAAATAATTTGAAAAATCAACTATTTAAAATATTTGATAAGACGTTTTTAAAATTTATCGTCGTTGGAATTATAAATACATTATTCGGAATGGCAATTATGTTTTACTGCTATAATATACTAGATTTGGGGCACTGGTTCTCTTCAGCGATGAACTACTTATTTGGAGGAATTCTTAGTTACTTCCTTAATAAAAAATACACATTTGAAGTGAAGAAAACTAGCCAAAAAGCCATTATCAGATTCGCGATTAACTTGACCGTATGTTATTTAATAGCATATGGGGTTGCGCAACCATTAGCCTTGTATCTTTTCCAAGGAGCAGGAGAAAAATTACAAGGAAATATCGCACTCGTGATTGGGATGGGCTTGTACGTATTATTAAATTACGTGGGACAACGTTTTTGGGCGTTCAAACAAGATGAGGCCATAGAGTCCGACAAAGAAATTAATGAAAAGAATACATTTTAGCTTAGCGTTTAGAATAGTACATGTTTTTTACTAAAATATCTTATAATTACCTTTAGTAAAGTCATTAAAAATACAAATGGTTTTACAATGATGAAATATACGCCAACTGCTGGAACAACTACACCAAGCTTTGAATTACCAAACACTGGTTCAATTCGTGATGCTTACTGGGTATTATCAGCAATCTTCGCTACAATTGGTGCAATCGTATTTGTAACAAATAAGAAAGCAGAAGAAAAATAATTTAAAACGTAACTGTTAGACGAGCAGGATTTCCTGCTCGTTTTTTGTGTTTCAGTCGTTAAAAAGGAATATTATAATATAGTTTTTGTATATAGTTCGTGAAAATATAAAAATTACACGTTCTATAGTTGATTTTTAAAAACGAAAACAGTAAAATCATAACTATCCTAACAACCGGTTTAAAAATGTACGGCTTTTGACCGAAAATGGAGTTGCATTTATTCTGTCGATTATTTTTAAGGAGGACTTATGAAAACATTAGAAGAACGGATTCTAAAAGATGGCTATGTTTTAGGCGATAACATTCTTAAAGTCGATTCTTTTCTTACTCACCAAGTGGATTTAAACTTGATGAAAGAGATTGGAAAAGTCTTTGCGGACAAGTTTGCCGCTGAGGGTATTACGAAGGTTGTCACGATTGAAGCGTCTGGAATTGCCCCAGCACTGTATACAGCGGACGCACTTGGGGTTCCAATGATTTTTGCGAAGAAATCAAAGAACATCACGATGAATGAAGGAATCCTCACTGCGGAAGTTTATTCATTTACAAAGCAAGTCACTAATACCGTCTCTATCGCTAGTAAGTATCTTTCTGAAAATGACAAAGTCCTTATCGTCGACGATTTCTTAGCGAATGGACAAGCCGCAAAAGGACTCATCGAGATTGTGGAACAAGCCGGCGCTAAAGTAGAAGCCGTCGGAATTGTCATTGAAAAATCATTCCAAGATGGACGTGGGCTCCTAGAAGAAACAGGCATCCCAGTCTTTTCGCTAGCGCGCTTAGAACGTTTCGAAAATGGACAGGTCGCATTTAAGGAGGCAGACTTATAATGCAACAACAAGAAAAACACTCAAAAGCGATGGTACTTGGGCTGCAACATTTATTAGCCATGTACTCTGGTTCAATCCTAGTACCAATGATGATTGGGAAAGCTCTTGGATATAACACTGAACAATTAACGTACTTAGTTTCAACAGATATTTTCATGTGAGGGATTGCTATTTTCTTACAACTCCAATTGCACAAACATTTCGGGATTGGTCTTCCAGTCGTATTAGTGGTGGCCTTCCAATCGGTAGCGCCATTAACTATTATTGGTCAAAGTCACGGTAGTGGTGCGATGTTTGGAGCATTAATCGTATCTGGGATTTTCGTCGTCTTCTCGGAACTAGCCCGCTTCTTCCCAGCCATCGTTACGGGTTCAGTTATTACAACCATCGGGCTAACGCTCATTCCGGTAGCTATTGGAAATATGGGAGGAAATACTTCTGATCCAACGTCACAAAGTGTAGCATTATCACTAATTACTGTTTTAGTTATTTTATTGGTCAATATCTTTACGAAAGGCTTCTTGAAGTCGATTTCGATTTTAATCGGATTAGTTGTGGGAACTGCACTTGCGACAATGATGGGGTTAGTGAGTTTTGCTCCTGTTGGCGCAGCGCCGCTCTTACATGTTCCTACTGCTTTCTATTTTGGAGCTCCAACCTTTGAAGTGACTTCTATCATTATGATGTGTATTATTGCGATGGTTTCAATGGTAGAGTCTACTGGGGTGTACTTGGCGCTGTCTGATATTACAAATGATCCAATTGATGAAACACGTCTTCGTAACGGATACCGCGCAGAAGGGATTGCTGTATTACTTGGAGGGATTTTTAATACATTCCCATATACTGGTTTCTCTCAAAACGTAGGTTTAGTAAAAATGTCAGGAATTAAGACAAGACTTCCAATTTACTACGCAGCTGGTTTCCTAGTGTTATTAGGTTTACTTCCAAAATTTGGAGCGTTGGCACAAATTATTCCAGACCCTGTTATCGGTGGAGCGATGATTGTACTGTTTGGTTTCGTATCACTTCAAGGGATGCAAATGTTGGCGAAAGTGGACTTTGCGAATAACGAGCACAACTTCCTTATCGCTGCAGTTTCAATTGCGATTGGCGTGGGCTTTAACAATAGCAATCTCTTTAATAGTTTTCCAACAGAATTGAAAATATTCTTCTCAAACGGCATCGTCATGGCCAGCTCACTCGCCGTTATTTTAAACGCGATTCTCAATCGTAAGAAGAAATAAATAAATCTTGTTATCTCCATTCAAAGAGAAGGCCTCTCCGCCTTCTCTTTTTCTTATTCTCCCTTAAAGTTTCCTTGTCTCCAGCGGGCCGCCTCCTGAAATTATTCAAAGTATCCAAGCACTCAAAAAATACAAGAAGCCAACTGAAACCATTGTGGAGCAGAAAAAAGAACCGAATTCAGTGGGGTTTCCAGCTTTCTACATAGATGATTTCGAAGAAGCTTGCGGATTTTATAATCACAGTAACGGGGAATTGCATCGAATGTGAATTACGAGAAGTAAGGACTTGTCCTGTACTTCTCGTTTGAAGCTTCGAAGGTGCAAGACCCAGGCTTGCACC
>ERZ773072.1556-NODE-1556-length-11337-cov-16.330704_pt1 | contig 11337 bp, 9 predicted proteins | sample MGYA00580617_ERZ773072 | MGnify/ENA primary metagenome ERZ773072 (study PRJEB29015, sample SAMEA2737970) | human oral metagenome | biome: human oral; feature: human-associated habitat; material: dental | place: China | collected 2122 ... | reverse complement strand
AAAGGCAACCGTCATTCGTAGCGAATCTCCAGAGCCAATCACGCCAAACAAAGCACTTAATGACACAACAAAACTAGCCCATAATACTATTTCATGATGTCTATCGTACTGTTTCTGAATGTACATTGATATAGCGGACCAGATTATATTTCCAAGCGCCACTAACCCTAGAATTACGCTTACAACCAACTGATTATCGTCAGATAAATACATTGCGAAACTAGTAGCCATCACCATTAACAATAAGCGAGCTGTTGTCAATTCATAAGTACGCATCTTTTTAGACTTCTCAACAAGAGCAACCGTAAAGTAATATGCAACGCTAGCAAATAACAGTACACTAATATCTAATGTACCCATATATGCCGACGAGCTAAGCGCGATAAACATCGTCATCGGCACGATAAACGGATTTACAACGTTTAACGGTTCGACGAACTGACGAGGAAAGCGACTAGAAAAATATGCAGCCACAGTCATCAAACATCCAAATAGCAGCATTACAACGTAATACCAGACCAGCTGCGCATGCACAACAGCCGGCAAACTAGTCGTCATCGTAAACATCGATAGTAGCGATACATAAGCAAGAGGTCGACTATTCAATCTCACTGTAGCATCAACACACAAAACAGCACCAATTACAGAGGTAATAAGCCAGCACCATGCGAGGTCGATGCCTAAAAGCAAGTTCATAGTCCAGCCGCCAATTGGTACAGCTGCCAAGGCGGTGCCAATAAGTGCCGTCGACGCAGATTTCAATATTGGCAAGCGAGCATACAATATCTGACCAATAATATAATAAATAAAAATAAACAACCACACCAAGCTGAACCTGAGCTGTGCCGAAAGCTCAATCGTTTGCGCCAACAATAATATACCGGCGGTTAGCAATAATGATGCCGTGTAGAGCGCCACATTGATGGTGGTTTGACGATTTTTCTCTTTATCTTTATCGCTAGCTGACGATGCCCACTTAGTAATTTGCGCCTCTTTGACAGGAACACTCACCCCTTCTTCACTTGGCGTGGTATCAGTAGAAGACGCAGCAGTAGTAGGCGATAAAACGGCAGACTTTTCCTCTTCGTTGCTAATTAGTAAAGAGCTGGTAGATTGTGAAGATGCAGCTTGACTATTGATAACAAGCCTGGCTTGACCATCGCTGTCTTCAATTTTTGCATATCCATTCTGTGCATCGCGCACGCCGTCCCAATAACCGCGCTGGTAATCCTCAGGCTGACGAGACAGCCGCTTACCGTCTCTCTGTACTAACTTGATTGTTAAGATGACAATCACCAACAGAAAAATTAATTCCATACTTAATTCCCCTTATGCTAATTTTAGTATAGCACGAGAGGGCTTTTTCATGGAGAAATTTTCGAAAGAGACACCTAACTATCGTAGCAATAACGTTTTTGCTCGCCTTTCAGAGCCTCACCTTAGTCTATCGCGCGCCGCCAACTACCGAAATTCCACCGCTCAACTGTGTCGTCCAGCGAAAAATATAATACCCCAGAGACTTGGGGTATTATATTAGCCTGCATTAGACTCTGCTATTTCTCGTCGACCACTTCGCCTTCGACTGGTTCGTCCTTGTCAGATTTTTTGTCATCCGCAGACTTGTCCGCCTTGTTGTCCTCAGCAGCTTGCTGGTACATTTTGGCGCCGATCGGCATGATGGCATCCTGCAAGGCTTTGGCTGCTGCTTCCAGCTCATCTTTGTCGTCAGCGTCTTTGTGCTTTTCCGCTTCCTTGACCGCTTCGTCAATCGCCTTTTTGTCGTCGTCAGAAATCTTATCTTTGAACTCATCTGGCATTTTCTTTGCCTGATAGATAGCGTTTTCTAGCTGGTTTTTAGCGTCAACGGTTTCACGCTTTTTCTTGTCCTCGTCAGCGTGTAGTTCGGCTTCTTTCTGCGCTTTTTCGATGTCTTCCTTGCTCATATTGCCAGAGTTTTGGATAGTAATTGATTGCTCCTTGCCAGTACCTTTGTCTTTAGCAGTAACATTAAGGATACCGTTGGCGTCGATGTTAAACGTCACTTCAATCTGCGGCACGCCGCGCGGTGCTGGTGCGATACCGTCAAGCACAAAGCGACCCAAACTCTTGTTGTCATTGGCAAATTCGCGCTCACCCTGCAAGACGTGAATCTCCACTTGCGGCTGATTGTCGGCAGCCGTCGAGAACACTTCGCTCTTGCTGGTTGGCACAGTGGTGTTACGCTCAATCAGTTTGGTCGAGACACCGCCCATAGTTTCAATGCCGAGGCTCAGCGGCGTCACATCTAGCAGCAACACATCCTTGACGTCGCCGGCCAGCACGCCGCCTTGAATCGCCGCACCGACGGCCACTACTTCGTCTGGGTTGACGCCTTGCATTGGGTCTTTACCGAACAACTTCTTCACCCGCTCAACCACCGCTGGCATGCGGGTCATACCGCCAACCATGACAACATTTTGGATGTCCGATTTAGAGAGTTTGGCGTCTTTGAGCGCTTTTTCAACTGGGCCGTCCAGGCGCGCTAGCAGATCTTTCACCAAATCTTCCAACTTGGCCCGTGTCAAGCTCAGCTCAAAGTGCTTTGGCCCGTCAGCGTCAGCGGTAATGAACGGGATGTTCACCTCATATTCGGTGACTGTCGATAGTTCTTTCTTGGCCTTTTCCGCTTCATCCTTCAGGCGCTGCATGGCTGCATTGTCTTTGCGTAGGTCAATGCCTTCTTTAGACTTAAAGTCATCCAGGAAGTAATTAACGATGACATTGTCAAAGTCCTCACCACCGAGGTGAGTGTCGCCATTAGTGGCTTTCACCTCAAACACGCCGTCGCCGAGTTCCAGGATGGAGACATCGAAAGTACCACCGCCAAGGTCAAACACCACGATGGTTTCGTCATTTTTGCCTTTTTCCAGGCCATACGCCAAAGCAGCAGCCGTTGGCTCATTGATGATGCGCTTGACTTCCAGGCCAGCGATTTTACCAGCGTCTTTGGTGGCCTGGCGCTGCGAATCGTCAAAGTAGGCCGGCACAGTGATGACCGCTTCAGTAACTTTTTCGCCTAAGAATGCCTCAGCATCAGCTTTGATTTTGCTGAGGATCATGGCTGAAACTTCTTCTGGCGTGTATTCTTTGTCGCCCATTGCCACGGCTACGCCAGTACCTTTTTTAACAATCTGGTATGGCATGATATCGAGGTCTTTTTGGACTTCCTTGTCAGTAAACTTACGGCCAATCAAACGCTTGACGCCGTAAATGGTGTTCTTTGGATTGGTCACGCGCTGACGCTGAGCCACTTGTCCGACCAAGCGCTCGCCCTTTTTATTAATCGCCACCACTGACGGCGTGGTACGATTACCCTCAGCGTTAGCGATGACCTCTGGCTTGCCCGCCAACATATACGCAAAGGCGCTGTTGGTTGTACCGAGGTCAATTCCGATAATTTTACCCATATGATTCCCCTTTCTTGTTTTGATCACATCTGGTTTTTCTTATATTCATTTTAGCACTCTTTTGCATCGAGTGCCAACTATTTCAGTATAAATAATTAGCACTCTGGTGTCAAGAGTGCTAATTTAGATTTTTGCATTACTGTCTATTTTGTAGTAGTTGGCTGGACTGGCGGCACTGCCGACGTCTTTCTGGCTAGTGTAATATATTGCACAACCGAAATAATATAAACTGCCGAACCAACCAAAATCAAACCGTAAGCAATCGTGTAAGTGCCGCCGGTGTTGCTGGCCAGTATAAACGTTGCATACGTGATAACAGCGCCAACCAGCGGAGCTAATGACGAAAAGGCAACCGATTTACGCGCCGCCAAAAGACTAGGGCTCAACTGCTTACCTCTGCCAATAGCAAACCAAACAAACGATCCAACCGCCATAGCTGCTATAGCAATTGTCACCAGCAAGAAAAAATATTCCGCATACGAATTAGACTCGCTAGCAGCTATATTCATCTCTTCTATAGCTGCAGAATATTTTTTGACAGAGTTACGAATTTGCTCCAAATATTGGTTTGCGGCATTATAGTCTCTTTCGCGCAAAACGACAGCAATTTTGTCGAACAGCACCTTAATTTCTCCGGCATACTTTTTAACTTCTGTTGACTTTTTGATGTATTTGATGCCTAGTTTAGAGGAGAAATTATGGCTAGCAACATCATTGAATGCCGACGATGCAGCGACGGTCTGAGTAATAACCGTACCATTAGCCACAGACTTCTCGTCATTTATTGCTTTTATAAAATCTACATAAGCCTTGTTCGAGACAGCGATTATATCAATGTCCGCTTGGTTTGTATAACTGGCTGCGCTAGCAAATGAGCCTCCAGCCGATACTACAACAAACATAGCTAAAATTATCTTGAAAATTTTAAGCATGATTAGAATTATATATGCAAATTCGAGTTTTACCAACCGCCGCTGGCACCACCGCCAGAAAACCCGCCGCCGCCAAAGCTGCCGCCAGACGAGCCGCCTGAACTGTTAGAACTGCCGCCCGAACCGATACCGCCAATCCACCACCAGCGATTTGATCGGCACTTGCCGGATCGACCGCCTCTCCTTGTAGCTATTATTACAACAATAAATATGAGGACTATGATGAATATTAAGGAGATTATCGATTCCATATCCTCGCTATCGGCTGATCGATCTTTGCCTTCCGCAGCGTCAATGATTCGTTTCACGCCAGCTTCAACGCCGCCAGCATAATCGCCGCTGCGAAACTTTGGTGCGATTGTGTTACGGATAATTTGGCTAGCTCGCGCATCGATTAACGAGCCTTCCATACCATTACCAACCTCAATTCGCATTTTACGATCGTTCTTGGCGATAAGTAACAATACGCCATTGCTATTTTTCTTGTCGCCGACACCCCATTGGCGAGCTACTTTGAGACTGTATTCCTCTAGACTATCATCACTGCCAAGCGTTGGAATCATCAACACGCCGATTTGGAATGACTTTTTCTGGCGCTCAGCATTAATCAGCTGCGCAATGCGGTCAATATCTTCATTTGCCAAACTTTCCGTCTGGTCAATTATAGGACGTTCAAGCGGCGGCGCAGCCGGGATTTCCAGCTTAGCAAAAGCCGTACCGCTTAATAGCCAGCCGAACAATACTGCAGATGTAGACAATCCAACCAGACCGACCGCCAAGCTTCGCCAACGCATAGCTAATTTTCTTGTTTAGTTGAATTTGCTGCGTTGAAATCAACCGACGGAGCTTTATTAGCACCAGCATCCGACTCAAAATACGGTCGCTCCTTGAAACCGAACATGCCCGCTAACAAATTTGTTGGGAAAGATTTAACCTTCGTGTTATATGATTTAGCAACACCATTAAAGTCATTGCGCGCCACAGCTATACGATTTTCTGTACCTTCTAACTGCGATTGCAAGTCTTTGAAGTTTTCCGTTGCTTTGAGCTGCGGATAGTTTTCGGCAACCGCCAACAGCCGACTGAGCGACGAGCTAACCTCGCTTTGAGCCTGCTGGAATTTGGCTATGTCATCTGGATTATTGGCATCGACTTTGATTTGCGTAGCTTTAGAGCGCGCCTCGATAACTTTGGTCAACGTTTCTTGCTCGAAGTTGGCTGCACCCTTGACGGTATTGACCAGATTTGGAATCAAATCGCTGCGCCGCTGGTATTGCGACTCGACCTTGCTCCACGCTGTATTAACCGACTCGCGGCTCGACACCATGCCGTTATAAGACCCGGCAATCATCATCACTAGAAGTAATAGCACTCCTCCGATAATTGCTGGGGTTTTCCAATTTTTCATTCCAACCTCCTACTTGCTGATAGCCCTTATTTTATAGATAATTAGCCAAAAGTGCAATAAGCGCGTGCTGACATGAATTCCGCGTCAAAAAGACAGTTTACTGCGGCAGCTGCCAAATTCGAACCCAATCGACTTCCATCGGCCAGGTTTTGCCCGTGCCTAATATGACATCCATCGCTGTCTCTGAATCAAATATCGCGAGCGGGTTACTAATTGGCGACGGACCGCCGGCTTGCGTCACCGGATCTTGCCGAGGGTCGTTCGGCGCTAGCTGATCGCGGGTAGCGCCCCAATAGTAGCGTATAGTTAATTTACCATCAATATACCACTCAATTCTTTCGGTAGTCCATAAACATCCGTATGTATGCCATTGCGACACATCTAGCCCTGACTGCGAAGTATAATGTCCTCGGTTGCGTATAATTTTAGTTTGATCCATTGAATCATAATACGCCCATGCCGACCCTAACATCTCGCCCGGCCGCATGATTTCAACCATATCAAGTTCAGCAGACGGTATGGCGTTATTGCGATGCCTGGAATGCGATTGCGCCCAAAATGCCGGCCATGAAGAATTTTCCGGCGGCACATTGCGCACGCCATTAGCGTCAACGCGCATCCGCACTTCGTAATAGCCATGCCCAAACGACTGTCCTGCATACGTATTCGGGTCGCGCGTCATGAAATTACGGTTGTAAGTACTGTGCGTCGGAGCAATCCGCAGCACCGAATTATTCACGGAATACTCGTTGGGCTGGGTATCGGGCTTGCCCCATTTGTGTACGCCCGCCGGGTACCACTTGAAGCCTGGCGCGCCAGTATTGCCAGTGTCGATAGTACTGATTGAGTCAAAATCATCTTCAAAAGCCAAGCGATTATATTTGCCAGCTGCCGCCGGGACGGTTGGCGACGGAGTCGGTGTAGGTGTAGGTGTAGGTGTCGGTGTCGGATTTGGAGTTGTGTTATTATTTGTCGAAGCCGCAGAAACCAGTCTCTTGGCATAACCCAGATACTCATAGCCGTCGATCTTTGGTGGCGAATACTCAACACTTTCGCCGTCTTGCACGGTCACCGTGTCGGTTGCGCCGATACTATCAATGATAGCCGAAGCCGCTTGATTGTTAAGCGCCAACCCGCCAACGCTAACCGCTAGTAACAGCAGAGCTCGGCCCTTTTTGCTGCGCAGCAAGAAATAGCCGCCCAGCGCCGCCAGCAAGCCGCCAACAGCAAAATACGCTACCAAAATCCTCGCATCGCTGCCCGTCTCAGCCAAGCGTCCGCCGCCTTGGTACGCCAGCAAAAATTCCGAATTGGCGTCGTTAGTAGTCAACGTTATTTTTCCTGAGGCGATGGAATTCTGTTCGGTTTTCGATAGCGAACTTTTGACCACACTGCGAAGCCGAATAGTTTTTGAACCTGCATGCGCAGCCGGCGGCGCGATAAAATTCACCGCAACAACAGCGGCGATGAATAATCCTACTATTTTCTTTTTCATTGAATCCCTCAACTCTTTTTGTTTTAACGCCTGATGACGCTTATGATTATATAGCTAATGACGATACAATGCAAGCGAAATAAGTACGGGAATGCTGGATTTATTGCCGCGTAACTTTGACCATCGCGTCGCGAACCACCGCGCCATTCAAGATATAGCCGGCGCGTAATTCCTCAGCGACGACTTCTTTATCGCCCTCAGCTGCTTCGTCAAACTGAACCGCTTGGTGTAGTTCGGGGTTGAACGGCGTGCCAGGTTTGGCATCGATTTTTTCTAATCCCAAATCCTTCAGCTGCTTGTCGAGCTGCTTCGATAAACCAGCCACGCCTTTTACCCAAGCGTTATCTGCTAGCTCTGCCGGCACATTAGCGATCGCCCGCTCAATCGTATCAATCACCGGCAATAATTTCATAATCGCCCTAGTCTGCCCTAGATCCTGGGCCGCCTGCTTTTCCGCCTCCACGCGCTTGCGATAATTCTCGAAATCCGCCCGCGTCCGCTGCAAATCTAGTGTTAACTCGCCCAGCTGCTGCTGCAAATCCTCGGTTCTTTCATCAAGTTTTTTGTGCTGCTTTGTCATTTTTTCCTCCTTATAATATCCCCTCCAGCATGGCGCCCGTCCGGCGTACCAGTTCCATCGTCCGACGATAGTTTTGCCGCGTCGGACCGATGACGCCAATATAGCTGCTGTCGCTAAACGGCGAGCGGAATTTGCTGATAATCAGCGTAGCGCCGCTTGCTTTACCAATTGGATTTTCGCTACCGATAAATACATTCAGCGGCTGGTTGGGCGCGGCTTCGGCCAGCCATGGCTCGATATTATCAATTAGCCTAGCAATCGCCTGCACGTGATCGCCACCAGCGAACTCCGGCTGAGAAAAAAGCTGCGTCATACCATTCATGTATAGCTGCGTACCAAACGATGCGAAACCGAAGTTGCCCGTTAGCTCCACTAAGCTATCGACGGCGCTGCGAATCGCCCGATCCGACTTATCAACATGTGAATTAACGTGCGCCTCGATCGCTCTCGCACTGCGATCGATACCACTGGGCAGTTCAGTCATCTGCGCGTCAGTAATGCCGTTAACGTAGAATCGGTAACCCTTATCAGTCGGGATGCGGCCAGCGCTGGTATGTGGCGCTTCGATGAAGCCCATTTCTTCCAGCTTAGCCATTTCGCTGCGAATGGTGGCGCTGGACACGCCAAATAACTTGGCTAGCGTCACACTGCCTACTGGCGCGGCAATTTCAGCATACTGCTCAATAATAGCGGCGAGAATAGCCTGTTGACGTTCGGTCATACATAAATTATATCAAAAATTAGCACTCTATTCAAGCGAGTGCCAAATAACTCATCGAAAACGCTTATCCGTAAAAAACCGCGCCGCGTCCGAAGAGAACAACATCACAATCATAATGTGAATGCCAATCATCACAAGCAAAAAAGCCATCGCCATATTGATACGCCCGGTAGTAATTGATAAAGATTCAGTAATGATCGTCGCGCTAGCCACTGCCAGCAGCATAATTCGAGCCCAATTACTACCTCTCAGCAGCGCTCCCGCTAGCGATAATTCAATAATCACAATCGCAAGGCTTAGAGCCATCGTACTAAGAACAATCACATTGGCCGACTCAACGCTAACGGCAGTTTCAGTAACCATTTCCTGTGCAAATTCTGGCCAATTTACCGTGTCAAGTAACATCTGTCCAATCGTAAACAACGATACGATTACTATCAACCCGCAACCGAACAGAATTTGCGGCGGCCGGCGGCTCCACGGTTCCTTCAATAACGTTTCATGGTTCTTCGGCAAGCGGTCGTGAATTGTTCCGTCCATAATAATACCAAATTGCTGCAGCGTGATTTTTTGCGACTTTACCTTTGATAGTTCCATGATTGGAAGATCTCCGTCCGTGTAAACAAAATCTCCTCCAGGATGTCGCGAACGATAGCTAGAAGAAAATTTTTTCAAAATCTTTATCCGCACTGATTTGGTATTGTATCGGACAGTCTGAATAATATGATCGCGCTCAATATCTGTATCTTCTTCAATACGATGCGTCAATTGAAATGTAAACAGTGACAAACCGATGCCTCTGTCATACGTTCCCGCGGCCAGCCAATCCACCCGATGTCCACCCGGCAGCAACCAACCTTTCGGACAGCGCCAAAAACGAACATGATGACGCTGACTAGGGTTACCATTAACTTCTTGCTGATATGCAAAATCCTGCTTGCACCCAAACAAAAACGATGGCAACACTGGCGCATTCGAATAGCTTTTCCGCCGCACGACAGTAGATATCATCTTACAGACTGACCTAGGAGTAATATCGTCCGCCAAACTCCAGCCCGCTTCATTCATCACTTTATGCAGTTGCCCCTCGGATCCGCGCACCGCCAAATTGACCGGATCACATAATATACCATCCGCAGTCCGCGTCCGGCCGATAAAATAATTCGGCACGTAAATACTGCTTAAAATTCGATGAAGCCGCGGCAAGGCCAAATAAGCCACAATCATCCAAACCACAAAAAACAGCCCGACCATCCACCAGCCGCCAGTAAACCAACTCTCCCTAAAAACCAGCCATGCCAACCATAACGATGCTAGGCCGGCAAAAATAAAGAACGCCTGGTCTAATAAAACGTTGATTGATTTTAACGGCCGCATCAACGTGGCAGCTAGTTTTTTGGGCGATTTTGCCAAACTCATAGCTTTATTATATCATTCAGGAGATTGCGGGCCGCCAGCCTAGCCTCGTCATCCTTGCGACTGAATAAATCACCGCGCTCAATAATCTCTTTACACACCCTGACAGCCCGCTCCAAATCGTCATTAATAATCACGTGGTAATATGGCACTTCCAGCGCATGCGCCAGCTCTTTGATGGCCGATTGATGACGCTTTGGCCATTCGGCTTGAAAATCTGCTTCGGTGGCGTAGCGCTTTTTCAGCCGCTCCAACCATGTTTTATAATCCGGCGGCACGATAAAAATCGCGATACAACCTGGCGCTAATTGCTCATATTCCGCTACGCCCTGAACATCGACGTCAGTAATTGCTACCTGATTCTGATCATGCGCCAATTTCAGCTCGGCCGCCGAGGTTCCGTAAACCGTACCATGCACAAATTTCGCCTCAATGAATTTATGGCTCATTAGCATTTCCTCGGCTATTTTTTGATCAATAAAATGATAATCGACACCGTCTTGCTCGGCACGGCCATTATTAATCCGCGGCGGGCGCGTGGTGTGGGAGACGATATCGCGAAATTCCGGCAGCTTTAATAACTGCTTTTTTATAGTGTCTTTGCCAGCGCCAGAAATCCCCGCCAGCAGCGCAATCTTTGTATCCCGCACCAGCTGAATAGTCGACTCAACCGGCTGATATTCTGCGATAAGTTTTTCAATCTCCGACATAATATTTATTTATGATAACTCATCTAGCACCGATTGCCAATCAGGAAATCCACTGCTACCAAATCAATTTAGATACAGAGCTTAATCCCTCTTCAACATCACCATAAACGCTTCTGATGGAATGTCAACCTTGCCGAAGCGTTTCATGCGTTTTTTACCGCGAGCCTGCTTGGCGAGGAGCTTCTTTTTGCGGCTGACATCGCCGCCGTAGAGGTAGCCAGTAACATCTTTGCGGTAAGCGCCAATGTTTTCGCGGGCGATGAATCTACCGCCAATTGCCGCCTGTAACGACACCTCAAAACTCTGGCGCGGCACCACGTCTTTCAGTTTTTTGACAATTTCGCGACCCAAGCCTGGCGCCTCAGAACGGTGGCACATCACACTCAGCGCATCAACCATCTCGCCTGCCACATAAAAATCCACTCGCACCAAATCTTCCGGCTGATAGCCCGCCAGCTCATAATTAAACGAACCGTAGCCGCTGGTTACCGACTTCAATTGATCATAAAAATCCGTCAGCAAATTCGCCAGCGGCGCCGTGAAAGAAATCAGCGCCCTCTCGTCGATATAACTAAGGTTTTTCTGCCGGCCACGCTTGGCGACAATCAGCTGAATCACCGCACCGATGT
>ERZ773072.1553-NODE-1553-length-11344-cov-5.291523_pt1 | contig 11344 bp, 9 predicted proteins | sample MGYA00580617_ERZ773072 | MGnify/ENA primary metagenome ERZ773072 (study PRJEB29015, sample SAMEA2737970) | human oral metagenome | biome: human oral; feature: human-associated habitat; material: dental | place: China | collected 2122 ... | reverse complement strand
CCCTGCGGATCATGGCCAGCGCCATGCTCAACTACTTCAGCCAGACTGATCACGACATGTATAGCGCTCCCTTTGGCGACACCAAAGAAGAGTCCTATGCGCTGATCTTTCCGCCCCAGAACCGCAAGGCCATTCTGAAGTCTTACGAGCTGACGCTGGCCGAGTAGGGTAGTCGCGCCATTTCAAGCTACAAACCGGACAGACTGCCGATCCACCCCAGAACCGATATCCGACATTCAGCCGGATATCACGTCTTGGTTCTGGCAGGCCGGAGACGCCGATGCTTGGCTGCGGCCCCCCAGATCACCGGGGTGTCCGGGATAGGGTCTCACCCATTCCTGATCTCCTGTCTGTTCTCTTTCCGATAAAACACATACAACCAGCCGCAAGCGGTCAGATACAGGCCATAGCAGAATAGACGTTCAAGCCAGGCCTCAGTTCGCCAATATCTCAATGCCACATAGAGTTGTTCGGGTGGTACAACAACTGTTTGCTGTTTTCCGTCTTCCAGAAACTCAATCTTTCTTATCGCCAGGCGCTGTAAAGTGCCTTTGTAATGCAATGGCGTGTAAAAACGGATACCTTCAATGCTGATGATCTTTTCCGGGCGATGATTGTCTAAAAACTTGTTCCCGTGTTCGTCAAGAAAACGGGGGGCGTTCACGGAATAGCTCCGCCCGCCATGTTCCAGTCCAAAAAAGGCGGGGCGTGTTGGTGGGGTGTATTTGATGTTGCCACTCAAGTGCACGGCTTCTTCGCGCATGGGCTGGAACAGGCTCAGTACCAGCGTACTGCCCAGCAAGACCAGCAAAACACTCAGCAGTATCACGGCCACAATCAACTCAGGTTTGCTTATTCTGGGCATCACGCTTCCATCGTCCATTCATGTCGGTTGCAAGCCGTCGTTCCGATATCCCCATGCTTCATGGAGTCTTCCAGCGGATTGTGCAAAGAAAAAGCCCCCGAAGGGGCTTTTTCTCATGTCAGACGACAATCCATTCAGCTATCGAACAACACCTCAGAACCGATAGCTGACATTCAGCCGGACATCACGTCCGGGTTCCGGCAGGCTGGAGACGCCGGAGCGCTGGCTGTGGCTCTTGTAGTACTTGTTGAACAGGTTGTTGACCGCGAAGTTGACGTTCAGGTCGTCGGTGCCGAAGGGCTTCCAGTTGGCGTACAGGTCGTTCACGCCATAGCCGCTGCGGCGAACCAGTTCGGGCGTGGCGGATGAGCCGCGCGAGCTGGGGATGTAGCCGGCGCTCTGCACGAAGCGGCCGCGCCAGCCCACTTCCACGTTGGGGTTCTCCAGCTGGTAGGCCAGGCCGGTGGTCCAGGTGCGGCCGATGGGGATGGCGGTGCTGGTCGAGTCGGCCACTTCGCCGTCCAGCTTGGGCTTGCTGTAGGCCACGCCGGCGCGCGTGGTCCAGTGGCCGAAGGCGTAGGCGGCGCTCAGTTCGTAGCCGTGGTTCTTCAGCGTGCCGCTGTTGAAGAGGCGATAGTACGAGGCAGCCTGGCGACCCTGGCAGGGCGTGCCGGCCGCGTTGATGCACTGGTAGTCCTGGTGGTTCCGGGTGTTCTGGTGGAACACGGTGGCGGCCAGGCGCAGGGCCTGGGAGGGCGTGTAGGTGACGCCGGCTTCCAGGGTGCGGGCGCGTTCCGCTTCCAGGTTGTTGTCGGCAATGACGCGGCGACCGCCGGCCAGCATGGCTTCGTACAGGCGCGGGCTGCGCGTGGCATAGGACAGGCCGGCATTGAACGACACCTGTTCGTTCAGGTCATAGATGGCGGCAATGCTGGGGTTGATCTGGCCGTCGGAGACTTCGCTGCGGCCGGAGGTGCGCATCTTGAAGTGGTCGTAGCGCAGGCCGGTGGTGAGGGTGACGGGGTGCAGGTTCCAGATGCCTTCGGCATAGACGCCGTAGTCGGTCTTGCGCTCGTTGACGGTGTCGGTGGCCGTGCCGTTGGTGGACAGGCGGGAGCCGGGTTTGGCTTCCTGGCGGCGCAGGTTCACGCCGTATTTCAGGATGTGCTCGTTGAACAGGTAGCTGTCCAGGTTGATGTTGGCGCCCTGGGTTTCCACTTCACTGGCGCCAAGCAGCAGGGTACCGGAGCCGGCGCGCGGGAAGTTCTTCATTTCGGCGCTCATCCGGTAGACATCGGTCTCGATCTTGTCCACCGGGCCCAGGCCGCGACCGGTGTAGGCCAGTCGGGTGGTGTCCTGGGTGTAGATGCGGTAGCGCGGGGCGTTGTTGGCCTCGTTGTTGTCCTGCGAGAAGTCGAATTCTTCGCGCAGGGCGCGCACGCCGTGGGTCTTTTCCTGGCGGTGGCTCAGTTCGATGCGGTTCTGCTCGTCCAGCGCATAGCCGAACTTGGCCAGCAGGCCGCGCTGTCCCAGGGCGCTGTTCTGCACTTCGCGCTTGGCGCTGCCGCCGGACTTGTAGTTCTCTTCCTTCGTCCAGTTGGCGTTCACGAGGGCATCCAGCGCGCCGAACTGGCCATAGGCGGCCACGCCGGCACCGCGGCCCTTGTTGCTGCTGAAGCCGCCGTTCACCTTGAAGCCCAGGGTCTGGCCGGGGCGCAGCAGGTCCTTGGCCGAGGCGGTGCGGGCCACGATGGCGCCGCTGGTGGCACCAATGCCGGCCGAGGCCGAGCCGGTGCCTTTCTGCACTTCGATGTCCTTGATGAGGGCCGGATCCAGCAGGAAGCGGCCGTTATGGTGGAACATCTGCGTGTCGGAGTAGGTGTTGTCGACTTTGATGTCGATCTGGTCCTGACCCATGCCGCGGATGGTGACCCACTGCGAGGTGCCGTTGCCGCCGCCGAAGTTGATGGAGGGCTCGGCCGAGAGCACTTCCTTCATTTCATTGGCGGTGCTTTCTTCCAGCGCCTTGAAGTTGACCTTCTCGGTGGAGGAGGCCGCCTTTTCGATGGCGTAGATGGTCTGGAGCTGGGTTTCGGTGGGGGCGGCGGACTGGGCGTGCGCAAAGGTGCTGATGAGTGCCAGCGGCACGGCCTTCAGGCCGAGAGAAACACAGTGTGAACGGAGTTTCATGTCTTGGGCGTCAAAACGGGGTGGAATGGTCAAGGGCAGCCCGCATGGACTGCACAATGTGTCAGCGCCCGAGTATAAGTGCAATTCTTGTTTACATTACGTCTAACTTCATTCAGCTCACGCCGACATGCCCCGTTTCAGCAGCCACTGGCTGAACGGCCAGTCCACGCTGTCCAGCAGGTTCTTGGTGATGAGCCCCAGTTCGGTGTCACCCTCGATGCGCAGCTTGCGGTTGAAGAAGAGGGTGTCGGGGTCTTCCTCGCGCATCATCATGCGCAGGAAGTCGATGCCGTTGGCGGCCAGTCGCAGGTCGGGGGCGCCTTCGTAGTCCTGGTCCAGAAACTTCTGGTCGTCGGCGCCAAAGCGTACCTTGATGCCGGCGTCCAGCACGTCGATCTCGAACTTCCGGCCGGCAAAGAGGCTCATGTCGGCGGGCAGCAGGCCTTTCTTCAGCATGGTGTTCAGCGCCAGCACCAGGGCAAGGCGCGGCGGCCGGCCGGGCAGGTGGGCCACGATGCGGCTCATCCAGGCGGGGGCGATGATCTCAGGCAAGGGCATGGCTTTCCTCCTTCAGGGCCTCGATGCCGGGCAGTCCGCGCCAGTAGCCGTCCACGGGGGTGCCCACGGCCAGGCGGGTGAGTTCGGGTTGCACGTCGGCCCAGGTGGCCTTGCCGTCCAGCACGTCGCGGTGCAGGCGGATGATCTCGGGCATGTCGTGCAGCTGGGGCGAGAGCCGCAGCAGGCTCACGCCCATGGCCTGCAGTTCCTGGTGGTGCGGCAGCAGGGTCTGGCTGCCGTAGGACATGGTCTGGATGCCGTTGATGGTCAGGAATGGCTTGCCTTCCCGGGTCTTCAGCACCAGGCCGTCCTCATGGTCCAGGCAGCGGAATTCGCAGTGGTCCTTGTTGAGGTTGTAGTGGCGGGCGGTGAAGCAGCGCGACGAATAGGCCAGCGGCATGCGGCCCCAGCCGAACAGCTCGGTCTCGATGCCTTCGGTGGCCGCCAGGATGGTGGCCAGCTTGTCGTGGCTGAGTTCGGTGGGGGGAACCCAGCGGAAGGCGCCCAGCTCGCGGAAGACGCCCAGCGTGGTCTCGTTGTAGATGTTGAGGCTGGCGCCGGCCACGAAGGGAATGTCGTGCTCGCGGGCCAGCCGCACCGCACCCATGTCGTTGGCCTCGACCTTGAAACGGTCCTGTCCGGTGATCTTGCGCAGCCGCCGCAGGTCGGTCTCGCTTTCCAGCAGCACCTGCGACGACAGGATGACTTCCTTGCCGCTGTCGGCCAGGTTCTCGGCCAGGCCATACCAGTCGGCAAAGCGCATCTTCTGGCGGCGCGAGCACACGACTTCACCCAGATAGATGGTGTCCACCGGGGCATCCAGCATGGAAACATAGAACTCCAGCAGCGTTTCCTTCTGCCAGAAGAACTGGATGGGACCCAGCGACAGCCGGATCGGGTTCCGGGATTGGATCGGTTCGCTCATCGTGCCTGTCTCCTCATTTCCACGGCCGGTTGTAGGCGCCCAGCGTGGTCTGGTGTCCTTCGGATACCTTGCCCAGGGTCTTGCTCCAGAGCGGATCGACCCGGAAGTGCGACGGATCGGCCGCGGCAGCATCCAGCGCCTTGCGCAGGGTGTGGGTGACCTGGGCGGTGTAGGTGGGGCTGCGCTGGCGGCCTTCCACCTTGATGGCGGCCACGCCGATGCCGATGAGATCGGGCAGCATTTCCATCACGTTCAGGCTGGTGGGCTCTTCCAGCGCGTAGTACGTGGCATCGTTCACCTCGAAGCGGCCCTTGCACAGCGTGGGGTAGCCAGCCGGTTCCTGTGGGTTGTAGCGGTCAATGAGGACGTGGTTGAGTCGCACGTCCATGCGGTCGGGAAGCTGTTCCCACCGCACGGCCTTGGCGGGCGAGCACACGCCCTGCATGTTGGGCGATTCGCCCGTGGCGTAGCTGGACAGGATGCAGCGGCCTTCCACCATCACGCACAGGCTGCCAAAGCCGAAAACCTCGATTTCCACGTCGGTGTTTTCAATGACGTGCTTGACCTGGCTGAGGGTGAGCACGCGGGGCAGCACGGCGCGACGGATGCCGAACAGCTCCTTCATGAGGTTGATGGCCTCGTAATTGGTGGCCGACCCCTGCACCGACATGTGCAGCCGCAGGTTGGGGTGGCGCTCGCGGGCATAGGCCATGATGGCCGGATCCGCCACGATGATGGCGTCGGCGCCCAGCAGCACGGCGGTATCGACCGCGGCATGCCAGCGCTTCACTTCACCCGCCTGGGCAAAGGTGTTGATGGCCATGAGTACCTGGCGACCGCGCGCATGGGCATAGGCCACGCCTTCCTGGGCGGATTTCATGTCGAAATTGAGCCCCGGGAAATTGCGCGCGTTGGTGGCGTCCTTCAGCCCCATGTAGACCGTGTCCGCACCATTGTCCACCGCCGTCTTCAAGGCAGGCAGGTTGCCCGCAGGGCATACCAGTTCCGGAATCCTTCGCATTGTCTCTTCCTGTAATTTCGACGGTGAAAACCTGTCGATCATAGTGCAGGAGGATTTTCGGCTCAAGGCATGGCCGTTGATCCGGATCAAATGGAAGGGGTTATATGCGGGAAATTTATTTATTAACTGATGATCGATAGGGAAGTTAAGTTGTGATTGATTGTATGGTTTGATAGGGCGGGTTTGAATATTAAGGTGTGATTGATTTTTACGGCAGGTGGAGATGAGCTGGGATATTAAGTTGTGATTGATTTGATAATTGGGTGACGGGTGACGGGTGACGGGTGACGGGTGATGGGTGATGGGTGACGGGTGACGGGTGACGGGTGATGGGTTACTGGAGGTGTGGTGGGCGAGGTTCCGGCATTCCGCCCGCTGGAAGGGGCTGGCGAGCGATGCAGGGGCAGAGGGGGCGTGTGGGCGTCGAACCGTTGAAACCGTGTGAGGGCTACGGCCGAGGAGGAGGGGCGCGCAGGCGTTGTAGAGCTTCGGTAAGTTTTGCTCAGGGGTGTGCCGTGCTCAGCTTCCGTGTGGAAGGGGAAGGGCAGGCCGTATTCCTTGCCGCTCATGCGTGGCGGCGCGCGCTTGCGTGACCGGCAGCAGGGGGCCAGCAAGGCAGACTCTGCGCCGGAAAAGCAAAAGGCCACCGCAAGGGTGGCCTTCTGGAATCTGGTGCCGGTGAAGAGAGTCGAACTCCCGACCTTCGCATTACGAATGCGCTGCTCTACCAACTGAGCTACACCGGCTTGGTGTTGAGCCTGCGATTCTAACCCGAAACCGGGGCCGTTTGGCAAGTCCGTCGAATGCGGGCCTGCGGGTGTGCGGCCGGGACGAGACAGTGGCGGCGTGAATGGGCGTTTCCGGGCGACGGGCGGGGCCTTCAGATCGGCGCTCTGGCCAGAAACGCCGCCACCGTCGGCCACTGCAGCCGCACACGCAGCTCGCGCTTCAGGCGGCGGGAGTCCAGCCGGCGGGATTCGCGCATGAAGCTCATCCGCACTTCGGACAGGGTCCGGGTCAGTTCGGCGCGCGAGTGGCGCGGGGGGCGGGGCAGGCCCAGGCGGTCGGCCACCTGGTCCAGGTAGTCGCCCAGGGTCATCTGGCTGTCGTCCACGGCGTTGATGACGCGCTGGCGCGGGCCGCGCAGCAGGGCGGTGCGGGCAATGCGGGCCAGGTCGTCGGCGTGGATGTGGTTGGTGATCACGTCGTCGGCCGGCACCAGGGCCGGTACCTGCTGGCGTAGGCGCTCCACAGGCAGGCGGTCGGCGGCGTAGATGCCGGGCACGCGCAGCACGAGGGCGGGCAGCAGCGGCTGTTGCAGACGACGATGGCGCGGCCCAGAGAGGCGGGCACTGTCCCGGCGGGTGCCGTCGGCGTGGGAGCTGCCGGCCAGGGGGCGGCCAGCGCGACAGCTACCGGTATTGGAACCGTCAGGGCGATGGATGCCGAAGCGCACCTGCCGCTCGGCATCCACCCGGCGGCGGGCGCGGTCGGTCAGCGGCTGCAGCGTGTCGGACTCGCGGGTGAAGGCACCGCTCCGGTCGCCGTAGACGCCGGTGGTGGACAGGTAGACAAGCCGCGGGGCAGGGGCGTGCTGGCTCCGGCTCCGGGTCTGGGCGGGGGCAGGTACGGCAAGCAATGCAGCCGTCGACCGAGCGCCCAGACGGTGCGGGCTGCCCGGGCGGGAAGCCTTGTTGGCGCGCTGGCCACGCGCCCGGGCCAGCGCCTGCAGCCAGCCCCGTGTCAGCCGGTCGGTCACTTCGCCGTCGCGGCTGGCGGGCGGGGCGGCGTGCAGGATGTGGGTGGCCCAGCGGGCAAGGCGGTGCGCGTCATCGGCACGCATGGCCAGGGCGCCCGCCGTGCGGATCTTCTGCAGGGTCTCGTCGCTGCGTGCCACGCCCATAACCTGCCAGCCGTGGTGCAGCTGCTGCACCACGCGCTGGCCGATGTCGCCGCAGCCGATGATCAACAATCGTTGACGGCGGAAACGCCGGGGAACTGGGCGATAATGCGGGGTTTGGCCTTTCTTCTGGATCATGCGCCAATCCTTACGGGGGAACTGACATGACTTACAACGTGACGATCTCGCCCAGCGGCCGCCAGTTCAAGGTGGACATCGGCACCACGGTGCTGGAAGCCGCGCTGGACCAGGGCATTGTGCTGCCTTATGGCTGCAAGGACGGCGCCTGTGGGGCGTGCAAGTCGCTGGTGACGGACGGTAGTGTAGAGCAGGGCAAGCACCTGCCGTCGGCGCTGTCGTCGGAAGAGATGACGCAGGGCTACGCGCTGCTGTGCACGGCCACGCCCACGTCGGACCTCACCATCGAGACGAAGGTGGTGGATGGTGCCAGCGACATCCCGGTGCGCAAGCTGCCCTGTCGGGTGCGCTCCATCGAGGCGCTGGCGCCGGACGTGCGCTGTATCCGGCTGCAGCTGCCGTTTTCCGAGCGGCTGCAGTATCTGGCCGGTCAGTACGTGGACCTGATCTTCCCCGACGGTGTGCGGCGCAGCTATTCCATGGCCACGGCGCCCGACACGCTGGAGGACGTGGAGTTGCACATCCGCCACCTGCCGGGCGGGCATTTCACCGACCGGGTGTTCGGGGTGGGCTCGCGGCCGCCGCTGAAGGAGCGCGAGATCTTCCGGCTGGAGGGGCCGTTCGGCACCTTCTTCCTGCGCGAGGACAGTGACAAGGCGGTGGTGCTGCTGGCCAGCGGCACGGGCTTTGCGCCCATCAAGGCCATCGTGGAGCGCATCTCGGCATTGCAGGCGGCCGGCAGCTTCCGGCGGCCGGTGCGGCTGTACTGGGGCGGACGGCGTCCGGCCGATCTCTACCACGACGCGCTGTGCCGTCAGTGGGAAAAGGACCTGGCCGACTTCCAGTATGTGCCGGTGCTGTCGGATGCGCAGCCCGAGGATGGCTGGACGGGGCGTACCGGCTTCGTGCACCTGGCCGTGATGGCCGATCTGCCCGACATGTCGGGGCACGAGGTCTATGCCTGCGGGGTGCCGGTGATGGTGGAATCGGCCCGACGCGACTTCGTGGCGCAGTGCGGGCTGGATGGGGCCGATTTCTACGCCGACGCCTTCACGTCGGAGGCCGACCGGCAGGCGGCGGCCTGATCCGTCGCCCGCAAGGGCCGCTGCCCGGGCCCGGGTGGTCCGGGCGGCCTGGCCCTCGAATTTCCTCACGGACTGCTGCCCTGGTCGATTTCCTGTAATCTGGCCGGCAGTCGAAACGACGAAGTGCATATCGGGCCGCCACGGGGGCGGCCCCGCTTCAGGAAAGGACCTGTGCACGGCAGCCGCAAGGCGCCGCTCGGGCCTTTCCCAGTGAGGAGATGATCATGAGACGACTGCTCACGCCCAGGAACCTGCTGCTGCTGGTCCTGCTGGCCGTGATGTTCTGGTCCTTCTACAGCGGTGCTTCGCCATCGCACAGCACGCCGCCGGCGTCGGCGGACAAGGCTGCGACGACGCAGGGCGGTGGGGCGGCAGGTGCGGCGCAAGCCTCGGATGGTGCTCCCGAGCAGCCGGTGGGCTTGCCGCTGGCCTATCTGCAGAAGCTGAAGGACGTGGCCGACAAGCCGGCCACCACCTACATCAAGCCTGGCCGGCCCACGCTGGTGAAGTTCTGGGCCAGCTGGTGCCCGCTGTGTCTGTCGGAACTGGCCGACACCAATGCCTGGGCCACCGATGAGCGCTTCTCGTCGGCGGTGAATCTGGTCACGCTGGCCTCGCCCGGCTTCCTGCACGAGAAGCCGCAGGCCGACTTCGTGACGTGGTATGGCGGGCTGGACTATCCGGCCATGCCGGTGCTGCTGGATGTGGGCGGCCTGCTGGCGCGGCAGCTGGGCGTGCGGGTGTATCCGTCGTGGGTGCTGCTGGATGCCGATGGCGGCGTGGCGCGGGTGGTGCGCGGGCGCCTGTCCGAAGCGCAGGCGCTGGCCCTCATCGAGGACCCCGAGGCCGATCTGGCACGGCTGGCACAGGCCGAGCGTGCCTCCTTCTATCAACCGGATTCGCAAAAATCATCGAAAGTCATGAATACCAGGACCATCTATCTGGCCGGCGGCTGCTTCTGGGGCGTGGAAGCCTATTTCCAGCGCATCCCGGGTGTGGTGGATGCCGTGTCGGGCTATGCCAATGGGCGCACGCAGAACCCCAGCTACGAGGACGTGATCCGTGGCGCGGGCCATGCCGAGACGGTGAAGGTGACCTATGACGCCGACCGTCTGAGCCTGGCCGACATCCTGCAGTACTACTTCCGCATCATCGATCCCACCAGCCTGAACAAGCAGGGCAATGACCGCGGTGCGCAGTACCGCACGGGCGTCTACTACACGGATGCGGCTGATAAGGTCACCATCCAGCAGGCGCTGGATGCGCTGCAGCAGAAGTACAGCCGCCCGCTGGTGGTGGAGAACCTGCCGCTGCAGAACTTCTACGAGGCCGAGGAATATCACCAGGACTATCTGGCCAAGAACCCCAACGGCTACTGCCATATTGACGTGCGCAAGGCTGACGAGCCGCTGCCGGGCAAGCCGGCGGGCAATCCGCCGGCAGCCGCTGCGGTGGGCAAGGGCTTCGATGCGGCCAGCTATCGCAAGGCTTCCGATGCCGAGCTGAAGCAGCGCCTGAGCGCCGAGCAGTACCGCGTCACGCAGCAAAGCGGCACCGAGCGCGCCTTCACGCACGAGTATGACCACCTGTTTGCGCCCGGCATCTACGTGGACGTGGTGAGCGGCCAGCCGCTCTTCAGCTCGAAGGACAAGTTCGATTCCGGCTGCGGCTGGCCCAGCTTCACGCGGCCCATCCAGCCCTCGGCCGTCACCGAGCATGAGGACCTCAGCTACAACATGCGGCGCGTCGAGGTACGCAGCCAGGCCGCCAATTCGCACCTGGGGCACGTGTTCCCCGACGGTCCGCGCGACAAGGGCGGTCTGCGCTACTGCATCAACGGCGCCAGCCTGCGCTTCATCCCGCTGGAGAAAATGGCCGAAGAGGGCTATGGCAACCTGATCGATGCCGTGAAGTGATCAGGGCGTGACGGGGCGGCCGGTGAAGGCATCCGGCTGCCCCATTGAAGGGATCACACCGCCATAAAAAAGCTCGATGCACAAGCTCATTCGCCAAGCATCGGGAAGCAGAGCCAGTTGTGCCGGTGATTGCTTCGGTCTGGCCGATCCCGCGTAGCCGGTTCGGCGGTCTTTGAGGGGCGCTAAGCATCGCGCGGCGGGGGTGGCCCGCAGGGCTTTCCCCTGGAGGCAAGCGCAGCGCCCCGTCAGGGGCGCGAAGGCATCACGCCGAGTCGTCAGGACACAGGCTGGATTCCGCAACCGGCATCCACGGCGAAGTCGAGTTCAGGTAGTAGCGCCTACCACGCGCATACAACCCCGAAGGCTCGGTGGGCTGGTAGAACCCGGTGACGCGGCGCCAGAACTGCACACCAAACTCGTTGGTGTAGATCACCGCGTCGCCGATCTTGAAGCACAGCGGCTGCCCGTTCTCCGGCGCGAACGGTTTGAGCGCATCGTGCTGCGCCGTGATTTCGATGATGTAGTCGTGATGGCTACTCATGGCATGGATCTCCTGCAAAGGTTGAGAAAGCACAAGGAGCGCCTTGCGGCGCTCCCAGGGCCGAGTCAGACAGCGATCCGCCCGGCCAGCCGCGCATCGCGTGCGTAGGCGCTCAACCGCTTCTCGGCGCGGAAAGACAGGTCGCGCTCGATCGGCAAGCCCAGCCCGCCGCGCACCGTCGCCAGCTCGCCCAAGACCTCGCCGA
>ERZ773072.1547-NODE-1547-length-11365-cov-7.836958_pt1 | contig 11365 bp, 6 predicted proteins | sample MGYA00580617_ERZ773072 | MGnify/ENA primary metagenome ERZ773072 (study PRJEB29015, sample SAMEA2737970) | human oral metagenome | biome: human oral; feature: human-associated habitat; material: dental | place: China | collected 2122 ... | reverse complement strand
CAAGATGTCTCTTTTTCCTTTTCTCGGACATGAAAGAGCCTCCGTTTTCTCATTTATATTTAAAACATATAGACAATAAGTCCTGGAAGAATCCCTTCTTCCCAACGAAAAAATCCGTCTGCGACCTTGCTTGGTTCAGACGGATTGCCTTTATGAGAAAACGAAAAACCGGCATATGAAATACAGCCGGAGATGCTTTGTCATGAAGTATCGACAAAATCCCCTACCCATCGCTCGCAGGTACCGGCTTTTGAAATCCGCAAAAGCCGACGGTGATGTTGAAATAGGTAAGTATCCTGGCTTGGCATCATTGCCTGCACAAGCCTTCCCAGATTGCTCCAGTGACATTGTATGTGCAGACTCTTCCTTACAGTGGCGGGACCGCTTCGGCTTATACCGAATTCCAGATTAAGTCTCTCGACGCCTATTTCCTTCTATATTCAATTTTTATCTTTATATTAATACCTATTATATGATTTTGTCAATAAGAGAATACAATTTGCATTCTAATTTATTTAAATAAAAAATACGATGAGAATTTAGCCTTGTAATCGGTCTCATGCGCTTGCGGGAAGTGAATCTTCAATGCTATAATGACACCGTTTGAATTTTGCACGAGGGGAGGTGCGGCGATGCCGATGGATGAGTTTGCCTGGCGGGTGCGGCTGGCGCGGCGGCGCAGGTCGTATCAGCGCAAATTCCGCCTTGCAGCGGGCTTGATTATCCTGACGGTCGCCGTACTTGCGTGGTATCTTGGCTGGTACATCCAGCGACCGGCATATGCTTTGGAGCAAGCGGTGACCGCAGTCCGGGAGCATGATGCGGAGGCCTTTCTGCGGCGTGTGAACGTGGCGGCAGTCTGCGCAGCTGGCTATGATGATCTCACCTACGTCCTCTTTGCACGTGATACAAGCCTCAAGGAATCGGAGCGGAGCGCATCCGGCAAGTTCTATCAGAACATCAAAGAGAGTGTTGCCGAAGGATTAGTCCGCACGATCGAGGATGCCGTGCGGAGCGGTACATGGGCAGCGCCTGCGGGAGTGGATGCGCTGAAGGGGCGTCAGCTCGGCATTGACTATGAGTATCTGATGGAGTGCAGCCATCTGCGCGATACGGAGCTCCTCAGCATTGGCGCAGTTGTGCGTGACGGGAGTGCGGCGACGGCGACCATCCATGTTCGGGACGGGGGAACGGGGCTCGAGTTTCCGCTGCAGCTGCGCATGGAGCAGGGCGAGAGTGGCTGGCAGATTGTCCGCGCGGCGAACTATCGCGCCTATCTCGAGGCAGTCCAGTCGGCGGCTGCGGCGGATGTCGCGCGCTACATTGAGGCGACGCGTCCGATTGTCGATCGCTACAACGGCGTCTTCCGCTCGACGCAGCGCGAGTTCCGCAGCCTCACGGAGACGGAGCGCCGCACCTATACGACCGAACACCGCAAGGCGCTCATGCGTCTCCTGCAGGATGATATGATCCCCGTTCTGAAAAAGTATCAGCGTGAGCTCGACGCGGTGGATGTTCCGCAGGGGGCTGCGTACCTTGCTGCCCAGCGCAAGGCAGCGACGGAGGCATTCATCGCATCATATGAGAGCTTTGTTCGGGGGCTTGACTCGGGAATGCCGGAGGACTTTGCACGCGCCGAAACCCTGCACAAGAAGGCGCTCACCTACGATCTGCGTGTCGGCGACATGATCCGGCGCAGCGCGGTGAACGCGGAGACTCCTGCGACACCGTAAAAGAGAATGCAGAAAAGCCTGTATCAGGGGCGGAAACCTCTGACACAGGCTTTTGTTGTGCCAAAAAATCAGAATCGATAGGTGAGCTGAATGCGCGTGTAGTCGCCGAGGCGGAAATTCTCGGGAGTGTAGAGCGTGTCGCGCATCTGCGTGCTGCGCGCGCCGAATGTATATGTCGCCTCGAGCATGAGGTTCTGGGCGGGAACGAAGGCAAGCCCTGCGGTAAAGGAACGGATGCCGTCGAGGTAGCGGTCGGGCAGATCCGCGCCCGTGCCGCCGAGGAATGCGCCGTGTTCGAAGTTCTTGTAGTCGAGGTAGACGCCCCAGCTGCCGGGGATGTCCATGTCGGGAATGCCAAAGTCGAGGCGCATGACCCAGAAGTACGGCACAGAGCCGCCGCCCGTATAGCGTCCGTAGATATCCCTGCCGCCGTGGAAGTAGCGTCCTGTCGCGGCGCGGTTGATGCCATAGTCGAAGGAGAACATCGTGCGCGGACCGAGGACGGCGCGTGCACCGATGCCGATGACGTTCGCAATCGGCAGTCTTTCGCCTTTCACATCCATGCCGTGTCCGAAGGAGCGCAGCGTCCACAGCTCCGCACCGAGGCGTTTGCCAAACTGATGGCGTACCTTGAGGAAGCCCGCACGTTCGATCTTTGGAATCACGTCGTGTTTCAGTAGGAAACCGGGCTGCTGGAAGGCGATGGGAGCCCCGGGAAGAGGGATGGGGGCATTGTTGAGCGGATTGAAGCGCTCGTTGCCCATCATTGCCGAGAAAAATTTTGATACGCCGTTGTATCTCCCAATCGAACCGCCGTAATTGCCGGGGATATTCTGGTCAAAATATTCCGCAGTTTCACCGACGAAGTCGCTGAACATACGATCGATTGCCTGTGCACGCGTCAGCGATTGTCCGTTCTCCGTCTCGTAGGTACTGCCCGCATCCTCAACTTCCTTTAGGATGTCATCCATCATCGTGCGGATATTCTGCTCGCGAAGCATACCCTCAACGCCGCCGTATTTCGGGTTGTCCACAGGCGAACCGACGCCTGATTCCTGAGAGAGGTCTAGATATTTGAGTGCAGCGTAGTTGTTGTCGCGATAGAGGTCGCGGACGACGCCGTCGCTGCGCCGCACAACGACACGAGCACTGTAAAAATTACTATAAAACGTGGATGTTGCGGTATCAGGGGATCCATCTCCGTCGAGAATTTTCTCCCATTTGCTTTCATATCCGCCGCCGCCGGGCGTTTCGTTCGAGCGGCGCACGAGTTCCGCATCCACGGATTTGAGGATACTGACAAACTCACGCATGACATCGAGCTTCTTTTCGGCGATCTGCACATCGGAGAGCGCGGGATCGCGCACCCAGTTGCCGTCCGCGTCCTGTATCTTGCCCGCGTTGTTATATTTCTCGCGGAAATTTGCCGGTGCGTTCGGGTCGTAGTTCATGGGATAGGGAGAGCTGCTGACGTGCTGAGTCTGGTTGTTAGCATCACGTACCTCCTGTGTATAGTAGCCGAACAGCTCGTTCAGCGTCGGGGCGCGGCGGATGATCGCCGCCTCCTTGTGGCTGTACGCGCTTGTATAGACCCCCGTTGTGCGGGAGAAGTCACCGAATCCTGCGGCGACCTGCGTGCGGTCCTTCGTGTAGAGGACGCGCGCACCGTCGTACTCCTTGCCGAAGAAGTAGCCCGTCACGCCCATCGGCTCATGGATGCGCCCGAGCGTCCAGTCCCAGCGGCCGGGGCTGCCCGTGACCTCGGCGCGCTCGACGTGGACGCCGCCGAGTCCTTTCGTTTCGTCCACGGGATCCGCCGCATCGTTCGCCTCGCCTGTTGCAAGCACAGCCTTGACCCCGAGCTTATCATCAATGCGATAGTCCGCGCCGATGCGCAGACGCTGCCCGAAGCCGTGCCCCGGGCGGTCGGCATAGTTGCGTGCCGCATCTGCATCCGCCTGCGTTTCCTTCGTCTCGCGCATCTCCGTGCGGTCGTAGCCGCGATAGGTGCTCGTCCGCATACGGTAGTCGCCGAAGAAGTCGAGGCTGCCCTTTGCCCTGCTGTCCGTTGCCGTCTCGGGGCGGCGCAGGAAGAAGTCGTCTCCGTAGAAGTTTTTCAGCGGCACGCCATCCCGGTCGACCAGTACGCCGTCCGCGTTGCGGTGAATGCCCGTGTCAAGGAACGAGCCGAACTCATCGAACTTCATATTCACGCCGAAGCGGAACATGCGGTCGTGATAGGCACGGTCATCGTCCTGATGGTTAAAGAGATTGTCGATTCCTGCATAGACGGTGAAGTCCTTGCGGATATCCTTCTCGACGAGGAGGTTCCAGATGCCGAAGCTCTTTTCACGGTATTCGCCGCGCTTGCGGATGTAGTTGCCCGCGCCGTCCTTTTCAAACAGATTGTCTGTCTTGACGGAGTTGCTGTCGAGCATGCGGCTGAAGAAGCTGCCCCAGAACGCCGCGCGCCAGCCGTGCGCCTCATCCTTGTAGTTGACGCCGACATCGAATTTATGCGTCGGGCGATCGAGCAGACGGCGCGGCAGATCATCGTCGCTCGCATTGATCGCGTGCAGGTAGGTATAGCCAAGCTTTGCGCTCCAGTGCTTGTCAAACTTGTGCTGAACCTCTGCCTCAATCCCCGTGAGCTTTGCCTTGCCGATGTTGCGGAAGCTGTAGATGCGGTCGGGCACGTTGCGGAAGCTCCGCCCATGGAAGTTGAAGTCCACGAGCTGACCTGTGAAGTAGTGGGTCATATAGTCTGATATCTCGTTGTGGAAGATGCCGACCTTCCCGTAGGTGCGCTCGTTCTCCCCCTCGAGTGAGAGGTCGATGTTCAGCGACTTCTCAGGTTTCAGGTTCGGATTGCCGATCCAGTACCAGCCGAGATGGTCTGCACCCGTGCCGCCGTACATCTCCCAGTTGTAGAAGAGCTCGCCGAGTCCCGGCTCGCCGTAGCCCGTGCCGATGTTCGCCTTGAGACGGCGGTGTTTCGCAAGCATGTGTGTCATGCCGAGGTTCAAGGTCGCGTGCGAACCGAAGCGGTTGCTGTGGTCGATGCGCAGGATGGGCGTGAGGATGGTCTTCGGCGTCACCTGCCAGCTGTCCTGCACATAGGCGTAGGTCTTCGTGAGATCCGCCTCGCCGAGGAGCAGCTGGTTCTGCCGCGCGGCAAAGCCCTGCCCGTAGTACGTTCCGTTGAATGTGATGTTCTTGTCCTGCTTATATGCCGGTCCGAACTGCGCCAATGCGCCGTAGTAGCCGAGGACGGGCGCATGTTTATACATCATCGGTGTATTGTCAAATTTGGAATCGCTGAAATCATTCTGTGCTTTGAGAAGCGCCTCAAATGCATCGTATTTCGCCTGCATGGCAGGGTCAACAATGCCGCCGCCGAAAATCTCCGGAAGAACGCGCTGCACTTCCTCGTATGTCATCGGCGGCGTTTCCGCCCCGTAGTATTCACCGTTTCTATCCCAGACGAAGCCGTTTTCATTGCGGATAAATTTATAGTTGTGGACGTAGGAGCTTGGCTCGTCGTCTACGCCCGCCGTATTGTCATCAACATCGAGCGACTTGTCATAGTCCCATGGGTTGATCTTCTTCGTATAGCTCTTCGGCGCATTGCGCAGACGTGATCCTGCGGCATACTCACGCTGCCAGCCGAAGCCGTAGCTGAGATAGTGCGCGTCATTCACGGCGGTGTTGAAGTGCAGGTCGATGTTCGTCTGCGTGTGGTCAAGATAGTCCACACCTGCGAGACTGTTCTTGCCGGAGTATTTATCACGCCCGCTGCTGTAGTAGGTGAGGAGAGTTGAGTCATCCTCGCGCAGCTTGCCGTAGCCGTAGTTCAGCGTGATGTCCGTATTCTTGCCGATGCGCCCCTCGTAGCTGAGACTGTACGTATCGCGTCTCCGGTCGCGCTGGTAGATCTGCATCGGTTCGAAGAAGGAGCCGAGCGGGTAGAGCTCACCCTTGTTGCGCCGCTGCATATTTTCGCGCTCCGCTGTGAAGCGGAAGGAGAGTTTGTTCGCGTCGTCAAATTTGTAAGAGCCGCTCACACCGTCATTTTTGATCGAACCATAAAAACGCAGCGACGGCTTGAAATCCTCGTACCAGTTCTCGCCCATGACGAACTGTTTGCCGTGGGAGTAGACGGGCATGACCTCGCGCTTTGATGTCCATCCGCTGAGGTTCAGCTTGCCCATGTCGCCCGCGTCTGCACGCAGGTAGAAATTTGCGGGCAGGGTCTTCGTCTCCGTACCGCTCCCCGTTCGGGAGCGGTGATAGCGTTCCTCGATGTTCAGTGAGACGGATGGATTCTTCACGCCCTGCTTCGTGATGACGCGGATCACGCCGCCGATGGCATCTGCGCCGTACTTCGCGCTCGCTGCGCCGCGGATGATCTCGATGCGCTCAATGTTCTCCGCGCCGATGCGCAGCAGCTCATCACCGCTGCCGTTGTACTTTGCCTCGCCGCCGAGCACGCGTTGTCCGTCCACGAGAATCAGCGTGTGCCTTGGATCAGCGCCGCGGATCGACACGCCGACATTGCCCATTGCGTCAATGGTGCGCGTCACACCAACCTCGTTAAAGATCACATCCTCGACGGACTTTGCCTGCTTGCGTGCGATGTCCTCCGCCGTGATGATCGTCGTCGACTGTGACTCATATTTTGCCTCTTCCTTTACGGCATCTGCATCGACATGTATATCAGCAGTGTATACACTGTTCTCTCCCTGTACTGCATTATCTGCCCAGACCGTGTATGCAGGGAGGGCAAACCATGTTGCGGCAGCCAAGGAAAGTGTATGCCGGAACGAAGGCGTCCGGCGTGTTCTTTGTTTCATAAGGGATAACTCCTTTGCAGCACAATCACCTCTTGATAATATGATCAGAGTAAAAATGATAATCTATTTCGACAGTATAGTTAAGTAAAATAAAATAAACATAAAGAATATATGAAAAAATTAATATGATATTTTAATGGGAAGTATATTCGCTGCTTATACAATGATGATTTAAAAATAAAAAACACCCGAAAGGGTGTTGGCAATTCTTTATTTGTAAATAGATCGTGTGTGCAGGACGCGCAATGTTTTCTTTCGCCTTACGAGAAGGTTCGTATCGTCTTTCGCCAGCCGAACCAGAGCAGCGCCGCCATGACGAAGAAGCTGGCGTTATAGGCATTGTAAACAATCTGCATGGAGTGAATACCGACAGCATCCCATGCCCAGCACCATGCAACGCGGAAGATGCAGTAGGCGGCGAGTGCAGCCGTCATGGGGCAGAGCGTATTGCCGAGCCCGCGAATGGCACCGATGTAGATTTGATTGACTCCGTACAGCCAATAGAATGGAAATGTATAGTAAACAGCGTCCAACGCATTGCTGACAACTGCAGGATCATCGGTGAAAAGAGAGATGAGCGTGGGGGCAAAGAAGCCTGCGACGAGCGCCATACCCATCGCACCGAAGGCAGAAAACTTGAGACTTGCTGTAAGCCCCTCGCGTACGCGAGTGAGATTGCCGGCACCGGCGTTTTGCCCGATGAAGCTCGTGAGGGCAATGCCGAATGCGAACAGCGGATAGTAGAGAAATCCCTCGACGCGTGCATAGACGGTCATACCCGCCATCGCAGCGTAACCGAAGGAGTTGATGTAGGTCTGGATGACGAGCGAGGAGATGCTCATAAAGACGGCCTGCATTCCGGCGGGGATGCTTGTGCTGAGGATGGGGATGAGATAGTGCGGTGCAAAGAAGGGGCGGCGCAGTGAGAATCGCCATGCGCCGTGCAGATGGAAAAATTTGCGCAGGGCGAGCAGTGCGGACGCATACTGGGCGATGATTGTCGCGGCTGCTGCACCTGTGATGCCGCAGGGGATGATGATGAGCAATAGGACATCCAGCGCGATATTGAGCACAACGGCGACTGCGAGGTAGTGCAGGGCGCTCGTCGTGTTGCCGAGCGCACGCAGAACTGCGCCGGCGGTGTTGTAGACAAGCTGAGCGAGCATGCCGAGGAGTGTGATTCTCAGGTAGAGACTTGCCTCAGGGATAAGGTCTGCGGGCGTTGCAAGTGCAGTGAGCAGCGGCTCCGTGAGGAGAAGTCCCACGGCGGTGAAGAGTACGGCGAAGGCAAGTACGGTGACGAAGATGCTCTGCACGAGTGAGCTCAGGCGGGCGTATTCTTTCTCTCCATAAAGATGCGAGACGAGGACGCTGAGGCCTGCAGAGAAGCCGATGAAGAAGTTGACGATGACGGAGAGGATGAGGCTCGCTGTGCCGACCGCTGCGAGCGCCTCTGCACCGAGTGCCTGCCCGACGAGCGCCGTGTCGGCAATGCCGTAGAATTGCTGGAGGAGCTGCGAGAGCAGGATGGGCAGCATGAATACGAGCAGCTGCCGGAGAATCGGACCGCGTGTAAAGTCCTGCTGATCGGCACTGTGGAAGAGCAGGACGTGCAGATGATGCAGGTTGTGATGGAGAAAGTCATAGGTGAGCGGGTTGTGCACGCCGTAGATGTATTCGCTCTCCCGGAGGGCGCGGAGGCGGGTGCCAAGCAGTTTTATGTTCATGATGAGATATTTTATCACATAGGACGCGATATGGAAAATAAAAAAGCAGGAGAATGCTGAACTCTCCTGCTTTCGAGGGTGCGGATCCGGAGCTTAGAATGCCGGAATGATCGCACCCTTGTACTTTTCGTTGATGAAGTTCTTGACCGTATCGGAGTGGAGCGCCTTCATGAGGGCCTGAATCTCGGGACGATTCTCATCGCCCTCGCGGACGACGAGGATGTTGACGTACGGCGAGGTCTTGTCCTCCATGAAGAGGGCATCGCGCGTCGGAACGAGGTCCGCCTGCATCGCCCAGTTCGTGTTGATGACGGAGATGTCTACGTCATCAAGGGTGCGGGGCAGCTGCGGCGCTTCGATCTCTTTGAAATTCAGATGCTTCGGATTGTCGACGACATCCTGGACGGTTGCCGCTGCACCGACGCCGTCCTTGAGCTTCAGCAGACCTGCACGCTCGAGGAGGAGCAGGGCGCGTCCGCCGTTGGTCGGATCGCTCGGGATGGAGACCTGAGCGCCGTCTCGGAGCTCGTCGAGCTTCTTGATCTTGTGCGAGTAGACGCCCATCGGTTCGACGTGAACGCCGAGGACGTTCACGAGCTTCAGCTCCGGATGCTCGGTGATGAAGTTCTTGAGATACGGCTCATGCTGGAAGAAGTTCGCATCGACCTCTTTGTCGTTCGTTGCGAGGTTCGGCTGGACGTAGTCGTTGAACTCGACGATCTCGAGTTTGATGCCTTCCTTTTCGAGCTCGGGCTTGATCGCCTCGAGAATCTCGGCATGGGGAACGGGGGATGCACCGACCTTGATGACTTTCTCCGTCTTGGCGGCAGAATTGTTCGCGCCGCCGCCGCAGCCGACGAGGGCAAGCGTTGTGAGGGCGAGAACGAGTGTAAGTAATTTCTTCATAAAAACCTCCTTGCTTGTGTATACGTGCCTGACGAAAGCGACGCGTTATGCGAGTGATCGTGTTCGGCACATATTGTGATTGAAATGAGATGGAAATCTATCTCTTATCCAGCCGTGCGGCGAGGGTGTTGCCCAGGAACTGCACGAGCTGGACGAGAACAATGAGAATGATGACGGTGGCGATCATGATGTCCGGACGGAACCTCTGGTAGCCGTAGCGGATCGCAAGATCACCGAGACCGCCGCCGCCGATCGCGCCCGCCATCGCGGACTCGCCGACGAGAGCGATGATGACCGTCGTGAGCTGGCTGACGATGCCCGGCATGGACTCAGGGAGCAGGACGCGGGTGATGATCTGCATCGGCGTTGCGCCCATGGAGAGCGCCGCCTCGACGAGACCGCGCGGCACCTCGCGCAGAGAGGTCTCGACCTGCCGCCCGATGAAGGGAACGGAGGCGATGACGAGCGGCACCATCGCCGCAGTCGTGCCGATCGCCGAACCGACGATGAGGCGGGTCAACGGGATGATCGCGACCATCAGGATGATGAATGGGATGGAGCGCACGGCGTTGACGACGGCGCCGATGCTGCGGTTGACCATCGGCGCGTCGAGGAATTCACCCTTTGCCGTGACGTGCAGGAGCACGCCGAGCGGGATGCCGATGGCACTTGCGATGAGCATGCTGATGGCGACCATGTAGATCGTTTCGCCCAGCGCTTTAGTTAAGAGGGGCATCATTTCGGCGGACATAGCCGATCACCTCCTGCTTCAAATGCTGTGCGGAAAGATACGCGATGGCCGCCTCGATCTCTGCACGTTCGCCGCGCATCCCGATGATCATGCGGCCGAACGGCATCTCCTTGATTTGGTCGAGCGTGCCGAAGAGCATGGTAACCTCGATGTCGGGAAAGAGGCGGATCATGTCCGCGAGCACGGGATTGTCCGCACTCTCCCCGAGGAACGTGAGACGCAGGAGCATGTAGCTCCCGGGACTCGGATCGCACTCGACGGGATTGCCGCGAAATGCCGTCGGCAGTTCGTTCGAGAGCAGGACGCTGATAAATTCTTTGGTGATCGCTTCGCGCGGTTCGGTAAAGACATCAACGACATCTCCCTCCTCGGCGATGACGCCTCCGTCGATGACCGCAACGCGGTCACAGATGTCCTTGATGACCTGCATCTCGTGCGTGATGACGACGACCGTCAGTCCCATGCGGCGGTTGATGTCGCGGATGAGCGCGAGGATGGACTTCGTCGTCTGCGGATCGAGCGCTGAGGTTGCCTCATCGCAGAGGAGCACCTTCGGATCGCCGGCAAGCGCGCGCGCGATGCCGACACGCTGCTTCTGCCCGCCCGAGAGATGGCTCGGATAGGCGTCTGCCCGGTCGGAGAGACCGACAAGGGCGAGCAGCTCTGTGACCTTCGGACGGATTTCATCTGCAGATTTGCCCGCGAGTTTCAGCGGAAAGGCGACGTTGTCGTAGACGGTCGCAGAGGCCAGCAGGTTGAAGTGCTGGAAGATCATGCCGATGTGGCGCCGCTCCTCGCGCAGCTCGCTCTCCGACATCTGCATGAGATCGCGCCCGCCCACGAGCACCTCGCCGCTCGTCGGACGCTCAAGCATGTTGATGCAGCGGATGAGCGTGGACTTGCCCGCACCCGAGAGGCCGACGATGCCGTAGATGCTCCCGCGCTCAATGCGCAGATTGATGCCGCGCAGCGCGTGGATGTCATCCGCATATGTTTTCACAATGTTTTTCAAATATATCATAGGCAAGCCTTCCTTTGGCTGTAATATACCGTGACAAACGTAGCACACACGGGGATTTTTGTCAATGTTTTCCACAGAGGCCATAGGGCGTTTACACTGCATCGCCCGATACAGCGGGCGAAAAGATTCTGTTGTCACTGGACAAAAACTCCGCTATAATAGACCCAGACCAAATCGGTAGCTCTCTGTCTCTGACAAGGACGGTTGCCAATGAGAATCGTTTGCGCTATAATATAAAGCCGGATGATTTTCATTGGTACGATTTTGTGCGTTTGTACAGAGGGGGAGATTACGATGCGCTGCCCGGATTTTGAGCATCTGCTCGGCTATCATGCTGCACCCCTGCTTGCGGGTCTGACGGCGGGCAGTCTGCT
>ERZ773072.1546-NODE-1546-length-11368-cov-11.425705_pt1 | contig 11368 bp, 7 predicted proteins | sample MGYA00580617_ERZ773072 | MGnify/ENA primary metagenome ERZ773072 (study PRJEB29015, sample SAMEA2737970) | human oral metagenome | biome: human oral; feature: human-associated habitat; material: dental | place: China | collected 2122 ... | reverse complement strand
TTTAGCTTTATCATAAGGCTTTAATTCGACATAGTTTTTTTTATTTGGCATCGTTCTGGATAAAAATCTAAAAATTTGTTCTTCATTATTTTTGACATCCTTAATCAAAAGTAAGTCATTTTTATATAAAGTAAATTTGAATTCTGCTTGTTCACTAACTCCTTCTTTTTCTTTAATTTCATAATATTTTTCTGTAGTTATAGAATAATTCCCAGTCTCCTTTTCAAATTGTAGATCTGCATATTTCAATCCCAACAACTCATATTTATCAGTTTGTGGATTAAAGTAGACATCTGTTCTCCAGGGATTTAATTGACGGAGAATCACTTTATTTTTACTATTATGAGGTGTTATATTAATAAATGATTCTGGAATAGTTTTATCATAGTATTTTAGGCTTTTAATTTCTGGTCCATTTCCCTTCTTACTGTACTTCCGAATTGGACCATTTTCTTGTCTGTATTTCTCAAAAGGATTGCAAGGAATCTCTTTGTTTTTATCGTTCAATTCTTTAGAAGGATAGGTTCTTAAAATTTCTTCAATCACTTTTTCAAATGTTTGTGGATCTTTATGATACATTAAAAATTTGCTTTTGTCTGTATTGTATATTTTAATAAAAGCATCAAATCCTGCTTGACTATAAATATCTTTAATCTTACCTAAAACATAAGTTTCTTCAGACTTATCCTTACCTAACATTGCTTTTCTTGTTGCGTAAATTGTTGCGTCTGAAATTTTACGGTTATATTTTGAATCCACTTGATATGAAAACAGAATGCTATCTTCAAACTTCTTGCTACGTAATGTATCAACAAAATGGTCATATGGTGCTTTAAATACTAACTCTTTGTATTCTTCGTCACCTAATGAAAGGATTTCTCCAGTCTCTGAATCAATGAATTGCCCTTCTTTATAAGAAATCAAAGGATTATTATGTTTTTTCCATAATCTTAATTGACTGGACGCAGCAATAATTAATGCATCCACAGCATGATGGTGGTAGGTCTCACGAGATTTTTCAAGCCCCCACTTTCTCCTTAGCTGAGAGGTAAATCGTCCACGTACCACCGAAATAGTTGTATCAAATTGATGGCTCTTATAAAAATCTTGCAAGGCATTTAAAACAACTCGAGATGAATATCGAGTATCAACTAGATTTCGTTCAATAAACTTCTGCTTCACCTCAATTTTACTAATGTCTTCTTCTGTTAAAAGATAATCTTTCTTTTTATTACTTAGTAATTTTGAATCTTTTACATATGATTTAAACTCACGGTAGGACCATGCATCATCCATACTATCTAAAGCCTGAAACGGTGTACGTTGTCCCTTTTCTTGGTTTGCAGTAGCTAGAACTAACACTTTATTAGATAAACTATCATCAAAAGATAGAGATAAAGGGAAAATATGATCGATTTCGTACTTGTACTGATTTTGAATCAAATCTGAAATTGGAATATTCTTCCCAGTATAGAGACACTTTTCTCCCTGTTGATGCCATAAACGAATCTTAGTTGCCAATTCCATATGGCCATGAAAAATGTTATCTGGTAACTCTTTTTTACCATTGTATTGAAACGCTGCTTTTTCCATAGCAGCATTTTTCTCATCTTGATTTGCTTTTTGTTGCTTGATATAATTTTTCTTCGCATCTTCTTCGTTATTTTCACGGGCCATTTCGATAACGATATTATCAAAGATACCATATTTTTTAGTTGCTTCGTTGATTATCTTTATGGCCTGTCTAACAGATTTTGCTACTACAGGATTATAGATTTCTTCTGTTAATTCTTTTTCATCAATATACTTAGTTCGTTTTGATGTCTCTTTAGATCTTTGTTTTCCTAATCGTGTGAGAATTGTCATTTGCTCTTCTGAAGTTTCATAAAGTTCTGGTATCAACTCCATCATGAGTTTAAGAGAAAAATTATGCCACCCCTTACTAAATAGACTGCTATTATTTTTTCTAAATTGAACCAATTCAAGTACTTGATCTCGATTAAATGTATCCTTTAACTTCGAGTTAATCGCTTCTTCTATACCTTCTCGCTCTGTATTCAAAGTTAGAATATGAGCAAGCTCATCTAGAACTTTTCTAGGCAATTCTTCAACTTTTATCGTTTCTAAAGATTGCATTTTCCGATAGACTTCAAAAGTATGCATTTCAGGTTTATTATTTACATCAACTCGGTAACCACGTATCTGATCTACTGAAGCATCAATCATTTTAGCAATGTACTTCAATAAGGTTGAAGCTCCTAATGTTTTCGCCGACTTCGCATATTCAATGATTGTTTTCTTTTGTTCCTCACTAAGTTTCTTGGTCTCTGTAGGGACTGTTAAATTATTTAAATCATTTAGTAAATTAAACTCTTGAGCAGTATAGGAAGCTTTTGAAGCTCTGTATTCATCAGGATAAAATGTACATTTGCCAATTAAAATACCAAAAATATTATCTAAGGTAGTACCATCTGTTCGAAAACGTCCATAATCTGTCCGAGATTTTTCATTACCTGGTCCATGATAGTATTTTCTTTTACCAGTAAGAATTGTTAAATAATCCTCTATAAACTCATCAGTAATTTTATTATTAAATTCTTGCTGTTTTCTAAGAATTCTTTCAGCTTCTTTTCTATAAGCAGATGTTGAAAAAACATTAATCAATCGACGTTTTTCACCATTTTCTTCAACAGTAAAATCTCCCCTTAATTGACCATATTTTTCAAAACGCTCTAGTTGGATTTGACCAGGTGTCTTTTCAGTAAGTAACCTTCTATTTTCTTCAACTGCCTTACCATAATCAGACGATACTGTACCCCCATCCTCAGAAGCATCATCTAAATAGCTAATACCACGTCTCTTAACAATACTCTTTAAAGCGATAAACAACTCTTCATTAGTTAATTGATTATCCAACCCTTATACACGAAGTTGATAAGTATTTAGATTAATGGAGACCTTAGAGAAATCAGTTAACAAACCAAAGTCTTCAAATAAATCATGAAGACGAACACTACGATGTTTCTTCCGACGATTTAATCGTCTAGCCTGTCTACTAGTCCTTCTCTCAACATTATTGTCAGCTGTTGCAGCTGGGAAAAGACGAGAATTTGCATGAATAATTTCACCAGTATCTTTCTTTAGAATACCTACACCAACTGAAGCAACGCCTATGTCTAAGCCCAAAACTAAACCATTCATAATCAAACCTCCTATTAATTATTATATTAATACAATTTTACCCCTTCCCTCCTAAAAAATCAATTCATTATATGGAGATATTCAATTTTTTTGACTTTAAATTTAAACACAAAAAGGAACTCGCATCACGAGTTCCTTTAAAAGGTGGATAAACAATCTTTTTAAAAATATTTCTGTAGAGACTTTCTGCTGTGAGCAAAGTGCCTGAACTCAATCGTTTCAGGCACACGGAATTCTTGAGACCTTAGGCTCAAGAATTAGTCATGGAACTTCGTAGAAGTTCGCTGATGTCCGTACTCACTTAAGGAAAGTTTTTAAGATAACTTTGTCCTCAATCTGAAAAGTGTTAAGATATCCATCTTAGCACTTTTACTTTTATCGATTTCGTGCATACTCGATCAAATCGTATGGAAGCGTATTGGCACTTTCTCTTAGGGAATAGCTTTCTAATTCATTGACATTTTGTCGCATACGGCGCGCTTGCTTGGCGGTAATCAGGTGTTGCGCTTCATATTCAAAAATAATCTTACGCTCCAAATAATAACCTCTCAACATTTCATCGATATTATTTGGTTTCACGCGATTAATAACCCGCTCCACAAAGGCCCCACTGGTAATAATAGCTGTCTCTCTCAGACGAGATTCTTGTAGGAAAGAAATCAAACTGCTCCGATAAATCCCCTTGAGGTCTTCCAAACTTTCAATGATGATTTCTGTATTGGCCAAATAGAGGGCCGCAATCTGGTCATAATCAATGGCCTCTAACTTGCTGTCCTCTCGGGTCCACCAGTTTCGCAAGCCAGCCCCAAAGGTTAAGATCTCATGGACTAATAAACGCAAGAGACGGAAAGACACCAAGAGGTAATAGGTTAGACGAGACGAAAGATTGCGATTGACACGTTGCTCCATATTGCGAAGATAGCGTTGGTAGACGCGGTAGCCCCGCTCTCGAATCTTCCCTTCTTCATAGGCTTGTTCCAAACCATCGCTTTCAACACTGAGAATCAAGAGTTTAAGAGCTTCCCAGTCCTCCTGAATTTCTTTGTTTTCTTGACTAAGAATAAGATTTTCAATACGTCCATGATAATTGTCAATAGCTGCATAGAGTGGAACCTTGTTTTTTGTGTTCTCTAAATCCTTCTCTAATTCCATGGCAACATCGTTTAAGATAGCGATGTGCATGAGCTGATCCTTAGATGGTTCTTTTTCTTCAGAAAGGTGTGGGAGTACTAGTAATCCCGTCAGGAAACTTACTAGGGTTACACCAGCTACGAGGAAGAGAAGAAGAGGGTGTTCTTGTTCCAGATTAGACGGTATCAAAAGGATAGTGGCAATGGATACAGTTCCCTTCACACCAGAAAAGGTAAGGAGGAGCATGTCTTTGACATATTTGTCTAAACTTTTATGAAGCTTCTTAATCCGAAATGCGTAAAATCCATAGATCATGACAAAGCGGATAGCAAAAAGCAGGAAGGTCAAGAGGAAAACGCTGAGTAAGAGAAGAACTTTGTTGTAAAATGCACTCTTAAGAATTGGTTCCGCGATCATTTCCAGTTCCATTCCAAGAATGACAAAGACTGAACCGTTGAGCATAAAGGTTACAGTGCGCCAAACAGTCTCAGTAACTGTATCAACTTGCGCTTCAAGGAGATTTATTTTCTTGAAACGACTGGCTTTCAGAATCCCAGCAACAACAACGGCGATGATGCCTGAAACATGAATTTCTTCGGCTATGAAAAAAGTCAAGAGAGGTAAACTAAGTTCCAATAAGAGCTCACTTGCGATATCTGTTGCACGGACGCTGAGTAGAAAGGTATGAAGGAAGCGATTGATTAGGGCTGTAATAAAGCCGACTGCAAAACCTCCGACGATGGAAATGGCTAATGAAGTTCCGGCTTGGGTAAGGGAGAATGTTCCTGTTGTCCAAGCGATGAGAGCCATTCGAAAAGCTACTAGTCCAGAAGCATCATTCAGAAGACCTTCCCCTTTTAGGATATTAGAGACCCGCTTTGGGAAGGAAAAGCGTTGAGAAAGGGATGCGAAGGCGACTAGGTCAGTAGGACCTAAAGCAGCACCAACTGCAACACAGGCAGCCAAAGGTAAGCTAACCCAAAGGACATGTATAAGTCCTCCTATACTCAGAGTTGAAATAAAGATAACTGGAAAAATCAAGTAGAGTACAATTCTCCAGTGTTTTAAGATAGAAGTTATATCTGATTCTTGAGCTTCACGAAAGAGGAGGGGGCCAATTACAAGAGCTAGGAATAACTCAGTGTCTAGGTGATACTGATTATTTGGTAAAAAAAGTCCTACCACAATACCCAGTAGAATCTGGATAAGTGGCATTGGTATAAAAGGAAATAGCTTATTGGTAGTGCTCGATACGATGAGAACTAGCAAAAAAATAAGGAGATAAAATAGTAAGTCCATACTTGATCCTCCTATTTATGCTGTCGACAGGCTTCAAAAAGTTCCTTTTGTTCTTGGATTTTTTGATCGATTAGGGAGCAGTCTTTATGCTCGATTTTTTTTTGACATCGCTCCATTTCGAGTGAAATGAGTTTTTTCTTGATTTTAAGCATTTTCTTAGTCATTCGAGCTTCATCCAAAATCCCAACAGCTCGCTCATGCTCAGTTGATTCAACGAAGTTATGGCGCATGGCCTCTATTTTGTCTCGCAGGTATTGTTTATCCATGTCGATACCTTTCTAATTTTTCAATCATCACTAAAAACGGTGGATTATTAACTTGGTTGAGAGTTCGATAAATTGTAGCGGTATATTCTTGTTGGGGTAACTGACTAACATAATTCAGTACAGCATCTTTTTCAAGATCACCACCTTCATGACCATAATAAATCATGATGGCAATTCGTCCGCCCCTTACAAGCATGTGGCAAAGTTTCTCGAGAGCCTCTATGGTAGTGTGAGGTCGTGTGATAATAGATTTGTCAGCAGAGGGAAGATAACCCAGATTGAAAATAGCAGCCTTAAGCTCTGACACAAACTGATCAACAGTTTCATGTCCCTGCAATATTAACTGCACATTGGTCAAGCCAGCTGCTTGCAAGCGTTGATTTGTTTTTTCTAATGCCTGTTCTTGAATGTCAAAGGCATAAACTTGTTTAGCTAATTTTGCTAGAAATAGTGTATCATGGCCATTCCCCATTGTTGCATCAACAACGATGTCATCTTTTGTTATGACTTGAGTTAGAAAATCATGTGCCATTTCAAGCGGTTTTTTCATTGTTAAACTCCTGCTTTATTGCTTTACAACCTTGAACACTTCCTCGACGTCTCATTTCAGTTTCGATACTATTTAAAACTTCCCATTTATTAAGACTCCACATGGGACCAATCAACATATGGCGAGGAGCATCTCCAGTGATCCGATGGATGACGATATGCTTGGGAATGATTTCCAACTGATCACAAATGACCTTGACATATTCGTCCTGACTCATCAGTTGCAAGCGTCCTTCGTGGTAATCTCTTTGCATACGCGTATTGGTCATAAGATGGAGCAAGTGCAGTTTAATCCCTTGAATATCATTATCAGTGACACAACGGCGGACATTTTCCACCATCATTTCATGGGTTTCCCCAGGCAAGCCATTGATCAGATGGGCTACAATTTCAATTTTAGGGAATTTTCTCAATCGTTTGACCGTCTCTACATATAATTCATAAGAATGAGCACGATTGATTAAGTCAGAAGTTTCTTCAAAAGTAGTCTGTAAACCCAATTCAACAGTCACATGCATTCGCTCTGCTAGTTCTGCCAAATATTCGATAGTTTCATATGGTAGACAGTCTGGGCGAGTACCGATGTTGATCCCTACAACCCCAGGTTCATTGATAGCTTGTTCATAACGTTCACGAATAACTTCCAATTTTTCGTGAGTATTGGTAAAGTTTTGAAAATACACCAGATATTTTTGTACATCTGGCCATTTTCGGTGCATAAAGTCAATTTCCTTATAAAACTGCTCACGGATAGGAGCGTCAGGAGCAACGATAGCATCACCTGATCCTGATACCGTACAAAAAGTACAGCCTCCATGAGCTACTGTACCATCACGGTTTGGACAATCAAATCCAGCATCAATAGGAACTTTAAAGGTTTTTTCTCCAAATAAGTTTCGATAATAATCATTCAGGGTATTATAGGATTTCATAGCTAATATTATAACAAAAAATGGCAGTAAACTCAAAAATGGTCAGTAAGAGATAGCCTGCCCAGAAAGTGAAGTGAAAGAAAAAGTAAAATTTTTTGTATAAATCCTTTACAAAAAATTAAAAAGTGGTATAATAGAGTTATAAACAAGTGCAAACGTTTTCGTAAAACGTTTGCGTAAATAAAAAATAAGGAGATTTGGATGATGAAAGATACATTCAAAAATGTCTTGTCTTTCGAATTTTGGCAAAAATTCGGTAAGGCTCTAATGGTGGTTATCGCTGTTATGCCAGCGGCTGGATTGATGATTTCAATCGGTAAGTCGCTCGTGATGATTAACCCTAACTTTGCACCACTTGTTGTTACTGGTGGTGTTCTTGAGCAAATCGGTTGGGGAGTTATCGTTAACCTTCACATCTTGTTCGCCCTCGCTATTGGAGGAAGCTGGGCTAAAGAACGTGCTGGTGGTGCTTTTGCTGCCGGTCTAGCATTTATCTTAATCAACCGTATCACTGGTACAATCTTTGGCGTATCAGGAGACATGTTGAAAGATCCAAATGCTATGGTTTCAACACTATTGGGTGGGTCAATCAAAGTTTCTGATTACTTTATCAGTGTTATGGAAGCTCCAGCACTTAACATGGGTGTTTTCGTAGGGATTATTTCTGGTTTTATAGGGGCAACTGCCTTTAATAAATACTACAACTTCCGTAAGCTTCCTGATGCACTTTCATTCTTTAACGGAAAACGTTTTGTACCATTCGTAGTTATTCTTCGTTCAGTAATTGCTGCAATCTTGCTTTCAATTTTCTGGCCACTTGTTCAAACAGGTATTAACAGCTTTGGTATCTGGATTGCTAACTCTCAAGAAACAGCTCCAGTTCTAGCACCATTCTTGTATGGTACTTTGGAACGCTTGCTCTTGCCATTTGGACTTCACCACATGTTGACTATCCCAATGAACTATACAGCTCTTGGTGGTACTTATGATGTCTTAACTGGTGCAGCAAAAGGTAGTCAAGTATTTGGTCAAGATCCACTTTGGCTTGCATGGGTAACTGACCTTGTAAACCTTAAAGGTACTGACGCTGGTCAATACCAACACTTGTTAGATACAGTACATCCAGCTCGTTTCAAAGTTGGACAAATGATTGGTTCGTTCGGTATTTTGATGGGTGTGGCTGCTGCGATTTACCGTAATGTTGAAGCAGACAAGAAACACCAATACAAAGGAATGATGATTGCGACAGCTCTTGCAACTTTCTTGACTGGTGTTACTGAGCCGATTGAATATATGTTCATGTTCGTTGCAACTCCTCTTTACCTTGTATACTCATTAGTTCAAGGTGCTGCCTTTGCTATGGCTGACGTAGTAAATCTACGTATGCACTCATTCGGTTCTATCGAATTCTTGACTCGTACTCCACTGGCTGTTAACGCAGGTCTTGGAATGGATATTATTAACTTTGTTTGGGTAACTGTCCTCTTTGCAGTTATCATGTACTTCATTGCTAACTTCATGATTCAAAAATTCAACTATGCTACTCCAGGACGTAATGGAAATTACGAAACAGCTGAAGGTGCTACTGAAGAAGGATCTAACGGAGAAGGGCAAGTTGCTGCAGCTTCTCAAGCTGTAAATATTATTAATCTTCTTGGTGGACGTGCTAATATCGTCGATGTTGACGCTTGTATGACTCGTCTACGTGTTACAGTAAAAGATGCTGAAAAAGTTGGTTCTGAAGCACAATGGAAAGCAGAAGGAGCTATGGGGCTTGTCATGAAAGGACAAGGAGTTCAAGCTATCTACGGACCAAAAGCTGACGTTCTTAAATCAGATATCCAAGATATTCTTGATTCAGGTCAAGTTATTCCAGAAACACTTCCACACCAAATGACTGAAGTTCAAAAAGCTGAAGTAGAATTCAAGGGTGTGACAGAAGAAGTATACTCTGTTGCTGACGGTCAAGTAGTTGAATTAGAACAAGTTAAGGATCCTGTTTTCTCTCAAAAAATGATGGGTGACGGATTCGCAGTAGAACCATCTAATGGACATATCCTTTCTCCAGTAGCTGGTACTGTTTCAAGTGTTTTCCCAACTAAACACGCTCTTGGTATTACGACTAAATCTGGTCTTGAAGTTCTTGTTCACATCGGTCTTGATACTGTTAGCCTTGAAGGTAAACCATTTGAAGTAAAAGTTTCAGAAGGTCAAACAGTTGCTGCTGGAGACCTCTTGGTTGAAGCAGATCTAAATGCGATTCGTGAAGCTGGTCGTGAAACATCTACAATCGTTGTATTTACAAATGCAGATGCTATCAAGTCAGTTAAACTAGAACAAACAGGTTCACTTGCAGCTAAAACAGTAGTTGCCAAAGTTGAATTGTAATATGACAGGGGTTGGAAATGTTTTTCCAACCTCTTGTTTATAGGAGAAAAGTATGAAATTTTTAACACTAAATACCCATAGTTGGATGGAAAAAGATCCCCAAGAAAAATTCCGACTTTTACTTCAAGATATTCTTGAACAAGACTACGATCTGATTTGTTTTCAAGAGATTAACCAAGAAATAAGTTCAATTCTTGCCGAAACAGATGAACTTTATCATCCCCTACCATCAGCTGAGCCAATTCATCAAGATCATTATATCTATCTTTTGGTCCAAGAGTTGAAGAAAGCTGGTAGAGAATACTATTGGACTTGGGCCTACAACCATATTGGCTATGATCGATATCATGAAGGTGTTGGAATACTTTCTAAAAACCAAATCCAAGCACGAGAAATTTTAGTTTCAGATGTCGATGATCCTACAGACTATCATACTCGCAGAGTAGCCTTAGTAGAAACGACGGTAGATGGGAAAGATCTTGCAGTTGCAAGTGTGCACCTATCTTGGTGGGATAAAGGCTTCCAAGAGGAGTGGGCTCGATTTGAATCAGTCTTAACTGATTTAAATAAACCACTTTTACTAGCAGGTGATTTTAATAATCCAGCTGGGCAAGAAGGTTATCAGACCATTCTTGCAAGTCCCTTATCACTACAAGATGCTTATGAAGCTGCTCAAGAAAGAAGCGGTAGCTATACAGTCCCACCTGAAATCGATGGCTGGAAAGGGAATTCAGAACCTCTTCGAATTGACTATGTGTTTACGACAAAAGATTTACAAGTTAAATACTTACATGTAGTCTTTGATGGACAAAATAGTCCACAAGTCAGTGACCATTATGGTCTAAAAACAGAACTTATTTGGAAAGATTAAAGTCCAAAATATCCTAAAAATAGATTAACTCCCCTTATTTTTTTGAGGGGAGTTTGCTTGTTAATGTTATTAATATAGGTAAAGTTTTTGATTGTATAACTTGTAAAATAGGATAAAATCCTTTAAAATAAAAAGTGTTGGAGGAATTTATGAATGTAAATCAAACTGTGCGTATTATCCCAACGCTAAAAGTAAATAATCGAAATATAAATGAAGTGTTTTATGTAAATACTTTAGGGATGAAACCTTTATTGGAAGAATCAGCTTTCCTATCGTTAGGGGACCAATCAGGTCTTGAAAAACTTGTTTTAGAAGAATCGCCAAGTATGAGAACCCGTAAGGTCGAAGGGACTAAGAAATTAGCTAAGTTAATCGTCAAAGTAAAGAATCCTTCAGAGATTGAAGCTCTACTCGCTCGTATGGAAACTTTACCTAAACTATTTAAAGGAAAAAAAGGCTATGCCTTTGAAATTCATTCACCTCAAGATCACCTTATCCTTCTTCATGCAGAAGATGATGTAAATGAATTAAAAAAGCTTGAAGAGGAAGTCAACTTTTCTAAAAATGATAGTATGATTTACTTGTCAGAATTTGAAATTTCAACAGAAATTCACTTGCCAAACCAAATTAAAAGTTTACTAGAAGATGTAGAAGTTGATAAGAAATTGATATTTAAACAAGGTCAGGGTGAGGATTTACTGGTTGAAAATTCTCTTACTTGGGATTTGTCT
>ERZ773072.1525-NODE-1525-length-11468-cov-5.443004_pt1 | contig 11468 bp, 7 predicted proteins | sample MGYA00580617_ERZ773072 | MGnify/ENA primary metagenome ERZ773072 (study PRJEB29015, sample SAMEA2737970) | human oral metagenome | biome: human oral; feature: human-associated habitat; material: dental | place: China | collected 2122 ... | reverse complement strand
GCTGAGCCACTGGGGTTCAGGCTCCACGATGATTGGTTCTAAAGTATCCGAAGCATGCTCGCCTGAGTCCGACGTGTCCTTCTTGGCCAGTAGCCGCTGGAAGAAGCCTCCACCTCGGGTATCGCTCTTCATCTCGCTCGAAATGGCTCCGATGAGGTCCCGAATACCCCGTGCATCGATGCGGTTCGCCTTGGTCTTGGGTGGAGTGGATGTATCTTCCAAGGTAGGCGCCGCAAGAGCGTTGAGATAGCGCAGGATGATGTCGTCAACGGGCGTTGGTGTCGAGGAGAAAGGGGCGGCGGCGTTCCGGCGCAGGGCCTGGGCCAGTGCCTCCTCAGCCGCCTCAAGACTGATGGTGCCGATGCTGTACTGCTCCGGCTGCAGGGCCTGGATCTGGTCATTGACGAGCTGCGTACCAGGCATTTGGTGAAGAACGTCAGTGAAGATCGACTGCCCGAAGGGCGGTCGGACGTCTGCGATGCGGGCGAGAATGAACCGAAGAGAGGCGGAAATGTGCTTGCTTGAGAGCGTGCCCTCATCAACTTGTTCCCAGATTCCTGCGTTGTTGATGAGTAGTTGGTTGCTGTTGGCCCAAGGGGTGTCATGTTGACTCATTTTTGCATGCATTCTTGACTGTTTGAACAGGTTTCTTTGAGGGTGGTGTTGTTGATGTGTTTGAGGTTGTGAGATGTCGTCATCAATCGGGGTGGTGGTGTAATTGGTGAACTTATCTGCTGTCGTCCCTTTTTTGGCTGCTGTATCCGCTAGGATGGGAGGTTGTTTAAAGTGTGGTGCGGGATGATTCGTCTTGCTGGCTTACGCATGAGGGGCATTAAGAGCGCTAAGTGTCAGTTCGATCCTTGGTGCCTGTCTGCGTCCTGCTGGAAAGGGTATTAGGTGTCTGTCGACATGGAAAGTCTCCTAAGGGTGGTCTGCGGAGGATGGCATCCTCCCTAAGGGGGACTCGCTGTGAGCTTGAGAACTTTGATGTATGAGTCAACTAACAGAAGAACGCTGCTGTCGAGAGGGGTGGGTGGGGTGTGCAGAACGACTTGTGTCACAGACCTCCAGCGGAAAACTGGCCTTAGCCTGGAGGGGCGAGGTGGGCTCCCGTAGGTAATAAATGGGGGCTGTTGATTTCAGTGTCTGCCCAGCCTGTGGTCGGGTTAAGGTGTGTGGTCGCCTCGAATTGGAAGGCTGTGAGTTTGTCTGGCAGTCCTGGTAGAGGGGGTTGCGACAACGCTATGAGTCTGGCTTGCCACATGATTATTGAAAACTGTGGCGGATTATCTTCGTTGCGCTATCTTGGCGTGCCTCATTCGACAGTTGCCGAATATTGGTCGAGGTTCCTCTACGGGGCTGTCGCTGCAGTTTCGACAGTCGGTGGCTTGGGGTGCCAGGAAAATAGTTCCATGTGGATCTCCTTATTCACGTGAGGTTTGTGTAGGTGTGAAGGAGGCTGATAGCGGGTGCGGATGCATCTCCGATCGTTCTCGTCGCGCGGTCAGTCCTCAGAGAGAGCCGCGACCGGTGGTGCCGAGGCGGCCCGCCCTGCCGGACGCAGTGAGGCAGGCAGACCGACGGCCAGAGTCGCGGCAAGGGCGTTGAGAAGCGCGAGGTAGGGGATGGATGGTGACGGTCATCCCCTCCATCTGGCCAGCTGTCGCGTGGGTTCCTGTCGTCCTGAGGATGGAGCTGATGACGAGTCCCAGCCCACCTCCAACCGCCGCCACGAGGGTCCCCTCGGTGACGATGAGACGTCGGATTTCCTGGCGGGAGCTGCCGGCGGCACGCAGAACCCCGATCTCCCTGATCCGCTTGAGAACCGAGACATGCGTGGTGTTGGCCAGCCCGGACAGGGCGATGACGAGGGCGGCGCCCAGAACCAGGCAGACGATCAGGGCCATCCTCGTGATGATGGATGACATCTGCTCACTGGCGGCAGCGCTTCCCTGGACCATCAGAGTCTGACCTCGGACAGCCGCATTGAGGGAGCGTTCGGTATCGGATGTCATGGAACTGCCGGTGGAGCGAACCCACATGGTGGTGTTGGTGGGGGTGTCGCCGTTGAGGCGCTGAGCCACTGCCGGGGTGACCACGGCGCCCCACCCCTCGCGGACGTGGGCCGTCAGCTCAACGCTGCCGGCAGCGCCGGTCAGGGTGACTGTGGAGCCATCTGGAATGTTATAGATACCACCGACAATAAGGGTCTTGTCATCGAGGCCTTCCAAGCCGCTGGTGGACCGTGCAATAGGTGCGATAGCGCCGGTGTCGATGACGTCGACATTGATGTCCTTCGACTCTCCATCGATGGTCTGGGTCAGGCCGAGGGAGGGAACATAAGTCACGTCCTTGACGCCGTCGACCGCTTTGACCTGCTTCGTCAGCTGCGCGGTATCGGTTTGCGGAGTGACCCCGAAGATTCTGGCGTCCACGGGTGAGCTGTGGCCGAGGATGGTGTCGAAGGAGGCGTTCAGGGAGGACAGGCCGACGAAGAGCGCTGATCCCACCAGGACGCAGACGAAGAGCGTGGCGGCGGTCGCGGCGGACCGTCCGGAGTTGCGGGCCAGGTTGCGGGTAGCCAGGTGCAATACCGGGAACCGAGTCTCGCTCCCGATTTTGCCGATGAGGCCGATGATGGCGGTGACCAGCAGAGGAAGACCGAGGATCGCACCGAGGACGACGGCGAGGCTGCCGGCTGCGGCGATGTAAAGGTCGGAGGCCTGAACGCTGAGGGTGACGACACCGGCGCCCAGGGCCGTCACGATGACTCCTGCGACGGCCGCCCACTTCCTGACGCGCCCAGCCTGCTTAGCGCTCGAAACCTGTCCGGTGAGTGCCACGAGCGGCGAGATGCGCGTGGCCTTGCGAGCTGGACGCAGGACCGCGATGAGAGTGACCAGTGTGCCTAATGCGACGGTGAGTGCCAGAGAGGTGGGTGAGACGGTGAGCTGGTCCATCTTGAGGTCCGCGAACCGCCCTGAGGAGACCACGGCGGCGGCGAGCCCGGTGCCTGCGGTGGTGCCCAGGACGGAACCGACCAGCCCGGTGATGAGTCCGGTGCGCAGGACGGCGAGCATCACCTGGCGTCGACTCGTGCCGATGCAGCGCATGAGCCCGATCGTGCGGGTCTGGCGCGCCACGAGGGTGCTGAAGGTGGTGGCGATGACGATGACGGCGACCATCGCGCACACCGGCGCCAGGACGTTGAGGATGCTGGCGATCATCGTGCCGCCCTGCTGGTTCTGGGAGCGCTGGGAGATGACGGTCTCCCTGTCCTGAACCAAGGCGTGGGGCTGGACGGCGTGGGTCGTCTGCTCCACCGCGGACGTCAAGGCGGCGGTGTCGGTTCCCGGCTTCGCGGTGACGTAGAGCTGGTGGTAGCTGGTGTTGGCTCCCATCGCCTTGAGCTGGTCGGTGGTGGCGTAGACCGCTCCGATTCCCTCCACCTCGGTGTCGGGACCGGGGGAGACGATGCCGACGACCGTGGGTGCGCTGTGCGGAGCCTCGGCGTTGTCATCGGCGTCGTTCGTGGTGAGGCGGATCGTGTTGCCGACGCTGAGGCCCTGCTGCTCGGCCAGCATCGTGCTGATGGCGACCTCGCCGGAGGCGGTGGGCAGGCGGCCGCTGCTCAGGGTGGTGAACCGGCTGAGGGTCGGAACGTCCTGAGCGCTGACGGCGATGTGGGTGGCATTGCGCAGCTGCTTGGGCAGGTCGAGCCACAGCATGTCCCAGTGGGCGCCGCGGACGGAGTCGACGCCGTCGAGGGCGGAGACCCGGTTGAGGAGGGCGTCGTCCAGGGCGTTCTCAGTGCTGTTTGCCCCACGACCATCTTGGACGACGACGGTGGCGTCGCCCACGGACACCCGCGCGCTGGTCTGCGTTTGAGTGCGGAAGGAGTCGGAGATGATGAAGGCGAAGGCGATGAGGGCGGCGCTCATGGCCACGGCCACGAGAGCGGCGGTGGTGCGCCGCAGATCGAGCAGCGAGGGCATCAGCGGGCCTCCATCCGGGGTGCAGGTCCGGCAGCGGGGGAGGGGCCGGCGGCGTGGCGCGCGCTGGACCCGGCCACGCGGGTACCGGCCGGGCGGCGCACGGCCTCGACCCCGGTGATGCGCCCGTCGCGCAGGCGGATGATGCGGTTGGTGGTGGCAGCTGCCTGCTCGTCGTGGGTGACCATGACGACCGTCTGTCCCAGGCGCTCGCACATGGTGGCCAGGGTCTCCAGCAGAGAGGCGGCCGAGGCGGTGTCCAGCGCCCCGGTGGGCTCGTCGGCGAAGACCACCTCGGGGCGGCCCACGAGGGCGCGGGCCACGGCCACGCGCTGCTGCTGGCCTCCGGAGAGCTCGTTGGGCCGGTGGGACAGGCGGTCGCCGATCCCCAGGGTGGAGATGACGGCGTCGTACCAGTCCCGCTGCGGCTTGCGGTGGGCCAGGCGCTGGGGCAGGAGGATGTTCTCCTCGGCGCTGAGGGTGGGCAGCAGGTTGAAGGACTGGAAGATGAAGCCGAGGCGGTCGCGGCGCACGGCGGTGAGCTGCTTGTCCTTCATACCGGACAGGTCCTGGCCGGCGATGAGGACGTTGCCGGAGGTCGGCGTGTCCAGGCCGGCCAGGCAGTGCAGGAGGGTGGACTTGCCCGAGCCGGAGGGGCCCATGATGGCCACGAACTCGCCGCGTCCCACCACCAGGCTCGCCGAGTCCAGGGCGACGACCCGGGCCTCGCCCTCGCCGTAGACCTTGGTCAGGCCGCGGGCCTCGACGACGCGCATCGGGGCGGCAGCAGCGGCAGGTGCCGCCGGTGCTCCCGAAGCGACCGGTGCTCCCTGGGGGACCGGAGCGGGATTGGCAGTGTGGCCGAAGGACGGGGGCTGGGGTTGAGTCGTCATCTCAGGACCCTTCTCGTTGGCTGACTCGTGTGGTGGGCAGGGCCGGTCGCTTGATTCGCGTCGTGTCCGGGGCTGCCCTGTTGACGTGAAAAAGCCTAGAAACGGCGCCATCGCACCGGAATGCGTCGAAGGACGGGACGCGTGAGCCCCCTGTCCACCGAAAGGCGGAGGCGAGCCGGTACGAAGGTGCGGCCGCCCCGTGCCCTGGAACCAGGGCGCGGGGCAGCCGCTTCTCAGGCCCCATGGCAGAGGGGGGAAGAGGGGGAGCAGAGGGACGGTAGAGGAGGCTATCCTCAGTCCTGAGCGAGGGCGTGGACGGGCGGGATCCGGCCGGCGCTCTCCGCGGGACGCAGCGAGGCCAGGACACCGACCGCGGCGGACATCAGAAGGATGCCGACCAGGATCAGGGCCAGCCATGGGAACGGGACGGTCAAGAAGCTGGCGGAGTCGGTTGTGAGCAGGGCGGCCGCCCCCGCGATACCCACCCCGCAGCCGAGCAGGATGCCGATGGTGCCGCCCAGGAGCGCGGTGAGGACGGCCTCGGTGATGAGCAGGCGCCTGATCCCGCTGCGCTGGGTGCCGGTGGCGCGCAGGACCCCGATCTCTCGGGTGCGTTCCAGGACACTGACATCGATGGTGTTGGCCAGGCCTGACAGGGCGATCAGCAGGGTGAAGACCAGCATGGCGCCGATCGCTATGGAGACCTGGCGGACCTGATCAGTGAGGTTGGTGCGGCCCTCCTGGGAGTCGCCGACGGAGAGGCCGCTGCCCGCCACTGCCTCGCGGACGGCGGAGACAGGAGCCCGATCCGAGCCATCGCCGTCGGCGCGCACCCACAGGAGGGAGGCGGTCGGAGCGTTGCCGACCAGCCGATCCGCGACGGCGGGGGTGACGGCGGCGTCGAGCCCCTCCTTCACTCGGACGGTGAGGTCAACGCTGCCGGCGGGCCCCGTGAGGGTCACGGGGGTTCCGTCGGCGATGTCGTAGGTGCGGTCCAGCAGGAGAACCCGGTCATCGAGAGCCTCCAGCGCCTCCCGGGAGCGCAGGACCGGGGAGACCTTCTCCTTGTCGACAGCGGAGACGGTCAGGGTCTCCTCCCGGTTGTTCTGGCGACCGCCGGTCATGGTGACCTCGAGCCGCGGCACGGGGACGACGCCCTCCACGCCGTCAACGGCGGCGATCCTCGCAACGGTTGAGGAGGGGTCCTGGCCCGCGCTCAGCTCTCCCACGGTGATGTCGACGGGGGTGTGGTAACCGACGTAGGTCTGCATGGAGGAGGCGACGCTGGACAGGCCACTGGACATCGCGGCCGCCACCGCGACGGCGACGAGCAGGGACGCGGTGGTCGCCGCGGCGCGGCCGGGGTTGCGGGCCAGGTTGCGGGTGGCCAGGTGGAGGATAGGTCTGCGCTCCTGGCCGCAGACCGATCCGACGAGGCGGGACGCCCCGACGACGAGCAGGGGAAGCGCAAGGATGATCCCGAGGACGGCGACGACCGCCCCCGTCCCGATCATCTCCAGGACCCGCCAGGTAACTCCACCGTGGATGAGGCCGAGGCCGAGCGCGGCGACGACCACCCCCGCGACGGCCGCAGCCACCCGCCGTCTGCCCAGCGACTCATGGCCGGCGGTCTGCCCGGTCAGCGCCACGAGCGCAGACACCCGGCTGGCCTGGCGCGCCGGCCTCAGGACGGAGACCAGGGTCACCACGGTGCCGACCAGGACCGCCAGGGCGAAGGAGGTCCAGGAGATGGTCAGATGACGGGACTCGACCTCCTCGATGAGGCCGGAGCGGATGACGGGTACCGCGATGGCGGCTCCGACGACGGCTCCGGCGACGGACCCCGCCAGCCCGGTGAGCAGGGCGGCGCGCAGCACGGAGCCCACGACCTGACGGCGGGTCGCGCCCACGCAGCGCAGCAGACCGATCTGGCGGGTCTGGCGCGCCATGAGCGTCGTGAAGGTCGTGGCAATGACGATCCCGGAGACGACGACGCACACGGGGGCGATGATCTGCAGAAGAGTGATCGTCCTGGAGGCGGCGCCGTCGGAGCTCTTGGCGCGCATGGTGACGATCTCGGAGGCGGTGTAGGCCTGCGCTCCCGGCTGCGCGGTGGCCAGGGACTCGGTGACGGAGCTGAGAAGCTCCTTGTCGCTGGTCCCCGCCTTCCCGGTGACGTAGAGGACGGCGGGGTCGTCGGGAAGCCCCATGGCGGCCTGCGCCTGGCCCGTGGCGAAGATGTAGGGGGTGTCCTCGGCGTCGTACCGGGTGACGTCAGCCCCGGGCCGGACCACGCCCACGACGTTCACGGTCGTGGAGGAGGCGTCCTCGGAGGCCTTCACCGTGAGGGCGCTGCCGACCTTCACGTTCTGCTGCCGCTCCAGGACGGCGGGCGAGACGGCGATCTCGTTATCCGCCTGCGGCAGGCGGCCCTCCACCAGGCGGGTGCTGCCCGTGAGCGCCGGTACGTCCAGGACCAGGAGGCTGCTCTCCTGAGCTGCGCCCTGGCGGCCGGCCAGGACCCCTCCCTCGACATAGGGACGCACCGATGCGACCCCGTCAGCCGCGGAGACCTGCTGCACGGCCCGCTCGGAGATCCTGCCTCCGGCAGCGTCGTCCTTGCGGTCCGCCAGGACCACCACGTCGGCGTTACCGACACTGGCGCGGGCACTCTCGGTGACCCTGGTCCGAACGGAGTCGGAGACGATGAAGGCGAAGACGATGAGGGCCGCGCTCATGGCCACCGCCACGAAGGCGGCAGCACTGCGGCGTAGATCGAGCAGGGCGGGCATCAGCAGTCCTCTTCTCATTTTCTTTCCCAGCGGGAGCCGCGGTGGACGAGTCGCATGGTCCCGGAGGCATCGGTGGATGCCTTGAGGCTAGGAATCGAGGAGAAGAACCGGAATGCGTCGAAGGGACGGGCTGCGGAGGCGTCTCCGCCTTTCGGATGAGGGGCGACCGGTCAGTCGCACCGAGGTCGTGAGGTCCATCAATCTCAACCAAAAACTCATGGACGACACGGCTCCGCGTCTTCTATGAATTCTTGGTCGATGCCGGCCGCCTCGACCCGGACGGATCGTGTCCTGGCTCTCAGTTTGCGGCGGGCTGAAGATGTTTCGGTCCTCCCGTAGCGCCGGACCAACCGTTAGCCTGGCCTCGTGACGATTCTTCCCGACGCCGCTCCGGCCCCCCTGCCGGGGCGGGTGCCTCGCGACCGGACGCTCCTCATGGGCGTCCTCAACGTCACCCCCGACTCCTTCTCCGACGGCGGCCGCTGGGCCGATCCCGAGGCAGCCGTGGCCCGTGCCCGTGAGCTCATCGCCCAGGGCGCCGACATCATCGACATCGGCGGGGAGTCCACCCGTCCCGGTGCCCAGAGGGTCGACGTCGACACCGAGATCTCCCGCGTCCTGCCCGTGGTGCGCGCGCTCCTCGCAGACGGGACCGATGGATCTGCCGGCAGCGCGATCGTCTCGGTCGACACCATCCACGCCGCCACCGCCGAGGCCGCCATCGACGCCGGCGCCCACATCATCAACGACGTCTCCGGGGGCCTGGCCGACCCCGCCATGCACGGCCTCATCGCCCGCACCGGCGTCGTCTACGTCTGCCAGCACTGGCGCGGCGACCCCGAGACCATGGACCGCCTCACCGACTACCCGGGCGGCGTCGTCGCCGGAGTGGAGGCCGAGCTGCGCGAGCGCCTGACCGAGCTCGACGCCGCCGGGGTCGACCGCTCCCAGGTGATCCTGGACCCCGGTCTCGGTTTCGCCAAGACCCACGCCCAGTCCTGGGAACTGCTGGCCGCCACCGACCCACAGCCCGGATCCTCCGGGCCCGCCGACAAGGCCGGCGCCGACCAACCCGAAGGAGGGCGATGATGGAGGCGTTGAAGAAGAAGGCGCTGCACGCCAACGAGTTCTGGGTGTTCCTGGTGGTCGTGGCCCTCGCGCTCATCATCCAAGTGCGCTCGGGCCAGTTCTTCACCGCGAACAACCTGGTGGACCTGGCGGGCGCGATGGTGGTCCCCGGCCTCTTCGCCGTGGCCGCCCACCTGGTCCTGGTCTCAGGGGGCATCGACGTGTCGTTCCCGGCCCTGGCCTCGTTGGCCGTGTACGCGACCACGCGCGTACTGGTCGACAACGGTTTCGACGGGCCCGTCATCGTGCCCTTCCTGATCGCCGCCGGGCTGGGCGCGCTGCTGGGCGCGTTCAACGGGATCTTCACCTCGCGGCTGACGGTGCCGACCCTGATCATCACGCTGGGCACGGCGAACGTGTTCAACGGGTTCATGCAGGGCGCCCTCAAGTCCGTGCAGATCAACACGATCCCCTCCTCGATGCAGTCCTTCGGGCAGGCGTCCCTCTTCGTCGCGCAGAACCGCGCCTCGGGCCTCCAGTCCGCCATGCCCGTGTCGTTCCTGCTGCTGGTCGCAGTGGTCGCGGCGGCGTTCTTCCTCACCCGGTACACGATGTTCGGGCGCGGGATCTTCGCGATCGGGGGCGACGAGGCGGCCGCCGCGCGCGCCGGGTTCTCCGTGGCCGGTACGAAGTTCTGGCTCTACGTGATCGTGGGGGTCATCGCGGCCATGGCCGGCATGGTCCGCACGTGCTCGATGGGCCAGATGCACCCGACGAACCTGCTGGGCATGGAGATGATGGTCATCGCCGCCGTCGTGCTCGGCGGCACCGCGATCACAGGGGGCAAGGGCTCCTTGACCGGGGTCATGCTGGGCACCCTGCTCATCGTCATCGTTCAGAACTCGATGATCCTCACCGGCATCCCGACGATCTGGCAGAACTTCGCCCTGGGCCTGCTGATCATCGTCGGCACGGGGATCTCGGCCGTCCAGGTCGCCCGCTCCCGCGGGCGCACAGCGTAGGAGGAGACGCCCATGAACACGAAGACCCGTTCCACCAAGACGGGGGCACTGCCCGCGTTCCTCACGCGGGACCCCTACATCACGCGCCTGGTCCTGGTGCTGGTGCTGCTGCTGGCGTTCTTCGCCATCGTCAAATCCGGCCCGTTCTTCGCGGTGCGCACCTGGCAGTCCATGGCCGTCCAGTTCCCCGAGTTCGGCCTGATGAGCCTGGGCGTCATGTTCACCATGTTCACAGCCGGCATCGACCTGTCGGCGGTGGCCATCGCCAATGTCACGTCGATCTGCGCGGCCCTGGCCCTGCGGGCCGTCCTGGAGGGGCAGCCCGCGGCCACCGCCCCGTCGATGGCGACGGCGACCGCGGTCGCCCTGGGGATCGCACTGGCCGTGGGCGCGCTGTGCGGCGTCGTCAACGGGGTCCTCATCGCCGTCGCCAAGATCCCGCCGATCCTGGCGACCCTGGGCACCCTGGAGCTCTTCGGCGGCATCGCCATCGTCCTCACCGACGGCAAACCCGTGTCCGGCGTCCCCGAGGCGTTCGGCGCGGTGTTCGCCTCGCGCGTGGGCGGGGTCGTCCCCATGCCCCTGGTGGTGTTCCTCGTGTGCGCCCTCGTCGCGGCCGCGATCCTGGGGCTGACCGGCTTCGGCACCAGGATCCTGCTGCTGGGCACCAACGAGAAGGCCGCCCGTTTCTCCGGCATGCGCGTGGCGAGCCTGCTGATCCGCACCTACATCCTGTCGGGCGTGATGGCCGCGATGGCCGGATTGGTCATGCTGGCGAACTACAACTCCGCGAAGTCCGACTACGGCGCCTCGTACACGCTGCTCACCGTCCTCATCGTGGTGCTGGGCGGGGTGAACCCGAACGGCGGGTCGGGCCGCCTGTCGGGCGTGCTCTTCGCCATCGTCATGCTGCAGGTCCTGTCCTCCGGCCTCAACATGTTCCCCAACATCTCCAACTTCTACAGGCCACTCATCTGGGGCGCGGTCCTGCTCTTCGTCATCTGCATGAACGAAGGGGCGTTCTCCGTGCGCCGCCTCATCGACGCCTCGCGGCGCCTCCTCAAGAAAGGAACACAACAATGAAGACCGTCCGATCCAAGAACGTCGTCGTGGGGGCAGACTTCGCGGGTTTCCCACTGAAGGAGGCCGTGAAGCGCCACCTGGAGGAGAGGGGGTGGACGGTGACGGATCTGACGCCCGTCCTCGAGGAGACCCCGATGTACCACCGCGTCGGCTTCTCCCTGGGCGCCCAGATCGCTGAGGGCCGCTTCGAGCGGGCCCTGGCGTTCTGCGGCACGGGCATGGGGATCCACATCGCCGCCTCGAAGGTGCCCCACGTGCACGCCGCCGTCTGCGAGTCCGTGCCCTCGGCCCGCCGGGCCTCCGCCGCGAACAACGCGAACCTGCTGGCGATGGGGGCGTTCTACGTGGCGCCCCGCACCGCGATGGCGATGGCGGACGCGTTCCTGGCCTCCGAGCTCGGCAGCGGCTACGAGGACTGGGAGGGCTTCTACGCCTACCACCGCATCGGCTACGACGAGTGCGAGAACTTCGACTACGAGGCCTACAAGGCCAACGGCTTCGAAGTGGTGGACCCGCAGACCGCCGAACTCGCCGAACAGCCCCGGGGCCTGGCCTACTGACCCCGCTCCGCCCCGGGGGCGCTGATCGCCGAGCGCCCAGCCTCCCCCCGGCCTGGAG
>ERZ773072.1523-NODE-1523-length-11487-cov-7.875350_pt1 | contig 11487 bp, 10 predicted proteins | sample MGYA00580617_ERZ773072 | MGnify/ENA primary metagenome ERZ773072 (study PRJEB29015, sample SAMEA2737970) | human oral metagenome | biome: human oral; feature: human-associated habitat; material: dental | place: China | collected 2122 ... | reverse complement strand
TTTGTACGCCTTGCGGCTCGCCGCCTTGTCTCATTTTTATTTTAATCCACTATAGTAGATGACGAAAAAGCAGCCTGCACTCCGGTTTCCCAAAGTGCAGGCTGCTTTTTGCAGTGTCGATGACGGCTAATCTGCCGGTGTTTCCAACACTTCCCATTCATACTCCGCCTCGTGGATGTCCAGCGCGTAGCCGTTTTCCAGATACAGCGCGAAATCGCCGTGCTGTTCAAACCAGCCGCCCAAAGCAGCCTGCAAGGAAGGCAGGGAAACGCGCGCCCAAAACACAAAGCCGTTTTCCCGCAGGCTAATCCAAGCCGTGTCGGCGTGCAGGGCGAGAATGCGCCGCACCGTTTCGGCACGGGCGGCTTGGTGTTGGGCTTGGCGGAATGCGCGGTCAATTTCACCGTTTTGGTGAAACGGAAAGCGGGCGGCGGCCGGGCGGTCGATGCGGTAAATGCCGCTGTTTACAAACCGTCGGGCAATGTTGCCGTCTGTGGATTGGATGTCGCCAATGTTCAGGAAGGCGTAACGCTGCCGCAGGCGGGTTTGCGCGTTGCGCTGTTGGTGTTGGGCGATTTTGGGGTTCATGGCTGTTGTTGCGGTGTGCGGCAGGCGGCAAATGGTATCGGCCGAACGTTCGGCTTTCTATTTCAGGCGGCTTTGCAAAACGCTGGCCGCCCGAAAGGGAAAATGCAGCCTGCACTTTTTATAGTGAATTAAAATCGCAATGATACGGCGTTGGCTCGCCTTGACGTACTATTTGTACGCCTTACGGCTCGCCGTCTTGTCTCATTTTTATTTTAATCCACTATAATGGCAATGACCGCGTTATTTCAACACCGTCCGCGTCCAACGCGCCACCCAGTCTTTTTGTTTCTGCGCCACTTGTGCTGGCGGCAGAAGGGTGGGGCGTTGCGGCACGGTGGAATGGCGCATCATCGGGTCGGCCGGTGTGCCTTGCACCGCAGGATATACCCACATGGCGCGGAAGATGGATTTTTGCACTACGGCGCTTTGCAGGTGTTGCACCAGTTTGGCGGCGAGTGCAGGCTGCTTGGCGTGGTTCAGCACTGCCGCGCCTTCAATTTGCAGATAGCTGCCGCCGGGCAGGAACAGCAGCCCCATGTTCGGCTGCGTCAGCTTGCCTTCGCTGTAGAACACTTCCGCCGCCGGGCTGCTGGCATAGCCCACCATCAGCGGCCGCGCGCCGCCGTTGAGCGTGAATTCTTTGTAATACGCGTCCGACCAGCCTTGCGTTACCTTCACGCCGTTTTGGCGCATTCTCGCCCACCAGGCAAACGCGCCTTCTTCGCCCAAGCCGCGGATGTTCGCCAGCAAAAATGCTAGGCCGGGCGTGGAGGTGGCGGGATTCGGCATTACCAGCAGGTTGCGGTAGGCCGGTTGTGCCAAGTCGGCCAGCGTTTTGGGCAGCGGCAGTTTTTTCTCGGCAAACCATTTTTTGTCGTAATTGAGGGTAACGAAGCCGTAGTCCACCGCCAGCGCGTGCGGCAGTTGCACCACCGTGCGTGCCGATGCAGGCTGCCTAGCCGCCAGAATGCCCGCCGCATGTGCTTTGGCCACCGTGTTGTTGTCCAAGCCGTACACCGCGTCGGCCACGCCGCCTTCATTGCGCGTCAGAATCAGGCGGTTCAGCATGGCGTTGCCGTCGCCCATTTTCAAGATAACCACTTTGGCATCGTTGGCCGATTCGAACGCCGTAATCGTCTCTTTCGGCAAATCATACGAATCATGCACCGCCAAACGCACTTCTGTGGCCGCCAAAGCAGTCTGCACCCAAACGGCCAGCACGCCGGCCAATACAGTTTTCAAACGCATTTCCAATATTCTCCTAATAAAAAAACCGATTCCCCGCTGCCAATCGGCACAGAAAATCGGTTTGTAGATGCGTTTGCACCAAATCGCCCTAGTTTCCTACGCCAGTATTATCTGCAACAGGTTCACGGGTATTATCTCAGCCGCTATTTCAGCAGCACCCCGACTAAAACAAGCGGCCATTTTGGCACAATCGTGCGTGTTTTGCAAAATTTAATTGCCATTGAAAACAATCCGATGAAATTTTTTCCGAAAAAATTGCGAACGGGGGTTTGACAGACTTTCTGTTTCGCGTATAATGCCAGTCTTTCGGGTCGTTAGCTCAGTCGGTAGAGCAGCGGACTTTTAATCCGTTGGTCGAGCGTTCGAATCGCTCACGACCCACCAGATTTCAGGAGCTTAATCTTTCGGTTAAGCTCCTTTTGTTTTGCCGCGCGGCAGACGTTCAAAAAGCAGCCTGCACTTTGTTTTGGGAAGTGCAGGCTGCTTTTGCGTTCAGAAAATCCAAATCAGCAGGTAATACGCGGCAATGCTGAACACGGCGGCGATGGCATCGTCCATCATCACGCCGAATCCGCCGCTCACTTGGCGGTCGAACCAGCGGATGGGCGGCGGTTTCACGGCATCGAACAGGCGGAACAGGGCGAAGGCGAGCGCCCACGAACCCAAACCTTGCGGCACGCACGCCAAAACGAACAGCATGGCGACGATTTCGTCCCACACGATGCCGCCGTAATCGTGCACGCCCAAATCGCGTTCGGTTCGGCTGCAAATCCAAATGCCGATGAAAAACAGCGGGATGCACCAAAGCGCAAGCGCGAGCCGGCTCATGCCCGAACCGAGCAGCAGCCCGGCAATGAATACGGCCGGCAGCGTGCCGAAGGTGCCGGGCGCTTTGGGTGCGAGCCCTGTGCCGAAGCCGAAACCGAGCAGGCGCACGGGGCTTTGCCAGAGCCAAGGAAAGGTGGGAGTGAATGCAGGCTGCTTTTTGGCGTTCATGACGGTGTTTCGCTTTCTTGCATGACGGTGGCGATGGCGTGGGCGACGTATTCGATGTTGCGGCTGTTCAGACCGGCCATGCACAGGCGGCCGGATTTGAGCAGGTACACGGCGAATTCGTCTTGCAGGCGCTGCACTTGCCGTTCGTTCAGGCCGGTGTAGCCGAACATGCCGCGCTGGGTAACGTAATGGCTGAAATCGTGTTGCGGCAGCCGTTGCGACAATGCGTCGTGCAGTTGGCGGCGCATGTGTTTGATGCGGTCGCGCATGGCATAGACTTCGTTTTGCCATTGGCGGTGCAGGCTGCTTTCGTTCAGCACGCGCGCGGCGATGTCCGCACCGTGGAAGGGCGGGCTGGAATAAATGCGCCGCACGCCGAATTTCAGCTGGCCCAACACCCGCTCCGCCTGTTCGGCGTTGGGGCAGACGGCGGCCAGAATGCCGACGCGTTCGCCGTATAAAGACATGTTTTTGGAATACGAGCTGCTGACGAAAAACGACAAGCCCATATCGGCGGCTTTGCGCACGGCGTAAGCATCGCGGTCGAAATCGTCGCCGAAGCCCTGATAGGCGATGTCCATCAGCGCAATCAGGCGGCGGCTTTGGATGATGTGCAGCACTTCGTCCCACTGTTCGGGCGACAAATCCACGCCGGTGGGATTGTGGCAACAAGGGTGCAGCAGCACGATGTCGCCGCTGTCCAGCGTGTGCAGGAACTGCGTCAGTTCGGCAAAGCGCACGCCGATGGTTTCGGGGTCGTAATACGGATAAGTGCCGACTTCGATGCCCGCGCCTTCCAAAATGCCGCGGTGGTTGTCCCACGTCGGGTCGCTCACGAAGGCGCGCGACTGCGGATACCAGCGTTTCAGAAAATCCGCCGCCAGTTTCAGCGCGCCAGAGCCACCTAGCGTTTGCACGGCGACGGCGCGGTTTTGCTGCAAAACGGGGTGTTCGTTGCCCAGCAGCACGCACAATGCGGCGGCACGGAAGGCGGCGTGGCCTTCCATCGGCAGATAGGGCTGCGCCTGAACGGGCTGCTGCATTTGGGCGGTGCGCACGGCTTCGGGCAGCGGCAGGCAGCCTGCATCGTCAAAATAAATGCCGATGCTTAAATTGACTTTGTGTTCGCGCGGGTCGCGGTTGAAGGTTTCGACCAGGCTCAGAATCGGGTCGCCCGCGTAGGCTTGGAGATGTTGGAACATGATGGGTTTCCGGTGGGGAACAAAGGCGGTTTCGGGGTGCAGGCTGCTTTGGAAACATGCGGCCGATGCGTCTTCAAATACCGTTGAAGGAAAAGCAGCCTGCACGCGATGCCATGATGGCGATTTGCAAAGGTGCAGGCTGCTTATGCCGCGTTTACACGGCTTCGGTGCGTTCGATGAGCCACGCTTTGGCTTCGCCCGACACATGCGGTTCGAGTTGGGCGCGCACTTTGGCGTGGTAATCGTTCAGCCAGCCGCGTTCTTCTTCGGTGAGCAGCGCGGTATCGACCAGCCGCGTGTCAATCGGGCAGAGCGTTACCGTTTCAAAATACAGATATTCGCCAAACGCGGTTTCCTGCGGCGCGGCCACTTTTTGGTTCAGCACCAGGTTTTCGATGCGGATGCCCCATTGCTGCGGGCGGTACAAACCCGGTTCGTTCGAAGTGTACATGCCTTCGCGCATGGCGTGGTGCGGCGCGGCGGGCACTTGGTAGGCAATGCGCTGCGGGCCTTCGTGCACGTTCAGGAAATAGCCCACGCCGTGACCCGTGCCGTGGCCGTAATCGCATTGCGCCGCCCACAAAGGTTTGCGGCAAATGGCGTCCAACAGCGGCGACAAAATGCCTTCGGGGAACACGGCGGTGGCCAGCGCGATGTGCGCTTTGAGCACCAGCGTGAAATCGCGTTTTTGCGCGGCGGTGGGTGTGCCAATCGGAATCACGCGCGTGATGTCGGTGGTGCCGGTCAGGTATTGCGCGCCGGAGTCAATCAGCAGCAGGCCTTGCCCTTCGATGGTGCTGCTGCCGTGTTCGGGCGCGCTGTAATGCGGCATCGCGCCGTTGGCGTTGAAGCCGGCAATCGTGCCGAAGCTGGCGGAAATAAAGTGTTCGCGCTGGCTGCGGTGTTGGTACAGGCGCGCGTCGATGTCGTATTCGGTAACGGTTTCGCCGGCCGCCAAATCGCGTTCCAGTTCGGCAAAAAAGCCGCACAGGGCAATGCCGTCCTGCACCATGGCTTGGCGGATGTATTCTTGCTCGGCGGGCGATTTGCAGCCTTTGAAATGCGTGCTGGGGTTCATGTCTTCAATCAGGCGTACCTGTTCGGGTAGGTGTTCCAGCGTGGACAGGGCGACTTTGGCCGGTTCGAGCAGCAGCGGCTGCGTTAATCGGCCCACGGCTTGGGCGGCGGTTTCGTAAGGCGCGGTGCGGATGCCGGCCTCGTTCAAAGCAGCCTGCACTTTGCCGTCGAGTTTACGTTCGTCCACAAACAGCGTGGCATCGTGTTCGCCAATCAGCAAATGCGCCAGAAACACGGGGTTGAACGGCACGTCGCTGCCGCGCAGGTTGGTAATCCAGGCAATGTCGTCCAGCGAGGAAACCAGATGGTGGCTCGCGCCTTTTTCACGCATGACGTTGCGCACGCGCGCCAGTTTGTCCGCCGCGCTTTCGGGGGCGAACGGCGCTTCGTGGACGAACACGGGTTCCTGCGGCAGGGCAGGGCGCTCGTGCCAGATTTTGGCGACAATATCGTCCGCATAATGTAGCGTGATGTTCCGTGCGGCAAAAGCAGCCTGCACGTTGCGCCGTTCCGCCAGCGAAAGCATATCGCCCGCAATGCCGACGCGCGCGCCGTCGGGCAGGTGTTGCAGCAGCCATTGGACGTGGTTGCCGCCCGTGCCGAGTTTGCCCAATTCGATTTCGCTGCCGGCCAACTGCACCGCCGCCTGTTCCCAATAGCGGCTGTCCGCCCACAGCGCCGCAGCGGTTTTCGTGATGACCAGCGTGCCTGCCGAACCGGTGAAGCCGGACAGCCACACGCGGCTTTGCCAATGCTCGGGCAGGTATTCCGACAAATGCGGGTCGGCGGTGGGCGCAATCCACGCGTCTAACGAATGTTGGTCGAGCTGCGCGCGCAGGGCGCTGAGTTTGTCGGCAACGGTATGCATGATGTGAACCTTTCGCAAGATGGAATTAAAAGAAAAAAAGCAGCCTGCACTTGGCAAGTGCCGTCCGATTGTACGCCACAGTCAGTTTGTCTGGCAAACATGATAAAATCAAAATTTTCGCAGCAACACATAAGAGGTAAGGCATGGCGCATTATGCCATCGGCGATTTGCAGGGCTGTTACGACGAACTGGAAGCCCTGTTGGCCAAAATCGCCTTCAACCACGGCACCGACACCTTATGGCTGGTGGGCGATATCGTGAACCGCGGGCCGCAGTCGCTGGCGTGCCTGCAATTCTGCCGCCGCCACGAAGACAGCGTGCAAATCGTATTGGGCAACCACGATTTGCATTTGCTGGCCTTGCTATACGGCGAGGGCAAAATGAAGCGGCGCGACACGCTGGACGACATCGTGAAGCATCCGCATGCCAAACGATACCGCGATTGGCTGCGCTGCCAACCGCTGATGCGGCACACCGGCACGCACGTTTTGGTACACGCGGGGCTGCTGCCCGAGTGGACGGTGGCGCAGGCGCAGGCCTATGCCAACGAAGTGGCGGACACCTTGCAAGGCAGCCACGCCCACCATTATTTCAAGCATATGTACGGCAACGAGCCGCAGTTCTGGTCGCCCGAATTAAGAGGCCAAGACCGCCTGCGCTATATCACCAACGTGCTGACCCGAATGCGCACACTCAACGCAGACGGCAGCCTGAACTACGAATACAGCGCCACGTATGCCGACATTCCGCTCGGGCAATACGCATGGTTCGATGCGGCGGACAGGCGGAATTTGAGCCACGAAATCGTGTTCGGGCATTGGTCTGCGCTGGGGCTGCACCGTGCCAAAGGCGTGTGCGGCATCGACACGGGCGCGCTGTGGGGCGGCTGGCTCACAGCGGTGAACTTGGATACGGACGAAATTGTGCAGCAGGAGAGTTTTCAGGAGAAGGCGGTGCATTAGGCCGCTGCGGACGAAAGATAATGTGCAGGCTGCTTTTGGGACGGGTTTTCATTAGAAATTCCGACCGATGGCAGCCTGCACTTGTTTAGGTTTAGGCGTAAACGTAACACACCGTTTGCGCTTTATTTTTGCCGTGAATATGCACCGTCAGGCGGACGGTTTGCCCGTCGCAGGAGAGTTCGGCGCGGTAGCAGTCGGGCGCGCACAGGTATTCGCTTTGCGGCCGCCAGCCCGATTCGGCCGGCTCGAAGCAGAACAGCGGTTCGTATGTGCCGTTGCGCAGGCGGCAGAAGGTCAGCGCGGTGTCGCCGAATTGCCAGCGTTTGCTGTCGAAGGCGCGTTTGCCGCCGCACAGCAGCGTTTCGGCAAAATCAATGCAGCCGTCTTGTTCGGAGACGCTCACGCTGCCTTCGCCTTCGGTGTGCAGGCTGCTTTTTTCGTACACGGTCAGCCGCACGGTGCGGATGCGGCGCAAAACGGCTTGCATTCGGGAAAGTTCGGTGCGTGCGGAGTCGGTCATCATGGCGCGGCGGGGAACGGGTCAAGCACCCGATAGCGGATTAAAATAAAAATGAGGCAAGGCGGCGAGCCAACGCTGCATGATTGCGATGTTCGTCCGCCAAAAAAGCAGCCTGCACTTGGAATACAAAGGTGCAGGCTGCTTTTGCCGTGTTTACAGTTTTTGGAAGAAGCGGTAGGCCGGCATGACCAAGAAGCAGGCCAGGCACGCTTTGGCGATGTCGAAGGCCAGATAAGTCGTGAAGCCTTTGTAGATGAGTTCGTTGGCCGGCACGAACAGCGACAGTTGCGCCATACCGAAGGCATACAGCACGGCCACGCCTGCCAGTGCCGCCGCCACGCTTTTCACGGCGGATTGCAGCGCGCCTTTGTCGGTGGCCCAGCCCAAAATGCCGGCCATGGCGATGTAGCCGAACAGATAGCCGCCGGACGGGCCCATCAGCACGGACAGGCCGGAGCGGCCGTTGGCGAAGACGGGCAATCCCGCCACGCCTTCCAAAACATACAGTGTCAGTGCGGCAATGGCGGCTTTGCGGCCCAGCGCGAAGCCCATCACCATCACGCCCAGCGAGCCGGCGGAAATGGCCACGCCCCAAGGCTGCGGAATGGCCAGTTGCGCCAACAGGGCAACCACGTTGGCGCCGATAACGGTTTTCAGGAGAAAGGCGGCGGTTTGGTTGCGCTGCGCCCATTGTTTGCTTGCGGATAAGGTGGTGTGCATGGTGTCGCTTTCCTTTGTTTAGAGTGAAAGGCCTATATTATGTTGGAGCGCGCGCCGAATGGCAAGGTTGGCTGTGGCGGAGTTTAATAATTTATTGGATATTCAATTTGTTAGAAAGTGCAGGCTGCTTTTGAAGCGGTAATTCATGTTCAAACGCAGCGCCACGGATATACACATCGGTTGGTTGAATCGGGGTTTCGGGTCGATGAAAAGCAGCCTGCACCTTTCCTTTATTCCCGCCTGCCTGCAAAACGGCGAATCCAGCCAGGCACCAGCATATAAGCCGCCACCGCCAGCGGCAGCCCCAGCCAAAGCGGAACCAGTGGCACGTTTTTAGGCAGGCTGCCCTGCAAAAATTTTCCGGCTTGATGATGCAGGACGAAGCAGATTTCCGCCACCAGGGCAATGCCCGAATAGCGGCGCGGCGGATGGTCGTTGCGCGCGGAATGGATGCCGAGCAGCGGCATGACCAAGGCATTGAGCAGCATGATGTAAACGGCGGCTGCAATCGGCGCGTAAACCAGCGCGGCTTCCCAGCCGTATGCCGTGTAAACCGATATCGGCCATACGGCGGCCAGCACAACGGCGGCCATGCCTGCCCAATGGGCAAGGTATCGGTACATGGGATGTTTCCTTGCGTTCAGGCAGCCTGCACCTTATTCGCCGCCTTTGCCTTCTTTCGGCGCAGGCGCTTCCAGCTGCTCTTTCCAGCCGCATTCTTTCTGCGGGCACACGCGTTCCACGCCCCAGCGTTTGGTTACTTTGCGCAGTGTGATTTTCCAACCGCACTGCGGGCAGGGTTCGTTCAGCGGCTGGTGGTTCACGGCGTATTTGCAGTCGGGATAGGTGTCGCAGCTGTAAAACGTTGTGCCGAAGCGCGATTTGCGTTCCACCAAATGCCCTTTGCCGCATTGCGGACAGGTCACGCCGGTGTCTTTCGGTTTTTCCAGCGGCTCGACGTGTTTGCATTTCGGATAATTGGCGCAGCCGATGAATTTGCTGCCGGTGCGGCTGTTTTTGAACACGAGCTGGCCGCCACATTTCGGGCAGCTGCGTCCGGCCAATTCGGCTTGCGCCTGCGCGTCGCGTTCCATGCGCTCGGCAGCCTGCTCGGCGGTTTCGTTGACGTTGCGCGTGTAATCGCATTCGGGATAGCCTGCGCAGGCGATGAAGCGGCCGGCTTTGCCGAATTTGATTTGCAGCTTGTGCTGGCCGCATTTGGGGCAGGTTTCGTCCAATTCCTGCGTGGTGAATTTAGCGCGCTCGATGCCTTCTTTTTCTTCAATCTGCTTGTGGAAGCCTTTCCAGAATTTGTCCATCACGGGCACCCACGCGCGTTTGCCGTTGGCGATTTCGTCCAGCTGGTCTTCCAGTTTCGCGGTGAAATCGTAGTCCACATATTGCTCGAAATGCTCGGTGAGGAATTTATTGACGATGTCGCCCGTGTCGGTGGGCTGGAAGCGGCGTTGCTCCACAATCACGTATTCGCGGTCTTTCAGCGTTTTGATAATGCTGGCATAAGTGGACGGGCGGCCGATGCCGTATTCTTCCAGTGCCTTCACCAAGGTCGCTTCGTTGAAGCGCGGCGGCGGCTGGGTGAAGTGTTGTTCGCCATAAAGTTTGTCCACCGGTAGTACGTCGCCTGCCGCCATTTCGGGCAATTTTTTCGCGTCTTCGCTTTCTTCGTCTTCGTCCTGGCCTTCTTGGTAAACGCTCAAAAAGCCGGCAAACACCAGCACTTGCCCCGAAGCGCGGAACACGCCTTCGCCCATGTGGATGTCCACCGTGGTGGCGTCAAATTTCGCGTCCACCATCTGGCAGGCCATGGTGCGCTGCCAAATCATTTGGTAGAGCTTGAACTGGTCGGGCGACAGAAACGGCTTCACGCTTTCGGGCGAGCGGTACACGGACGTGGGGCGGATGGCTTCGTGCGCTTCCTGCGCGTTTTTGGATTTGGTTTTGTACACGCGCGGGCTGTTCGGCAGGAAATCCGCGCCGATTTTTTTGTCGATGTAATGGCGGATTTCGGTGAGCGCGTCTTCGGACAGGGTAACGCTGTCGGTACGCATGTAGGTAATCAGGCCGACGGCGCCCTGTCCCACGTCGATGCCTTCAAAAAGCTGCTGCGCGGTGCGCATGGTGCGGTCGGTGGTGAAACCCAGTTTGCGCACGGCATCCTGCTGCATGGTGGAGGTGGTGTAGGGTGCGGCGGGTTTCCGTGTGGCCTTCTTTTTCGCCACGTCGGCCACGCGGGCTTCCTTGCCTTGCAGTGCGGTCAAAATGGCGGCTTGGCTGGCTTCGTCCGGCAGCGAGAACTGTTCCAGTTTGCTGCCCTGCCATTGGGTGAGCTTGGCGCTGAATTTGGTGCGGCCTTTGTGGCTGTCCAAATGCACGGACCAGTATTCCTGCGTTTCGAAGGCGCGGATTTCGTTTTCGCGTTCGCAAATCAGCCGCAGTGCTGGGCTTTGCACGCGTCCGGCGCTCAAACCGCGCCGGATTTTCTTCCACAGCAGCGGGGAGAGGTTGAAGCCGACCAGGTAATCCAAGGCGCGGCGCGCCTGTTGCGCGTCCACCAAGCCCATATCGAGCTTGCGCGGCTGCTTGAGGGCTTCCTGCACGCCTTTTTTAGTAACCTCGTGGAACACCACGCGCAGGGTGCGCTCGTCCAGATTTTTGATGCCGCGTTTGGTTTTGAGGATTTCGTAGATATGCCAAGAAATGGCTTCGCCTTCGCGGTCCGGGTCGGTGGCCAGATAGAGGGTGTCGGCTTCTTTGGCGGCGGCCACGATGGCATCGATGTGCTTTTTGCTCTTGGCCGGCACTTCGTATTTCATGGCGAAATCGTGCTCGGGATCGACAGCGCCGTTTTTCGGCACCAAATCGCGCACATGGCCGAAGGAGGCCAATACTTCAAAATCGCTGCCCAGGTATTTTTTAATCGATTTGATTTTGTTGGGAGATTCCACAATCAGCAGGTTTTTCGACATAGTTTCCTCGCAAAATACTTTTGTTTCCGGCCACGCTGTGGCTGAAGAAATATTGTGCTTTAGCCAATAAAAGCAAGGTTTCAGGTAGCCTGAATCCATCTGGGTGCAAGCGCACCTTATTCAATCAAAGGCTACCTGAAAACCTTCATTTTTCAGGTAGCCTTTTTATATTAAAGAGCAACGGCCTTGTTCAATTCATCACCGCCTGGCCGTGCAGCAGGGCATTCACCAAATCGTCGCTGATGAGCATCGGCAGCTCGGATTTGTCTGCCCACAATACCAAGAGCGACAGCACTTTTACATGTGCACCGGTGAGCGG
>ERZ773072.1518-NODE-1518-length-11498-cov-4.268898_pt1 | contig 11498 bp, 19 predicted proteins | sample MGYA00580617_ERZ773072 | MGnify/ENA primary metagenome ERZ773072 (study PRJEB29015, sample SAMEA2737970) | human oral metagenome | biome: human oral; feature: human-associated habitat; material: dental | place: China | collected 2122 ... | reverse complement strand
GCAGAACAAAAAGAAATTTTTGATAAAGAAAATCCTTTTTGGAAAGATTTTTTTAAGGAAAGAACTAAATAGTAAATCAAAAGCACTTAGCTAAAAATGAAGTATTTTTTATATAAGAATAAATTAGTTTAAATTTGGTGCAAACAAAGTACAAACAAAAAATTATCAGAATACAAAAAAGCCCTCAACTTTTTTCAAGTTCAGGCTTTTTTGTAGAAATTAAACTATAATTAGATTTTGATTTTTTAACTACTCAATATACCATTAATTCAAAAATTAAGTGTAGAATAAATTGACTTAACTTGAATTAGGTGGTATCAAAATGGTAACAAAGCAAAATAAAATAACGAATGTTAGATAACATTAAATTATTTTATTTCATCCACTGCCTCTTTCAATTTTTGGATATTCTTATGCACATAGACATCAGAAGTAATTTTATAGTTAGAATGTCCTATCATTTTTATAATTGCATCTTTATCTGCAACATTATCTGATAGAAGTGTTGCAAATGTATGCCTAGTATCATGTAAACTATGATAAGATAAGCCTAAATCTCTAAATAATATTCTAAAATGATTATCAAAAGAATCATAATCATACTCTAAACCATCATATCTTTGCCATAAAAATTTATCCTTACTAAAATACCTACCTCTAAAAAGTTCTATGATTTTATCTGCAATAGGGACTTTTCTAACTCCAGCTTTGCTCTTAGACTTTTCTACTTCAAAATAATAATCTTTTAGAAATATATCTTTCCTTTTAACTCTTAATAGTTCGCTAATTCTTAGACCTGTATAGCATAGGATTAAGACCATATCTATTATTCTATATTTATCAGTTTTATGATTATTTAAGTTATCCCATAAAGTTTGTAATTCTTCATAAGTAATAACTCTTTCTCTATCGCTTGTCTTTTTACCTTTTTCAACAGTCTTAGTCTTTAAATACTTAGCATAATTCTTGCTACACATATCATTTAATATTGCAAAATCAAATATCATACTCCAGAAACTTTTTAAAACTCTTAAAGTGCTATTAGTCAGATTTAAACTATAAAAAATATCTTGAAGTAAAATACCATTTATTTTATTTATTTCCATTTTATGTAACTTTTTACTTCTTTTAAATTGTGTTTCATAATTTGTTAAAGTTCCATCATTCACATCTTTATTTTTTAACCATAAATTATAGACTTGTTCAAATGTAATACCTTTTTCTTTTTTCTTGTGTATCTTAATACCTGTATCTTTTATCATATCAAGATTATTTGTAAAATATGCTATTCTATATGTTTCTGCCTCTTTTTTAGTTTCAAATACTCCAAGAGGTAATCTTTCATATTTTCCAGTTTTTTCATTAAATTTTTTGTTATCTCTTAATAACCAGGGTTTTCTTCTTTTTCCTGAAAGTTTTGAAACAGTACCCATTCCATTTGCAGCTCTCATAAAAAAATCACACTCCTTTATTTGCATAATAAAAATGAGTGTGATATAATTTTAATATCTGAATTACAAAGAGTATCACACTCTTAAAGCCTTTTAGTTGCTACCAACAACTGAGGGGCTTTTTTTAGTTAATTAATATTTTTATTTAGGTAAATTTTCCAAAGCATAATCTGCTTCTTCTTTTGTAAACTTTTCACCATACTCTGATACTAATTGTTCATACACTGCTTGCCTAGACATATTCATCTCTTTTTGATAAAATATAGCCTTATTTAATGCGTTTTCTTTCCAATTAGCCTCAACATTATCTATTGCATATTGAGCAGCTTCCTTAGGAAATTTTTCACCATATTCAGAGGTTAATTGTTCATATAAGGCTTTTTTAGACATATTCATTTCATTAGCATAAAACTCAGCTTTTCCCAAAGCTGCAATATATTCCATAGGAGTATCATCTTGTTTCTTTTCTTCTTTTTGTTCTTCAACCTTTACAACTTCTTGAGTAGTAGTATTGGAAGTAGTTGATACTTCTTTTTTATCTCCACCTAATGACCCAATTACACCAACAACGACAATAACAGCCACAATTCCAATTAAAACTTTCTTTTTCATAAAATCTCTCCCTTTATTTAAAATTTTTTGTTAAGCATAGTATCCTTTAACAATAGCTTCATCTATTGCAAATAATAGATTTGATTTCTTTCCATTTATGTAATTAGTAATTAATTCTTCTGCAGATTGATATGTTTCATGAAGACTAAAAACTATGAAATTACGCAATCTAACTTTTAAAGCTTCATGACTATAGCCAAATTCATTCATTAATTCTTCATATGTAAAATCTAACTTATATATAGCTTCCTCTAAGGCTGTATCTGAACTAAACATATATGAAGCAATCGTATCAGCTTCAATCTCAATCATTGATTTATCCTCAAATTTTATATTTAGATGGTCATCAAATTGTGATGATATTCCAAGAGGAATGTCAATTAATAAATGTTTTATTTCGTGCAATATAGTAAAGATTCGTCTTCCTCTATTCAATGATGAATTTAAGCATATAATTATATCATCATTCTTTACATATAAACTTCCAGCTATAATATTATTTAACTTTGAAAAGAAACTATAATTAATTATTTTTACATTTAAAGCCTCTTGGACATATCTAATAATATGATAATATCTAAGGTTCTTATATTCAATTTTAAAATAATCAGCAATTTCCATCATATGAGGTTTTATTTTATCTATAATTTCAAAATACATATGATAATCCATTCTAAATTTACCATATTTAATGTATGGTGTAATAGTGAAACTCATTATTTTTCACCCTCACTTTTTTTAAATTCGTTTAGTATAAAATTAAAATATTTTTGCATTTCAGAGTTAAGTTTTGCTATCTCCTCATCACTAAGTTTCATTTTATCTAATTCTCTTGTATCTATTCTAAAATTAGAAACTAATTCAGTAGAAGTTTTCTTTTGAACTCCCATAATATCTAAAGGGGATACTTTTAGAGCTTTTGCAAGCAGTTCTATTTTATCTCTTTTCATATTAGAAATTATACCTAATTCCCATTTTCTAACTGTGCTTTCTCCAACTCCCACTATGTTTGCAACATCTTTTAAAGTCATCTTTAATTCTAATCTTCTTTGCTTTAAATCAAAATCTGCCATACAATACCACCTCTAAAAACTAATCAAATATATACTTATTATATCATTTTTTGTCTTTTAGTCAATATTTTTTTTATTTTTTTGTCTTTAAGTGTTGACAAGGTAAAAAAAATGTGTTAATATTATTTTGTCTTAAAAGACATAAAAGAAAGGAGGTTTTTCATGGAGGCTAGAAAATTAAAGGTTGAATTACTAATGAATGGCTTATCTGGAAAAGAGTTAGCAAGAATTTTAAAGGTTTCTCCTACTACACTATATAGGAAAATTAAAAATCCAAATACATTAACTCTACAAGAAATCAAAGGTATATCAAAAATCTTAGAATTAGATTCTGAAAAAATATTAGATATTTTTTTTAATTAATATTTGTCTTTTAAGACAAAAGGAGGACTATGGAAGAAAATTAAAAAACATAACAATTAATCAAGGAGGTAGAAGATATAGGACTTTTTATAACTTTAATAATTATAACAAGTTTAGGTTATGTTTCAGAATGTAAAGAAAAAGCTAAAAGAAAACATATTATCAATTTTATTAGTTTGGGTATTCTTCTTCTTTATGCTCTTTATCTTTATAAGTAATGCTTATTTAATTGAAGAAAATTAAAAAATAAATAGTTAAGGAGGTGAAGAATATAGAAAAATGATAAAAAAAAGATACATAGATGGATTATTGGATGCACTTCAATATGAAGCTAATAAGTTATTTATAAAGCAAGGGGAGGTAGATATAGCTTTTAAAAAAGAAACAGAAGAAAACAAAGATATTGAAAATTTAATAAAAAGAATAGAGTTAGATACACAGGTAGGTGATTATAGAGTAATAATAAATTATGAATTAAAAATAGTAGAAATATTCAAAGGAAATAAATTAGCAATAATGACAAACTTTGGAAAGTATGGAGTAACTGGACTATGGACAATGGTTTTAGAAGAAATAGAAAAATTGAGAGGTGATAAATGAAAAATATAAAAGTAGGAACAAAAATGAAATACTGGAAAAATTTAACAGATAAAGAAAAAAAAGAAGTGTATGAAGAAGTTTGTAAATCTGAATTATACCAAGATGTTTTAAATGAAATAGGTAGTGGATGGTGTACTGAATTTTCTGAAACATTTATGATGTATAAAAATGCAGAAACAGAAAATGGTGAACTTATAACTGTTAAAAGATTTAAGGAAATTATACTAGATAAATTAAGAATGTATCTATAAGGGGGGGAATAAATGAGGATACACAAAAGAATAATAGTAAATCAAGAAGAGATGGAAAAAGATTTATTCTATAGAATTCTAGTAGAAGGGGCTAAGTATCTTATAGAACAATACAATTTCTACAAATCAAAAGAAATTGAATTTGAATTTAATTGGCATCAAGGTGTAAGTAGAGGTGGAGGATATGAACATGGTAGTGATTTAGAACTCATGGACAATTTCTTTGTAAATACTTTAAAGATGAAAAAGCAAACAATTGATAGGAATGATAGTAAAACTGCTATAAGAGTTTACTATTTTGAAGATTAAAGGAGATTCAAAATGAATTGTAAAATATTTCAAAAATGGGTAAATGTTATAGTTTTTCCTGAAGATATAAAGTTAATAGATGCTATTGAAGTTATCCAAAAGTACATAGAAATGGAGGCTAACAATGAAAAATAAAAAATTTAAAAAAGTAACATTTTTTAACTATTTGAAATTTAAAATAAAATGCGTATTTAAGATTTTGTGGTTATGTCTTAACTATCCATTTGATAAATTATTAGAATGGATGTGATATTTATGACAATAAAAGAAAGGATTGAAATTAAATTAAATTTAGCACAAGAAAAGTTGAAAGAAGCTAATGATGAATATTATAAGTTGGGAAAAGAAAATAGACCACTTGCAGAAGGAGAAGCATATTCAAGAGTTAGATATTATCAAGGTGTTATAGAAACTTGCAAATTCACATTAGAACTTTTAGAAAAAGGTGATTAAATGGGAGATTATAAAATTAGTGTAGAAGAAGCCATTGCTTTATCTGGTGGAGAATTAAACAAAGATGATATTTATAGTTTAATTCAAGCTAATGAAGTTCCAGGTTGTATCTATATAAAAGATCAAGAAAAGGAAAGGGGGAAATATTTAATAATAAAACCACATTGGTTGAACTTTTTAGCAGGGAAAAGTTATAAAAAAATAAAAACATCTAATAGCACCGACCAAAGTTTATTAGATGTTTAGGTTAAAAGAAAATAGATAACTCTATTTTCTTGAATTGTACCATAAAAGGAGATGACAATGCAAGAATATGAAAATTTTATTTTTAACAAATCCACATCAATTATAAGTAGTGGGTTTGATATTAGTAAAAAAGAACTAAATAAAAATTTATATGAATTTCAAAAAGATATAGTTAGATGGGCATTAAAAAAAGGAAAAGCAGCAATATTTGCAGATTGTGGTTTAGGTAAAACTATTATGCAACTTGAATGGGCTAATAAAGTGTATGAACATACTGGAAAAAATGTTTTAATTCTTGCTCCATTAGCTGTATCAACACAAACAAAAATGGAGGGGAAAACATTTGGTATTGATGTAAATATATGTGAAAGTCAATCAGATGTAGTTCCTGGAATAAATATAACTAATTATGAAAAATTAGATAAGTTTGTAGCCAATGAATTTGGTGGAATAGTTTTAGATGAAAGTTCAATATTAAAGAGTTTCACTGGAAAAATAAGAAATCAAATAATTGAAAACTTTTCACATTGTCCTTTTAGATTAGCATGTACAGCAACACCAGCTCCAAATGATTATATGGAACTTGGAAATCATGCTGAATTTTTAGGAATAATGACAAGAAATGAAATGTTATCAATGTACTTTATTCATGATGGTAGTGATACATCAAAATGGAGATTAAAAGGACATGCAGATAAAATATTTTGGCAATGGATGGCTAGTTGGTGTGTATTTATTGATAATCCAAATAGCTTGGGATATGAAATAGAAGGGTACAAATTACCAAAATTAAATATATTTGAAATTATAGCTGATGGTACTGATTTTTCTAATGATAAATTGACTCTTACACAAAGAAGAAATGTAAGAAAAGAAACATTAAATATCAGGTGTCAAAAAGCTGCTGATATAGTTAATAGTTCAAATGAACAATGGCTAGTATGGTGTAGCTTAAATGATGAATCATCAAAATTAAAAGAGTATATAAATGAGAGTTATGAAGTAAAAGGTTCAGATAATTCAAAATATAAGGCTGAAACAATGATTAAATTTTCAAATAATGAAATAAAATCATTAGTTACAAAACCATCAATAGCAGGTTTTGGAATGAACTGGCAACAATGCAACAATATGATATTTGTTGGACTATCTGACAGTTATGAGCAATATTATCAGGCTATTAGAAGATGTTGGAGATTTGGGCAAGTAAAAGAAGTAAATGTGTACATAATTCTTTCTGCAAAAGAAGGAACAGTTAAAGAAAACATTGCTAGAAAAGAAGAAGATGCAAAATACATGCAATCTCAAATGGTGGAATTAACTAAAGAAATAACACAAAAAGAATTACACTCAACATCAAGAATAGTAACTAAATATATACCTCAAATAGAAATGATATTACCAAAATGGGAGGAAATGATATGCAAGCTTTAAATATATATGTGGCTCATCCTTATGATGGCCAAGAAGAAAACAAAAAGAAAGTAGAAGAATTTATAAAACTTTTAATAAAGAAAAACATTTTTCATAAACCAAATTTTATATCACCAATCCATAATTATGGATATTTATACAATAATATGGAATATGAAAAAGGGATAGATTTATGTTTAAATCTATTAAATGAGTGTGATATTCTTCTTATTCCAAAATTTGAAAAAATAAAAATGTCAAAGGGATGTTTAATTGAATTAGGATATGCAAAGCATAAAGGGATGAAAATAATTCATTGGGAGGATGTGGTGTCAATCAATGAAAGTAATTAATCAAATAGTAAAAGATAAATACTCAATATATCATGGAGATAGTGTAGAAGTTATACAAGGAATACCTGATAATTCAATACATTACTCTATATTTAGTCCACCATTTGCTAGTTTATATACTTATTCAAATAGTGATAGAGATATGGGAAATAGCAAAAATGATAAAGAGTTTTATAAACACTTTAGATTTTTAGTAAAAGAATTATATAGAGTTCTTATGCCAGGAAGATTAATAAGTATTCATTGTATGGATTTACCTATGATGAAATCAAAAGATGGAGTAATAGGTTTAAAAGATTTTCCAGGAGAAATAATAAGATTGTTTCAAGAAGTGGGATTTATATACCATTCAAAAGTAACTATATATAAAGATCCATTAGTTGAAGCAACAAGAACCAAAGCACTAGGTTTATTACATAAACAATTATGTAAAGATTCAAGTTTATGTAGAAATGGTTTACCTGATTATATTGTTACATTCAGAAAAGATGGGGAAAATCCTGAAAGAATAGAACATCCTGAAGGTCTTACTAGATTTTATGGAGAAAATGAACCAGAAGGAATAAAAGGAGATAGACCAGAACCTAATCCTGAAAAAGTAAAAAACAAAGAAAAATATAATGAATTGCCTGTTTATTCTCACCAAGTATGGAGAAGATATGCCAATCCAGTTTGGATGGATATTAGACAAACAAATACATTAAATAGAACAAAAGCAAGATCAGAAGAAGATGAAAGACATATATGTCCTTTACAACTTGATGTAATTGCAAGATGTATAGAACTATGGACTAATCCAAATGATATAGTTTTAGATCCATTTATGGGAATTGGAAGTACACAATATATGGCACTAAAAATGGATAGAAGAAGTTTGGGAATTGAATTAAAAGAAGCATATTTTAACCAGGCTAAATTAAATCTTGAAACATTAGAAGAGGAAAAAGCAAAAGTAAAATTAGAACAATCATCTTTATTTGAAGATATGGAGGAATAGATTATGACAGTTAAAGAATTAAGAGAAGAAGCAAAAAGTTTAGGATTAGTAGGATATAGTAAATTAAATAAAGCAGATTTAGAACAATTAATAAGTGTTACTAAATCAGAAGTAATAGAAATGACAAAAGAAGAGTTTGAAACTTCTGTAACAGCAAATACTGAAAATACAAAAGTTCTTGGTTATGATAATGAAGATGATTGGCATGAACTTAGAGCAAAAAGAATAGGTGGAAGTGATGTAGGAGTAATACTTGGTGTAAATCCTTACAAATCAATAGTTGATGTTTATGTAGATAAAACAGAAGGTAGCAATTTCAAAGGTAATGAACTAACACATTGGGGGCATATGTTAGAGGGAACTATTTTAAAAGAGTTCTCCAATAAGCATAAAGAACTAATTGTATATGAAGTTCCTTACTCAGTTGTAAATGATTTTTTAATTGCTAATTTAGATGGTGCATTAAAAGATAAGGAAACAGGAGATTATGGAGTTTTAGAAATTAAAACTACATCTCTTTGGAATAAAAAAGACTGGGAAGATGATGTAATACCTCAATATTATTATGCACAGGTGCAGCATTATCTTATGCTTACAGGTTATAAATTTGCATATATAGCTGTACTAATTGGAGGACAGCAATATAAGGAATTTAAGATAGAGAGAAGCGAGGAAGATATAAATTTAATTAGAAATAAAGCTACTGAATTTTATCAAGAAAATTTATTAAAAAAGATTCCTCCAATGCCAGATGGTTCAGATGCTTACATGAATTATTTAAAACAAAAAGCATTAGAAATAGAAAATAATGAAGTTATAGAGTTTGCAGACTTAGAAGAAAAAGCTGCAAAAATTAAAGAGTTAAGTAAAGAAATTAATTCTTTAAAGAAAGAACAGGATCTATTAAAAGAAGAGGTAATGTTGGAACTTATAAATAATGGTACTCAAAAGGGAGTTGCTGGAAAGTTTAAATTTAATATACAAACTAGAAAAACACCAGATTTTGAGGCAATGGCAAAAGAAAACTTAGAACTAATGGAACAATATAAAGAGTTAGAAAGCAAGCATCAAAAAACATCAAAATTTTTAATGGTTAGATAAGGGAGGAATTGAATATGATAAGTGATAATATTTTAAAATGGTATACAGATGAAATTATAAGAAGTAAATATAATGTTTTAGGTTGGTCATTAATTGAAAAACAAATCAAAGAAGATAAAACAAAATTGGTTTTTGAAACTTCAAATACAAAATTATCATTGGAATTTAAAAAATTAAGTGAAACAACAATAATTTTTAATAATATTGTTTGTAAAGAAGAAGTACCAAAAACAAAAATAAATGGTGTTGAATATTATTTAGAAGAAGCTATTTGGGCAGAAGTTTTTGATGAAAAGTTATTAAATAAAGGTTTAGAACTTGAAAATATGACTATTGAAGAAATAGAAAAAGAAGCAATCAGTTGTATAGAAAAAGCATTTGAAAGAATGGCATCAATAAAAACTAATAATAATTTATCTTTATTTGATGAAGATGAAAAAAATGATATTGAAGAAGCTGAGATTGTAGAAGTAACAGAACCAGGTAATAGTAATCAAAATCTTTTAGAAGATAAAACTGACAAAAAAGAAGAAGATAATCCAGATGAAGTTGATAAAACAGATGAAATAGAAGAAGAAAAGCCTAAGAAAAGAGGCAGAAAACCAAAAAATCAAAATAGAGATGAAGAATAAGGAGAGTGGATAATATGCCAACAGCAAGAAATAGTTTAACAACAAGTAATAAAACAGCAGCAGTAACAGAAAAAAAAGGAAAAACAATAATTGATTTAGTTCAATCAAGTAAAAATCAATTTGCTAATGCTTTACCAAAGCATATAAACACTGATAGATTTGTGAGAATAGCTATAACTACAATTAGATTAAATCCAAAACTTGCAAAATGTAGTCAAGAAAGTTTGTTAGGTGCATTGATGGTATCTGCTCAACTTGGGTTAGAACCAGGTACTTTAGGACAATGTTATTTAATACCATTTGAAAATAAGAAAGCTGGCACAGTTGAGTGCCAGTTTCAAATAGGTTATAAAGGATTAATTGAATTATTAAGAAGAAGTGGACAATTATCTGATATATACAGTTATACAGTATATGAAAATGATGACTTTAACATTGAGTATGGATTATCAAGAACATTAGTACACAAGCCAAATTTTACCGATAGAGGAGAAATAAAAGGCTTTTATGCAGTAGCAATATTAAAAGATGGAGCTAAGGCATTTGAGTATATGACAAAAGATGAAATTACAAAACATGAAGAAAAGTACAGAAAAGGGTCATATAAAAATGATGTATGGAATAAGAACTTTGAAGAAATGGCACAAAAAACAGTAGTTAAAAAGCTATTAAAATGGTTACCAGTATCAGTTGAATTTCTTGAAATGGCTGCAAAAGATGAAAAATCATTTAAAGTTGTAGATGATAAGAGTACAGAAGTGCAAGAAATTGAAATACTTGAAAATAATGGAGATATTATTAATGCTGAAACAGGTGAATTTATTACAGAATCTGGCGATAACAAAGATATAGATAAAGTTGCAGAAAGTTTATTCCCAGACAACAATTAAAAGACCATACAGGTATATTTTTAACAAAATAAGGAGCTTATGTAGATGGAAAATAACATAGAAATTAAATTTGAAAAAATAGAAGTAACAGAAGAGAATATGAAGAAACTTTTAAATGAAATAGGTCAATTAAAATGGGAATTAAATGATGTAAAATACTGGGAAAATTATTATAAAAATAGAGTTAAATTTTGGTTAAATGAAAATGATAAGGAAATTGAAAAAAAACAAAAATTAATCAAATTTAATATAGCTCTAATAATAGCTTTATTCTTAGAAAGTGCCATACTTGTCTTATTAGCTTTAAATTTTAAATAATAAAAGGAGGTAAGGGACTTGAAAGACAATGAACCATTTTACCAAGTCCCTAAAAGCCTTTTTAGGCTAAGAAGGGAAGGGGGAATTAGTTTAACTGCCTTTGATATATATATCTTAATGATGGATAGATATAAAATTTCTTGTTTAAAAGAGAATATGAAAAGCTTTACAGATGCAGAAGGAGAAATTTATTTTGTGTATGCTTACAATTCTTTAATGGAAGATTTAAGTATCAAAAAAAAGCATGGGATATCTAAAGCTATAGAGGAACTTGAGTCATTAGGTTTTATTAGAAGTAAAAAAGAACATGGTAAGGCTACCATATACTATTTAACTAGTGACCAAAAGGGAACCACTACTAGTGACCAAAAGGGAACCACTACTAGTGACCAAAAGGGAACCACTACTAGTGACCAAAAGGGAACCACTACTAGTG
>ERZ773072.1516-NODE-1516-length-11508-cov-4.915481_pt1 | contig 11508 bp, 3 predicted proteins | sample MGYA00580617_ERZ773072 | MGnify/ENA primary metagenome ERZ773072 (study PRJEB29015, sample SAMEA2737970) | human oral metagenome | biome: human oral; feature: human-associated habitat; material: dental | place: China | collected 2122 ... | reverse complement strand
TCGTGGCCGCCGTCGGCGGACCCGAGAACATCCAGTCCCTGACCCACTGCGCCACGCGGCTGCGTTTCCAGCTGGTTGACGGGTCCGCGATCGACACGGGGACGGTCGAATCCATTAAGGGCGTGATGGGGGCGGTTCCCCAGGCGGGTGACCGCTACCAGGTCATCATCGGCGGTGGTGTTCAGACCGTCTACAACGAGATCAACGAGCTGCCGGAGATGTCCAACAGGCGCCAGCTCACCGACGAAGAGATCAAGGCCGCGGCCCGGGCCGGTGGGGTTCGGGGCAGATTCGCCTGGGTGGATTCATTCTTCGAGTTCCTCTCCGACTCCTTCCGGCCGATCCTTGGTGCCCTGCTCGGGGCATCGCTGATCATCACCTTCATGTCGCTGATGGCGACGTTCAAGGTCATCGACAACTGGGCCGACCCGCAGGTCCAACTGCCCCCCAGCTGGGCTTTTGTCAATCTGTTGTGGAGGGCGGTCTTCTACTTCATTCCTCTGATGGTGGCCTACAACGCGTCGAAGAAGCTTGGTGCCGACCCGTGGGTCGGTTTCTCGATCATGGCCCTGGTGATGCTCCCCGGGTTCGCCGACCTGGGGAAGGACGCGGCTGCCTATGACGCCGTCGTGTTCGGCAGCCGCGTCAAGCTGATCGATATTTTCGGGGTTCCGCTGACGATCTTCGACTACGGATCCCAGGTGTTTCCGCCGCTGCTCATGGCGGGGCTGTTGGGCCCGCTTTACAAACTCTTCAAGAAGTTGATCCCCGAGAACCTGCAGCTGATCTTTGTGCCTTTCTTGTCGTTCATCATCATGCTGCCCCTCACCGCCTTCCTGATCGCCCCTGTCGGAGTGTACGCAGGTGCCGGTCTGGCGGGTGCGCTGCAGTGGATCAACCAGTGGCCCTTCGTGTTCGCCATCCTCATTCCGCTGGCCTACCCCTTCATGGTGCCGCTCGGTCTGCACTGGCCGATCAACGCAATCATGCTCCTCAACCTCACCCCCCCCGCCCAAGGCGGTCTGGGCTACGACTACATCCAGGGTCCGATGGGTGCCTGGAATTTCGCCTGCTTCGGAGCCACGGCTGGTGTCATGATCCTGGCGATGCGTGATCGTGATCAGCAGATGCGTCAGACCGCCTCCGGTGCGCTCGTCGCAGGTCTGCTGGGAGGGATCTCCGAGCCGTCCCTCTACGGTATCCATCTGCGGTTCAAGCGGATCTACCCGAGAATCCTCGCAGGCTGTGCGATTGGTGGCCTCATCATAGGCTTCGGTGGAGGACTTAAGGCCAGCGGATTCGCTTTCACTTCACTGCTGACCATCGGTATCTTCACCCCCACCCTGCTGTACGTCATCGTCATCGCGGCAGCATTCTTCACCACCTTCTTCCTGGTTCTCAGCTTCGACTACCGGACTCCCGAGGAGAAGGCTGCCGCTCGCCGCGACGCCGAGCCTGCCGAGGCCGCTGAACCACGGGTGATCGTCGTCGGTGACGTCGAGACCAACCAGGCCAAGCAGTGGGTCACCGCACTCGGTGGAGAGGGCAATGTGCGTTCCGTTGAGGCTATCGCTGAGACCCGGGTTCGGGTCGAGGTCACCGATGACTCCAAGGTTGATGTCGACGCCTTGAAACGGGCCGGACTGACCGCGGCTGTCAAGGTCGGCGAAGGGGTCTGGCATCTCATCGCTGGGTTGGAGGCCGTGCAGTACGCAGAGGGAATGCGGCGACGAGTGGCTTCCAGCGCCAGCTGATTCTCCTGTGCCGCGAGGCCTCCGGGATACCCCGGAGGCCTCACTTCTTTTCGTGAATCAATCTTTTCGGCTGTCTCAGGAATAGCGCTGGGGTTTGGTGGTGATCTTATGGCGGACTAATGTGCAGTCGGTCGTCGTTTCCACTCGGAGTGGAGATCTGAGAAGGGGAAGAGAAACGAAGGCTTTTGTGGACCCTGACGGGTCCTTCGCACGTGGAAAGGCAGAACCTTGCGAAGTAGAAAGCTACTAGCTGCTGCGGGTGTCTTGGCGCTCATCCTCCCGGTGTCCGTCGCCACCGCGGACGAACCGGGTGGCGGAGATGGCCTAGCCAGCTTGATCGCCAGAGCCCCGTCCGGGGAGATCAGGTCCGGGGCGGCCCAGGACATCCTCGACGCCAGGGCCAAGATCACCATCATGGTGGAGCTCAAGGACGATCCCGTTGCCGTGGTTAAGGCGAAGAAGGGAGGTGAGCTTGATCCGAGTGAGGAAAGGAAGGTCGAGAACGAGCTGTCGGGAGTTCAGAACCAGGTTGCTGCGAGCATTGAGGCCAAGGGGGGTGCTGTCGAGAGCAAGATGCAGTCAGCCTTCAACGGCATGCGCGTGAGCATCGACAGCAGTGAACTGAAGGCGCTCGAGGCCCTGCCCGAGGTCAAGGCCATCCGTTCCGCCCCCGTCCATGGCCGCGACAACACCCACGGTGTCCCTGTGATCGGCACCCCGAAGGTGTGGGAGGGTGCCGGTGGGGTGTCCGGATACACGGGTGAGGGCGTCAAGGTAGCCGTTCTGGACACCGGAATCGACTACACCCATGCCACTTTCGGTGGCCCGGGAACAGTCGATGCGTTCAACGAGCAAACCGCCGCCGCCACCCCCAACCCGGCCTGGTACGGGCCCGACGCACCGCACGTCAAGGGCGGGATCGACCTCGTCGGTGACGAGTACAACGGTTCGAACACCCCGCAGCCCGACAACAACCCCATTGACTGCGCCAGGGCCGGGCACGGCACCCACGTCGCCGGCACGGTCGGTGGGGCCGGTGTTCTCGCCGACGGGACGACCTACAGCGGCGCCTACGATCAGAAAACTTACGACAACGAATTCAGGGTGGGGCCAGGTGTCGCGCCCAAGGCCGAGCTCTACTCGGTTCGCGTCTTCGGTTGCACGGGAGCCACGAACGTCACCACGGAAGCCATCGACTGGGCCGTGAAGAACAAGATGGACGTGATCAACATGTCGCTCGGCTCGCCGTACGGCAAGAGCTCCGACGCCGATGCGATCGCGGCCTCCAACGCCGTCGCCGCGGGTGTCGTCGTGCTGGCCTCGGCCGGCAACTACGGCTCGCAGCCCTACTTGACGAGCTCCCCGGCGGCCGGTGCCGGGGTCATCTCCGTTGCTGCCAGCGATCCCACGGAGAACTATCCGGGTGCGCAGTTCACCGTTGATGACAGGACCATCCAGGCCATCGATGTCAACGCCGCCGAAATTTCCCAGAGCGCGAGGCTCCATGTCCTCAGAACCGGCGATGAGCTCTCGGCCGGCTGCGACCTCAACGAGTACGCCGGCCTTCCACAGGGAACGATCGTGGTCACCAGAAGTGGTGACTGTGGTGTCATGCTGAGAGCCCTGAACGCCCGGCACTGGGGGCTGGCAGGAGTCATCATGATCAATGACAGTGATGAACTACCGCCCTACATCGGCCCGCTCCACGCCAATCCCCTGGACAAGGAGCTGAAGAGGGACACAGGCCTACTGCTCGGGGTAAGGTCCTCCGACGGCGAGGCCATCATTGCTGCGGACGGCGAGCAGGTCACGGTGAACGCCAATAACATCCCCAACGAGAACCGCGGCGGGCTTGCCAAGTTCAGCTCCGCGGGCCCGCGCAGCGGGGACTCGGCCGTGCGCCCGAACGTGACCGCCCCGGGTTTCTCGGTCCTGTCGGCGGATGTCGGTTCCGGAAACCTCGGTCGCATCGAATCGGGAACGTCCATGGCTGCTCCGCATGTCGCCGGTGTCGCGGCACTGGCCGTCCAGGCCCATCCGGACTGGGACGCCCAGGAAATCGCGGCCTCGCTAGTCAACACCGCCGATCCCGAGAAAGTCAGCGGCTATGATCCCGCCCTGGCTGGGGGCCTGGTTGATCCTGCCGAAGCCGTCGGCGCCTCCCTCGTCGCCTACGGTGACTCCTCGGACGTGAACGGTACTGTGGTGCGGGAGCCGGGACTCAGCTTTGGGTACGCGGAATCAGCCACCACCTTCGAGGCGACCCGTAAGGTCACCCTCGTCAACAAGGGTGCCGAGGCGGCACAGATCACTGCCGGCTCACAGCCGGCCGAGAAATCGAAGAAGGCCAGCATTTCATTCAGCCAGGAACGGATCACGGTTCCTGCGGGAGGCAGCGTGGATGTTGACGTCACGATCACCATGTCGGCCTCCGACGTGCCCAGCGGCGTCAACAGCCCGAACTCGCCATGGTTCTATGAGGCCTCCGGGAACCTGAAGTTCACTGTTTCCAACGGCAAAACCCTGACCATGCCATACCTGCTGGTTCCCCGTTCCCTGTCCAACGTGAAGGCGGCCAACACGGTCACACCCAAGGGCACTGACGTCACTTTCAACAACGAGGGTGGTGCGCTCGATGCCTACGCCGCGATCTACACGTGGGGACTGAGCGATCCTGCCGACATCCCGGATGCGGTCGATAGCGGTCAGGACCTGGCGAGTGTCGGGGTGGCCAGTTACGGCGACGACTCGCTCAGGACCTTGAACTTTGCGCTGAACTCCAGCTCCCGGTTCTCCAACCCGGCTCAGCTCGCATACAACGTCGATATCGACAACGACAATGACGGCAAAGCCGACTACCGAATCGTCAGCATGGATTCCGGTCACGTCCGGGAACAGCAGATCAACGGGCTCGCCGAGGTGTTCGTGGCGGATCTATCCGACGGAAAGGTCTACGCCGCTGGTTCGGTGACCCTCTCCCCGACGGATTCCAGCACCGTGGTGTTGCAGGTCGTTGCCAGCCAGGTCGGCATCAAGGGCAAGTTCAGCTACACCGCCAATGCTCTCGACATCAGGAACACAGCGGCCGTGGACACCATCGAGCAGTGGGCGCAGTACGACCCGACGAACAAGCCCTTCAACGACGGCCAGTTCTTCAAGGTCAACCAGGGCGACTCGAAGACGCTCAACCTCGAACGCAACGATGCCGCCTATGCCGACCAGAAACCGCTGGGATACATGGCGGTCGCCTTCGACAACGCCCAGGGCGTCACGGAGGCCATCACGGGTGAGGTGAACAAGGGGGCCGAACCGACGACCTCCCCGACCGTCACCGCGACACCGGATCCGAGCACACCGGGCCGGCCCACCAGCAGGCCGCCGGTCAAGCCCGGTCTGCCGAAGACGGGTAAGGATCTCTGACCCACTCTCCGGCACACACGATGATGACCCCCGGGAACTCTCGGGGGCCATCATCGTTCCTCGAGAGGATGGCTGGGTAGGGTGGGTTCGTGACCGAAGCGCGATCAGGGGAACTGTCGCCCTGGAGCCTGCTCGCGACCCCCGGAGAGATCCGCGCCGCCAGCTACCTCGTCGGTTCCCACGCCCGCCAGTACCGGCTCATCGTGGACGTGTTGGCAGCCCGGCAGGAGGTGTCGCTGACCGGGGTGGGGCACGACGAGCTGGCCGAGCTGATCCGAGCCCGGCTGCCGCAGGAGACAGCGGCCGGGCTGATGGAGGACCTCAACCTCTCCGACCGCTTGGCGTCGCTGGTCTCCTGGGGCACCTGCGAGGCCTGGCAGGACCGGGCCACCACCGAGGAGGAGTTCCTTCGGAACCGCTACCGTTACCAGCTCACCGAGGCCGGGGCGGCCCTCAACCAGGCCGTCAGGGCCATCGAAGAGGACCTCGGAGCCGGGTCCACGGCGGTGCTGCTGGCTCCGGCGGTGCTGGCCGACCGGCTCCGGGCCGCCCTGGACGCCCTGGCTGGGGAACGCCTCGACGATGCCTCCCGGGAGTTCTCCGTGGTCGAGACCACCCTGGACGCCATGGCGCGGGAGGCCAACCAGTGGCAGTCCCGGATGGCAGCGGCGCTCGGCGGGATTCCCGATCAGGCCCGTATCACACGCCTGCTGGAAACCATCCTCGCCTATGTCGATGCCTGGGGTGCCGGGGTGGATGCCTGGTCCGGACGCATTACTGCCTGCTTGCCGGCTCTGAAGGACATCGGCCCCGACACCTGGCGGGCCCTGACCCTGCAGCGTCTCGGCGCCGAGATCAACTCGGAGACGGTAGCCCGCGCAACCAGCCAGCTGTCGGGCATCGTCGCCGTCCTGGAACGCTGGTTCAGCGGCGAACTGCCGCAGGCCACCCGGCTTCGGCGCCAGATGCGCGATGCCGTCACCCCGGTTCTTCGAGGACACCGGGCGCTGCTCGCGGTCGGAGGAACTGTGTCCCGGGCAGCCGAGCTGTCTCGGCTGGCTGATGCGGTTGCCCGGGCCGAGGATGACGCGGAGGCGTGGCGGGTTTTTGCAACCGGCACGGGGCTCTATTCCGCCCGCCACCTGGCCCTGGAAGCCCCGGATGTGCCGTGTGTTCCCAGCGTGTGGGATGCGCCTCCCGTACCTGTCTCGAAGCGGCTGCGTTCCCAGGGGCGGCGTTCCCTGTCCGGCAGGGCACCTCGCGTGGCTGACCGGTCCAGGGCCAGGGAACTGGCCCGCGCGAACGCCGCCCACGAGCAGGCTGAACTCCAGGAGGCCGAACATCGTCTGGTCTCCCGTTCCGGAACGCGCCTCAGTGATTGGGCCGCCCTGACGGCAGGGGAGACTCGTCTCTTTCTGGACCTACTCGCATCGGCCCGTGAGGCGAACGGGATGGGCACCACTGCTGATGGAAGATTCACCATGAAACTGACCCCTGTCGACCCTCCCAGGTCTGCGGTCTGCCGGACCGAAGAGGGACGACTGGTGCTGGCAGACGCCCTGGTGGAGTTCACATCGTGATGCTGGGCAACGACCATGCCGAGATTCAGGCCGCTTTCACCGGTTTGATGGCGAACCCTCTCGTCACACCGTGGCGGCATCCCGAACTGCACATGCTCGTGCATCGTCACGCCACTACCCTCAGCGTCTGGGTCAAACGGGTGGGTTATCTCCTGGTGGGCAGCAACCGCTGCTACCGGCTGCGCAGGCCATCTATCGGAGGACGGGTTGCCCTACCCGCGGCGACACCACCGCCTCGCGGCCAGCTGGTCCTGCTCTTGTACGCCGCCAGTTGTCTGGAGGCCAGCGTCGGGGAGTCGCTGACCCTTCAGGAACTCTCCGACGACGTGGCGCGACTGGCTCAGATCAATGGTGGCTGGCCCTACGACCCGAATCGACGCCCGGACCGGCAGCGGCTGCTCGCCGCCGTTCACATGCTCACCACCCACGGGGTGCTTGAGGAGCGCACATCCGGGATGTTGCAGAACGACTGGGAACGCACCGGTTCTGGGATCGGTGCGGGGTATCTGCTACACCGGGACGCCCTGATGCTGTTGGTGGATACCGATGACGTCGACCTGGCCTTGGCCCGCAGGATCGACGGTAGCCAGGATGCTTGGGGGCAGGAACTGTTGCGGATGTTGGTGGAGTGTCAGGCCCTCTACCCGGAGGAGTTGTCCGAATCCCACCGCGACTACCTGACTCGGCAGCGCAGCCGTGTGGCGGAGCGGGCCGAGGAGCTGACAGGTGGTCGGGTCGAGGTGCGCAGCGACGCCCTCATACTGGTGATGCCGGCCTCTCGGGAACTACCCGAGGGGCTGGTGTGCGGTTTCCCCGACGCCACCACCCTGGACTGGGTGGCACTGGCCATGATCGATGCGCTGTGCCCGGGGGCGACAGGGTTCCATCGGGTTTCTGCCGACCGGGTGCTGGCCGCCGCGGCCGACATCCACCGCGGCAAGGAGAAACAACTCACGGTGGCCCTGAGGGAATCCCCCACGGCGATCCGCGACGCAGTGGCCGGGCGGCTGAGCGAACTCGGCCTGCTCAGGGTGGAGGGCGGGGACTGGATCCTCACCCCGGCCGTGGGACGTTACCGCGACGCTGAACTGACCTCGGGCGAGGAGGAGTGATGTTTGACGACGAGCACCTGAAGTCGTGGCGCGACGCCATGGTCGTGGGCCAACTACCCAGCCCCGTCAGGGCTGATCGCTGGCAGGCGCTGCGCGCGGGCGTGGTGAACCTGTGGGAGTTCGAGACCACCGAGTACTGGTACGCAGACGGCTGGGCGCAGCTCATGGGCAGCAACGAGACCGGCAAGTCGTCACTGATGGCGCTAACCACCCTCATCCCTTGGCTCGCGGATGTCGCATCCAGCAACATCGACACGCTGGGTCGCTCCGGGAAGACGTTCCGCTACTACGTCGAACCCACCGGACGTGATGCTGATCGCCGCGAGGCCACCGCTTCTACCCACCACGGTTGGCTGTGGGTGGAGTACGGACGCCGCACCGAGCAGGACGAGGAGTTTTTCACCACGTTGCTGTTCGCGGAGGCCCGTAGCGCCGCCGCTGACATGCGCCTCCACTGGTGCACCCTCTCCGGTGGGGCACGGGTGCGTGGGGGCTGCGAGCTGCTGGTTGCCCGCCGCGTGGTGCTACCGAAGGACGTGACCGCCGAGGGATTCACCAGGCATCAGAGCGCAGCAGCGTACCGCCGCGAAGTGGCTTCCCAGCTGCTGGGCAGCACCGCCGAAAAACTGGAGGCGGTGGGAAAGCTGCTGCGGGTCACCCGCACCCCGAAACTGGGTGAGCAACTTCAGGTGCGCTTCATCAGCGATCGTCTGCACGACGCCCTGCCGGAGCTCGACCGCTCCGAGATCAACCAGCTCGCCGACGGCTGGGACCAGCTGGACGAGATTCGTGCCGATCTGGATCGTGCGACGGAGGCCGTCGATGTGGTGGAGGGGTTCACCGTGCGTTCCTGGCGGCCCTGGGTGCGGGCGGTGTTGCGGAGGGCCGCGGACAGGAGCAGATCCGCGATCACCGCCTTCGATGACGTCACCCGCAGGGAACGGGATGCGCGCCGGGAACTCGGGGAGGCGAAGGCGCGACGGGCCGTGGTGGAGGAGGAACGCCGCTCCCTGGAGCTTGCAGGTGAGGGTGCCCGGGTGGCGGCCGAGGAGCTGCGGGCCTCCAGCCGCTACCAGGACGCGCAGGGAAGGCTGACCCGTCTGACCCACGCCCGCGCCGTCGCGGAGATGATGGGACGGGTATCCGCGGAGGCCAATCGGCGTGCCGAGGCGGCTGATGCGTCGGCGCGCCGGTCGGGGGATGCTCGGGAATCCGCAGAGGCCGCTCTCGAAATCCGGCGCCGGGAGGCCTCGGAGCGTCTCGCCGATGCCCGCTACGCGGCGCGAGAAGCGGGGGTGGATGTCGTCGACTTCGATCCGGTGCTGACGGAGCAGCGGGTGAGCGACAGGCAACGCGACGTGAAGCGCGTCCAGCAGCTCCTGGGAGAGGCGGTCCTGGCCGATCAGGAGGCCAGTCGCGCGGAGGACGTCGCGGCGGAGACCCGACAACGAAGCATCGAGGCCGAGGAACGGCGCGACACCGCGTGGGAGGCCGCCGAGCGGGAACGCGATTCGCTGGCGGCAGGGCTCGACATCTGGGCGGAGGAGCTCGGAGGGGACGCAGATGTCGAGGCCTGGCAGGCTGCCCTTCCCGACGACAGGACCCCGCAGCGACCGCTCAGGGAACGCATCAGGGAGGAATGGTTCGAACCCGCGTGCGCCCCGGTCCAGGCGAGGTTGCAGGACTCCGAGATGCAGGGCCGGCTTGCCAGGCAACGCATCAGTGAACTGGACGAGCGCATCGGGGAATTGAGGCGGGCCGGGGTTGCGGAACCGCAGCCGCCTGCGCTGTGGACACGGCGTGTGCGCCCCGACGGCGGAGCACCCCTATGGAGGCTTGTGAACCCGCGTGAGGGCCTGCCGGGACATGAATTGGCCGCTGTCGAGGCTGCGCTCGCTGCGTCAGGGTTGTTGGATGCCTGGGTGAGCGACGAGGGGGTCGTCGCCGACGATGTCTTGGCTGTCGCCGGGGAACCCGTCGAACGAGGCATTGGGGAGGTGCTGGGGGCCGTTCCCGGCCCATGGAACGAGCAGGTCGAGGCGCTGCTGGCGGGTGTCCATCTGGTCGATTCGGGAGAGGAGTTGCCGGGAAGTGGGCTCGCGATTGCTCTCGATGGGCGCTGGTGTAACGGTTCCATGACGGGGCGGGCCAGCTGTCCCAACGGCAACGCCGAGTACCTGGGGGAGAAAGCCCGGGAGGCCGGCCGGGCCAGGCGCAGGGCCGAGCTGACCCGCGCCCGGGAGGAGGCCCTCACCGAGGCGACGGGCCGTGAGGCCGAGGCCAGCTGGGCGGCCGCTGAGCTGGCCTCCCTGCACAGAGCGATGACATCGGCCCCCGACGACCGGGAACTCTTCGGACTGCTCCGGGATGCTGCAACCGCTGAAACCCTGGCGGTCGCCGCCGAGGAAATGGCGGGGCAGCACGAGGCCCGAGCCCGAGGGCTGCGGGCGGAGGCAGACGCCAGGCGGGCGAATCTGTTGACCTTCGCCGCACAACACCACCTGCCGGTCCGGGAAGCCGAGCTGATGGAGGTGCAGGAAGCCCTGCGTCGGACCGAGAACGCGCTGGGGGTCCTGCGTCACGCCCGGGAACGGGAAGTGCTGGCTCGAGATGTATGGCAGACAACGGTCGCGGCGGCGGCGGAGGGGGAGAGACACCGGGACGAGGCCGGTGCCGAGGCGCGTGCTGCCGAGGAACGACTGAGATCGGCCACGTCCAGGGTGCTGGCCCTCGAGAAGGCCATCGGATTCGATGACCAGGAGATCGTCCGGGAACTGGAGATGCTGCAGGTGCGGGCTGCTGAGGTTGCCTCGCAGGCCGCTGGGCTGGGGCGGGAACTGCTCCAGCTGGCCGCCCGGGTGGGCAAGGCCGAGGAGGCCCTGGCGGCGGCCGAGCGGGAACGGAGGACGGTCACCGTTGAACGTGATCGGGCCTTTGCCTGGTTCCGGCGACTCGTTGATGCCGGTCTGGCGGAGGAACTCGGCCTGGAGCTTCCGGAACCGGATTCGACGGCGATCGTGCAGATGCGGGCTCAGGTTCGGTTCGTCAGCCAGCAGGTCATTGTCCGCAACTGGAGTGAAGACCCGGACCATGCCGACCAGGCGGTTCAGAACGCCTGGCGGAGGCTACACACCGGCGCCAGCGAGGCTCGCGGGGAACTCGAGATGGGTGGGCGCAGTCTCCGCATCGACGAGGTCGACGACCTGCCGAGGGTCACTGTTGTGGTCGATGCACACGGTACCGGACAGCCCCTCACGGAGGCCCTCGTGAGGCTGCGGGCCATTCAGGAGGAACTGGCCCTGAACTATGACCAGCGGGTGCAGGACACGCTCGGGCAGCTGCTCGGCTCCACTTTCATGGATCATCTGCGGGACCGAGTAGGCGCCACCCAGGCCCTCGTCGGGCGCATCAACAAGGTATTGGAGGCACACGCCACCCGCACCGACCGTACCGCGCTCAGGATTGTCCTCGAACCGAAGGATGCCGCCACCCGGCAGGTGCTGGAGGGCGTCGGAGGTTCCAGCTGGGGCAATCCTGAGGTGGAGGAGCGTGTCAGGGAGTTCCTCAGGGCTCGGGTTGACGAGGTCAAACGGGAGGCCCAGGGGGCGGGGCTGGCTGACTGGCGAAGTGGTCTGGCGGAGC
>ERZ773072.1515-NODE-1515-length-11512-cov-5.912979_pt1 | contig 11512 bp, 9 predicted proteins | sample MGYA00580617_ERZ773072 | MGnify/ENA primary metagenome ERZ773072 (study PRJEB29015, sample SAMEA2737970) | human oral metagenome | biome: human oral; feature: human-associated habitat; material: dental | place: China | collected 2122 ... | reverse complement strand
AGGCCAGAACGACGACTGGGTGATGTACCCGTTGGACGAGTTCGCCGTCGCCACCGTCACCGAGGTCATCACCGACCTGGTGGGCTCAGCGGGCATCGACCTCGACCTGAAACCGGCCGACCTGATGTCCAACCTGAACGCCAGGACCGACCCCAACGCGGACTCGATGGTCGCGAAGAAGGCGGCCGCGGACAAACCCTCACCCTTCCGTCTCAAACCCGGCGTGTTCTTCCACGCCCCCCGGCTGCTGTTCAAGGTCCTGCGGCACGACCCGGCCCGCTGGCAGCGGGAGGAACGATCCTTCCGGAACCGGATCAAACTCTTCAAGCACCGGACCGCACAGGCCGGATCCCTGAGCGACAAGGAACTTGCGCGCCTGGCCGAGGACATCGTTGACCTGTTCAGGACCTGCCTGCACGACGGCGCGATGTACTACGGCCTCGGACTGGTCTGGATGTACTGGCGAACCGCCCGCCTGCTCAGGAAACGATCCAACGCCGGCGGCGAGCTGACCGAGAACGTCGCGGCCTACTTCCTCCAGCTGCTGCTGACCGACCAGAAGAACCCCCTGTCGCCGCTGTTCGAACAGTTCCGGAAGCTGAGCGCCGACACCCAGGAGGTGAACCTGCAGGCGTTCGTGGTCTCGATCCCGGACTCCGCCTTCATGACGGCCAACACCTCACGGGACATCGAGAAAACCATCTTCAAGAAGCTGCGCGCCCTACCGAAGGGCCAGCAGATCGAAACACAGGTGGACGCCCTCCTGGCGGACCTGCCCGTCGCCCCCGAAGCGGTCGACTGGCCGTTCTCACCCCGCCCGCAGCTCCCGTTCCGGCTGCTGGTGGCCCTCCTCAGCAGCGAACCCATCGAGGGCCTGGACGAGCTGCTCACCGACGAGGACGCCGCGAAGCAGGTGGCGAAGAAACTGCCGTTCAGGAAACGTCCCCCCTGGAGGTGGAACGTCGCGAAGACCCGCGGGCTGATGGCCGGGGCGGTGGGGACGGTATTCCTGCTGCTGGAGATCATCCCCGTCCTCCAGCGGGCGTTGTCCGAGGTGGCACAACGCCTGCTTAGGCGGCGCCAGGTGGAGGTCGCGGAGGACCTGATGCTCCTGCGGTTCGACGATATCCTCAAGGCCCTGGTGGACCAGGCGGACCGGCAGGACCTCGTCCTGGAGAACCATCACGCGCACATCAAGAAACTGACCGCCCGCCGCCGCGCCCGGCAACTCGAGGCCAAGGAGACCGAGACGCTGCGGGAGGACAACAACGAAACGCCCGTCTCGCTGGACGGACTCACAACCGAACCCTGATGGGCCGCGCACGGATCCCGTGCTCCGGCCGCGGAAATCCCCGCTTCTTGTACCCCTCGTGAAAACTATTAACATCGAATCCATTAACCGGACCCGCGTCGCCGCGGGCCGTTCGGTCATCGCAGCCGACACACAACTACACCGAGGAGACGCCATGAACACTCAGCAAATGGACCGGATGCGCAACGGCCAGGGATTCGTCGCCGCCCTCGACCAGTCCGGCGGCTCCACCCCGCGCGCGCTGGAAGGCTACGGCATCGGGCCGGAACGCTACTCCACCGAGGAGGAGATGTTCGACCTGGTCCACGCCATGCGCACCCGGGTGATCACCAGCCCGGCCTTCGATTCCCGGCACATCCTGGCCTCGATCCTCTTCGAACGCACCATGGACTCGCAGATCGAGGGCCGCCCGAGCGCCGACTACCTGTGGGAGGTCAAGGGCATCGTCCCCTTCCTCAAGGTGGACAAGGGCCTGGCCGACGAGGAGAACGGTGTCCGCGTCATGAAACCGATGCCCGGCCTCGACGAGCTGCTCGCGCGGGCCGTGCAGGCCAACATTTTCGGCACCAAGATGCGTTCGGTGATCCTCCGCGCCGACCCCGAGGGGGTGCGGACCATCGTCGACCAGCAGTTCGAGATCGCACAGCGGATCCTCGACGCGGGCCTGGTGCCGATCATCGAACCCGAGGTGGACATCCACGCCCCGGACAAAGCCGAGGCCGAGCAGCTGCTCCTCAAGGACCTCACCGGGCACATCGACGCCCTGCCCGAGGGCCGCGAGGTCATGCTGAAACTGACCATCCCCACCGTCGACGGCCTGTACTCCGGTCTCATCGCCCACCCGCGGGTGGCGCGGGTGGTGGCGCTGTCCGGCGGCTACAGCCGCGAGGAGGCCGACGAGCACCTGGCACGCAACCCCGGTCTCATCGCCAGCTTCTCCCGCGCCCTGCTCGCGGGCCTGCGCGACGACCAGACCAAGGAGGAGTTCGACTCCACGCTCGCAGCCTCCATAGCGGAGATCTACGCGGCCAGCATCACCTGAGGAACCCCACCCGGCGGGGTCAGGCCGGGTCACGCGCGGCCGCGGCCACCAGGGCCGCGGCCACAACGAAGATCCCGGCTGCCATCAGCATCGCGACGCGGAAACCGGACGGGGAGGCATCGACCGCGACCACACCACCCAGGATGGCGACGCCGGCAACGCTGCCGGTCTGCCGTGCCGCGTTCACAACCCCTCCTGCCGTTCCCGCGAGCTCGTCCGGGACGGCCGAGACTGCTGCGGCAGTCGCGGCGGGCATCGCGAAGGCCATTCCGAATCCCGCGGCGAAGGTGACTCCGGAGACGACCAGCCACGCCGTGCCGGGGCCGATGAACGCGGTTCCTGCGAACCCCGCGGCCCCGAGGACCAGCCCCGTCAACATCGCGGGAAAGACCCCGAACCGGGCGGCCGCCCTGCCCCCGAGCGGGGCGGCGACAACCGCGCTGCAGGCCTGTGGGGCGAGCGCGAGACCCGCGTCCCAGGCGTCGAGACCCAGGGTTCGCTGGAAGAACAGGGACAGCACGAAGAGCTGGCCGAAGAAACTCACATTCAGGCAGAACCCGACCGTCACGGCCACCGTGAATCCCCGCCCGGCGAACAGGCCGGGAGGCAACATCGGTTCGGGAATGCGACGTTCCACGGCAACGAAACCGGTCAACAGCCCGGCGGCTGCGACCGCCGCCGCGAGCTGCGGGACTCCCCAGCCGTGTTCGCCCGCCGAGATCACCGCCCAGGTTCCCGCGGCGAGCCCGAGCGCCGAGAGTCCCGGGCCGAACAGGTCCAGACCCCGGGGCGCGATCCCGCGCGTCCCGTCGACCGCTCTGATGGTGAGCAGGACGGCCACGGCGATCACCGGAAGATTGATCCAGAACACCGACCGCCACCCGACCGCGGTCACCAGCATCCCGCCGAGGATCGGCCCGACGGCGGCGGCCACTCCCCCGGCTCCACCCCACAGGCCGATCGCCCGTGCCCGCGCGGCGGGGTCGGGGTGGACAGCGCCCAGTAGCGTCAGCGACCCGGGCACGACGGCCGCCGCTCCCACTCCCTGCACGGCCCGGGCCGCCACCAGCGTCCCGCCGGTCGGCGCCATCGCGCAGGCGAAGGACAGGACCCCGAACCCCAGCAGGCCGATCAGATAGACCTTCCGGGCGCCGATGCGGTCGCAGGCGGCCCCAGCGGCGAGCAGCAGGGCCGCGAGCACGAGCGTGTAGGCGTCGACGACCCATTGCAGCGTCCCGATCCCGATCCGCAGGTCGGCCCCGATGCCACCGAGGGCCACGTTTACGACGGTGACGTCGAGCATGACGACGAAGAAACCGAGCAGCACCGCGGCCGTCGCCGCCCGCCTGTTGCCGCGCACCATCCAAGCCTCCTCGTTCAGTCCCGGTCATCAGAGTTCGGCAACTATGGTCACGCCCGGATGATTCGGCGCGCACCGAACCCGGGGCGGCGAGAATGGAGGGGTGCCCGATCGTTCGTTTCCCGAGAGAATGCCGGAGATCTCCTTGGTCGCCGCCGCGTTGGGAGATCCGTCGCGCGCCGCGATGTGCACCGCGCTGATGACGGACCGGGCCTGGACCGTCGGCGAGCTCGCCCGGTACACGGGCCTGGCCCGCTCCACCGCCAGCGAACACGTCGACGTTCTCGTCGCCCGGGGCATCGCCACCGAGAAACGCCAGGGCCGTCACCGCTACGTCACCCTCGCCGGTGAACACGTGGCGCGGGTCATCGAGGGCCTCGGAGTCGTGTCCGACACCCTCCTGCCCACGCCGCGGAGCCTGCGGGCGTCCTCCGACGAGGCCCGGTTCCGGGAGGGCCGCACCTGCTACCGGCACCTCGCGGGACGACTCGGGGTCGGGCTCGCCGACCAGCTGCGCGGACAGGACCTGATCGACGCCGCCTGGCGGCCCACGGAGGCCGGCCGTGATCTCCTCGACTCGTGGGAAACCGGGCTGGGTTCCCTGGCGGCGAACTCCTGCATGGATGCGACCGAACGCCGCCTCCACCTGGCCGGGCCTCTCGGGACGCGGCTGTGCGGGCTGTTCCTGGAGCGCGGCTGGATCACCCGGGTCGGATCCACCCGGGCGATCCGTCCGACGGAACGGGGAGAGGCAGAGTTCACCGGTTGCGGCATTGATCTCACGTCGTGACGGGGCGGTGCCAGATCAGGGAGTAGCGCCACAACGGGAGGCGCCGCCACACCATCCCGGGCAGGAGCTCGGTGGCCACCCGCCGGACCGTGGTGTAGTCGTGGGGCGGTGGCCACACCGTCGGGGCCGTGTGCTCCCAGAAGCCGTACCGGGCTGAGAACCACCAGTGCTGGAACAGACCCGGAACGTGGATCAGCCGATCCCAGAGCCTCGTTGCCCGTGCCACACCAACGATCGCCAGGACCCCACCCGGAGCGGTCAGCACGGCCAACCGTGTCAGGGCCGCCCGAAGGTCGGGGAAGTGGTGCAGCACAGCCACCGAAACCACCACGTCGAAACGGCGGTCGAAGTCATGGGTCAGGACGTCTCCAAGCACCCACTCGACGTCCCCACACGCCCGACGTGCCTGCTCCAGAACCCGCTCATCAGCGTCGATGCCCACGACCTCGGGCACGACACGTTGCAGCTCCCGGGTCAGCAGTCCATTGCCGCAGCCCACGTCGAGGGCCGTCCGGGCGCCTTCCGGCACCTCCTTGAGGATCACGCCGTGGTAATGGATGTTGTGATTCCAGCGCGATGGGCGAGACCCCCGCTCATCTCCGAAAAGCATGATCAACCGTACCCCGACACGGCATTCCAGGCCTGTGTCGCGGTTGCCCTGTGCACATCGTTGTCCCGTCGAGCCCGTTGCCTTGGAATCTCATTTCATCCCCCTTCCCATTGGGTGACCCCACGGCTCTTCTACCATGGTTGGTAAGGAGCAGTACATGAGCAATTACCCTTCCTCGAACATGAACCAACCCGGTGGACAGCAGCCCTGGGGGGCTCAACCCCAAGGGGGCAATCCCCAGCAGGGGGGATACTCGCAACAGCCCCAGCAGGGGGGATACCCGCAACAGCCCCAGCAAAGCTACCCCCCACAGCAGGGAGGTTACTCACAACAGAGCCACCCCCAACAGCCGCAGCAGGGATATTCCCAGCAGGCCCAGGCGTATGGACAGCCTGGATATCAGCAGCCCTACGGACAGGCCGGGTATGCACAGCCCCCACAGCCGCCTGGTAGCGGAGGGGCAACGCGGACGGTTCTGCTTGTGATCGTTGGTGTTCTCGTGGTCGCGCTGGGCCTGGGGATCTGGTGGTTTGTCACCAAAGGTTCCACACCTGCTGACCCCGCCACTCCCAGTCCCACGGCCACCAGCCCCTCGCCCACACACTCGTCCCCCAGCCCCACGCCCACTCGCTCGTCGAAGGCCCCCAGCCCCACGCCCAGCCCCACCCCGACCGCGCCAGCGAAGATGCCTGAGGAATTTGACGGTTTCGTATTCCTCGAAACCCAGGACAACGACAACAACATTTACGAAGCCCCAGACGGTTCGCGGATCGTGGCCAAATTCTTGAAACCCCAGAGACGATTCGAACTACTCAGCAAGGACATCACAGGACAGGTTGCAGTCGGAGATTTCACCTGTGGCTCCATTCACGTTGACAACGATGAAACCAAGGAGAAGGGAGACCTGACGATCTGCATCGCCCGGAAGTACGACGGCGTCTTGATGCTCGCCACATCCACCCACAGGACACCTCAACAACTGGGCGCTTCCGGCGCCAAATTCCTCGAAGTGTGGAAATAAGAAAATAGAAGATTTCCCCGAAGGAGAGCACCCCTTCCTCGAAGCTAACCGGCCCGCCTCAGGAATCCGTGGCAGTGGCCATTCCCGCTTTGAGGAGGGGGTTTCCTTTGCCCGTTTCACCCTCCGGCACGGGGGCTCCCGTGAGTTCTTCCGCGGCCTGCCGGGCTCTTTCACGCCAGGTGTAGGCGTCGCGCTGAGCCAGGACCCGGTCACGAACCCGCTGAATTTCCTGTGGATCGTTGGCCAGTCTCTCGAGCAGCTTGATCACCGCCTCGGATGAATTGTCCACGGTCCACCCCACTTCCATCCGCTCGACCATGTCGCCGGCCAACGATCCCTTCGTCACCATCACGGGTTTGCCGGCCCCGATGTAGTCGTACAGTTTCACGGGTACCCCGAGTTTCCAGTATTCATCCAGATCAACGACGATGGTGGCGACATTGGTCCGCTCGAAATACTCCTGCAGAACGTTCCCGTGGCCGTGAACCACCTCGATGGCGGGGCATGCCCACTGTTCGTACTCGTGTTTGACCGCATCCCAATCCTCGGGGCGCAGGCACACGATCAGGCGCACGTCCAGGTTCTTTTCCTCCCATGCCTGCTTGACGGCCGCGAACAATTCGTGAAGCTTGTAATCGGAACCGATCCCGCCGACGTAGAAAAGCGACACCCCTTCCCCCGGGCCGGGCAGCGGTTCGGCATGCCCGTGCCCTGGTTCGAGGGCTGAGATCGGAACGTCTCCCAGATTGATGTACTCGCCCACCTTCAGGCTCGGGAGGAAAACCCGGTCCACGTGGTGCCGAAGAGTTCGCATGTCCCATTCGTAGGCGGCCAGGGCGGCCCGCAGTTTGAGGAATGGCAACGACTCCCTGTAGTCGGGGAACACCCAGTAGATGTCCCTCAGGAACTGCCCGACGGGAATCCCGTTCCTGCGCAGCGACCGGAAGAACCTGAGATCCAGGAAGGGGCGCGTCGGAAGGTGGGTGGGATTGGTCATCGTCATGGGCATCGTCGAGGACTCGGAGTAGCAGAAATCGAACCGCACCCCGCACCGCACGGCGTAACGCACCTCGGCAGCGAGCCGACCACGCTCCCCTGTGTACCCGGTGACCTGCCACACCTCGTATCCGAGTTCCTCGAAGGCACGTTTCATCTGGACCGGTCTGATCCCGGAGGCCGATGCCGCATCCGGGAACAGGGGCAGCGGGTGATGAAATATCATGCGTCTGGTCATGCGGTTCTCCGGGTAGAGATCGCCACTGCCGCAGCTGCGGAGAAAAGAAATATCAGGTAGTACCGGAAGGTCGATGACGGAACGATCCCGAGTATGGGCATCAGCGCGACCACGATGACACTCGCCAAGGGCTGCCAGTCAAGGCTCTCCACTTCGAGTTTCCAGGCCCCGCGCCAGACGACCTGGACCCAGAACGCCACGAACAGCAACGCCACCGGCATCCCGAACCAGATCAGGGCTTCCATGAGCACGTTGTGGGGGTCCATCAGTTCACCCGGATAGTTCTGGCGAGCCGCCAGCTGGTAGTTGGATTGCGTGCCCCAGCCGAACCAGAACTGCAGGTGGGAATCGGGAGTGATGGAGAGGATCCGGTTGATGACTCCCCCACGTTCCTTGGTGGAGTTGTCCTGGACCCATGGGGAGTTCCAGGCGAGCACCCCACCTGCGATCGCAGCGATCAGCGCGATCAGCGTCACCAGTGACATGAATCGCGACGAGACTCGCATCCGCAGGTTGATCCAGACTGCAGCCGCGATGCCCATCAGCAGCGCCAGCAGGGCGCCGCGAGACCCCTGGAGGAACACCAGTCCTGTGGTCAGAACCACCAGGAAACCCCGCAGAATGGTCCTGAAACGCGACGTGTGGTCGAACAGGATGCGCACCGCCAGGAGGGTGACGAACATCGCCAGCACCACGGAGAAGTCGTTGTAGTTCGGGTAGAAGGCCGACACCTCGAATCGGCTGTTGGCCGTCGGGGCGGTCGGGGCGGAGTAGAAAATGTTGCTCACCCGGAAACCGGTGACGATCTCTCCGATGCCGATGAGCAGAGTGATTCCGAAACACCAGTAGCAGGTGGTGATCATGACCCGTGCCAGGCGCCGCCCAAGGGTGGTCCCGGTCAGTGTCAGGGAAACAAGAAGGAACGCCGCGGTGATGACCGGGAAACCGACCAGTTCAGGTTCCCTCGCCACCGTCACAAGGGCGACGGTGCTCGTCACCGTGCCGAGCACCAACGTCCACAGCCACAGCTGCGCCCGCCTGTGAGGAATGTGCAGCGGCAGCGCGAGAAGCTGCAGGACGGTTATCGCCACTGTGACGAACAGGCTGCCCGGAATCCGGAGGACCAGCAACGTCACCATGAAGGCCGTCAGCCATTCAGCGGTTCGGTCAACCGAGGCGAAACGCCCTGTCAGGCGGGGTTTCTCGACGAGGGGAACGTCTGTCAAGACCGGTTCCTGACGTCAGGAACGGCGGGGCAGGAGGGCTGCGGTTCCCACCCCGACGATCACGCTCACCAGGAACACTGCGGCCAGCTGCACGGCCCGTCCCGAGCGTGCGGGGCCCACCGTCACCTGGGGCAGGGGATCGAGTCCGATGCGCAGGTATTCCGGCGACTGGGAGAATGCCTTGGGGGCGTTCTCGGCGAGGCTGGCGGAGACGTCGCGCAGCAGGGCCTCGGCCTTGGCCGGGTCCGGGTCCGTGACGGACAGTGAGACGCTGATGAGGCTCGGGGTCTCGAAGGTCACGCGCTCGGTGAGCGCCTGGAGGTTCGGGATGTCGGGGTGTTTCTCCAGGATCGGGCCGCCGACCGACGGGTGCTTCAGCAGAGCCGTGTAGGTGGTCACCAACGCGGGCAGCATCGCGGCCTGCTGGGTGGCCTGGGATTCAGCGGTCGTCTCGGGGAACTTGAACACCAGAAGCTGCTTGGCGGTCTGCCCCTCAGGCTTCGTGAGCACCCAACCGCATCCGACGGCGAGGACGATCAGGAAGGACAGCAGAAGAGCGACCTTCCTCTTCCAGACGCGTCCCAGCAGTTCGGGAATGTTCAGGATTCGGCTCTGCGCTTCGTTTTCCATAGATTGTTTCACTCTCCGTCGCCGATTCGGAAGAACGCGATTCCGGCGAAGTTCTCGCGTTTCAGTACGCCGCGTCCGTCGATGATGACTTGGGTTCCGGGTAGGTCGGTGGGGGTGAGGTCGAGGTACTCCGGATGATCGGCCTGCAGGATCACGGCATCAACCGACTCACCCAACCGGTAGGGAGTGAACCCGAACGCCGCGAGTTCCTCACCGCTGTACATCGGATCATGCACCAGTACTTCAACACCCTTGGACTTCAGAATCTCCACGGTGGGAAACACCCCCGAGAACGCGGTCTCCTTCACCCTGCCCCGATACGAGGCACCCAACACCACCACACGCCGACCCTCCAGGTCACCCAACACACCCTCGACCAAACCAACCGCATACCCCGGCATGGTCATATTCGCCTCACGCGCAACCCGCACGATCGACGCATCCGGATCCGTGTACAGATACAACCGCGGATACACCGGGATACAGTGCCCACCCACCGCGATACCCGGCCGATGAATATGACTGTACGGCTGCGAATTCGACGCCTCAATCACCTTGTAGACATCAATCCCATGAGCAGCAGCGAACCTCCCGAACTGGTTGGCCAAACCAATATTGACATCCCGATAGGTCGTCTCAGCCAACTTCGCCATCTCCGCAGCCTCCGCCGAGCCCATGTCCCACACCCCATTGCCCCGCGGCAGATCGGGGCGCTCGTCGAAGGTCAACACCTGCTGATAGAAGTCAATGCCCTTCGCGGTACCCTCAGGGGAAAGCCCACCAACCAGCTTCGGGTACTTCCGCAGATCCTCGAACACCCGCCCCGTCAACACACGCTCCGGGGAGAACACCACGTGGAAGTCCTTGCCCTCCTCCAAACCGGAGACCTCCTCAATCAACGGCTTCCACCTACCCCGGGTGGTACCAACCGGCAACGTCGTCTCATACGACACCAAGGTGCCCGACGTGAGGTGCTCGGCGAACGACCGGGTAGCGGCCTCCATCCACCCGAAATCGGGCTGCCAGGTCTCATCATCAACGAACAACGGCACAACGATCACGATCGCATCAACACCCGGGACCGCCTCCGAATAATCACAGGTGGCGCGCAACCGCCCGGCCGGCACCAACACCGACAACTTCTCCTGAAGGTGAGCCTCGCCCGGGAACGGCTCAACACCAGCATTGACCGCATCCACCACAGCCTGCTGAACATCAACACCCACGACTTCATGGCCCATGTCAGCGAACTGAACAGCCAACGGCAACCCGATCTTCCCGAGCGCAACAACAGCGATCTTCACAAACCAACCCTTCCCAGACACCTAACAGGCTCACTGCCGCGGATGATTCTACCCATCGTGTTTCAAGAACCACAGATGGCAAGAACCACAGATGGATTGGGAAGCCGTCTGGTTCTCGGGGGCGGTGTCGGGTCAGCGGGCGAGGTAGCTGCGGAGGGCCGTGGCCGATGCCTTGCCGCTGTGCCAGACGTGCGCGAAGCTGATCCCCTCGCGTCCCAACCGGCGGTAGTGGTCGCGATTCTCGACGATTGTGACGATGGTTTCCTCGAGTTCGTCGGGAGTGGCCTGCACGATGGGTGGCACCTCGGGCATCAGGTCCAGCACCGGGGGGGCGAGGCGTCCGACGGTGACCCGTCCTGCGCTCATGGACTCGATGGCCGCCACCCCGTAGGAACCGGCCAGCAGTTGATCCACCACGATGTCGACGTCGTGTACGAGGGAGCGCATCTCGGAGTGGGGTACCGACTCGGGGCAGACGTACTCGATCTTTCCCGCGTCGTCGAGTTTCCGGAGCACCGGGTCCACGAACTGGGTGCCCTTGATCGGGGGGATTCGTTTGCTCGGGATGTGCAGCACCCGGGGTTTGGCGCGTTCCAGGAGCGGAGCATCGGTTCTCCAGGCGTTGACGTCCAGGCAGACCGGCAGCCACTCGCCGTCCTCCAGGTCGAGCCTCAGGTCGGGGGTGGAGTAGAACACCGGCCTTCCGGAGTTCTCGGCGATGGCGCGATGCAGCCGGGCGGCGCGGGCCAGGTCGTCGCGCCACTCCGCGTCCCCCGCGAGATACATGGACCATTTCCCGTTGATCTCGATGTGCCGGCGGGGATCGCGGACGTCGCTTCCGTGGGCGATCAGGGCGGTTTCGTATCCCGCGGCCTTCAGCCAGGCGAGGTCGCCGGCGAACTTGCGTCTGCGTTTCAGGTGGAAGTAGGGCTCGAAACCATCGAGTGCGACGTGGGTGATGCCGGCGAACAGTTTCCTGCTTC
>ERZ773072.1511-NODE-1511-length-11523-cov-7.976631_pt1 | contig 11523 bp, 10 predicted proteins | sample MGYA00580617_ERZ773072 | MGnify/ENA primary metagenome ERZ773072 (study PRJEB29015, sample SAMEA2737970) | human oral metagenome | biome: human oral; feature: human-associated habitat; material: dental | place: China | collected 2122 ... | reverse complement strand
CTCTGGCCTGCTCGGAGTGCAAGGAGCGCAACTACATCACCAAGAAGAACCGTCGGAACACCCCCGACCGTCTCAGCATCGCCAAGTTCTGCGCTCGCTGCGGTAAGCACACCGAGCACCGCGAGACCCGCTGAGCAAGCACGTTCCGGACTCTGTCGCAGCCACCTGCGACGTCAGGATCAAGCCCCGTCGGCATGATGTCGGCGGGGCTTCGTCGTGCCCGAGGTGGCTGCCGCCTAGCATCGGTGACGTGAACACTCCTGGTCCCTGTGACGACGTCGTCGAGCGGCTCGCAGCGGTCCTCGCCGGCATTCTTGCCACGGAATCCGCCGAGCCCTCCGCGTCGCCTGGGCCGTCCAGTCCCACGGCTGGCCGCCTTGCTCTGCGCGGTGCGACGGCGATTCTCCCCGCCGTTCTGGCCATGCGACAGCTCCAGGAGTGGATGCGGAGGCATCGAGGCAGCGCCTCCTGGGATGGTCTGCTGCACCGTCGTTGCCGCATGACTCCGGCTCATCTGAGCACCGAGGCCGCAGTGAGCTCCGCCGATCCTGGCGGACTGGTGATCCGACAGATCCATCGAGCGGGTTGGGAGCTCCTTCGAGCGACGATTCGGGTGGAGGTGGGAACGGGGGACTGGCACGTGACCCATGAGGTCGCCCGTCGCGCCGAGGCCCGTCCGACGGCATCCGGGGGGTTGGAAATCGCGGACGGCGGGGCCGGAATTGATCCGTCCTCTGGCGCCAGGTCCTGCTGGCTCACCTACGGTGATATCGCCTCCTGGGCGGAGGTCACCGGAGATCGCAACCTCGTCCACCTCCTGCCCGGCAAGGCTGCCAAGGCCGGACTGCGAGCCGGCACGAATGGCGTCGTCGCTCACGGGCTTCTCGTCGGTGCGCTCAGTCTCGCGCTTGTCCAGTCTTCGACTCATCGCCACATTGGCTTGGAATTCATTGGTTCAGCCGATGTTCCGGCGTTTCCTCGAGGAGATGGGGAGCTCGGTGCGACTCTCGTCGTCGACCTCGACACCGGTGCCATCGTCCAGGCGGGCCGCCCTGTCCTGCGGCGACGGTGACGACGGCCGGCCGGATCTGGAGGCACGGCAGAGGTGGGGGCTGATCGGGCACCTGTCACTTCGTGAGGAAAAAATGATTACCCGCTGGAGAGAATTCTGACGGCGATTCAGTGTTGTCTAGGTGTCCGCGAGAAGAGAGGGTTGAAATGAATTGTAGACCTCCTCCAATCATCGGTCAGTGGGGATGATAACGTGACAAAGATGGGTAATTACACTGTCAATCTGATGGATGTCAGGGTGGCGTGAAGGCGGGGCGAGAATTTCTTTTCGGGATGGCTGGAGCTCTCCGAGTTTCCCGCTATATCAACTGAAAGTCGCTGACGTTGATGGTCCTGGACAGGTTGTCTGATCTTCTGGGCGGCTGTATCGACATGCTGACGCTCTGACCGAGTGTGATAAAAAAGGAGCGGACTTGCACTTGTATGAAAGCCAAAGGCAGACAACAAGTGAGTGCTTGAGGGTTCGCGGCCTATACGGGTCGGTGCTGAGAGGAGTCAATAAGGTGATTACTGCAGAGCGGACAATGGTGGAGCCGACGGCCTATACTGAGGACGTCGAGATGAAGTGGACCCAGAGCGATCAGGAAGCCGTCGAAGCCACCTACAGCCAGGAGTCGGCTGAGGTCGCCGGCCGGGCCGAGTGCGGCCAGGAGTCGGCCGGTACCTGTGGGCAGGTACCTGCTGAGGCCTGCGGACAGAGCGACTCCTCAGAGCAGTCAATGCAGGGGGGTTTCCGCCGGCTCGATGAGATCGAGATGGATGCCTGGCGCGCCTTCCTGGCGGCTTCGACCTCTGTCACCGCCCGCCTCAACCGAGAGCTCGAAGCCGGCTGCGGCATCTCCATGCACGAGTACGAGATCCTGGTGCGTCTGTCGGAGGCGCCGGAGCAGACGCTGCGCATGTCTACCCTGGCCGAGCACGTCTCTCACTCCCGTTCCCGGCTGACCCACACGGTCCGGCGTCTGGAGAATGTGGGCTACGTCGAGCGCAGCTCCTGCGACTCGGATCGTCGTGGCGTCAACTGCGCGCTGACTCCGGCCGGCCTCGACTTCCTGCGCAGGGCTGCGCCAGTGCACCTCGACGGCGTGCGTCGACACGTCATCGACCGTCTCAGTCGGGAGCAGCAGGTCGCTCTGGCTGAGCTCATGAAGGTCGTCGCTCAGGCTCCGGATGACTCCGGGGTGTCGGCGTCCTCGGCATCCTGACGCATCGCATCGATTGTCCGCGGATCGGTGGGCTCGTCAGTCGGTTCCTTTGCCGACCGGCGGCGCCCACAGGTCTGTCCAGCGCACCCCTAGATCTGCCAGCAGCCGGCGCAGTAGCGGCAAAGAGATGCCGACGACCCCGTGGGGGTCGCCATCGATTCCCTCGATGAAGGCGCCACCCAGACCGTCAATGGTGAAGGCTCCCGCGCACCCCAGCGGTTCGCCGCTGGCGATGTAGGCGTCGATCTCGGTCTGAGAGGGGGAGCCGAAGCGGATGGTGGCCGAGCTGACCCCCTCGGCGATGGCCCCATCGACGGCGCGCACCAGGAAGTGCCCCGTGTGCAGGGTGCCGGTGCTCCCGCTCATCGTCCGCCAACGCTCCCGGGCATCGGCGGCGTTGACGGGCTTGCCGACCACGCGGCCGTCAATCTCCAGCATCGAGTCGCAGCCCACGATCACCTCGGCATCCTGCGGGTCGATGGAGGCTGCGACGTCGAGCGCCTTGGCTCGAGCCAGGGCCTGTACCTGCTCGGCGGCGCTCGGGGTTGCCAGACCTGTGGTTCGGCGCCGCTGGGCCAGCTCGTGAAGTACGGCCTCCTCGTCGACGGAGGAGGCTCGCACCAGCGGTTCGACGCCGGCGGCTCGCAGGGTGGCCAAGCGGCCGGATGACTTAGACGCCAGGAGGATCACGGTGTCACCCTATACGGCGCCGCCCGCTAGGCTCGGTTCATGAGCACAAGCGGCAGTCCCTTCTCGCGTCTCGTCACCGTCCCCGTCACCGGCTCCACCCAGGACGACCTGCGCAGCGCCCTGAGGGGCCCCGAGGCCGAGGCCTGGCCCCATCTGTCAGCCCTTCGTGCGCTGAGGCAGACTGCGGGCCGGGGGCGATCCGGGCGTGCGTGGGTCACTCCCGATGACGGCGCCCTCCTGGTGTCGGTGGTCCTGCGGCCCCTCGTTCCGGCGCGGCTGCTGACCTGGATGCCGCTGCTGGCCGGCCTGGCCGTGCGCGACACGCTGGAGCCCTTCGTGAGGGGGCGCGGCTGGAGGATGGGTACCAAGTGGCCCAATGACGTCGTTGCCGTACCCGAGAGCTCGACGGTGGTCGCTCCGGTGCCCGGCTGGGCCGGCACCCGCAAGATCGCCGGCGTGCTCAGTGAGCTCGTCACTTCGGAGCCCTCCGAGGGCTGCACCACTCAGCTGCCGGTGGCCGACGAGGGGCCCGCCGGTCGCGATGAGGCCCCGACGGTCATTCTCGGCATTGGCGTCAATATCGGGCAGGAGGTCGACGACCTGCCGGTGGCATGGGCGGGTTCATTGCGCACCCTCGGCGCAGTCGACGCGGACGGTGATTCTGCGCATGCAGCTGTCGCAGAGGTCGTCCTCAATGCGATCGGCCATCAGCTGGTCCGGCGCCTGGAGCAGTGGGAGGAGGTCTGCGGCGACGTCGACGCCGGGAACGGGGCCCTCGGGCGCGAGCTGCGCGCTGCCCTGACCACCTTGGGACAGCACGTCAGTGTTCAGGCTCCCGACGGTGAGCTCAGCGGGTTGGCTGTCGATGTCACCCCCGCCCTGGTGCTGCGCAATCAGGCGGGTGATACCGAGGTTCGTGCGGGCGACGTCACGCTGGTGCGTGTCACAGGCTGAGCCTGCGAAAGGAGGAATGAGTGGTGCGGACTGGCTGCCATCCTGGGCGGATACTCTCTCGACAGGCATTGGCGTGTGATCTGCGCTACTCTGGCACGGTGATACTAGACAGCCAAGCGAGCGATGGGCGCGCAGCGGACTCACTCGGGGTCCAGGAAGGCGCCCGGCAGAAGGCTCACGCGGATACCCAACGTGTGGAAAGTGAGACCACCGTCGGGGCGGGGCCTGCGGAGCGGACCACCCTGGCGGGGCACGAGCACCTGCTGCTGGGGGAGGTCCCCAGCCTCACCCTGACCGAGTTGGCCCGCAGGGCGGGGACCAGCCTGGAGACGGCGCAGAAGTTCTGGCGCGCCATGGGCTTCGCCGACGTCACTCCCGATGCGGTCCACTTCACTGAGCAGGATGTCGCCGCGCTGCAAGACACTGCGACGCTGCTCGATGAGACCAGCGAATCAGCCCTGGCCGCGGCCAGCGTGCTCGAGCTCCTGAGAGCCCAGTCCTACACGATGGACCGCCTGGTCCTGTGGGAGCTGGAGACCTTCGTGACCGACCTCAGCGAACGTCTCAGCCTGGACGACACCTCGGCGAGGCTGGTGGCCCTCGACCGCATCGACAGTCTCGTGGACCTCCTGTCGCGTCAGCTGAACTATGTCTGGCGCCGTCACATGGCCTCGATCCTGGGGCGTACCGATGCAGAAGTCTCCGCCCGTGGGCGCGAGGACACCGGCCCCGATCTCTATCCGCTCATCCGTTCCCTGGGGTTCGTCGACATCGTCTCCTTCACCCAGCGCGCTCAGGGCATGAGCAAGGCGGCCCTGACCCACATGCTCGAGGGCTTCGAGAACACGGCCCGTGACGTCATCACCTCGCGGGGGGCTCGCGTGGTCAAGACGATCGGCGATGCCGTCATGTACATCTCCGACGACCTGCTGGTCGCGGCCGATGTCGTCACCGCCCTGGTCGATGAGCTCCAGAAGGGGCCGGACGCCATCCGGGTGAGGGCCAGTCTCGTTGAGGGGCGGGTCATCTCTCGCTCAGGAGACGTCTTCGGCCCGACCGTCAACCTGGCCTCGCGGCTCGTGGATGCGGCCGAGCCCGGCAGCATCCGTCTCGATGAGGCGACTGCCATGGCCATCCTCCGCTCGCCTGAGGCCAGCAGGTACCGGGTGGGGCAGTGTCATGAGGTCGTGGCCAAGGGGCTGGGGCAGATCGTGCCCTGGTCGTTGGAGAGGACTTCTCCAGTCCGGCTCTGAGGGCGCTCCGCAGGGCCTGAAGCGTCCGTTACCATCTCGTTATTCATTGGTCCTCCGGCCGTTGACATGTCACATCTGGATCGCGGTTTGTCGCTGTATCTCATGAGAAACCCGTTCTGCCCCGCGGGCGTGGGGCACCCGGCCCGCTCGTTTCGGGTCTCGTATTGGCATCTTCTCCACCCCTGAGATGATGGCGGGTCGTTGCGTCGTCGCCTAACATCGCGGATGTGACAACTGTTCTGCTCGTCGAAGACGACCCCGCTATCTCCGAGCCCCTCGCCCGCGCCTTTGGACGCGAGGGCTATGAGGTCCTTACTCACGGCACTGGCAAAGGCGCCCTCGAGGAGGTCTCGGCCGCTGACATCATCGTTCTGGACCTGGGACTGCCAGATATCGACGGTCTGGACGTGGCCCGTCAGGTGCGCGCCCAGGGCCTGACCATCCCGATCCTCATGCTCACTGCGCGCAGCGAGGACTCCGACCTCGTCGTCGGCCTGGACGCCGGGGCCGACGACTACGTCACCAAGCCCTTCCGTCTGGCGGAGCTGCTGGCCCGGGTGCGGGCTCAGGTTCGCCGCGCCTCAGGGGAGGCCACGGAGGACGAGCTGATCGTTGGAGACATCCGGGTCGATGTCGCCGCCCACCGGGCCTTCGTCGGCTCACGGGAGCTGCAGCTGACGACGCGAGAGTTCGAGCTGCTGCGAGTCCTGGTACGTGCTGGAGGCGAGGTCGCCTCGGGCGAGGACATTCTCAAGGAGGTCTGGGGCGAGGATCCCACCGGGAACCCGCAGACCCTGCAGATGCACGTGACATGGTTGCGCCGCAAGCTCGGTGACGACGAGGAGCGGCCCGCCCTTCTGCTGACTCAGGAGGACGGCTACCGCCTGGCCATCGGCTGAGTCACTGACCGGGACGGTTCCCAGACGCCGTTGAGCCCTGGGGCCGCCTCGGAGAACCGATCGCGTCTGAAGGAGGGCAGCCATGCGTCGCTACGCCATGACGATGACGATGTCGGCGGTGTCCGTGGCTGTCCTCCTGCTGGGACTGCCACTGGGGGGCGCCTGGATCGCCAGCGCGTTGCGTACCTCCGGAGGCGGGGACCGGGTCACCATCATCGGCACGGTCATCCTCACGGTCCTGGTTCTCACCGGTACTGCGCTCACAGCGGCCTCCGTCGTGGCCTCCCGGGTTGCTCGGCGCATCTCCGCGCCCCTCATCTACCTGGCGGCCGAGGCCGAACAGCTCGGCAGCGGTCAGGTTCGGCCGCGTCTGCGATCCTCGGGGATCGAGGAGATCGACCTGGTCCAGGCCGAGCTCGTGCGCTCGGCGGAGCGAGTGGCTGGGCGGATCGCCGCCGAACGCCAGTTCGCCTCCGACGCCTCGCACCAGCTGCGCACGCCATTGACGAGCCTGTCCCTGCGCCTTGAGGAGATCGAGCTGCTCGCCGGTGAGGAGGAGGTGCGTGCCGAGGCCCATGCCTGCCTGGAGCAGGTTGAGCGGCTCACCGGTGTCGTCCAGGACCTGCTCAAGGTCTCACGCCGAACCGGAGGCGGGACCACGGAGGCCCTCCATCTCAAGGACATCTTCGCCCAGCAGAGAGAGGAGTGGGAGCCGGCCTTCGAGCAGGCCGGGCGCACCATCACCTTCAGCGATGAGATCAGGCACCCGGTCCTGGCCACACCCGGGTCGCTGGCCCAGGTCCTGGCCACCGTCGTTGAGAACTCCCTGCGCTATGGGGCGGGAACAACCACGGTGAGTGTGCGCAGTGCCAACGGCGGACACGCGGTCTTCATCGACGTCGCCGATGAGGGCGAGGGCGTGGCCGAGGACATCGCCCCGCATGTCTTCGAGCGGCATGTCTCCGGATACGGCTCCACCGGTGTGGGATTGGCGCTGGCCAAGGATCTCGTCGAGGCCGACGGCGGCCGCATCGAGCTGTCCCAGCGCAAGCCGGCCGTCTTCTCGATCCTGCTCAACGCCGTCCCCAAGTCCCTGGACCCCAATAACGTCCTGCCGCAAGGCGCGCTGGTCTCCGTGGGCCGACGTCGTCGCTTCTGACCCGCTGCCGGCCGCTCGCGCAACGCGAGGCAATGGAGGGGGAGGCGTCAGGACTTCTGACGGCGGGACCTGATGAACTTCGAGATGGCGGAGGCGAGCATCGGCGCAACCGAGATGAAGACGATCACAAGGATCATCGCGTCGATGTTCTCCCGGATCCACTCGAAGGAACCCAGGAAGTAGCCCAGCCAGGTGATGCCGAAGGCCCAGAAGGTGGCGCCCAGGACGTTGAAGGTGATGAAGTGGCGGTAGTGCATCTTGCCGACGCCGGCGATGACCGGGGTGAAGGTGCGCACGATCGGCACGAACTGGGCCAGGGTGACGGCCTTGCCCCCGTGGCGCTCGAAGAAGTCCGAGGTGCGATCGACATGCTCCTGCTTGAAGAGACGGGAGTCCGGCCGGTTGAAGATCGCAGGTCCCGCCTTGCGACCGATGAGGTAGCCGGTCTGGTTGCCGGCGATGGCGGCGAGCCACACGAGGGGCGCCGCCGCCCAGATGTGCACGCCGACGTGACCGGTGCCCACGAACATCCCCAGGGTGAAGAGCAGGGAGTCGCCCGGCAGGAAGAAGCCGATGAGCAAGCCGGTCTCGGCGAAGACGACGAGCATGACGCCGACAATGGCCCAGGGGCCGAACCACTCGACGATCGTCGTGATGAGGTTGGCGGCGTCGAGCCACTCGGGGCCGAGCATCGGGGCGTGGGCGGCGGGGAGGGACGCGAGATGGGTGGCGGGCAGATCGAGCGCTGGGGCCATGGCGGTCAGAGCAGTCACCGGGTAAGGCTAAGCGGTCCCCTCGCGGCCACGCCGTGAGGGTGGTCCTGTCCGGACTGTGGAATCGGGCACCCTTGTCCGGTGGTCAGGGCGTGGCGGTCCGGGGCCGGCTCAGGGATGAACGGCAGTGGGCTGGGGCTCGACGTCGTCGCCGGCGCCGCGGTCCTTGTGCCCGGTGAAGACGATGTAGTGGTAGAAGACGAACCGGAACGCGGTTCCCAGGCCGAAGCCGACGACGTAGGCCGCGATGTTGTCCGCCAGAGGTGAGGTCAGTCCCAGTACGTGGTGGGTGAAGAGCAGACAGAGCTGCGTGATGACGATCCCGCCCAGATTGGCCAGGACGAACAGGGTGGCCTCGCGAGCGACGTTCTTCTGGGTTCGACCCCGGTAGGTCCAGTAGCGGTTCGCCAGCCAGGAGAAGACGGTGGCGATCGAGGAGGCCAGAAGCTGGGCCGAGTTAGGGTGACCGGAGAGGAACCCTGCGGGCCCGTGCTGGAACAGATTGAACAGGCCGACGTCGATCACGTAGGCAAGCGCGCCCACCATGCCGAACTGCATGAATTCCTTGATAAGGGCAATGAGCCGCTGTGCCAAGGAATTGTTGGAGGAACGCGTCATGATTGGCATCCTATGCCGGTTGCCGCCGGATGACGCAAGCTGAAGCCGGTCACGGTACCCAGTGAACACTGACGCTGCCGAAGTCCCAGACCCACGAGACCCACACCAGCTGACCGGCGACGCAGGCCGCCAGCAGCGCCAGTCGCCTGCGGGTGGTGCAGGCCGCGGCGGCCAGCACCCAGCCCACTGGGGCCAGGGGAAGCAGGAGACGCAGTACTGACGTCGTCGGGTCGAAGAAGGCCAGGAGGTAGAGCAGGTAGCCTAGGCACCAGAACCAGGCCGCAGGTCCCAGGGTGCGCAGGCCCGGGGCGCTCAGCAGCAGGGTCACCGCGACCAGCACGACGGCGAGCAGCATCAGCCCCAGATGCGGGCCCACCCAGTCGCCCAACCGGGTCGCCCACTGCACGAAGGGTGCCAGGTCGGCGCCGCGCCAGGAGGTCTCGGTGGCCGTGTAGGCGTCCTGCCGGCCTGTGACCAGCCAGGCGATGGCCGGCCAGGTCAGAGCCGCCGAGCAGGTGACCAGTGTCAGCGCCAGCAGTCGCCATCGTGCGCTCGGTGCCTGAGGGGTGTGGCCGGGCAGAAGACGTGGGAACCAGGAGGGCGGGATCCAGCCTCGGGCGCAGGCCACCTCCCAGGCCCACCACAGCCCCAGTGCCGCCCCCAGGGGAACCCCGACGGGGCGTGCGAAGCAGGCGGCCAGCGCGAGGGGAATCGCTGTCAGCGCCCGTCCGCGGCTCGCCAGCCACAGCGTCAGCCCCACCAGGGCCAGCCCCAGGGACTCGGCGTAGGGGACCTGGAGAACCGCGGCGCACGGCGAGGACCAGACCAGAGCCACCGCCCACAGGGAGGTTCGTCGCCCCGTCAGCGGTGAGAGCCAGCGATCCATGACGACCGCCGCTCCCGCCGAGGCCAGGATCGACACGATCGTGGCGCGTGCGTAGAAGGACCAGCCGGTCCAGCCGAGCAAGGTGGCCAGGCCGCTCAGCAGCGGCATGAAGGCCCAGGCGTTCTGGGTGACCCGTCCGTTGGCATCCACGGGCAGTCGATCCGGGTAACCCTCCTCAACGATCCGGTGGTACCAGCCGGCGTCCCAGAAGCGCATGTGCTCCTCCCAGGACGGTGCGGCCCCGGCCCAGGGGGTGGTAGGCGTGTCCTGGGCACCCAGCCGCAGGATGACGAAGGTCAGGGCGCTCGCCGCGGCCCAGACCGCCAGGACCTGGAGCGAGTGGGGCGGACCTGAGAGCGCGCTGCGCGCCCGAGGAGAGGACGACGGTGAGGGCAACGGTGGGGCGGTGCGCGAGGACGGGGTCTGCTGGTTGGTGGAGGACTCTGCGGCGGGTGGCGTCACGGCCTCCACCCTACGGTCTGGGACCCCGCATGCGGTGAGGACGAGCGGCGGGCGGGTAGCCTTGGGGTGTGAGCGCACCCATTGTCGCCGTGATCGGAGGCGGGCAGCTGGCCCGCATGATGCAGGAGGAGGCCAGTGCCCTGGGCATTCGCCTGAGGGCCCTGGTGGAGGCCGCTGACGGGTCCACCGGCCAGGTGACCCCGGACGCCCCCGTTGGGGCCGCCGACGACGAGGTCGCCGTGCGCGCCGTCGTCGCCGGAGACGGTACTCAAGGGCTCGGAGGGGAACCGGCCGCGGTCCTCACCTTCGAGCACGAGCACCAGGAATCCGGCCTGCTGGAGCGCCTCCAGTCCGAGGGGGTCAGCGTCCAGCCCACCCCGCAGGCCCTGACGCTGGCACGTGACAAGCTGGCCATGCGACGGATGATGAGTCGGGCAGGGCTCCCGCAGCCCGCCTGGGACGAGATCGGTGGCCCGCGGCAGGAGACTGCCGAGCAGATGACCGACGCCGTCGAGGCCTTCGCCGGCGAGCACGGCTGGCCCGTGGTGCTCAAGACGCCGCGTGGCGGCTATGACGGCCACGGGGTCCTGCTGGTGCGCAGCGCCGAGTCCCTGCGCGAAGGTGAGGCCGCCGAGTGGATCGCCTCGGTGGCCCGTGCCCGCGCCGGTCAGGGCGACGGCCGTGGAGCCGGCGGAGGAGGCAGCCTCGGCGGGGCGGCGGTGACCAGCCTCCTGGTGGAGCAGGCCATCCCCTTCACCCGCGAGCTGGCCGTCCTGCTGGCACGTAGCCCCAGCGGGCAGATCGCAGTGTGGCCGGTGGCTCAGACAGTTCAGGAGGGCGGCATGTGTGCCGAGGTCCTGGCGCCGGCGCCCGGTCTCGACTCGGCCGCGGTTGAGGAGGCCGAGCTCATCGGACGCACGGTGGCGGAACGTGCCGGGGTGACCGGGGTGCTCGCCGTCGAGCTCTTCGCCGTCGAGACCTTCGGGGAACCCACGCGGCTGTACGTCAATGAGCTGGCGATGCGGCCCCACAACTCCGGCCACTGGACCCAGGACGGCGCCGTCACCAGTCAGTTCGCCCAGCACCTTCGGGCGGTTCTCGACCTGCCGCTGGGTGCCACTGACGCGACGGCGCCCACCACCGTCATGGTCAACCTCATCGGCGGTCAGAGACAGCCCGCCGCCAACGCGTTGGCGAGGGCCATGGCCGCCCAGCCCGAGGCCCGGATCCACCTCTACGGCAAGCAGTGGCGACCCGGGCGCAAGCTCGGGCACGTCAATATGACAGTCGGCCCGGATCAGGAGGTCGCCGAGGTCGTCGAGCAGGCGCGTGAGGTCATCGCCATCCTGCGCGGGGACGCCTGAGCCGGACGTATCAGAGCACGGAACGCACGACAGAGAGACAGGAAGACAGCATGAGTGGGGTCAGCGGAACGGCGGCGGACAGGACCCGTCCAGTGGTTGGCATCGTGATGGGCTCAGACTCGGACTGGCCGGTTATGGGGGCCGCCGCCGAGGTCCTCGACGAGTTCGGCGTGGCCTATGAGGCTGACG
>ERZ773072.1506-NODE-1506-length-11537-cov-9.651193_pt1 | contig 11537 bp, 9 predicted proteins | sample MGYA00580617_ERZ773072 | MGnify/ENA primary metagenome ERZ773072 (study PRJEB29015, sample SAMEA2737970) | human oral metagenome | biome: human oral; feature: human-associated habitat; material: dental | place: China | collected 2122 ... | reverse complement strand
CGGCCAGGAGGGCCAGGCAGCCCGCGGCACTTCCCAGGGGGGCGAGGAAGGCCCAGGGGGCGCGGGCGGCGACCGCCCGCTCCAGGGCGATGACGGTCCCCAGGAAGCCGACGAGCATGAGGGGCCCGTGGAGCGCCGCCAGCTCGGCCCTGTCGATGGGGGCCGGCAGGTTGAGGCGCAGGAGGGCGGCGTTGAGTCCCATGAGGATGCAGGCGGCGCCCAGGGCCAGGGCCACCAGGCGCGGTGCCACCCGGATGGTCAGCGCCCGACCGAGCCGACCGAGCCGGTCGGCCGCGTTGTCAGCCGCGTTGTCAGCCGCGTCGTCGGCATTGGCGGTCCCGTTGGTCACGTCGCCGGCCGCGTTGTCATCAGCGAGCGCCTTGACCTGCGCGTGCGCGGCCGCCGCCGGCTTGTCCGTCTCCACGACCCAACCGTATCCAACCGCGCTGGAAACGCCCGCACTCGCATCAACAAGAACGTCATAGACGACACGGCTCCGCGTCGTTGACGACGCTGTCGTCTAAGAAGTTTCGGTAGGTTTGAGAGGCGCAGGTCGTGCCGGACGGCCGTTCCCGCTGTGGACGGTCGTTCCTGCTGGCCCTGCGGTAGTAGTAAGGTCACGCACACCAGTAAGAAACACTCCGAAGGAGAGCCCTATGAGCGAGAGCCCCGAGCTGCTGCCCGTCACTGAGAAGAAGTCCAGCTGCGGCTGCCACGAGCACAGCGACGAGCGCCTCACCCTGGACGCGCGCGCCATCCCGCACCGTCTGCGCCACGCCGCGGTCATCGGTGCCGCCTCCTCCCTGAACCCCGGTGAGGGCTTCGACCTGGTGGCCCCGCACGTGCCCACCCCGCTGCTGGCCCAGATCGACCAGCTGCCCTTCACCTTCCAGCACACCCTGCTGGAGCAGTCCGAGGGCTTCGCGCGCGTCGAGATCCTGCGCACCGCCTGATTCGCGGCAGCGGAGCACACCTGCCGGCCTGAAGCGTCCGACCGATATGCTCGATCCATGACGCCAGCACCGCTCGACACCCTCGATTCCGAGGCCGTCGGCCAGGGCACGAACCGTGTTCACCTCACGGATCTGCCCATGCCGACGGCCCGGATGGTGCTGACCGAGCAGCCCGAGGCGCCCCACGCATCGGTAGAGCCGCTCCCGCAGCCGGTGGCCGTCGTGCCCGACGGCGTCCCGGAGCGTCTCACCGACCGTTACGGGCGCACCGTGCGCGACCTGCGCCTGTCCATCACGGACCGCTGCAACCTGCGCTGTACCTACTGCATGCCCGCGCAGGGGCTCGAGTGGCTGCCCACCCCGGACCTGCTGACCACCGCCGAGCTCACCCGTCTGGGGCGCCTGGCCGTCGAGCGCCTGGGGGTGGAGCGCATCCGCCTCACCGGGGGCGAGCCCCTGCTGCGCCGGGACCTGGAGGAGGTCATCGCCTCGCTAGCCACCCTGCGCACGACCAGCGGCGGCAAGCCGGACATCGCCCTGACCACCAACGGCCTGGGCCTGGAGAAGCGGGCCGCCGGGCTGCGGGCGGCGGGCCTGGACCGCGTCAACGTCTCCATCGACTCCCTGGACCCGCAGGACTACGCCGCCATCACTCGCCGAGACCGGCTCGCCGACGTCCTGACGGGGATCGCCGGCGCCCAGGAGGCCGGCCTGGACCCCATCAAGGTCAATGCCGTGGCCGTGCCCACCACCGTGGAGGAGCGGGCTCCGCGGCTCCTGGCCGAGTGCCTGCGCCGTGGCTGGCAGCTGCGGTTCATCGAGCACATGCCGCTGGGACCGCGCGAGACCTGGAGCAGCCAGGACGTCGTCGGCGTCGATCAGATCCTGGGGGTGCTGCGGGAGGCCGGATTCAGCCTCACCGAGGTGGGCCGCCCGGACCGTCGTCCTGCGGCACTGTGGCGCGTTGCCGCTGGGAGCGCGTCGGGCCAGGACCATCCGGCTGGGACGGTGGGCGTCATCGCCTCGGTCACCGCCCCCTTCTGCTCGGACTGCGACCGCACCCGCATCACGGCCGACGGGCGCCTCATGACCTGCCTGTTCTCCAGCACCGAGACCGACCTGCGCGGCCCGATGCGCGCCGGGGCCGACGACGACGAGCTCATCCGCATCTGGGCGGGGGCCACCTGGCTCAAGCCCCGGGCGCACGGCTCGGACGAGCCACCTGGATCCGAGCACTTCGCCCGGCCGCAGCGCACCATGTCGGCCATCGGCGGCTGACCGAAGCCAACCATGCCCGAGCCGCCCCCGATCAAGGAGTCCCCCGAGATGAGTCCCTCCCCCGAGCCCGCAGCACGTACAGCGGCGGAGGCGCCAGGAGAGCCGCCGGCTGAGACGCTGTCGGTGACCCTGCGCTACTTCGCCGCGGCCGCCGACGCCGCCGGCCGTCCCGAGGAGCGCCTCGACCTGCCCACCGGCACGACGCTGGCGGGGCTGCGCGAGCAGCTGGCCGGGCGCGGCCTGGAGATGGCGCGGGTCGTCCCCATCTGCAGCTTCCTGGTCAACTCGGTCTCCACCCCGGCCGACTCGCTCACGCCCTTGGCCGACGGCGACGCCGTCGACGTCCTGCCGCCCTTCGCCGGCGGATGAGCTCCCGCAGTCCCGCTGCGCGCCCATTCGCAACGGCGGAGGAGCCTCAGGCGAGGTTGCTCCACTGGGAGGTGCCGTCGGAGAAGGTCTGGCGCTTCCACACGGGCAGACGCTTCTTGACCTCCTCGACAATCTCACCGCAGGTGGCGAAGGCCTCGGCGCGGTGATCGGAGCTCACCGCGACCGCGAGCGCCGCCTCCCCGACGGCCAGGTCCCCGACGCGGTGGACGACTCCCAGGGCCCGCACCCGCCTGCGCTCGGCGACGTCGCGGGCGATCTCCTTGACGATCTGCCCGGCCGTGGGGTGGCAGGAGTAGCCGATGCCGCTGACGCCGCGGTCGGCGTCGTGGTTGCGGACCACGCCCTCGAAGGTGACGACGGCGCCGGCGGCCGCGTCCTGGACGGCGTCGGCGAGCTCGGTGACGCTGATGGGTGCCTCGGTGACCTCGGCGCGCACCACGCGGGCGGGTCCATGCTTCTCGGAGCTGGTGGTCACAAGGGTCTCCTCGTCCTGGCGTCGTCGTGAGGGCCGTGTCGACGCCCGTACAGGCATCCGGGTTGAGGCCATGGCGCTCTGGCCGCGAGCATACCCAGGTCGGCGGAAGCTGCCGAACGCGCATGATAGAGATAGGGCGAGTCCGCGACGACGTCCGGCCGCCGGCTCACCTGCAGGCCGAGTCACCCGGTGGTGACGCTCGTGGCTCGACCAGGCCCGTCGAGAAAGGACCGCTATGGCGCAGATGATTCCCCTGGAGGACTACGTCGCCCGGGTGCTGGAGGCGATCGTTCCTCTGGCGAGCACCCGGGTGGCGCTGGGCGAGGCCCATGGGCGGATCCTCACCGAGGATGTCAGCGCCGCGGTTCCGGTGCCGCCATGGACGAACTCGGCGATGGACGGTTACGCCGTGCGCGCCGCTGAGACGAGCGGGGCCTCGGCCCAGGCCCCGGTAGTGCTGCCGGTGGCTGGCGACGTGCCGGCGGGAGCGGCGCCCATCCCCTTGGCTCCGGGGAGCGCGCAGCGGATCATGACCGGGGCGATGCTTCCCGAGGGCGCCGACGCCGTGGTCAAGGTGGAGGACACCGACCAGGCACCCGGGCCCCACCCGCTGCCGGAGCGCGTCGAGATCCGCGCCGCGGCACGGGAGGGTCTCAACGTGCGCCGGGCCGGGGAGGACGTGCGCGCGGGCGACCCGGTGATGGCAGCGGGAACGAGGCTGTCTGCGGCGGCCGTCTCCGCCCTGGCCTCCGTGGGGCTCGGCTCGGTGCCGGTGGCGGCGCGAGCCCGCGTGGCGGTGGTCTCCACCGGAGCCGAGCTGCGCGACGCCGGGGAGAGTCTTGCCCCCGGCACGATCCCGGACTCCAACGGCCTGCTGCTGGCCGGCCTGGTGTCCGAGCACGGTGCGGACTGCGTGAGCGTGGCCCGCAGCGGGGACAGCGCCGAGGAGCTGGCCGCGGTGCTGCGCCGGGCCGCGGCGGGCGCCGACCTCATCGTCACCTCCGGCGGCGTGTCAGCGGGGGCCTTCGATCCCCTGACGATGCTGGCGCACGCGGACCAGCACGAGGGCGCACCGGTGCATCTGGACTTCGTCAAGGTGGCCATGCAGCCGGGCAAGCCCCAGGGGCACGGCTGGGTGCGGGCCGACGACGGCCGGCGGGTCCCGATCATCTGCCTGCCGGGCAACCCGGTGAGCGTCCTGGTCTCCTTCACCACCATCGTGGCCCCTGCCCTGGCCCGCCTGGCGGACGTGGACAGCAGTCTTCCCGGTCTCCCCGGCCGGCCCACGCTGACGGCGCGTGCCGCCACGGCCTGGCTCACCCCACCGGGACGGCGCCAGCACGTGCCCGTGCGCTTCACCGAGCCACCCACCGAACCCGTCGCAGGCTCCGTCGCGGGAGCCGACGCCGACCGCATCGGGGCCCAGTCCGGACCTGATGCTGCGCCTGATACGGGGGCGTCCTGGGTGACACCCACCCACCGGCTGGGATCGGGCTCGCACCTGGTGGCCTCGCTTCCCGCCGCGCAGGCGCTGGCGGTTGTGGCCGCTGAGGTCGAGTCGGTGGAGGTCGGCGACGAACTGCCCCTCATCCCGCTCACCAGCTCACGTCCTTTTGGCCGCCCAGTGCGCGTAGACGCACCTTAATCCCCGAGATCGGTCCCTGCGGGAGCGCCACCGATGACCGTCATCGATGACCATGGTGCCTCCGCGACGAGCAACCCCACGCCCTCCCGCTGAAGGAGTCCCCTCATGGAAACCCGCCCCCGGATCACCCTCACCCACCTGGACGAGGCGGGCTCCGCCTACATGGTGGACGTCACCGCCAAGACCCCGACCGTGCGCGAGGCCCGCGCCAGTGCCTTCGTGTCCTGCTCGGAGGCGATCGTGACCGCCCTGCGCGAGGGCACGGTCCCCAAGGGGGATGTCCTCGCGGTGGCCCGCGTGGCCGGGATCGCGGCGACGAAGAAGGTCCCCGAGCTCCTCCCGCTGGCACACGTCATCGGCGTGCACGGCGCACGCGTGGACCTGGAGGTCGTCGACGGCGGCGTGCGCATCGAGACATCCGTCCGCACGGCCGACCGCACCGGGGTGGAGATGGAGGCGCTCACCGCTGCCACCGTGGCGGGTCTGGCGATCGTCGACATGGTCAAGGGCGTGGACCGGGGCGTGGAGCTGCGCGAGGCCAAGGTGATCGCCAAGTCGGGGGGCCGCTCCGGGGACTGGGTGCGCGGAGACAATGCCTGAGCAACCGGCGGATCACGCCGCGATCCTCGGCCCCGCTGCGGGTGCCACCGGCACACCTGACGAATCCGGCGTGGTCGACGTCGTCGTGCTGGCCGGCGGGACCGGCAGACGGCTGGGCGGGGCGGTCAAGCCCGATGTCGTGGCCCGCGGGGCCCGTCTGCTCGACCACGTCCTGGCCGGGCTGGAGCAGCTGCGGGACCGGGGCCTTCCGCTCGGGCACGTGTGCGTCGTCGCCCCGGCCGCGGTGGATCTGCCGACGGGCGTCCTACGGGCGCTGGAGGACCCGCCGCTGGGCGGGCCGGTCGCCGGTATCGCCGCCGGACTGGAGAGCCTGGACCAGTGCGGACCCACCGCCGGGCTGATCGGGCTCCTCACCTGCGACGCCCCGTCCTCCTGGCGCGCTCTGCCGGGCCTCATCGAGGCGCTGCGTCAGAGCCAGCCGGGAGCGGACGGGGTCTGCGCCCTCGACGGCGACCACGTCCAGTACCTGCTGGGCCTCTACCACCGCCGGGCGCTGGCCGCGGCCGTGGCCCCGGACGGCGTCCCCCTGCGCGATACGGCCGTGCGCCGGTCCCTCGGGCGCCTCCGGGTCACGGCGATACCCGTGCCCCACGGCGTCGTGCGGGACCTGGACACCTGGGCCGAGGTCCGCGCCTGGGACACCGACGCGCCCGAGTGACCAGGACCTCGTCGCCGGCTCACGGCGAGCAGGCTCAGTGGTCACCGCCGCCGAGCTGCTCGAGGACGTGGGGCACCAGCGGGCCGATGACGGCGACGGTGTCCTTGACGCCGCCGCGTGAGCCGGGGGCGTTGACGATGAGGGCGCCATCGTCGCCGCGGGAGGTCACCCCCACCAGGCCGCGGGACAGACCGGCCAACGGGGTCTTGCTCAGACCGTGGGCGCGGATCTGGGCCTCGATGCCCTCCAGGCGGGTGGCCAGCAGGGGTGCCGTGGCCTCAGGGGTGAGGTCGCGCGGGGTGACCCCGGTGCCGCCGGTGGTCAGGACCACCCGGGCGCCGTCGGCCACCGCCCGCGAGATCGCCTCACGCACCGGCTCGACGCCGTCGGGCACGAGGTCCACCTTCTCGACGAGGACGTCGTGCTCGGCCAGAAGGCGCTGGGCCAGCGGACCGGAGAGGTCCTCGCGCTCGCCGCTGACACAGCGGTCGGACACGGTGACGACGGCACCCTTGACGGGCTCGGGGAGGGACGCGAGGCCCTTCTGGATGATCGGAGTCTCACTCATGGGAACACCGTAGTCCGCGCATGCCCCGCTCAGGACCCGCCGTCTCCCGCCCGGTATTTCAGCGGTAACACGGCCCGATCCAACCGGCAGCCTCAATTAGGCAACCTTCATTTAACGTAATTCACCGCCCTTTGTCACCTTCGAGATGTCGGTTTCGCCTTGTATTGCTCGGACATTCGTCCCTTGCGTGGAGGTCCGCCCCGGGCAATGCATCATTGAGGGCGGTGCGAGCCCGTGCGCTTTCACCGACATTCTCCAAACAGTCTCAGGTCCAGGGCGCTGTCGCCCGGCAGACCGAGCCCCACATCACAGCAGGAGCCCTATGTCCACGCTCGACACCTCCGGTCGCGTCCTCACAGGGTGGAACCCCGAGGAGCCGGAGAACTGGTCCGCGAAGATCGCCTGGACCACTCTGGCAATCACCACCTTCTCCCTCATGCTCGGCTTCACCGTCTGGTTCCTGCCCAGTGCAGTCGCCCCCAGGCTCAATGACGTCGGCTTCCACCTGACCAAGAACCAGATCTACTGGATCACCTCCATGCCGGGGCTGTCCTGCGCCGCGCTGCGCCTGGTCTACATGTTCCTGCCCGCCACCATCGGCGCCCGCAAGATGATCGGCTGGTCCTCCCTGCTGTACATCCTGCCGATGCTCGGCTGGTTCTTCGCGGTGCAGAACCATGAGACCTCCTTCGGCGTCCTGCTCGCCCTGTCCTTCGCCTGCGGTATCGGGGCCGCCACCTTCTCCGGCTACATGCCCTCCACCGGCTTCTACTTCCCCAAGCGCCTGGCCGGAACGGCCCTGGGGCTGCAGGGAGGCCTGGGCAACATGGGCATGAGCGTCATCCAGCTCGCCGCCCCCTTCCTCATGAGCATCAGCCTGTTCGGCCTGACCTGGGTCGCCCCCCACCACGAGGGCGCCCCCATGGTCGTCAACGCCACCGTCTTCTTCCTGCCCTGGTCCCTCATCGCGGCCTTCCTGACCTTCCGCTACATCAAGGACGTCCCGCTCAAGGCCAACATCAAGGAGCAGATGGACATCTTCGGCAACCTCGACACCTGGCTCATGACAGTCCTGTACATCATGACCTTCGGCGTCTTCTCCGGGTTCGCCGCCCAGACCGCCAACATCATCAACAACAACTACGGCGCCGCCTCCGACCTGGCCAAGCAGTTCGCCGCCTCCGACCTGCCCCAGGGGGCCTCCTACGCCTTCATCGGCACCCTCATCGGCTCCTTCCTGCGCTTCGCCTGGGGGCCCCTGTGCGACCGCTTCGGCGGGGCCATCTGGACCTTCGTCTCGGCCATCGGCATGGCCGTCACGATGGCCTGGTGCGGCTACCTGGTGGCCGGCGCGGACGACCCGGCCGACTTCACCATCTTCATGGTGGCCCTGCTGGCCATGTTCTTCTTCGCCGGCGTCGGCAACGCCTCGACCTTCAAGCAGATGCCGATGATCATGCCCAAGCGCCAGGCCGGCGGCGCCATCGGCTTCACCGCCGCCGTCGCCTCGCTGGGCCCCTTCCTCGTGGGAATCGCGCTCACCCTCATGCCCACCCACGTCTTCTTCTACGGCTGTGCCGTCTTCTGCGTCGTGTGCGCCGTCATCTGCTGGGTCCGCTACGCCAAGCCGGGCGCCAAGCGCCCGGGCTGATCCCCGCCGCTCGCCCCGGCGGGCCTCACCCGGCCCAGCTCACCGCCACCCCAGCCTCACGGACCGAAGGACCAAGGACCACAGATGACTACCACCGGCTCCCAGCCCACCGGCCCCGGGATCGTCCCAGGGCCCGACCAGCAGGTCGAGAACACCCCCGGACTGCTCACACTGGGCTCGTACCTGCGCCGAGGACAGGCCTCCGCCGATGCCCGCCGCCTGTTCCTGACCGGCGGGCGCCAGGCGGACACCTTCTACCGGCACCGGTGGAGCCACGACAAGATGGTCCACTCCACCCACGGGGTCAACTGCACCGGTTCGTGCGCCTGGGAGGTCTACGTCTCCGACGGCATCATCACCTGGGAGAAGCAGATCACCGACTACCCCACCACGGGGCCGGACATGCCCGAGTACGAGCCCCGCGGCTGCCCGCGCGGCGCGGCCTTCTCCTGGTACACCTACTCCCCCACGCGCATCCGTTATCCCTACGTGCGCTCGGTGCTGCTGGACGCCTTCCGCGCCGCGAAGTCCGCCAACGACGGCGACCCGGTCGCCGCCTGGGCGCAGGTCACCGGTGACCCCGCCACCGCCAAGGCCTACAAGTCGGCCCGCGGCAAGGGAGGCATGGTGCGCGTCGGCTGGGACGAGGCCATGGAGATCGTCGCGGCCGCCTACGTCCACACCATCCGGACCTGGGGCCCGGACCGGATCGCCGGGTTCTCCGTCATCCCGGCCATGTCCCAGGTCTCCTACGGCGCCGGTGGCCGGCTCCACGAGCTCATCGGCGGCACCATGCTCTCCTTCTACGACTGGTACGCCGACCTGCCCCCGGCCTCACCGCAGGTCTTCGGCGACCAGACCGACGTCCCCGAGGCCGGCGACTGGTACAACTCCCAGTACCTCATGATGTGGGGCTCCAACCTGCCGCTGACCCGCACCCCGGACGCCCACTTCATGACCGAGGCCCGCTACCACGGGCAGAAGGTCGTGGCCGTCTCCCCCGACTACGCCGACAACACCAAGTTCGCCGACCAGTGGCTGCGCGTGGCCCCCGGCACCGACGGCGCCCTGGCCCAGGCGATGGGGCACGTCATCCTGACCGAGTTCCACGTCAAGCGCCAGGAGTCCTTCTTCCTGGACTACATGCGCCGCCACACCGACTCCCCCTTCCTCATCGGGCTGGAGGCATCCCCCGACGGCACCGGATACGTGCCCGGCCGTTTCGTGACGGCCTCCGACGTCGACGGCGTGGCCGCCGGCGCCCCGAAGAACGAGTTCCGCCCCCTCGTGTGGGACCGCCGGCGCGGCCCGGCCGACCCCGGCGGCACCCTGGCCGACCGCTTCACCCCTGAGGGTGAGGGCAAGTGGAACCTGCTCATGGAGGGCGTCGACCCGGTCATGAGCATCCTGGACCTGCACGGCGAGGGCCCCCAGGTCCAGGCCGCCGAGGTCCTCCTGCCCCGCTTCGACCTGCCCGGTTCGTCCACCCCCGAGGGCTCTGTGGGCGGCGGCGTCGTGCGCCGCGGTGTGCCGGTCACCCGTATCGGCGACCGTCTGGTCACCACCGTCTACGACCTGCTCCTGGCCCAGTACGCCGTCGAGCGCCCCTCGATGCCGGGCCAGTGGCCCACGGACTACCAGGACGCCACCGTCCCGGGCACGCCCGCCTGGGCCAGCGAGATCACCGGCGTACCGGGCCCCGCCATCATCCAGGTGGCGCGCGACTTCGCCCTCAACGCCGTGGAGTCCGGCGGCCGCTCCCAGATCGTCATGGGCGCGGGCATCAACCACTACTACCACGCCGACCAGATCTACCGGACGATCCTGGCGCTGACCTCCATGTGCGCCACCCAGGGCGTCAACGGCGGCGGCTGGGCCCACTACGTGGGTCAGGAGAAGGTCCGCCCGCTCAGCGGCTTCCAGCAGTACGCCTTCGCCCTGGACTGGCACCGCCCGGCCCGGCAGATGATCTCCACCGGCTTCTGGTACATCACCACCGACCAGTGGCGCTACGACACCACCTCCGCCGAGCGCCTGGCCTCCCCGCTGGGGCCCGGGACCCTGGCGGGCAAGACGACGACCGACGCGATGGTCGAGGCCATGAAGCGCGGGTGGACGCCGTCCTACCCCACCTTCAACCGCAGCCCGCTGCTCCTGGGCCAGCAGGCCGCCGAGGCGGGCATGGACCCCAAGGACTACGTCGTCGAGCAGCTGCGCTCCGGTGAGCTGCGCTTCGCCTGCGAGGACCCCGACGCCCCCGAGAACTTCCCCCGCATCCTGTGCTCGTGGCGCACGAACCTGCTGGGCAGCTCGGCCAAGGGCACGGAGTTCTTCCTGCGCCACATGGTGGGCGCGGACAACGACGTCAACGCCGTCGAGACCCCGCCCGAGCAGCGGCCGGCCTCGGTGACGTGGCGCGATGAGGCCCCCGTCGGCAAGCTCGACCTCATGTGGACCGCGGACTTCCGCAACACCTCCACCACCCTGCACTCCGACGTCGTCCTGCCCGCGGCCACCTGGTACGAGAAGCACGACATCTCCTCGACCGACATGCACCCCTTCGTGCACTCCTTCAACGCGGCCATCGACCCGCCCTGGGAGGCGCGCACCGACTTCCAGGTCTTCCAGACCCTGGCCGGGCTCATCTCCGCCTGGGCGCCGCGCTACCTGGGCACCCAGACCGACGTCGTCGCCGCACCCCTCACCCACGACACCCCCGATGCCATGACGATGGCGCACGGCGATGTCTCGGCCCTGCCCCAGGAGTGGGTGCCGGGGGTGACGATGCCCAAGCTGGTGCCCACCGAGCGCGACTACACCCAGATCCGGGCCAAGTTCGACGCCCTGGGTCCCCTGGCCGAGAAGCTGGGGCTGCCCTGCAAGGGCATCATGCTCAAGCCCGGGCCGGAGGTGGAGCGCCTGGCCCGCAACCACGGGGTCTCCTCCGACGGCGTGGCCGCCGGCCGACCACTGCTCGACACCGACATCCGCGCCGCCGACGCGATCTTCACGCTGTCGGGCACCACCAACGGGCGCATCTCCACCGAGGGCTGGGACACGTTGTCCAAGCGCACCGGCACCGCGCTGGTCGAGCTCAGCGAGGAGGAGGCCGGCAAGCTCATCTCCTTCGCCGACACCCAGATCAAGCCCCAGGGAGTCATCACCTCCCCGGAGTGGTCCGGCTCTGAGCACGGCGGCAGGCGCTATTCGGCCTTCGTGGTCAACGTGGAGCACGCCAAGCCCTGGCACACCCTGACCGGGCGCATGCACTACTACCTCGACCACGACTGGATGCGGG
>ERZ773072.1505-NODE-1505-length-11548-cov-3.566867_pt1 | contig 11548 bp, 9 predicted proteins | sample MGYA00580617_ERZ773072 | MGnify/ENA primary metagenome ERZ773072 (study PRJEB29015, sample SAMEA2737970) | human oral metagenome | biome: human oral; feature: human-associated habitat; material: dental | place: China | collected 2122 ... | reverse complement strand
CCTATGTGCAGCTGGTCGCGGGTTTGAAGACGGAGGAGATCGCGGCCGACATGAAGAGCCTCGTCGACAACGTGCCCCATGGCACACGCACGGGCCCCGTGGGCGAGTCGGTCTCCGCGTAAGATAGTTATTGATCACATCAAGACCCCGAAGACTGAGGCCCGCAGTGGACACCAACGCACCAGCATCATCAGATCTCGGCCTTCTGCGATACGTCGCGGACCGCAATGGAGTAGCCACCGGCTACTGGGACTGGTACGGGAACTGGATCGACGTCAGCGCAGAGTCCCTCCTCGAGGTCCTCCGCGCGCTTGGCGTCCCGGTGTCCCCGGAATCGACGGTCGGCGACTTGCGCGAGGCCGCGCGGCTCGTGGACGAGCGCGAGTGGCGCCAGACCCTGCCCCCCACGATCGTCGCCCGCCAGGGAGGGGGCTACGAGTTCCCCGTCCACGTGCCCGACGGCGCGTGGGTGGCGGTCCAGTGGATCCTCGAGGACGGGCGCAACGGCCACTGCGAGCAGCTCGACCGCTACGTCCCGCCCCGCACCATCGACGACCGCCTCGTCGGCCGCGCCACCTTCGACGTCCCCCACTGGCTGCCCCTGGGCTGGCACCGCTTGGTCGCCACGGTCGAGGGCGGCCTCGTCGCCTCCTCCACCCTCATCATCGTGCCGTCCTCCCTGGACGCGCCCGCGCTGCGCGGAGGCAAGCGGGCGTGGGGCGTCGGAGCGCAGATGTACTCCACGCGCTCGCACGCCTCGTGGGGCATCGGCGACGCCGTGGACCTGGCCGACCTCGCCGCGATCACGGCCGACAAGGGCGCGGACTTCCTGCTCATCAACCCGGTCCACGCGCCCCAGCCCATCTCACCGCAGGAGAACTCCCCTTACCTGCCCGTTTCGCGCCGCTGGCTCAACCCCATCTACATCCGCCCCGAGGCCATCGCCGAGTACGCGGCACTGCCCCAGGAGTCCCGCGATGCCATCGAGCAGTTGCGCGCGCAGACCGTGGACTTCGCTGTCGACGAGGATCTTATCGACCGCGACCGCGTTTGGGAGGCGAAGCGCAAGGCGCTCGAGATCGTCTTCGCCGCGGAGCGCCCCTACCGCCGCCAGTCCGACTTCGACCACTTCATCGAGCGGGGCGGGGCGGACCTGGCCAACTACGCCCTGTGGTGCGCCCTGGTGGAGAGGGAGGAGACGATCGAGCTGCCCGAGGCCCTGTCGCGCTCCAGCGCTCCCGCCGTCGAGATGGAGCGCCTGGAGGTCTCCGACCGCGTCGAGTTCTGGCAGTGGTGCCAGTGGATCGTCTCCCAGCAGCTCGGCGAGGCGCAGGCGTGCGCGCGCCGTGTCGGGATGAGCATGGGCATCATGGCGGACCTGGCCGTCGGCGTGCACTCCCGCGGCTCAGAGCGGTGGAGCCATCCCACGCTCTTCGCCGACGGGATCTCGGTGGGCTCCCCGCCGGACATGTACTCCCAGCAGGGCCAGAACTGGTCGCAGCCCCCGTGGTCGCCCAAGGCCCTCGCCGAGTCCGGGTACGTGCAGCTGCGCGACATGCTGCGCGCCGCCCTGGCGAACGCGGGCGCCATCCGCATCGACCACATCCTGGGGCTCTTCCGGCTGTGGTGGATCCCCGAGGGCCGCTGCGCCTCGGAGGGGACCTACGTGTACTACGACCACGAGGCGATGGTCGGCATCGTCCTGCTGGAGGCGCAGCGCGCCGGGGCCGTCGTCATCGGCGAGGACCTGGGCGTCGTGGAGCCGTGGGTGCGCGACTACCTGCGCGAGCGCGGGGTGCTGGGCACCAGCGTCGTCTGGTTCGAGAAGGACGGCGGGGGCTGGCCGCTGCGCCCCTGCGACTACCGCGAGCGCGCCCTGGCCGCCGTCAACATCCACGACCTGCCGCCCACGCAGGGGTACATCCGGGGCATCCAGACCACGCTGCGCTCCGAATTCGGGCTGCTGGTCGACGACGTGGAGACCGTGCGCGCCCAGGACCGCCTCGAGTTGGAGCAGGTGGAGGCGCGCCTGCGCGAGTACGGGCTCATCGACTCCGCCCAGCCCACTGAGCGCGAACTGGTCGAGGCGCTGTACGCGTACGTCGCGCAAACGCCCTCGAAGCTCGTCGTCGCATCCCTGGTCGACGCGGTGGGGGACCTGCGCCCGCAGAACATGCCGGGCACGGACGCCGACCTCTACCCGAACTGGTGCGTCCCCCTGTGCAACTCGGAGGGGGACGAAGTCTCCATCGAGGAGCTCCCGACGAACGAGCGCCTCACTGCGCTCTTCTCGCTCCTGCGCGGTTCCATCGACTGACTCCGCCGCCCCCGGGGTGCGTCTCCGAAGGGTTACGGGCGGGTTTGGTCCGTCGGTTTCTCCGCGGGTCCGTTGTTCTGCCGGAGGGTACGCCGGTTCACCGGTGGATCCGTCTCTGCGTCATCCCTCTTCAGCGTCTCACAGGAGGCGTTGAAGTGCGCCAGCTGGTGGGTCCGCCGCTTCGCCCACAGGTCCGCTCCCGCCCGCCTTCAGCATCCGTCCCCCCTGGTGTCGCACACAAGGGAGGGAATTAGACAACACTGGGCCGCACACAAGGGCTTGATCCCGCCCTTGTGTGCGGTGTGTGTTTCTTAAATCGGGGTCCTTGTGTGCGTACCCCGAGGGGCGGCGCACGATCCGGAGCAGTCCTCCTGGGCCCGGCCCTGGTGCGGGCGTTCCCCCGGGCAGCGGGCGTGGTCGATCGCGTCCACGTCGATCGCGTCCGCAGCGCGCCCGGCCTTAGCGCGGGTGTTTCACCGGGTAGTGAGCGTTGTCGGCCGTGTCAGCAGCGCGCCCGGCCCTGGCGCGGGTGCCCCCCTGGGCGTGGACGCGCGTTGTCGGCCCGGGCGCGAGCTCAAGCGCACGTTGTCGATACGGACGCGCGTTGTCGGCACCGTGAGGGGGTCGTTGACATCGTGAGGGGGTTGTTGACACCGCGAGGGGGATATAACGCGCGCTGGTGTCAACAACGCGCGTCGGTGCCGATATCCCATGCAGATTGTCAACAACGCGCGTCGGTGCGGACAACGCGCGCTCATGCCGATAACGCGCGCCGGCGTCCGCACCCGGGGCCACCCGGCAGTCACCGCAGTCCGCGCCCCAGGGGCCGTCGTCGGCACAGCCCAGTCGGCGCCGAGGCCACCCGGCAGTAACCGCAGTCCGCGCCCGGAGCCCTCGTCGGCGCAGCGCAGTCACCGCAACCCAGTCGGCGCCGAGGCCACCCGGCAGCTGCGGCTTCCAAGAAAGCGGCTGCGGCTACCAGGCGATGCCAACCGCAACGGGCTCGGGCACCAGGTCGACGCCGTAGGCGCGGCGCACCCCGGCGCGCACCGCGCGCGCCAGGGCCTCGATGTCCGAGGCCGCCGCCCCTCCCCTGTTCGTGAGGGCCAGGACGTGCTTCGTGGACAGGGAGGCGCGGGGCGGATCCCCCGCCTCGGGCAGCGCGAAGCCCTTCGTGAAGCCCGCGTGGTCGATGAGCCACGCGGCACTGGTCTTGACCCGGCCGTCACCCGCGGGGAAGCGCGGGGCGCCCGCGGGCAGGGCGTCCGCCTCGTCGGCGCTGAGGATGGGGTTCGTGAAGAAGGAGCCGGCGCTCCACGTGTCGTGGTCGGCGTCGTCGAGGACCATGCCCTTGCCCGCCCTCAGGGCGAGCACCGCTTCGCGCACGAGGCGCGCCTGCGCCCTCTCCCCCGCGCGGGCGCCGATCCGACGGGCGAGCTCGCCGTAGAGGACCGGTGCGGACAGGGCTGAGCGCTCGAGGCGGAAGACGGCGTCGAGGACCACCCACCGCCCCGTCGGCCCCCAGTCGGCGGACAGGGAGCGCTTGATGACCGAGGTGCGGTAGCCGAATCCCAGGTCCTCGGCGCTCAGGCGCGCCTCGCGCTCCTCCTGCCGGTCCCACACGAGCACGTGGTCGAGGGTCTCGGCGACCTCGTGCCCGTAGGCCCCGACGTTCTGCACCGGGGATCCCGGACAGCGCCTCCAGCCCGGACAGCCCCTGGTCGAGGGTCCACGACACGAAGGCGTCCCAGGGGGTCCCGGCACTGGCACGCACGAGGACACCGCCGGGGGCGCCGTCCTCCGCCGCAGTCCCGGCGCAGCCGCCCTCCCCGAGGACGCGCGTCTCGTGGCGCCCGTCCCGTACGACCACCCCGTTGAAGGGGGCGTCGGCGGCGAGCAGGTTCGACCCGCCACCGATGATCAACAGGGGCCCGCCTCCGGCGTCGGCGGCGCGCACCCGGCTGATTAGGTCTTCGCGGGAATCGGCCACGGTGTAGGAGCCGACGGGGCCGCCGACGCGCAGCGTGGTCAGGGAGGAAAGGCGTGTGCTCATGGAGGACAAGCCTAGTCGCAGGCGCGGGCGGGGCGGGGACAGCCGGGGTGGGGGCGGACACCGTGTTCCGTTCTCCGGAAGGGCTTCCTTTTCCCAATCGGTCAATGGTAGCTTGAAACTATGAACAGTATGTCGCGCAATACTCATCCGGATGCAGCCCCTCCGGCCCTGTACGTGCCGGTTGGATAGGACTCCACGGGACAGGTGCAGGTCGTTGTGGCGAATGTGGAGGACGGCACGCGCGTACTGCTGGCGCACACGTCCTTGGACCGCCTGCTCGACTGCCTGGGCGAAGACCAGGGGTGGGCGCTCATCATGACGGACCAGTTGCCCCGCATCAAGGAGGACCTGCGTTTCGACCACCTCAGCGTCGACCACTAGATCGAACCGGAGGCGCGGATGGGCGGGCGCGATGAGCACTGATCTGCGCATCACCTTCGACCTGCTGAGCAACATGGCGACGAAGTACGGGTACATAGCCGAGGACGCGGAAACGTGCGGCAGGGCCGCGCCCACCGAGCTCGACGGCGGGATCGCGCAAACTGACATCCTCGATCTGATCGGCTCCCAGAACACGGATCTGGGCCTGTTCGCCTCGCGCGCCAGGAGGATCGAGGACAACCTCCGCGCCCTGATAGTGGCGCAGTTGGAAACGGAGGAGAACGTGGCCGGGGCGTTCGAGACGCTGCGCCAGGAGCTATGACATGGCTGACACCGGTGGGGTCGGGACTTCCCTGGAAGTGCAGACCACTTCGATCGATACGCGCATTCCGTGCAATCCCGACAGCGTCCGCGATGTCGCGGCGTGGTTCTACGAGGCGTACAGCAAGGTCTCCGACGCCGTTGTCGAGATGACCGGCAACCTCCTGCGGAACCCGGAGTACTGGATGGGGGAGACGGCCAACGCGTACGAGGAGATGCTGGGCAAACTGCGCCTGTCCGCCGGCAACTTGTCCGACCGCCATTACCGCGCTTATGAGGTGCTGCGCGCCTACGCCCAGCAGCTCGACTACCACTACAGGGACATGGAGACGATCCGCCACGACGCCGAAATGCTCGGACTGGAGATCCGTGACGACTACGACATCATGTGCCCGCCCCCGCTGCCGCCCGAGCCCCAAGAACCCGCGCGGAACGCCACGCACGCGGAGTGGTGGACGTACGACCAGGATTTCCTCATATGGAAGGGCAAGAAGGCGGAGGTCCTGGGTTACGAGGAGCTCCACCGCCGAGTAGAACGGGTCTGGTCGGACTTGGAAGAATGGGTCAAGAAGTACCTGCGGCCCCTGCAGGTCGAGAGTTTCGCACTGTTGTTCGCGAAGTACTTCGACCAGGAGGTCCAGGGCGTGGTCGACCGCCCGTGGCAGTTGGCGCTCGACGCCGTGGACCAGAGGTTCGCCAGGAAAGCCCAAACATTGGAGCTGCAGATGGACAAGGCTGCCGCCGAAGTCGGCAGGCAGGGCAAAGGGGCCTCCCATGTGGTGCGCCCCGTCATGGACGAGGCCGTCAAGAACGCCCTCGAGGCGCGAGCCGACTTCCGCGCCGGGCGCACCCGTGCCCAAGGCGTGGGGACAGTAGTGGCGGGCATCGGCTACGCGACCCTGGCCTACGACATCGTCACATCCGACACCCCCGGCCAAACCGCCCTGGCCCAAGGTGCCGGAGTGGCCGCCGGCGCAGCAGCCGGAGAAGCAGCAGGATCAGCGGTGACAGGAGCAGCGGCAGGTACAGCGCTCTCGGAAGGTGCCGCCGCCCTTGGAGCAACCGCAGGGGTCGGTGTTGCCCTCATCGCCGCTTGGGTCGTTACCGCCGGTGTGGGAGCACTTTACGAGAAGGCAGTGCCCCTGGAGTGGCGCGAACGCTTCGACGAAACCTTCTGGCACCTGCCCTACCACCTCGGCCTCGCCAACTGGTAATGCGTTACAGGAAACGTCAGGCGCCCCTGCCCGAGCCGAAAAATCCGGCGGAATCGGATAGAAAAACGCGCCTTCTGGGACCTATCGCTGGCGGGATCTTCCTCGTCGGGATGCTCGGCGTTGCCCTGCTGGCTGCCATGCACAGGGTGCTGCACTACGAGTACCTGCGCACCGGGTACGTCTTCATCGCGGCGTTCTTCGCCCCTCTGATCCCCATGGCGGTCGTTCTCACCTACGTGGCCCGCCGCAGGCCCCGGGCGGTGTTCACGACCCAGGTGGAGATCCCCGGAACGAACGCTTTCCGGTATGTCATGTTCTTCATGGTCTGCGCGTACTACGCGATCGCCGCCGGGACCATGGTCTACGAGTTCATCACCGGCTACCCCGTCCACGCGTTCCTAGTGGCAACCGGCCCCGCCACCGTCGGCTACGTGTGCACCCAGCAACGGTCTATGAGTCTGCGCGCCCTTCTGATGCCCAAACAGTCCTTCACCCTGTCGCCCCACGCCCTGACCATCACCGCCTCGCCCCTGCAAGGCGAGGTCCGAATCCCCTGGACCGACAACGCCCGCGTAGGAACGACGGACCTGACAGGCACAGATATACATCCCGACCCCTCAATCCCCAAACTGACCTACACCGTCAAGTTCGACTGCCCCGCCACCTCCCTCACCCAACTCGACCACCTCCTCGACCACTTCAACACCCACCCCGCTGATCGCCAACTCCTCGCACAACCCGAAGGCGCCGACCTCGTCCAAACACTCCTCGACACCACACCCCGGCCATGACGGGGTGCAGCGGCGCTCCGCCGCGCCGCCGGGTGCGGAACGGGGACTCCGGGCGCGAAGAGGGGACGGCGGGCAGTCCAACAGGGACGACCGGCGCCCGGCAGGAGCGGCGGTCCGCCCACACAGGAACACCGGGCGCCTCGGAGTCACGGAATCACAGGGCGCCCAGCAGGTCCGCCAGCTCCCCGCCTATCGACTCGCCCGCGGGCGCCTCGGCGACGTCCTGGCGGAAGTACCACCAGAACCAGCCGCCCACGTACCGGTCGCCGAAACGCTGCGCGAGTTGGCCGTTCATGCCGATCCACCGCCTCGCGACCGCGATCTTCTCATCCCGCGTGGGCTCGGAGATGGTGTGCCCGCTATCACTGTCCTCGCCGCGCTGGGCTCCGATTTCACCGATGCCGAGCCGGGCGTTCGGGAACGCGGCGCCCAGGGCCTCCAACGCGTCCCCGACCTCGGCGGCGCTGGGGCGCTGAACGGGGTCGCAAGCGGTCTCATAGGCGCTGAGGAACGCGTAGTCGATGGCTCCAGCCAGGGGCGCGGGAACCGTGGCGAGGTAGGCGGCCTCGTCCTCCCATTCCTCCTCGTAGCAGTCGGGGCGGCTCCACAGGTTCACGGTGATCGCCGTGGGCTCGCCGGCTGCCCTCACCTGCTCTGCCATCGCCAGCACCTTCGCGTTGATCTCCTGGGGTCCTGTGCCCGCCCAAGCGCCGTTGACCTCGTTGCCGACCTCCCACACCTCGACCTGCCCGGCGTAGCGCTCCACGAAGGCGCGCGCCCTCGACCGGGCCTCTTCGACTCCCAGGCCGGCCATGGCGGTGGAATCGACCAGTTGCACGACCAGGCGCGCCCGGGAGGACAGCGCGGTGATCGCCTCCTGGTAGTCGTCGGGGCCGCGCTCCGGGTCGGTGACCAGGCGGACCGTGGCGGTGAAGGGGAGCGCGTCGATAGCCCGCTCCGCCGCGCCGAGGTCATCGACGCTGTCGAGGGTGACCCCGCGCATCACGTCCGCGGTGGCGTCCCCCTGCCGGGCCGACTGCCCGTCGTCCGTCCCCGCAGCGTCCGAGGCGGACGCCACCCCCGTCGTCGGTGGCGCGGTCGGTGCTCCTTCGTGCGGCGAGACGGGCGCGCACCCGACCAGCAGCAGGGCGGCGAGGACCACGCCCCATGTCCGGCGCGCGCTCACTGGCCCTCCCCCGACCCATCACCGGACTGGGATGGCTGACCCGACTGGCTGGAGGCACCCCGCGCAGGCGGGGGCGGATTCGGCTGCTTCGTGTCCTTGTCGAAGGCCGGGTAGACCACCAAATCGGGGAACGCCTCCTCCACAGTGAGCGGCGCGTACTCGTTCAGGTCCCCCATCGACCCGTCCGAGGGACGGCACCTCGACTCGTAGTGCATGGAGGACCGATCATTTGGAAAATAGTTGACTTGCAACTCGCCACCATTGGCGGCATCCCCGCTACGCAGCACAAAGGACCCGTCCTTCTGCACATCCCCTCTCGTCCCCTTGTACAACGGCAGCACCGACAAGTACTGCGACGCGGCATCCTCGATGTCCTCATCCGTCAACGACGAGATGTAAAGCAGCTCGGTCCCGAACGCCCACCCCTCCTCTTTACCGGGGCCACGGTCAGTGCACGCGTTGAAGTAACGCCGACGAGCCACCCCGATCACCCCGCCGCCCTTCTGCGCCAACGCGTGCACGAACCGCGCCATCGCGGGCTCCACCGTGCGCAAGTACTCCTCGATCGACTCGCGCTGGGCGAACGGCGTCTCCGCCTGCGGCAAGCCCAACGCCTCCTGCGGCGTCTGCGACCGCGGAACCACCCCGCACCCCGACACCAACAGAACCACACACACAAGAACACCAGCGGCCCTGGCGAACACACGGCCGCTCACTTCGCACCCCCCAAGACGCGGCAGACGTCATCGAACGCCTCATTGCGCTCCCCTGGCTTGGGCGGGGCGAAGTAGGAGGAGTGGTTCGCGACCGGCGACGAAGGCTGGGGATCGTACCCCTGTGCCCCCGTGGCGTCCCCCGACAGGTGCTGGATGCCCTCCAACTGCTCGGGATTCCGTCCGAAGGTCACATCCGGGCCCATCCCCTGCACCATGTCGCCCTCGGGGACGGCGGAGACCCACACGTGGGAGGGATCAACCCCCAGCGCCCCCACCGTATACGCCGCGCTGCCCGGGGAGGCCAGGTAGATGTGGTCGTCCACAACCCCCTCGCCCATCTGCCGCATCGCGAAACCGGCGGTGGTGGACCCGTAGGAGTGGGACACACTGGTCAGGTGCAAGGACCCGCCCTGCTCGTCGCGCCACGAGCGCACACCCGTGAGGAACCCCGCCAAACGGTCGGCCCCCGCGCGCGCCTTCTCCGTGCTGGCCACATCCGTGTCCCAGGTCTTCGTGATGTCCGTCGGGGCGTCGTAGTTCAACCACGCCACCACCGCAACATCCGATGGCTCAATATTCGCTTGCTCGACAGTGTTATCGCGTATGCGGTCGGCGACGTCCACGTAGTTGTCCAGCGAGTCGCGCACATTGGTTCCCATGCCCGGGGTGAAGTTCGCGACGTGCTGGGCGTGGTCCACATCCCCCACAGCCACAGCCGCCTTCACCTGCTCCCCCGACGTGTCCAGGGCGAGCAGGGACACGGGCTCGCCGTCCTCCCCGGCACCTTTGCGCAGCCGCTCGTCGATCTTCTGTAAGTCGGCCAGATCCCTCCCGGCGCGGTCCCGCTCCGCCTTGAGGGCCATGGCCTCGTCACTGAACAGGCCGTGCGCGCCCACGCAATTGTCGTACGCGGCCTGCGCCTGGTCGAACTTGTCCTGCGCCTGCTGCAACAGGCCCGTGCTCCCCAACCGGATGCTGGCGTTCCCGCCCGTGTCGTAGCCGTACAGGGCCATCCGGTTCGCCTTGTCGCGCGACGCCATGTCGATCCCGTCCAGGTTGCCGTACTTCAAAGGATCGCGCTCGATGCACGCCTGGCGCTCCTCATCGGTCAAGGCAGCCCACCACGCGCTCACCTCCGACGGGGACCACGACTCATCCGCGTCGTTCGGCAGGCCCGGGGAGACCGATGCCCTGCCCTCAGCTCTGGCGAACGTGCCCATCGCCAGTGGTCGTAATCGCTTGGTGAACTCCGCGTCCACCTCGTCGGCGATGCGCAGAGCATCAGCAACGCAGTCTTTCAGCTCCGTGTGCTTCGCCTCGGCGACCGTGTCCTCCTCCGTTTGAATGTGGGCCAACGGCCTTCCAGGAACATGATTGTACTTGCGACTAAAACTGTCAACGCTGCCATCGTCGTGGATGGGGTAGCCGATCTCCTCGGAAATCTCCAAAGCGCTTTCCACTTTCGCCGTCACCCGGCGCACGCCGTCCACGGCCTCGGCGCACGCCAGCATGTACTCGGCGAGGCAGTTCACCCCGTGATCCAAGATACTCTGCTGGCTCCCCAGCGCACCGCGCATCGCGCTGATGGAATCGCCCTGGGACTGGATGTGGCGCTGGTGGTCCTCCAGCTCCGCGACCTGGGCGCGCGCTGTCCGCAACGCGTCCTCCGCCTGTTGCCTGGCGGCCTCGTTATAGTCGGCGCGCCAGTTCAAGACATCACTCCACACGACCATCAGTTCACCCCCGAGGAGTGGGCGATGTTCTGGAACGCCACAGTGTTGGCGTCCTCCGTGGCGGCGAACTGCGCGATCATATCCGCGAGGTTCACGCAGAAATCCGACAAACCGGAAACGACGCCGCCAACTCTATTGTCAATGGCGTCCGCGGCCTGAACGCCCAGATCCGCGCTCTGCCCTCCGGGCATCCCCCCGTGGATATACGATCCAACCTCCTCGACCACCACCGGTCCCAGATCCTCGACCACATACCCCACGCGCTCATGGAGTGTCTCCAGATCGCCCGCCACAAGATAGAGGTCCGTCACCGCGTTCTCCCTTCCCCTTCGTGGGATGACCCTCGCACCGCAGCGCCGCGTCGAAAACCAGGCCTTTCAGGCGCAGCCCAAACCCGCGCCCGCGACGCCATCAGGCACGTACCCCCACCGTATCCGGCCCGCCCGGTACGGTGAATTCTGGTCCGTCCACCGGACACCGGTGGCGGACCCCGGCCTCCCCCCGGGCCTACCGGGCGCCGAGCTCCCCCACGATCTGGGCGATCGCCTCGGCGCACTCGTGCCAGTCCGCGACGGCGCGCGTCGGGTACCCGGCGGCCTTGACGGGGTAGTCGTTGCCCTCGGCGTCCAGCCGGTCGCCGATGAAGAGCATGTCCTGCGGGGCGATGCCCGTGGCCTCGACCAGTTTGCCCATGCCGTAGGCCTTGTCGATGCCCCGCGTCGTGATGTCGATGGAGGTCGAGCCGCCGCCCCGTACGTCCAGCTCGGGCACGTCGGGGGCCACGGCGTCGCGCAGCAGCGCCTTCTTCGCGCCGTCGGGATCCCACGCGCGCTTGG
>ERZ773072.1504-NODE-1504-length-11549-cov-5.738733_pt1 | contig 11549 bp, 5 predicted proteins | sample MGYA00580617_ERZ773072 | MGnify/ENA primary metagenome ERZ773072 (study PRJEB29015, sample SAMEA2737970) | human oral metagenome | biome: human oral; feature: human-associated habitat; material: dental | place: China | collected 2122 ... | reverse complement strand
CCCGCCGCATCCGCGGCCTGGCCGGATCCGGCCTGCGCGGCAGCGTCGGCCGCGGCGCGAGCCCAGCCGGGCAGGGCGCTGCCGGCCAGCAGGGCTGCACCGCCCAGCAGAGCGCGACGGCGCGTGCCGAGAGGCGTGCGGGTCACCAGTACTTTCTTGCTCATGTTCTCTCCACGATCTGGAAAAGGCGCGGCCCGCAGCAACGGCGGCTTGCCGCCGTCAGGATGGCGATGCGCCGGGGTCCCTGCGGGCCCGCCCTTGGAATGTCGATGCCTCCGGATCCATCCCGGAGCACCCGGAATTCCCGGGAGCCCCGGAATGCATCCGGTACCAGGGTCTCAGAAGCTGCCCTGCCACGACACCAGCAGGCTGCGGCCCGGTGCGAGCAGCTCGCGTCCGGTCAGCCCTTCGGCCAGGTGGTCATGGTAGCGCTTGTCACCCACGTTGCGGACGGCCAGCCGCACCGACTGCTGAGGGGCAAACTGCCAGGTGGCCCCCACATCCACCAGCGCATAGCCGGGGGTAGGATCCTCGCCACCGCGCGTGAAGCGCGTGGCCACCCGCTTCTGGCGCTTGACCAGCGTCCAGTCGGCATCCAGCATCCACTGGCCATTCAGGCGCCAGTCCCAGCCCAGCGCCAGGCGGTCGGCCGGCATCTGGAAGAGCGGCTCGTTCAGGTCGTCATTCTCGCCACGCACCATCGACCAGCTCGCCCGCAGCCAGTGGTCGGCCAGTGCCTGCCAGCGCAGCCCGGCATCGGCCCCCGTCAGCGTCACATGGCCCAGGTTGAGGTTCTGCTTGCAGGCGGCAGCATTGACCTGGCCGCAGGCCGCCACGGCAGCCTGACCGGTCAGCTCCATGCCGGTGATGTAGTCGTTGATGCGGCTGCGATAGACCGAGGCCGTGTACTCCAGCCGTTCGTCACGTCCCTTGAGACCCAGCTCGATCTGGGTGGCCGTCTCGGGCGAGATCTTCGGGCTGCCGGCATAGTAGAAGCCGTCACTGCGCGGGCCGGACTGGTAACGTTCGCGCAGGTCCGCCGCACGGAAGGCGCGCGAGACATTCAGATAAGGACGCAGCAGCGGGCTGATCTCGTAGACCGCCCCCAGGCTGGCCGACGTGGCGCCATCACTGCGATCCAGCCCGGTGGTGACGCGGCCGTTGTTCATGGAAGCCGCCTTGCCTTTCACCCGGTCATGGCGCAAGCCGGCCAGCACATTGAGTGCGCCAAAGCGCATGTCGTCCTGCACGTAGACGCCCAGTGCCTGCACCTGACCATCACGGAACGGATTGGTGGGGGTGTACTGGGCAAAGGTAGGGGGCATGGCCTGACGGCTGTCGGGGTTGGCCCGCATCCGCCACAGGTTCACGCCTGCCGACAGCAGGTGCTCCGGATGCACCTCCCAGTCGGTCTTCACGTCCAGACCATCGGTGGCAAAGGTCACGTCGGTGAGGGCCAGGTCGCGACCCAGGCCATTGGCGTACCCGTAGATGGAGCGCTTCATCTCCTGACGGTAGACGCGCACGTCCAGGTTCATCGGTACGCTGCCCGAGCCCTGCAGACTGTAGCCCACCTCATAGAGGCGCCGGTACTGACGCGGCGAATGGAAGGTGACGCTGCCCACCCGCGGGTTGGCGTGCGGGCGCGTGCCGGCCGGATACCAGAGATCCTTGTCTTCCTGGTTCTGCACCGATGCCCGCAGCTGCTGGCTGCCGTCGATGCGGAAGCGGTACTGGCCGATGATGCCCTGCGACTTGTAGCCGGTGCGGGCCACCTTGCCGCCAGGCGAGTGGTAGTCGTTGTGATGCGCCAGCGAAGCACCCAGCATCAGCGCATGGTCCTCGGTGGCGGCGTTGAGCACGGCGGCACCATTCCAGCCACGGCTGGCAGAATCGAAGCCCGCAGTGCCGCGCGCCTGCAGGCCGGGCTTGAAGCGCGCCTGCGGCAGCTGCACGTCAATGACACCGCCCAGGGCGCCCGTGCCGTACAGCACCGAGGACGGCCCCTTGACCACCTCGACACGCTCGGCCAGCCCCAGCGACATGAACGAGGCCACGGCGCCCATCGGCTGCGCCGAGTTGAAGCGCATGCCATCGACCAGCAGCACGATGGAATCCCGCTTCAGGCCGCGAATGACCGGGTTCTGCCCCTGGGCACTATCGCTGTTGACCGACAGGCCCGGCTCGTTCCTCAGCGCCTCACCCACGTTCTGCGCCTGGCGGCGCGACAGCTCATCACGTCCCACCACGGACGTGGCCATCGGCGTGCTCTCCCGCTCGGCGGCGTAGCCCTTGGCGGTGACGGTGACACCCGGCAGGGTGGCATCAGGTCGTGCACGCGTCTGGGCGGTCGCAACCGGCTGCACTTCTTCCTGGGCCAGGCCCGCCCCATGCCATCCGGCCAGGGCAGGGCCCAGCGCCAGCATCACGGCACGCCATGCCCAGCGCCTGCCCGCAGCCGGAGCCGCGCAAGACCCTCGTGCGGCAAAGCGCATCGGGTTCTCGGTTGTACTCATCCTGTATCTCCTTGTAACGATCATCATGAAACCGTTGTGCGGATGTCCACCGAGCCTTGCATCCGTCCGGAAGGCCGCCAGCCATGCCTCGAACCTCGCCGCCCCGTGTTGCCCGGGCGATCGGCGATCCTCCGTCGAAGTCGCGCCCCGATGCACGCCCTCCCGGACGCGGCCCAACCGTGGACGGCCACCGGGAAGGCCGCCGTATGGCGGCGACAGCGTCTCCTGGACAGGGAAGGGCGCTCCATGAACGCCAAAGCATCCGCATCTCATTCCCATTATCAGACAAGGATAAGGCAAGTAAATTGACAATTGGCAAATCTCTGAAATATGGCCGCTCCGTCGTTGCCTTTAGCCTCCCGGGTTCGCACGGCCGTGCAGCACAGGCTCTTTCCGGGCCAGGAAAGCAGCCTTCGTCATCACGTCGTTTCGCGGAATGTCGCAGCGACAATTGCGGGAATCTGCAGGACAAATTCTGTGTACTGGTGCATCATTCGGTTTTTCCGGGTTTCATCGTGTTCCGAAAATATCTCGCACCGATAGACCCTGAATTTCGGGAGAATTGACATTTTTGGCAATAGTCATTGCTACTGCCGATAAATCTCTTTTTCTACAGCAATTCATCAGAAAACAAACTGCACCCACAGGCCTTTCAGAATATTTCCGCGCGGCGCCCGGCCCACGCTTTCCTTCCGTCCTGCGAGAAATCGGCATCGATCGATCCGCAGCGGCATTACCGTGACGGCCGGCTTGTCAACGAAGTCTCGATGAGGAGCAACATGAATCAGGGGGAAATGGACTACCAGTCGGCAGCGGACCAGTCGCGCGCCGGTCTGGCCATTTTGCTGCTCTTGGGCCGGGCCATGCCCTGGCTGGTCTTTTTTGCCGTCGCCACGCTGGGCTCGACCCTGCCGGAGCAGCTCAATCCCACGCCGGCCCGGCTGGGCTGGCTGGCGGCCAGTTACTTCCTGCCGGCGGCACTGCTGTCGGCCCAGGCCGTTCACTTCGTGCAGAAGCGCGGCACGCGCCAGGGCCTGATCGTCGTGTTCCTGATCACGGCGGCCGCGCTGCTGGTGACCTCGGCCCTGCCGGGGCTGGGCGGTGCCTGCGTGGGCATGGCCCTGGGGGGCGTGGCCCTGTCACTGGCGCAGCCCGCCACCCGGCTGGCCGCCATGGCGCATGCCGACGTCGCGGCACGCCCGCTGGTGATGTTCATGGCCCAGGCCGGACTGCCGATGGCCGCCATTCTGGGCGGCGTCGTGCTGCCGCCGCAGGCCGGCTACCACGGCTGGCAGGCCGCGTTGCCCACCTGGGTGCCGGTGGCCCTCTTTCTGGTACTGCTGGTCCGCGTCTGGATTCCGGCCGACGACCGCAACGACAGCGTGCTGCCCCGACAGAACCCGAACGAGGCCAGCCAGCAGCCCCCCTGGCTGCTGGCTGCCGTCGATGCCCTGGTCGGGCTGGTGTTCTCGTGCTGCGCGCTCTGGCTGGGCATGTATGCCCATCTGCTGGCCATGCCGGCCAACGGCATCACGGCACTGATGGTCAGCCTGGGCGGGGCAGGGCTGGTGGCCCTGGGACTGGCCGCCAGCATGGAAGGACGGGTCGAACGCCCGGAATGGCTTCCCGGCGCATTGCTGCTGGGCGCTGCCGCGGCGGTGCTTCTGCTGCCTCTGGCCAGCCAGGAGCAGCGCTGGCCCCTGTGGCTGGCAGCAGCCGGCATCGGCTTCACGCTGTTTGCCTGTCATGAATTGCTGGTGGCCCGTCTGCTGGCCCCGGAAGCGCCCATGACGTCCGAGCTGTTGGTCGGTATTGGCGAAGCAGCCATGACCAGCGCCCATCCGACCTCCGCCTTTTCCGCCACACAGGTTCCTCCCCTGACCACCAGTCAGCCGGACGCCCCATTCACCGGGACTGACACCTTTACGCCCACCGAGGATCCCGGACCGTTTCCCTCCACGCTGGGCGGACCGGTGCCGAACGACACGGCCACGGTGACGGCAGAGACATCGACCTTCCCGTCCACCGCCACCTTCGCCGCCACCTCGGCCTTCCCGACCTCGACGATGCAGCTCTCACCCGAGGCTGCGCAGCCCGAGGCACCGGCCGCACAGTCCCCCGAGCCCGACAGCCGGTTCTTCTCGCCCATCACGGGCGGAACCCGGGTCAAGCACAACCCACCGGGATACGCGCGCGCGCCCAGCCCGGCCCCCGAGGTCCTGCAGGACCCGCCCGAGGCCGTGGCGCCCGCCAGTGCCCCGCCATCAGGCCCCACGATCAGCGCGGCGACTGCGCCGGATGATGCACTGGAAGACGGGATCGAGGAGCCCGGATTCGAGTCCGAAGATGGCGAGATTCCGCTGCCGGAAGGGACGGTTCCGCCTGCGCTGCTGGCCGAGAACACCAACCGTCTCACCTCGGTCACGCCCAATCCGGCCATCACGCAGCTCATCACGGCCCATTTTCTGGGGGGCGCAGCCGGTCCGCTGGTCCTCGGCTTCATGACGGGCAGCCTGCCCGGGTTCGGCTTTCTCTGGTACCTGCTGGCCGTCCTGCTGGTCCTGGCCGGTGCGCTTTACCTGATGCCGAAGCATCACCGCGGCGTGTAGCGCCAAAAAAAGGCCTAACATTGCGACTGTCTGCTTTCATCCCGATGAGGACGGCTCGCCATGAAAAACCTTCCTGCCTCCGAAGGACAGCCTCTCTTCTACGATGCCATGAAGCCACTGTCCTTCGACGTGGTTTCGGTCCAGTCCCAGGTGGTCTACGGGCGGGTGGGCAACAACGTGGCCACCCCCGTGCTGCTGCGTGCCGGTCTGGAAGTGGCCATCGTGCCCACCGTGGTGTTCAGCAACACGCCCCATTACCCCACCATCCACGGCGGCTGCATTCCTGACGACTGGTTTGCCGGCTACCTGTCCGATCTGAAGGCCCGGCGCGCGCTGTCCCAGCTGCGTGCCGTGCTGGTGGGCTATCTGGGCGGTCCCAGCCAGACCGCCATGCTGGCCCAATGGCTGCAGCCACTGCGCGAACAGTACCCCGGCCTGCTGGTCGTCGCGGATCCGGTGATGGGTGACGAGGACAGCGGCATCTACGTGGCCAAGGGCATGGTGGACGGCCATCTTCAGCACCTGATCCCGCAATCCACAGGGCTCACCCCCAACGGCTTCGAGCTGCGCTATCTGACCAGCATGCCCGTGGACACCATCGACCAGGTGATTGCAGCGGCCCGCACGCTCATCCGGGGTAACACCCGCTGGATCGTCGTCACCAGCGCGGCGCCCCAGGACTGTCCCGAGGACGAGATCCAGCTGATTGTCGTCACGGCCGACGGGGCCGAGCGCATCCGGCACCGCCGCGTCGACAGCGTGGTCAAGGGCACGGGAGACCTGTTCAGCGCCACACTGACGGCCTGCCTGCTGGCCGACCAGTCACTGAACGAAGCAGCCAGTTTCTCAGCCAACGTGGTGATGCAGGCCCTGCAGTACACGCGTGACGCCGAAAGCGGCGAGCTGCTGCTGCCCCGGGAATGGGGCGTGCCCAGCTTCCAGAAGTAGGGCAGCAGATCAGCGGTAGTCCCGCGAGGCACCGGTAGCCAGCTGCCCCAGCAGGGGGCTCAGGTCATGCAGCCGGCGTGCAATCAGGTGGCGCACGCCGTCGACCACTTCCCAGCGTCCATCGACGGCCAGCAGCCGGCTGCCCACCAGCACCCGGCGGCTGCGCACCGCCAGGTCCTGCCAGACCACCACGTTCACCGTCCCCCATTCGTCCTCCAGCGTCACGAAGGTGACGCCGCTGGCCGTGGGCGGCCGCTGCCGCATGATCACCAATCCGGCCGCCCGCACGCCACGCCCATGGGGAATGTCCTGCAGGGCACGGCTTTCCATGCAGCGTCTTTCCTGAAGCTGCGGCCGCAGCAACGCCAGCGGGTGCGTCGTCAGGCTGAACCCCTGCGAACGGTAGTCGGCCAGCAGCGCCTGCGCCACCGTCGGGGCGGGCAGGTCCACGGTCTGCTCCTGCGGTGACTGTGCAAACAGGGGGGTGGGCTCCTCCACGCCAGCCACTGCCCAGTGCGCGGCGTGACGGTGGGCCGTCAGGGCCCGCAGCGCACCGGCCTCGGCCAGCAGGCCGGCCTCGCGCGCATCCAGCCCGGCCCGGTGGCAGAGATCGGCCACATCCCGAAAGGCACGCCAGGGCCCTTCAGTCCCACCCCGCGCCAGCTGGGCCGCCACGATGCGCCGCGCAGCGGCCTCGCTCAGCCCATGCACCTGCCGGAAGCCCAGCCGCAGGGCCGGCTGGGCACCACCCGGCTCACCCCCCTCCAGCGTGTTGTCCCAGTGGCTGTGGCATACGTCCACCGGCCGCACGGTCACGCCGTGGCGGCGGGCATCCTGCAGCAGGCTGCTGGCCGAATAGAAGCCCATCGGCTGGGAATTGAGCAGCGCACAGATGAAGGCGGCGGGCTCATGGCGCTTGAGCCAGCAGCTCACGTAGGTGATCAGCGCGAACGCACAGGCATGGCTTTCCGGAAAACCATAGTTGGCAAATCCCTTCAGCTGCTCGAAGATCCGCTCGGCAAACGCCAGGCTGTAGCCGCGTTCCTGCATGCCGCCCACCAGGCGCTGGCGGTGGATCTCCAGGTCGCCATGACGACGCCAGGCCGCCATCGAACGCCGCAGATGGTCAGCCTCGCCCGGGGTGTAGCCGGCAGCGACGATGGCCAGCTTCATGGCCTGCTCCTGAAAGAGCGGCACGCCCAACGTGCGCTCGAAGACCTCGCGCAGTGCCTCGGACGGATAGTTGACCGGCTCCAGCCCCTGACGACGGCGCAGGTACGGATGCACCATGTCGCCCTGGATGGGGCCGGGTCGGACAATGGCCACCTGAATGACCAGATCGTAGAAGCAGCGGGGCCGCAGCCGCGGCAGCATCGACATCTGGGCACGGGATTCGATCTGGAAGACCCCCACCGTGTCAGCCGCACTGATCATGTCGTAGGTGGCGTCATCATCGGGCGGGATGGTGGCCGGTGTCAGGTGACGGCCGCGGTGCCGCGCCAGCAGCGCCAGCGTCTTGCGCACGCAGGTCAGCATGCCCAGCGCCAGGCAATCCACCTTCAGCATGCCCAGCACGTCCAGGTCATCCTTGTTCCACTGGATGATGGTTCGCGCCGGCATGGCCGCATTCTCGATGGGCACCAGACGGGATAGCGGGCCGTCGGAGATCACGAACCCGCCCACGTGCTGCGACAGGTGCCGGGGATGGTCGCGCAGTGCCTCCACCAGATGCAGCAGCCGCTGCATCAGCGGCGTGGCCGGATCGAAACCGGCCTCCGCCAGCCGGTCGGTCACGTCGTCGCCATAGCCGCCGCGCCCGAAGCAGGCCCCGATGGCCGTGACCTGATCGGGCGGAAAGCCCAGCGCCCGGGCCACGTCACGCGCCGCGCTGCGCCCCCGGTAGCAGATGACATTGGCTGTCAGCGCCGCCCGCGCCCGACCATACTTGCCGTAGATGTACTGAAAGACCTCCTCGCGGCGTTCGTGCTCGAAATCCACGTCGATGTCAGGCGGCTCGTTGCGCTCGCGGCTGATGAAACGCTCGACCAGCACCTGCATCCGGGAGGGGTCCACCTCGACGATGCCCAGCACGAAACAGACAGCCGAATTTGCAGCCGAACCACGCCCCTGGCAGAGAATGCCCCGGCTACGCGCAAAGCGCACGATGTCATGAACCGTGAGAAAGTAGGGCTCATAACCCAGGTCGGCAATCAGCGCCAGCTCATGCTCGACCAGCCCGATGACCCGTTCGGGCGCCCCCTGCGGCCAGCGCCAGCGCAGCCCTTCCTCGGCCAGGTGGCGCAGCCATGAGGTGGGCGTGTGTCCCTCCGGCACCAGCTCCTGCGGATAGCGGTACTTCAGGCTGTCCAGCCTGAAGGTGCACCGCCTCGCAATCTCCAGCGTCTCGGCCAGCAGCGCCGGCGGATAGATTCCGGCCAGCACCTCGCGGCGGCGCAGATGGCGCTCGCCATTGCGAAAGAGCCAGCCGCCGGCCTCGGTCAGCGGCCGCCGATGGCGCAGCGCCGTCAGCGTGTCCTGCAGCGCCCGGCGTCGCTTCAGGTCCATGTGCACGTCGCCGCAGGCCACCGGCGTCAGCCCCGTCTGCTGCGCCAGCGCCAGCAGATGCCTCAGCACGGCCGCATCGTCGCGGTCACGATGCAGCTCCACCGCCAGCCAGGCGTGGGGGAAGGTGCGACGCACCCAGGCAGCCCGTTCCAGGGACAGCCGGTCTTCCACCGATCCGGGGACGGCAGGGGCTGCGTCGTCCGTCCCGTCTGCCCGCAGCCCATCCAGCGCATCTGCCTGCTGTTCATCTGGCGCGTCGGCCTGCACCTCATCCGGATGCGGCGTAGGCAGCCACAGACAGAGCAGCCCGAAAAGATCCAGCCCGGGGCGGGTGAAGTCCTCACGCGTGAGCCGGTAGCAGCCCTTGCCGGCGGCGCGCCGTCCGGTGGTGATCAGGCCGCACAGCGCCTCGTAACCGCCCTGATCCTGCACCAGCAGCACGAAGCGGGTTCCGTCGACCAGCCGGAATTCGCTGCCGACAATGAGCGGCACCCCCGAATTGCGGCTGGCCTCGAAGGCGCGCACGATGCCGGCCAGCGAACATTCGTCGGTAATGGCCAGCGCTTGGTAGCCGCAGGCCCGGGCACGCTCGAAGAGCTGCGCCGCGCTGGACGCCCCCCGCAGGAAGGTGAAGTCCGACAGGCAGTGCAGCTCGGCATAGGCCGGCGGCGGCATGGCCATGCCGGCATCGGCATCCTGCCCGGCCGGCCGGGCAGCGGAGCATTCCCGCATTGCTGGCTGGTCCTGGCAGATTCGTGCCTTGGCCGCTGCCGGGGGTTCATGGCCACCTGTCATGCAAACCACCCTTGCAGCATCCAGGGCCCGTGCTGGCCCACGGCCGAGAATGCCCAGGCCAGCTGACCATTGGCCAGCCGCAGCACGTAATAGTCGCGTTTCAGGTCGCCACCGTCCCACCATCCGGACTCCAGGCGCTCCGGTCCGCCAACGACCTCGGCCACCGGCTGGGTGAGCGGACGCGGCTCGGGCAGCATCCAGCCGGGCCGGGCCGGCCAGCCGGGCAGTCGCTCTGGCGCGCGCCGGCCCCCATCACGGCCGCCCCCGTCCATGGAGCCCCCCACCACCTTCTTCCAGGCATGTTCAGGGCGCGGATCGGCCACCGGCGTCACCCCATACACCGCATCCTCACCCAGCCGGACGCGCAGGCGCTCGCGCAGCTGCCCCCAGCCCTCGGCCCGCCCGATACGGGCATCGAACAGGTCACGACCCGGCGGCTGCAACGGCTGCAGGTCGCGGGCCACCAGGCGCAGCCCCACCACCGGCCGCTCCAGCACCACGGCCTCCAGCCGGCTGCGCAGCAGTTCGAAGAGCGTGGCCCCGTCATGTTCCGGTGCCAGCAGCCGCAGGCGCAGCGGCGTCGCGCCCGGCGCCGCCTCGTCAGACGTGCGTCGCGAACCGCGCTCATGATCCAGCCACGCCGTCAGCTGCTGCACCCCCCGGATGCGTCGTGCCAGAAAGGTCGCCAGATCCATCACCAGCCGACGCAGCGGAAACATCAGCGGCTGGTGGTCGGTCACGCCATATTCCAGCTCCAGCCGCATGTCGAAATGCTCGGGCGGCTGGAACAGGGTCAGCGGCGGCTGCCGCTGGCCGCGCAGCTCGTCCAGACAGTGCAGCAGGGATTCACCGAAGCGCCGCCGCAACCCGTCGGCCGGCATCTCGAAGACCTGCTGCAGCCGCCGGATGCCCAGACGGTACAGCCGCTCGCCGGCGCCATCGGGCAGGCCGGCACGTCGCACCGGCACCCGGTCCAGCAGGGCCTGCAGCTGTGCCGCATCGGTGGCCTGCAGGCCATCCTGCAGCCAGGCCAGCAGATGGGCCGCCCGGGGAAAGGGCGCCAGCGCGATGCGATGGCGGAACTGCAGATCCGACAGCTCGCGCCGCAGCCGTTCCTCGAAGGCCGGCCATCCGCCCATCAGCCCCAGGCTGCTGCCCACCTCCAGAACAAGGGCCTGCGGCCAGGCCGCGCAGACCTGATGGCTGAAGCGATAGGCCCAGGCCGCCAGCCACTGCTGCCAGCGCGGCAACGCGGCGGCATCATGGGGCAGGGCGATGAAATCGGCATGGATGGCGCGGGCCACGGTCAGCTTCTGGCCGACCCGCAGCCCGCACCGTGCGGCAGCCGCATTGACGGCCACCAGGCTGCGGCATGTGGCTGGACCATCCACCAGCACCAGCGGTGCCTCCGGATCGGGCTGGCTGCGCCGGACCACGTCCAGCGCCAGCTCCGGCAAGGCAATGCAGGCCCACAGCATGGCTCAGGCCGCCGGCAGGGCGATGGGGCGGGCGGGCACCGCGCCGCCCCGGCATTTCAGGACCTGCAGCCCGCCATCCGGCAGCAGCTGCAGCCGCAACGCGGCCGGCGAGGGCTGGGGGACATGACGCACGGAACGCAGGGCCACGCCCAGCGCCTGCCCATGGTCAGCCGCCACCTGCAGCCGGCGCAGCGCGGCATGGCTGGCTCCCTCGGGCCAGCCCAGCACGGCCGCACAGCTGCCCGACCGCAGGCACTGCTCGAAGGCCCAGAGCGCATCGGCCGGCTCGGGGGCATGGATGATCTCCAGCCGGGACAGCATGACGCCTGCCCGCTGCCAGGCAATGGCACAGGGCACGAAGGGCGGCGCCACCAGCACCACCCGGCCGTCGGCCCGCGACAGCCGCGCCAGCACCGGCCACAGCAGCCGCAGCTCGGACAGCCCCGGCGCCGGCGACAGCACCTCGGACAGCGAGGCGGCCGGCCATCCTCCCATCGGCAACACCGCATCCAGCGCCCTGATGCCCGTGGCAATGCCGGCAGCCAGCGGCAGCGGTGCCGCCTGCCATTGCCAGACCTGCCGGCCCGCCAGCAGGCTGGCCAGCGTGACCGGCGAAGCCCGGGAAGGATCCGGCAGGG
>ERZ773072.1495-NODE-1495-length-11601-cov-5.488394_pt1 | contig 11601 bp, 14 predicted proteins | sample MGYA00580617_ERZ773072 | MGnify/ENA primary metagenome ERZ773072 (study PRJEB29015, sample SAMEA2737970) | human oral metagenome | biome: human oral; feature: human-associated habitat; material: dental | place: China | collected 2122 ... | reverse complement strand
GGATCTACCCGGCGTTCGGCAACCTGGTGCCCCGTGACATCGCGTCGCGTCAGGCAAAGAACATGTGCGACGAGGGTCGCGGGGTCGGCCCGGCAGTGGCCGAGAAACAGGCGGATGGGACCACCAAACAGGTACGGAGGGGTGTTTACCTCGACTTCTCCGACGCCATCAACCGGCTGGGCAAGGACGGGGTCTCCAACAGGTACGGCAACCTCTTCGACATGTACCAGCAGATCACCGGTGAGAACCCCTACGAGGTGCCCATGCGCATCTACCCGGCGGTTCACTACACCATGGGTGGGGTCTGGGTGGACTACGACCTGCAGAGCACGATCTCGGGTCTCTACGTCACGGGTGAGGCCAACTTCTCCGACCACGGCGCGAACCGCCTCGGCGCCTCGGCACTGATGCAGGGGCTCGCCGACGGGTACTTCGTGCTTCCCAACACGATCAACGACTACCTGGCCGACGGCCCCTTCGAGAAGATCTCGGACAATCACCCGGCAGTGGTGGAGGCGGTGCAGACCGCCACGGCACGCTTCTACAAGCTGCTGAGCATCCAGGGCACCCGTTCCGTGGATTCCTTCCACAAGGAACTGGGCCAGATCATGTGGGAGTACTGCGGCATGAACCGCACTGAGGAGGGGCTGATCAAGGCCATCGGCCTCATCCGAGAACTCCGTGAGGAGTACTGGCGCAACGTGCGCGTCACCGGCATCAACGAGGACTTCAACCAGGCCCTCGAGCGCGCCGGACGGGTCGCGGACTTCTTCGAACTCGGTGAGCTGATGTGCATCGACGCCCTGCACCGGCGCGAGTCCTGCGGAGGCCACTTCCGGGCCGAGTCCCAGACCGAGGAAGGTGAGGCGCTTCGCCACGACGACGAGTTCCTCTACGTCGCGGCCTGGGAGTGGACCGGTGAAGGCAACAAACCGATCCTGCACCGTGAGCCACTCGTCTACAAGGCAATCGAACTGAAGCAACGGAGTTACAAGTGAAGCTCAAGCTGCGCATCTGGCGCCAGGCCGGCCCCAACTCGAGGGGTGCGATGGCCGAGTACGACATCGACGGCGTGTCCCCGGACATGTCCTTCCTGGAGATGCTCGACATGCTCAACGAGCAGCTCACGGACGCCAATCAGGAACCGGTCGCCTTCGACCATGACTGTCGCGAGGGCATCTGCGGCATGTGCGGTCTCGTGATCAACGGCGTCGCCCACGGCGGTTCCGCCACCACCACCTGTCAGCTGCACATGCGTTCCTTCGCCGACGGGGCGACGATCGAGATCGAGCCCTGGCGGGCCGGGGCCTTTCCGGTCATCAAGGACCTTGCGGTGGATCGCACTGCGCTGGACCGGATCGTCCAGTCCGGCGGCTACATCTCCTCCAACACGGGTTCCGCCCCGGACGCTCACGCGACCCCCGCCCCGAAGCGGGAATCCGACAAGGCGTTCGACAACGCCACCTGCATCGGCTGCGGTGCCTGCGTGGCTGCCTGCCCGAACAGCTCCGCGATGCTGTTCACGTCGGCGAAGATCACCCACCTGGCGATGCTCCCGCAGGGGCAGCCGGAACGCTACCGTCGCGTGAAGTCGATGGTCGCCCAGCACGACCAGGAGGGCTTCGGCAACTGCACCAACATCGGGGAATGCGCCGCGGTTTGCCCGAAGGGCATCCCGCTGGAGTCCATTTCCCAGCTGAACCGCGACCTCATCAAGTCGCTGTTCAAGGGCGACGGCAAGTAGAAGATCAGACTTCTCCGAGCCGACAGCTCAAAGCCACCCGAGCGGGGCGTCCGGAAACGGGCGCCCCACGTCGGCTTCTCTGAATGCGCATCGTTTCATGCTTTTGTGGCATAATTGTCAGCCGTTGCCCAACCGGGCAGCCAGCCCGAACCCGGCTCCTGCCACAGGGGGACAACCGGGGTGTGGCCAGAGAACCACGACCGCGGTGACCTGTGGCACTGACGAGGACATCATGACCAATCCGTTGATCAAGGCCATCGACCAGGCCGCTCTGCGATCCGACATCCCCGAATTCCGCCCCGGCGATTCCGTGCGTGTGCACGTGCGAGTCGTTGAGGGTAGTAGGTCCCGTGTCCAGGTGTTCGCAGGCGTCGTGATCGCCCGCAATGCCGGCGGGGTGCAGGAAGCGTTCACAGTGCGGAAGGTGAGTTTCGGCGTGGGCGTTGAGCGTACCTTCCCACTTCACAGCCCCATCATCGAGAAGATCGAGGTGGAGCGCCGGGGCGATGTGCGCCGAGCCAAGCTGTACTACCTGCGTGGCCTGCGCGGCAAGGCCGCCAAGATCAAGGAAAAGCGCGCCTGAGGGCATGTGCTTGGCCCGTGCCTGTAGGGTGAAACCCGGCGGTGCGGGCCGCTTGTTTTCTCAGGAAGGCGATTGCGTTGGAAAGCACCGATGATTCCGGTACCGGAGCCACGCAGGAGAAGGCGCGGTCCTTCCCGCGACGGTTCTTCGGCGGAGTGGGGGAGATCGCTATCATCCTCGTTGGTGCGCTCCTTATCTCCACCCTGTTGCGAGGATTCGTCGCCCAGATGTTCAGCATTCCGAGCGGCAGCATGGAGAACACTCTGAAAGTTGGGGACAGGGTCCTGATCGCCAAGTTCGGAGGGTTCCAACGTGGCGACGTGGTGGTCTTCGAGGATCCTGCGCGCTGGCTCTCGGGCCCCCAGCCGGCGCACACGCAGATGGAACAGGTTTTGGAGTTCATAGGGGTCCTGCCGAATCCCGGCGCTGGGTATCTCATAAAGCGTGCGATCGGTATGCCGGGGGATCGAGTGGCCTGCTGCACGGCGGAGGGGGCCGTGACAGTCAATGGAGTGGCCTTGGATGAATCTCAGTACCTGTACTCCGAGAACGGTGTACAAGTCGCCCCGTCGAACCTGCCTTTCGATGTCATCGTTCCTGCTGATCACATCTTCGTGATGGGCGATCACCGGAATGCCTCAGCGGATTCACGGTGCCACTTGCGCGACACGCGGGTCGGGGGAAAGGCAGGAGCGGCAGCTTTTGTTCCCATGAACAAGGTGGTGGGGGCAGCAGTGGCCATCGTGGCTCCTTTGGACAGATTGTCGACCTTCCGGGTGCCGGAGACCTTCGCGAGAGTTCCCAAACCCGAGAAAGAAGCACCAGCGGAAGCCACCATCATCGAAGCCCCGGCCGGGTGTTGAAGGACGTTCATCTTTATGAGAGCGTCCTGACGACCGCTGGACTCGGCCCGGTCGCCGGGGTCGATGAGGCGGGACGTGGGGCGTGCGCCGGGCCGTTGGTGGCTGCTGCGGTGATCCTGAATCCTGCCCGTCCGGTCGAGGGCCTCGACGATTCCAAAGCCTTGACCCCGAAACGCAGGACTGAAATCTGCCGATCGATACTGGAAAGTGCCACTGCGGTGGCCTGGGCACGAGTTGAACCCGCCGAATGTGACGCTTTGGGGATGCATGAGGCCGATCTTCAAGGCCTGCGCAGGGCCGTGGCGCGGTTGCAGATCAGGCCGGGGTTCGTTCTGACCGACGGGTTTCCGGTGAGCGGTCTGGGAACGCCGGGGCTGGGCATCTGGAAGGGAGATAAAGTTGCGGCCTGTATCAGCGCCGCTTCCATCGTTGCCAAGGTTCAACGTGATGCGATCATGGTCGCTTACGAGCAGGAATACCCTGGCTACGGCCTTGCTGTACACAAGGGGTACTGCACCGCAGCGCATAAGAAGGCCTTGAAGCTACTCGGTCCGAGTCCCGTTCACCGCCTCAGCTACTCCTGTGTACCTGATGCGGCTAAAGTGTGAGGCACCATGAGCACGGAAGATCTGGAACAGTACGAGAGCAAGCTGGAGCTTGACCTCTACCACGAATACAAGGACGTAGTCGGCATCTTCACGTATGCAGTAGAGACCGAACGACGGTTCTACTTGTGTAACGCCGTTGACCTCAAGGTGCGCACCGAGGGCAGCGATGTCTACTACGAGGTCTCTATGGGAGATGCGTGGGTGTGGGACATGTACCGCCCTGCCCGGTTCGTGAAAAGTGCAAAGGTCCTAACGTTCCGGGACGTCTCGATCGAGGAGATCACCCACTCCGACTTTCCGGTTCCCAACCAAGGCTAGGTCCTGTTGCGACTGTCCTGCTGAGGCGTCACAGGTCAGCTAACACGATTTTCTGAAGGTCCGCGGGAGAAGCTTTCCTGTGGAAAACAGTTGCGGGCCTAGCCCCCTGCCCAGAGTGGTTGCAGGAGGTGATCTTGTGGTTGTTCGTGGGAAGCTCCAGGCGATCGGGCGGATTGGAGAAGAACACGCCGTCGAATATGTGATCGGTCTCGGGTGGCAGGTGCTTGATCGCAACTGGCGGTGTAACGAGGGTGAGCTCGACATCATCGCTCATGATCCGGATGCCGGGGCGTTGGTGTTCATCGAGGTGAAGTGCCGTTCGGGGCTCGGGTTCGGTGATCCACTTGAAGCAGTCACATGGCGCAAACGCAGAAAGCTTCGACAACTCTGTCTGCTGTGGTTGGCCGAGCACAGGATCCGGGTGGATTGCCTGCGCATCGATGCCATCGGGGTACTGCTGCGCACCGGAGAGAAACCAGCGGTCAATCACGTCCGGGGGATAGAGGAATGAGTACCGCGTCAGCTTGGTCCGTGGCGCTCAACGGGATTGAAGGAGCGATGGTGGAGGTCGAGGTTGCTGAAGGAGGTGGCCTCCCTCGCACTGTGCTCGTCGGCTTGCCGGATGCGGCGCTCTCGCAGGCAAAGGAACGGGTTCGAGCAGCAGTGACAGGGGCTGAGCTGCCGTGGCCCAATGGGTTGGTCACCATCAATCTTTCTCCGGCGAACCTGCCGAAAACAGGGACCCACTACGACCTGGCCATAGCGACAGCTGCTTTGGCTGCTATCGATAAGGTGCCGAAGGAAGCTGCTCGGAACCATGTTTGCCTGGGGGAGCTGGGGCTGGATGGAAGGGTGCGTCGCGTTCCCGGAATTTTACCGGCGCTACTTGCTGCGGTCAGGAGCGGCTTTGATAAAGCGATCGTTCCAGCAAGTCAGGAAGCTGAGGCATCTTTGGTGCCTGGGGTCACGGTGTGGGCCATTGGGCATTTGAAGGATCTCGTCGCAGTGCTTAACGGAGAACCGCCGCTGGGTGGGTGGGAGCCTCCGGGCGATGAAGATGTGGCCTCCAGGCAGAGACCTCCCTTGGATTTCCGGGAGGTACGCGGGCATCTCGAAGGTCGGTGGGTCATGGAGGTGGCAGCGGCAGGGCGACATCATGTGTTTCTCCACGGTGCGCCGGGCGTGGGGAAAACTATGCTTGCGTCCCGATTGACCAGCATCCTGCCTCCTCTCGACGGCGAGGAAGCGGTTGAAGTCTCAGCTCTGCACTCGCTTGCCGGAATGGATCTCAGTGGGGGGCTGCTGATTGATCCACCCTATGCGGATCCTCATCATTCATCCTCCCCGGCTTCGATAATTGGTGGGGGAATGCGGCTCGTGCGGCCCGGATCGATTTCCTTGGCCCATCGTGGTGTGTTGTTCCTTGATGAGGCGCCTGAGTTCGGGACGCGCGTCCTCGATGCGCTACGCACTCCGCTGGAATCTGGCTGGATCAGCATAGGCAGAGCAGCAATCCAAGTGCGATATCCGGCACGATTTCAGCTGGTGTTGGCAGCGAATCCCTGTCCCTGTGGTTTCCACGGGGTCACAGGCCGCGAATGCCGTTGCTCTCCCATGGTGGTGCGGAGGTACCAGGAGCGATTGTCGGGACCGATCATGGACCGCATTGATATTCGGCATCACATGTTGCCCCAGTCGCGTTCATTCTTGGGTGACTCACTGGAACAACCTGAATCCAGTGCCGAGATTGCAACACGTGTTCTCATGGCTCGGGAAAGGCAGGCTCGACGGCTTCAAAGTACGCCGTGGCGCACCAACGGTGAGGTGGCAGGGCCGTGGCTTCGCTCGCATCTGCCTCTGCCGGAGGATCTGTCCCCCTTGGAGAAGGCGTTGAACCGTGGCCTGTTGAGCGCCCGTGGCGTAGACAAGGTGCTGCGGCTGGCATGGACTGTGGCGGATCTTGCTGGGGAGGACCGGATCTCTGCGGCTTCCCTGCGAGTCGCCATGCAGCTGAGGCAGGGCATGTTCCACGAGGCGGCATGATGGACGTCCGGGAACGTAGGGCCCGCATGGCTCTGTGCGCACTGCAGGTGGCAGCTGATCCGAGGCTCACGCAACTCGTCGAGAGCTACGGAGCCCTGGACGTGTGGGAAACCATTCAACGACAGGGAGAATCTACTTCCTTGGGGCGTCGCGCGCGGGGTGTCGATCCTGGGAAGTTGGAGGCGGCGACGATCCGGTGCGGCGCTAGTTTTCTGGTTCCCGGGGACGAACTTTGGCCGGCTAGCCTCACAGATCTTGGGATGTGCCAGCTGGGAGACCAGGGAGGTCGACCGTTGGGGTTATGGGTTGCCGGAGACCCCGCGGTGCTGGCAATGCCGCGAGCAGTCGCGGTTGTCGGGGCGCGATCAGCCACCAGCTACGGCCTACACGTGGCGGGAGAACTCGCATCCGATCTCGGCGCATCAGGGTGGCTTGTGATCTCTGGGCTTGCCTTCGGGATCGACAGCGCAGCTCATCGTGGCGCACTCGGAGCAGGTAGTCCGACCCTTGCAGTGATGGCGACGGGAATCGACAAAACCTATCCCGCCAGTCATCACGGGTTGCGGAAGCAGATCGAGACCAACGGTGCAGTCATCACGGAAATGGCTCCAGGCACCCACCCGTTGCGAGCCAGTTTCCTGGCGCGCAACCGCTTGATCGCGGCGCTTGGGAGTGGCACCGTGATGGTCGAGGCGGGAGCCCGCTCCGGGGCCCGGAACACCATCTCTTGGGCGGCGGAACTGGGCCGCGTGACCATGGCTGTACCCGGGCCAGTCACGTCTTCGCTGTCTTTTACTCCGCATCATCTGATTCGGGATGCGGCGGCCACACTCGTCACGTCAGCGGCTGATGTGACGGCCCTGTTGTCACCTCTGAGAGCTCAGGAGGAGCTTCCGTTGCTGGGTGAAGACCGGCCAATCGATTCTCTCCCGGTCCTACTCAGATCGGTCAGAGAAGCAATCCCGGTGGGCGGGACGTCAGGGATTGCTGAGCTGACGGTCGCCACTGGGATGACAACGCCCGAGGTGATTGCTGCGGCTGCTGAGCTCACCGAACTGGGATGGCTCGAGAGCACCGGTCAGGGATGGCGGTTGCCCCGGAGGGGATGACTAGCTGCATGGAAAAGGACTGTGCTCCGTGGAGCTGCCCACGGAGCACAGTCCCGAAAGGCTTTGCTTCAATCCAGCCCTGGAAACCCGTGGCTCTGAACTCTTTGGCTCCAGCCGTTCACCTTGCCTACTCTGATACGGAGCCTAGGGTCAGGTATCCAGGGAATGTGGTGTCTTGTTCTGTATTTGCGAATTTTAGGGGGGCGCCGCCTTCCATGGGGTTTGGGATGCGGAGAGCTGCTATGCCGTTGTTTCCTTCGAGAGTGGCTGTTACTTCCGTGGTTTGGCCGGGAAGGAGTGAGGGAAGGTTGGCGTCGGTTTGGGTTGAGGTCACTGTTTTCGTGGATTCAGGGGTGGATTCTTGGGGGTTGATGAGGGAGAATTCCAGTGGCCAGTTGTAGTAGAACGGGGCGACGCCTCGGTTGGTGAGGCGGATGCTGACTTGGGTTTTTCCGTCTGTGACGATGGTGCGGGTTTGTGTGACTGCGAGGTCGTAGCCTAGTGCTGCGTGGGCTTTTGTGGCTTTCTCGAGTGCTGCTCCGCTGTAGCCTTCTGAGAATGCTTTGTGGTTCACGAGCCATGTGGCGTGAGTCTGTGTGGTGGCCTCGTTGAAATCTTCGGAATGGTTGCAGTCTGTTGGCTCGTTGAACACGCAGTGTTGGATCTGTGGATAAACCTCGCCCCCGATTGCTTCGGTCTGCCAGCGTTCGGTCAACTTGTATGTCTTCATCCGGGCCATGAAGTGCCAGTCGATAGTGGGGAGCGTTGATTCTGCGAAGGAATCGTCGTGGAAGCCAACTTTGATGTTCTCCAGGTCTGGTCCGGGGTTCCTGTTCAGGAGTTTCGTGGTGTTGAAAGCTGCGTCCCACGCCTGGTAATAGGAGAGCTCCACCTCACGAGTCGGCATCCACTGTGCGCCATTGGGATTGTCTGTGTGTGAATTGCCGTCCATCGGGTACGTGTGCTGCTCGCCCCAGAAGCCGATGAGGCCGGTGGTGATGTAGCCGATCCGAGGGTCTCCGTCATAGTTCTTGCCGAATTCGGCTACGAAGTCTTTGATCAGGGATTGGACTCTAGGGTCGTTGTAGTCGGGGGAGAAGCTGGTTCCATTGTTGTCGTAGAAATTGTATTTTCGTGACTGGTCTATGCCGTTGGGTCCCAAGAGGTAATCGGGAACTCCGGTGGGTTTGGTTGGGTAGTCGAGATAGAAGCGGAGTGCGGCTTGATGACCGCGGCTTTTGATGGAGGCGAGCTGTTGCTCGAACTCTGTCCAGTCGTAGTTGCGTTCTCCCTTCACCACAGCATTGAGCGGCATGTAGAACCACTCCATGGTGTGCGGGAAGGAGGGTGCGTTGTTGTCGAGATTTTCGTTGAATGGTGCGAAGCCTTTCAGTGGGTTGTCCGTGCGGGCTTCGGTGGTTGCCAGCGTCTGCCAACCGGTATCGGCGCGGGCCTGACCCGTACCGCAGGCGAGCCCGAGAGACAGGGCGGCAGTGACCGCTGCTGTCGCTGCCACCTTCCACTTGGATGTGTGAGTCATGATGCTCCTTGAAGTTGTTTTCCCTCGAATTTCTGTTGCCCCCACCCCGACCGCCAGGCTGCTGCTCCATCGCGGCCAAGTGCAAGTACATCATGGTGAGGGTGCATCGTGTCCGCCTCGTAGGACGTGGCCTCATGAGTTTTGTGGCAACGAATGTCAAAGGGGCGCTCTTGATGGTGCACTGATGCTCTCGTGGCTGCGCGATGTCGTAGAAGTGGGAGCCTTCCTGGTTCCGCTGTTCCTGAACTGCTCCGAGGTCGATGGAAGGCGCTGGTACGCAGCAGCAAGTTACCCAGGCCTGGGAAACATACACCGGTCCATCATCGGCAGGCCAAAGAGATCGCACACTGGCATGGATCAGCCGAAGCGGTAGGGAAGGTGACAAACCAAGCCGGTACCCACTGCGACCACCGAGACGGTCACCGGAACAGGGAACTTTCCCCACGTCCTGACCGCATCGACGAAAACGCCCCCGGAGCGGAACTCCGAGGGCGCGTGTTCGAACAAGATGAGTGTGGTCGGCCACATCCACAATCCTTCGAACAAACCCTCGTTTCTCGTTCAACCAACCTTACCGGAGCTGCAGCGGCTGGTCGAGGTGCTGGGGCAGATGGCGACGGATACGCCAGCTGGTCCCGCAACAATAGTCGACACGATGGAACAGCCGTCGGCCGACGCGCCAGCTACCAACGCTACCGCGATGACCGAGGCGGCGAGACGGCTGCCGCTCCGCAAAGTGAAGCGTGATGCTACGGACGCACCGGATGGCACTGCTGTGACGCCCGACCCAGTAATAGCCAGCATGGATGAATACCGTTGCTGCATCGAGTCCAGACAGCAGGACAGCGTTTCAGCTCCCTATCTGGTTCGGCGTCGGCTTTCGCCTGAGGCCATTGCCCGGGTTGTGGAGCGCTACCGTGCTGGGGCGACGGCAGCGGAGCTTGGTGCTGAGCATGGCGTGTCGAAGAACGGCATGCTCAAGCTGCTGCGTGAGCAAGGGGTGCAGATTCGTGCCAAATCTCTGCCAACCACGGTCATCACCCAAGCCATGCACTTGCACGAGCGTGGCCTGTCGATGCGTCAGGTGTCGGAGCAGCTGGGCGTCTCGCGCACCGCACTCAGGCGGAACTTCCAGAAGATGGGTTGGGGTGTGAGGATGAATTATCAAAAGCAAGGGAAAACCCCGGAGTTGTTCCGGGGTGTGATTAGGAGCTAGCTCAACCACAGGCAGAATGCCACGGTCATCATGACTATCATGATTGTGGCTCCCCACACAAACTGGATGGCGAGCCAGGAATAGCCAAGATTCCCCAGGGTCAATGCGGCGATCAGGGTGATGCTAGTGGGAGCACCGGTCACAAAAACGTACCAACGAGCCAGCTCGCTATGATGATCATCATCCTTCATGACGATCCTTTCTTCTTTAGGAAGATCGTCACGGTTGTGACGATCGGTACCAGCTACATACAAGACCTGAAGTTGACACCGATGGTCGCAACACGATATACTATAGCAAATTTCACTTAAATTCGCAAGAGCTTTCGTGTAGGGTGAGCTGCTATGGAATGGAATCCCAGCAATATACTTGCTGCAATTTTCGTGGCTGTGACTGCTGGCTTTATTGTTAAAGCCGTCACTGAATTTCGTTCCCGGAAACCCGGCTGGAAGAGAGCACTTGTGTGTGCTGTGGGGTGCATGGTCTTAGTGGCTGCGCTATTTATTCATGGCTGCCTATCAAAGATATCTCCAGGGATGAGTATTTCGTCTGCGACTAATACTGTAGAACCTGACGAAAAGCCAACATTAACTCCCTCGCCATCTCCAAGCGGTTCAACGCCCTCCCCTTCTCCCACGCCATCTCCAAAAACAAGTGGGCCAAGTACGCCTCAATCAACAGCTCCGGCCAGCTTACTTCTTGCGCAGCAAGATGTAGCGGATGGACAGAGACTTGGACTTGATAAGATACGTAAAATAGGTACGGCACTTTATCCTCACTCACTTATCACGCCTTGTTCTAATAACTGCGTGGACAAACCCAACTTCATTGAATATGGACTTTCTCAGGGATATTCTCGCCTTGAAGTAACGGTTGGAATTGAAGCCGACAGAGGGTCAAGTGAGCAAATAGTGATTTTCAAAGTGAAACTGATCGGCCTGCCAGGCGGAGGAGAAAAGGAAGCCTATAATAAAAAAATTACTTTTGGGCAAGAGGAAAAAATTAGCATTCCCCTGGAGGGTGCCACGCGTATCAGGCTTGAAACACTGTACGGTGGGGAAAACGCTGCTCATGCTCGAGACCTCTCCATTAATCCGGTCTGGGGAACTCCTACTATTCACCAATAGCGATTCTCTCTGACTCGCGCTCACCTTCGTGAAGGTGGGAGAGTGTAGCGAAGCCGTAATATCGCTCGGCTGCGATTTCGAGTTGCCAATTCTTGGTCTGTTCTCGAGATGCCGCCCAGAGCCTTCTCGCTAGATTCTTTTGCATGGTCGTCTTTTCCAATTGCTTCAAATATAGTTAAAACAACTTCATGGAGACTTAGAGGCTTATTCACAGCCACCCTCAAGTGTTCCCTGACCAGGTGTTTCGGATCGACACACTACCTATGAACCAGGCCTCACAGAGTCCCTAGGCTACCTACCCAAGCCCCAGATGAGCCTCAACCACATGCAGCCGCTTGTCCAGCGCTCGCCATTTCTTGTCCTGGGTGTCCCAGCCAACTGTGTCGGCGTGCTCACGAGAGCCTTCCTCGAGGAATAAGCGGGTGCGCAGCGAAGCCAGTTCGGCCTTGA
>ERZ773072.1492-NODE-1492-length-11607-cov-7.978792_pt1 | contig 11607 bp, 10 predicted proteins | sample MGYA00580617_ERZ773072 | MGnify/ENA primary metagenome ERZ773072 (study PRJEB29015, sample SAMEA2737970) | human oral metagenome | biome: human oral; feature: human-associated habitat; material: dental | place: China | collected 2122 ... | reverse complement strand
ACGCGGTGCTCTCCGGTCTCGACCTGACCATCAAGGAGGGCGTCGTCGCGGGGCTACTCGGCCCCAACGGCTGCGGGAAGTCGACGCTGGTCCGTTCCATCGCGGGCGCCCAGCACTGCCACGGGTCGGTCAGCTACGGGAAACGCAGCGGTCGTGCCCTGCAGGACGTCACCGGGTACATGCCCCAGGAGATCCCGGGGCACATCGCTCTGACCGCCATGGAATCGGTGCTGGTCTCGGCCCAACGCGGCGGCTCGGCGTGGCGGGTCCCGAAAAAGGACGTGGAACGCGCCTACGCCGCCCTCGAGGCGCTGGGCATCGGCAAGCTCGCCAACACCTATCTGGGGGAGTGCTCGGGAGGCCAACGGCAGCTCATCTCCCTGGCGCAGACCCTCGTTCACGGACCCGAACTGGTGCTGCTCGACGAACCGACCAGCGCCTTGGACCTGAAACACCAGGTCCGGGTGCTGCGCAGCGTCCGCAAACACGTCCACGGCTCCGAGGCCACGGTCGCCGAGAAACTGAACGGAAAGGACGCGGATGCGGGGGAATCGTCCTCCCGGCTGGCCCTGGTGGTCCTGCACGACATCAACCTGGCCACCCGGTTCTGCGACGAGGTGATGCTGATGACCGCCGGTGAGGTGGTGGCCCAGGGAACCCCACACGAGGTCTGCACCTCGGAGAACCTGAGCCGGGTCTACGACACGGAGGTGGCGGTGAACACGGACGAGGAGGGGGTGCTCACGGTCGTGGCCCGATAGGGGATCGACCCGGCTTCTCCGGAAGCTCCCTCGGGAAGCTGGTGGAGCCGGGCCGTGACGAGGGAACAACCCGAGTCGAAACCACAGGGTGGTCGAGAAACAGGCGGTGTCAGGGAGGTCGTGCTGGTCAGTCCCGGACGAACAGCAGCTTCCCGAATGAGCTGCCGGGGGAGGCCATGACCTCGGCGACCGGGCCGTGTTCCACGATCCGGCCGTTGTCCAGGACCGCGACGTCGTCGGCCAGCGCCGCGACATCGGCCGGGTCGTGGGTGACGATGATGCAGGGGCACCCGACCTCGGCGAGGGCCGCCTTGACCGCCACCCGCAGCCGGGGCGTGTACTCGACGTCCACGGCGGCGAAGGGTTCGTCGATCAGCATCGCGCGGGGCCTGGTGGCCAGCGCCCGGGCCAGCGCGACCCGCGCGGCCTGGCCGCCGGAGAGTTCACCGGGCCTGCGGGAGGCCAGAGCGGCGGCATCCAAGCGCTCCAGCATCTCCAGCGCCAACGCCCTGGCCTCGTCGCGCCGGAGTTTCTGGGCGCGGGGCCCGTAGGCGACGTTGCTCAGCACGTCGAGGTGCGGGAACAGCAGCGGCTGCTGCCCGAGCAGGCCGATGCGCCGCCGGTGGGCGGGCACGAAATGACGGGAGTCGACCAGAACCTGGTCGTCGATACTGAGGCTGCCGCGGTCGGGTTTCAACAGTCCGCACAGCAGGTCCAGTAGCGTCGATTTCCCGGCCCCGTTCGGGCCGACCACGGCGAGCACCCGCCCCGCCGGCACGTCCAGGATGGTCTCGTGGTTGCGGGCGTTGAGGGTTCCCTCCCAGTGCAGTCCCTTCACGACCTGATCCTTCCCTTCCCGTACGCGATCACCATGACGATTCCCGCGAAGATCACCAGCAGCAGCGACAAGGCGATGGCGGCATCCGGGTCGGCCTCCCGCTGGAGGTAGATCTCCAGCGGCAGGGTCCGGGTCCTGCCCTGCAGGGAACCCGCGAAGGTCAGGGTGGCGCCGAACTCGCCCAGCGCCCGGGCGAAACTGAGCACGGCCCCCGACAACAGCCCCGGGAACACCAACGGCAGGGTCACCGTGAACAGGGTCCGGGTGGGGGAGGCCCCGAGGGTGGCGGCCACCCTCTCGTAGCGGTCCCCGGCGGTGCGCAGCGCCCCCTCGAGACCCATCACCAGGAAGGGCAGCGACACGAAGGTCTGCGCCAGGATGACGGCCACGGTGCTGAAGGCGATCCTGATGCCCGCGGCCTCCAGGTGCTGTCCGATCAGCCCCATCCGCCCGAACGTGAACAGCAGCGCCAGACCCCCGACCACCGGGGGCAGCACCAGGGGCAACAGGACCAGGGGCCGCAGCCAGCGCAGCCCGTGGCGCGCCAGGATCAGCGCCATTGGCGTGCCGAGCACGATGCAGAAGACGGTGCTGACGCTCGCAGTGAGGATGCTGAGCTGCAACGCCGCCAGCGACGACTGCGACGTCAGCAGCTCCCACAGGCCGGGCCACGGCACCCTGCTGAGCAACCCGGCCAGGGGCAGCGCCACCAGCAGCATGCCGAGTGCCGCCGGCAGCACCACCCATCTGGGGGTCGTCACCTGGGTGCGCCGAAACCAGCTGCCTGCAGCATGGACTGGCCTTGTTCACCGAGCACGAAGTCAACGAAGGCCTGGGCTCCCTGGCGCGCGGACTTCGTCACCGCGATCGGGTACTTGTTGACGATCTTGTCCGCCTCGGGGGTGTCGACGACCTTGACCTTGTCCCCTGCGCCTGCGGCGTCGGTGACGTAGACCAGGCCGGCGTCGGCCTCACCCGAGGTGACCTTGGCCAACACATCGGTGACCTTCTGCTCCTCCGAGACCGGGGTGAAGGTGAAACCGGTGGCCTCCGAGAGCTGTTTGGTGGCCGCCCCGCAGGGAACCTGCTCGGCGCACACCACGAGTTTCACACCCTCCTTGGTGACGTCCTCCAGTTTTGTGATTCCCGCGGGGTTGCTGGGAGGGGTGACCAGCGTCAGGGTGTTGGTGGCGAAGATCTTCGTGTTCGCGGCATCGACGTTCCCGGCGTCGGAGGCCACCTTCATCTGCTTCTCGTTGGCGGAGGCGAAGACGTCGGCCTCGGCGCCGTTGTTGATCTGGGTGGCCAGCTCCGAGGAACCACCGAAGGAGAACTCGATGGTGTAGTTCGGGTGGGTTTTCTTGAACTCCTCGTAGATCTTCGGGAAGACGTTCTTCAGGGAGGCCGCGGCGAAGATCGTCAGGGTCGCGCTGGTCTGGTCGGTGCCGCCCGATGCGGCGGAGGACGCCGCCGGTTGTGTTGCGTTCTGGCTGGTGTTGGACGTGGCCTGGGAACCGCAGGCGGTCAAGGCCAGCAGGCCCGCGAGGGCCAGGGTGAGTTTCTTCACGAGAGTCCTTCCGGGGTTTCAACGATCACCGTGGTGGCCTTCACCACGGCCGTGGCGAGTGTTCCCGGGACCAATCCGAGCCGATCCGCGGATTCCGCGCTCATCAGGGATGTGACGACGAAGGGTCCGCACCGCAACTGCACCTCCGCCATCACCTTGTCCTTCTTGACGGCCATCACCAGCCCGGTGAGGCGGTTGCGCGCCGAGGTGGGGGTGCCCTCCGTCTCGGCCGCGGCCTGCCGGGCCTGCTGGAAGGCCACCAGGTCGCGTCCGTCGACGCTGAGGTGCCCGCCGTCACGGGATGCGCGCAGCACACCCCGGTCGATGTTTCGCCTGAGGGTGTCGTCGCTGACGCCGATCAGCTGGGCGGCTTCCCGGATGCTGAAGGTGGTCATGGGGCTCACCGGCAAATCCTGTTCGTCGGAATCTGAGTGTCGAACCCCATCATGGTATCCGCATATGCGGCCGGAAAGCTATCCGCCGATCGCATTCATGGGACGTTGAGGCTGAAGGAATCCGGGATCGTTGATTCCGTGGCCGGGCAGTTTGCGCAGCAGGCAGCGGTGGAAGATCCCGGCCAGTTCCTCGTCCCCGGCGCCTTCGCGCATCGGGGTGCGCAGGTCGGACTCCTCCGTGGTGAACAGGCAGTTGCGCAGCTGCCCGTCGGCGGTCAGCCGCAACCGGTCACAGGCGCCGCAGAACGGCGCGGTCACCGAGGCGATGATGCCGACGGTCGCGGGGCCGCCATCCACCAGGAAACGTTCCGCGGGTGCCGCGCCACGGCCCGGCAGCGGGGTCAGGGTGAAGTGTTCGCCGAGCCGGGCCATGGTCTCGGCGGCGGTCACCATCGAGTCGCGTCGCCAGGTGTGCCCCGCGTCGAGGGGCATCTGCTCGATGAAACGCAACTCGTAACCGTGGTCCATCGCGAACGCCAGGAGGTCGGGTGCCTCGTCGTCGTTGATTCCGCGCAGCTGCAGCGCGTTCAGTTTCACCGGGTGCAGCCCCGCGGCATCCGCCGCCGCGATCCCGGCCAGGACGTCGGCGAGCCGGTTGCGGCGGGTGAGCTGGTGGAAACGGTCCGGTTTCAGGGTGTCCAGGGAGACGTTCACCCTCGCCAGGCCGGCCCGTTTCAGGGGCTCGGCCAGCCGGGCCAGGCCGATGCCGTTGGTGGTGATGGAGATCTCGGGGCGCGGCTCGACCGAGGCGATGGCCGTCACCACGTCCACACAGTCGGGGCGCAGCAGCGGTTCCCCGCCCGTCAGGCGCACTTCCTCGATGCCCTCCCCGACAGCGATCCGCACTATCCGCATCAGTTCCTCGGGGGTCAGCAGGGTGGTGCGGGGCAGCCACGGCACCCCCTCGGGGGGCATGCAGTAGGTGCAGCGCAGGTTGCAGTGGTCGGTCAGCGAGATCCGCAGATCGCGGTGAACGCGACCGAAACGGTCGGTCAGGGTCACTGGGGCAGCCCCAGGTTGGACCAGGATGCGCGCCCGGACTCCTCGTGCTGGTGCTTCCAGATCGGCACCTCCGCTTTGACGCGATCCACCAGCGCTTGGCAGAGCTCGAAGGCCTGGCTGCGGTGCGCGGAGGCGGCGACGGCGACGATTGCGACATCCCCGACCCTGAGGGACCCGATCCGGTGCTCGACGGCAAGGACGGCCCTGCCTTCCGGGTCCAGGTCCGATGCGACGGATGCGGCGACGCTGGCCAGGAACCGGTCCGCGTCGGGATGGCAGGTGTAGTCGAGTCCGACGACGACGCCCTCGGCCTCCTCGTCGTGGTCGCGGATCAGGCCCGCGAAGCTCACGCGCGCGCCCGCGTGCGCGTTGGAGACGAGGGCCTCCAGGCCTGACTGGTCGATGGGGTCGGTGGTGATGGCGGCGTGGATCACCGGCATGGACACCTCCTTCTCGCGCATGACTGTCCCTGCCGGGTCGCAAGCCTACTGGCGATCCTCTCGATTGGCGGTGTCGTCCACTTCCGCGCCGCCCCGGATGTCGTTAAACTCCGCCGCATGACTGAACTGCCCATCACCGAGAAGTCCTCCGGGGGTAGCTGTGGCTGCGGATGCGGTCACGACTCCCTGCCCGAACTCGATGCCCGCGTCATCCCGCACGCGATCCGTCACGCCGCGATCCTCGGTGTCGTCGGTTCCTTGAACGTGGGCGGCGCCTTCATTCTCGTCGCCCCCCACAACCCGCTGCCGCTGCTGGCGCAGATCGCCGACCTCCACGGCGACGCCATCCAGGTCAGCTACGTCCAAGAAGGTCCCGACGCTTGGAAGCTGAAGCTCGAACGGCGCAGCTGAGCCCTTTGAAAAAGGCCGCACCAGCTCCCGTGTCGCGCCGTGTCCTTCTGGTGATGCTGGCGGGAATCAGCCTTCTGACAGGCCTCAACGCGGGACTGGTGCGGCTCGGTGTCTGGGCGCCAGTGGCCAGCGGCCGGCTCGCCGACCTGCACGGGCCGCTCATGGTCCTGGGATTCATGGGATCCCTGATCTCCTTGGAACGCGCCCAAGCGCTGCGCAACCGGCTTGCCTACGCCGCACCTGCCCTGCTCGGTGCGGGGGCTCTCGTGCTGATCTCCGGGGCATTCCCGGTGCTCGGGAAGCTGCTGCTGTTCGACGGCGCACTGGCTTTCGTCGCTGTCATGGTTGCTCTGTATCGCCGCGCCCCGTTGCCGCTGGTGGCCGCCCAGGTGGTGGGGGCGGTCCTGGCGTGTCTCGCGGCCGCGCTGCTGGTCAGCGTGGAGGTTCCCGCGCTGCTGCCCCTGCTCGCCGGGTTCATAGTCGTCACGATCGCCGCCGAACGCGCCGAGCTGGCGCAGCTGACCATGGGTCGCCGCGCCGTCCCCACCCTGGTGGCGGCGAGCGCGTGGCTTTCCCTGAGTGCTGTTTCCGCGTTGTTGTGGCCCGGTTCCGGCGACCGCATCTTCGGGGCCGGGGTGCTGTTCGTGGCGCTCTGGCTGATCCGCGACGACGTCGGGCGTCGGCTGATCCGAAGCGAGGGCCTGCGGCGCTACAACGCCGCCGCGCTGCTGCTGGGAAACTTCTGGCTGGCCGTCGCGGGCCTCACCTGGGTCATCGTCGGCCGCCCAGAGGCCACCGGAACCTATGACGTGGTGGTGCACGGCACCTTCCTGGGATTCGCCATGTCCATGATCATGGCCCACGCCCCGATCATCTTCCCGACCGTCCTTTCCCGTCCCCTGCCCTACCGCCCCGCCATGTGGGTGCCACTGGCGGTGCTGCACCTGGGCATGGTGGTGCGCGTCCTCGGTGCCCTGACCGGAACCTTCCTGTACCAGATCGGAGGAGCCATGACCGTGGTCTCGATCCTGCTGTTCGCCGCGACTGCCATCCACTCGGCGGTGCGGGCATGAGCACCCCCACCCGTCCGGGGGCGGGACCTTCGCAGACCGGCCTAACCGGTCGGGCGGGACGGCCCGGCGGTTCGCGCCGCAATCGCGCCCGCGACTACACCGTCATCATCTGGTTGCTGAGCGCCGTGATCGTCGCCGCGGCCCATCGCCTGGTGCCCGAATCCACCTGGCTGATGGTGCACCTGGTGCTGCTCGGGGCCCTGACGCACTCCGTGCTCGTGTGGAGCCAGTACTTCACAGCGGCCCTGCTCAAGACCCGGCCCGACGAGGCCCGGGACCGCGCGCAGCGCAGGCGTCTCGGCCTGCTCTCCCTGGGATCCCTGGCGGTGTTCGTCGGGGTGCCGGCCACCTGGTGGTGGCTGGTGGTCACGGGAGCGGCGCTCGTGACCGCGGCCGTCTCCTGGCACGGGATCTCGCTGTGGCGGCAGCTCCGCAAGGCCCTGCCCGGACGTTTCCGGGTGGCCGTCTGGTATTACGTGGCCGCCTCCTGCCACCTGCCCGTCGGGGCTGGGTTCGGGGCGACGCTGGCCTTCGGCCTGGATGCCACCTGGCACTGGCGGTTCCTCGTCGCCCACACCATGACGAACCTGCTGGGTTGGATCGGCCTGACGGTGGTGGGGACGCTGGTCACCTTCTGGCCCACCATCCTGCGCACCCGCATGGACGACCGCGCCGAGGGATTCGCCAAGCAGGCCCTTCCCTGGCTGATCGGCTCGGGGATGGTCGTGGTGGCGGGCGCGCTGGCGGGTCTCCAGTACGTCGCGGTGGCCGGTTTGGTCGGGTACCTGCTGGCGCTTGGCTGGTGGGGCAGGGTGCTCATCGCCCCGCTGCGTCGCCGACCCCCGCGTGAATTCTCCCCTGCCTCCGTGCTGGCCGCGATGATCTGGTGGGTGGTGGCGCTGGTGGTCACCGGCGGGATCGTGCTGACCACCCCGATCTCGGGCTGGTCGGAGGTGACCGGAACCCTCGCCGTGGTGTGGGCCGGCGGTTTCGCCGCGCAGCTGCTCACCGGCGCACTCAGCTACCTGCTGCCCTCCGTCCTCGGCGGCGGGCCCCGCGTCGTGCGGGCTGGTGCGGCCTGGTTCGACCGTTTCACCACGTTCCGGATCGTCGCCATCAACGGCGCCCTGATACTGTTCCTCACCCCCACACCACCCTGGGTGAAACTCACCTCCGGTGTGCTCGGGGTGGGATCGGTGGCGGCCTTCCTGCCCCTGATGATCCTCGGGATAAAAGCGAGTGTCGCGGAACGCAGGGCGATCGCCAAGGCGGGTCCCCGCACCGGGCCGCCCCAGAAACTGCCCGAACGGGAATCCGCGCTGACCGCCAACGGGATGCTGGCGGGTGTGCTCGCCCTGACCCTCGCCGTCACGGTGGGGGTTGGCATCGACCCGTCGGCGGTCGGCCTGGGCGGTGGTTCGTCGTCGACGGGGGTGAACGCGACGGGCAGAACCCAGAGAATCCAGGTCACTGCCAAGGAGGGGCTGCGTTTCGAACCCGCCTCGGCGGAGGTCAGCCGCGGTGACCGGGTGATCATCGAGCTGAGCAACGCCGATGCCACCATGATCCACGACCTGAAGCTCGGCGACGCCACCACCCCCAGGCTGAGTGCGGGAGAAACCGCGGAGCTGGATCTCGGAGTGGTCGGGGAGTCCATCGAGGGCTGGTGCACCGTCGTCGGGCACCGCCAGGCCGGGATGGTTTTCACCCTCAAGGTCTCAGGGCAGGACGCCTCCACTTCGCAGGACGGAACCACGGGCGGCGGACACGACCACGCCCCTGCGCAGGCCAACTCGGCTCCGCTGAACACCGTGGTGGATCCCGTCGCCCCGGCGGCCACGGAGGAAACCATCCACCGCGTGGAGATGCGCGTCACGGAGCTTCCCCTTGAGGTGGCGCCCGGGGTGTGGCAGAAACGCTGGACCTTCAACGGCGGGCCGGTCGGACCGACCCTGCGCGGCAAGGTCGGGGACGTGTTCGAGGTGACCCTCATCAACGACGGCACCATCGGTCACTCCATCGACTTCCACGCCAGCAATCTCGCGCCCGACGGGCCCATGCGCACCATCGCCCCGGGCGAAAGTCTCGTCTACCGGTTCACCGCGCACCGCGCCGGGATGTGGCTGTACCACTGCGGCACCGCCCCGGTGTCCGCGCACATCGCCGCCGGCATGCACGGTGCGGTGATCATCGACCCCGAGGGACTGCCCGCGGTGGATCGCGAGTACGCCCTGGTGGCCTCCGAGATCTACCTGACCGGTGGCACGGGAACCAGCCCGGAGACCGCCGCCGAGGTCGACGCCGCCAAGGCGCAGACCGACACCCCCGACTACTCGACCTTCAACGGCATCGCCTTCCAGTACGCGCAGCGCCCGTTCACCGCGAAGGTGGGGGAGAGGGTGCGGTTCTGGGTGCTTTCCGCAGGGCCGAACCTGTCCACGAGTTTCCACATCATCGGCGGCCAGTTCGACACCGTCTACTTCGAGGGCGGCTACCTGCTCAAGGACGGGAAGGACGCATTCGGCAACAGCGGCGGCGGTTCCCAGGCCCTCGGGCTCGAAGCCGCCCAAGCCGGTTTCGTGGAACTCACCTTCCCGGAGCCCGGCCATTACACCGTCGTCGACCATGCCTTTCTGGATGCTGAAAGGGGCGCCCTCGGCACCATCGAGGTGACCGAGTGACGCCCCTGCCCGAGGGGAAGCTTCTCGGGGATCAGTTGTCGTAGACGGTGATGTGGATGTGGTCCTTGTGGTTGGCGGTGTCGCTGCCGCGCCCCGACATCGAACGCCACCCCTCGCGGTCGCGGGTGATGTTCCAGATCTTCTGGTCCCAGATGATGTAGTGGACGCGGAACTGGGAATGATTCTCCTTGAAGTAGGCGGCCAACCGATTGCCCAACTCCTTGTTCGACCTGTAGTTGGGGATCATGATGTCCACGGCCCGGCCCGAGGGATGATCCGGCAGCGGATCCGGGCGCACGCCGTACATGGTCGTGATCTCCGGGACGTTGCCCCAGATGTAACGGACGATCCGTTTGACGTTCTCGTTGGCCTGGTCGAGGCCCTTCGACCAACCCCGGTTCAGGCTGCCGCCGTCTCCGCTGCGACCACCGTCCCCGGCGGGGGTCGACGAGCTCAGGTAGCGGGCCGTCACCCAGCGGATTGCGCCGTTGTGGACGATCTGCGCGCGTCCCGACTGGACGGTGCCGGTCACGGCCACCTCGCTGCCCTTCGGGATCTCGCCGGTGTGGGAGGACCCGGTGGCCGAGTGCCAGATGTTCAGGTTGGCCGTCGCGTACTGGGTGGTGGTGGAGGGCAGGCTGCCTCCGCCCGGGTTGGCGGAATCACCTGCCGCCTTCAGGTACTTGTTGTTGAACCAGCGGACGTTGCCCTGCCAGATGCACTGGGCCATTCCGCTGGTCACCACGTCCGTGCAGTCGAGGATTGTGCCGCGTGGCACATCACCCAGGGAACGGTAGCCGCTTCCCGGCGCAGTGCGGATCATCAGTTCGGTGGTGGCCCGCAGTTTCTTCGTGGCGCTGGGAAGGTCCTGACTGGGGGAACCTGCGGACTGCGACAGGTAGCGCGTCGCGGCCCAGAGTGTCTGACCGCTCCAGGTCACCTGCGAGAACTCGCCCTTCACGGTGCCGGTGAGCGTCACCTTCGTGCCCTTTGACGCGACCGTTTTCACCGAGGAACTCAGGCTGGGCCCGGTGCGCAGATTCAGTGCCGTGGTCGTGTAGGCATCCCCGGAAGCACCCGAGGACGACCCGCCGCCTCCGCCGCTCGACGATGAGGTCAGGTAGGCGGATGCGACATAGCCGGTGCGGCCCTTGTAGGACACCTTCGTCCAGCCGTTGCTGGTGCTCAGGGCCTGCACGTTGTCCCCGGGGTAGAGCAGGCCGATTCGGGAGTGGCCGGTTCCCGGTCCCGAACGCACGTTGACGGCTGTGGTTGCCCGCATCGAGGTGCCCGCTGCATCGGCGCTGGTCACCAGGGCGAGTGAGCCGACCGACTGAACGAGCCCGGCCACCACCAGAGCGGCCAGCCCTCCCCGCACGGTTCGCATCTTTCGGTTCACGTTTCCTCCGAAATTTCTCAAGGTCTCGGGCCGACACGACTCTTCCCCGGGACCTCGGCCCCAGCCGTGTCGGCCGATCGGACAGTAAGGAGAGGGGAAGGGTTCCCACAAGCCCGGACGGTGGCGCACGAAGGATGCATGAGCCGTCCTCGCGCCAGGTTTCCGAAAATCACATCGGTGTGTTTTCGCACGAAAGAAGGAGGGGCAAAGCGGCTTTGACTAGGCGTTGTGACTTTGGTTGATTGATCAACAGATGTTTTGTACGATTTCTGGGGGAAACCTGAAACTGAGTCCGACAATTCACCTCAACAGCCACTTCAGGTTCAGGTGGTTGAGGTTGAGGTTGAAGATGTCGATGCCGTTGGGACCCAGAGACGTTCATGCCCCGTGGGGGGAGCGCGCGACGCTCCCTTTTCGGAGGGCCCGGCGAGTTGCAGGTGAACCCTTCCGGTCAGGGCCCCGTTGAGGCGACCTCTAAACTTCACCCATGGCCCGTAGAGGATGGTTGGGACTCCCGCTCTTCGATTCCCATTCCGAGCCGAGCACCACTGCCTGCGTGCTCTCGGGCGGTGGGTCGCGGGCAAGTTTTCAGATCGGCGCCCTCGACTACCTGTATGCGAACGATCCCGGGTTCACCCCCACGATCTTCGTCGGCGCATCGGCCGGGGCCATCCTGGCCGCAGGCCTGGCCCAGTACCCCACCCGTCAGGAACAGATCGGTTTCCTGGAGAGCGTCGACGAGCTCTGGTGTTCCATGACGGGCCCCGATGACATGTTCATTCCCCGCCCCTGGCTGTCCCGGCTGCTGGCGGAGGCCCCGGCATGGCTCGAACTCGTGGGCCAAGGTGCCAAACCGGTGGATACCCCGTCACGCTCCTCCTGGCTGCCGTTGCGGCGTCGCCGTCCCGAACCGTCGGGGACCGAAACCCCGGAGGACCCCGTGGAGGAGGCGCTCACCCCTGACGAGGAATTGCAATCGG